>Ga0208980_10002601_pt1 | contig 10908 bp, 7 predicted proteins | sample WetSurMetagenome_3_FD_187993 | JGI IMG/M metagenome (GOLD analysis project Ga0208980, IMG submission 187993) | Wetland microbial communities from Twitchell Island in the Sacramento Delta, sample from surface sediment Aug2011 Site A1 Bulk (version 2) | ecosystem: Environmental > Aquatic > Marine...
CGTGGTCCCGATGAATTATCATTTTACCACCACTCTGGCTCATATTCAGTTAAACGGTGGGAAAGTCGTTGAACTTTATACACCCGAAGCGATGAAAATCAAAAGTTCTCATCCATTTAAAGGCAATATTGATATAAAGCGTCTTGAAGAATTAATTGTCAGCAACGGGCCGGAAAATGTGCCATTTATCAGGATGGAAGCTTCAACAAATCTTATCGGCGGTCAACCATTTTCTATGGATAACATGAAGGATGTCAGGAGAATAGCTGATAAATATAATATTATAATAGTACTTGATGCAAGTCTTATTGGAGAAAATGCATATTTTATAAGAAAAAGAGAAGCTGGATATAAAGATAAAACCATCGGTCACATACTGAAAGAGATGTGCAGTTTGTCGGATATTGTCTATTTTTCAGGTCGCAAAGTAAGCTCATCCCGTGGAGGAGCGATCTGTACTAACAGCAAAGATCTCTTTAATAAGATGAAGGATCTGGTACCACTTTATGAAGGATTTCTTACTTATGGAGGAATTTCAATACGGGAAATTGAAGCTATGGCAGTTGGTTTATATGAAACTATGGAAGAGGATGTAGTAGGCCAGTCACCATCATTTATTAACTACGCTGTTCAGGAACTCGACAAACTTGATATACCTGTGATTATGCCTGGCGGGGCACTTGGTTGTCATGTCGAAGCACAAAAGTTTATTCCCCAGGTACCTCAGAGTGAGTATCCTGCCGGTGCACTGGTTGCAGCATTTTATATCATTTCTGGCTGCCGTGGAATGGAGAGGGGAACAATAAGCAGTATCCGTGATGAGAATGGAAATGATATCCTTGCTGATCTTGAACTCATGAGACTTGCTTTTCCACGACGAGTATTTACACTTTCCCAGGTTGAATATTTGATTGACAGATTGAACTGGTTATACAAAAACAGGGACCTTGTTGGCGGTTTAAGGTTCGTTGAAGAACCACCTGTACTAAGATTCTTCACAGGCAGACTTGAACCTGTCAGTAACTGGCCGGAAAAGCTTATTGCAAAATTCAAAGCCGATTTTGGAGACAGTCTATAATAATTTAAAGAATGATGAAAAAACTATATTTCGGATACCTGCTATTTCTTATTTCTACTTTTCTTTCTGTAGCTCAAACTTTACCTTCACCAAAACAACATTTTGGATTTTCAATAGGTGATAATTACAAACTTGCTACTTATACACAAACAGAGGAGTATTTCAAAAAGATCGCTTCTGCATCAGACCGGGTTCAGCTTGTTAACATGGGAATGACCGAAGAAGGACGTTCCCAGTATATGCTGGTAATTTCCTCACCAGGTAATATAAAAAACTTAAACCGTTACAAGGAAATATCTCAGAAACTTGCCCACGCCGAAGGCATTTCAGAAAAGCAGGCACAAATTATGGCTTTAGAAGGTAAAGCTGTGGTCTGGATTGATGGAGGACTTCATGCCACAGAGACAGTTGGGACACATCAGCTGATCGAGACTGCCTGGCAGCTAGTAAGCAGAAATGATCCTGAAACATTACGAATCCTTGATGAAGTAATCGTTCTTCTTGTACATGCAAATCCTGATGGCCAGGAATTGGTATCAACCTGGTACATGAGTAATCCTGATACTTTGAAAAGATCATATTCCACACTTCCTAGGCTGTATCAGAAATATGCCGGTCACGATAATAACAGGGATTTCTATATGATGAACATGAAGGAAACCCAGAATATGAGCAAACAACTGTTTATTGAATGGATGCCGCAAATTATTTACAATCATCATCAGGCTGGTCCGGCAGGTTCTGTCGTTGCTGGTCCACCATATCGCGATCCATTTAATTATTTATTTAATCCACTGGTAATAACAGGAATAGATGCAGTTGGTGCGGCAATGATCAACAGGTTAAATACAGAGGGAAAACCAGGTTATACTGAACGAGGAGGTTCTGTTTTTTCTACCTGGTACAATGGTGGCTTAAGGACTACTACTTATTTTCACAACATGATAGGATTACTTACTGAAATAATTGGAAATCCTACTCCCTCATCAATTCCTTTAGTGCCTAATCGTCTTCTTCCAAATGGAAATACTCCTTATCCGGTTATGCCTCAAAAGTGGTATTTCAGAAAATCAATAGACTATTCTTTATCATTAAACTATGCAGTTCTTGATTATGCAGCCAGAAACCGTGAGCACCTTCTGTACAACATTTACAATATGGGAAAAAGTTCAATTGAGGCCGGCAGCCACGATAACTGGACAATTTCTCCCAGGAAGATCGCAGCAATCAATGACGCCTATAGTGAAGATCAGAAAAACAAGAAGGGTACCGATTCTTCAAAAAACTCATCGAGGGAAAGTCAGGGTAGCTTACCTCTTAAATATTACAATTCCGTATTAAAGGATTCGACGCAGCGCGATCCCCGTGGTTATATTATAACTGCCAGTCAACCTGATTTCCCTACTGCACTTAAGCTTATCAATGCAATGATACAGTCTGGAATAAAATTTTCCAGGGCAACAACAAGTTTTAGTGTTGAAGGTAATAACTACCCGGAAGGTTCATTTATTGTAAAGACCGACCAGGCTTTTCGTCCATATATCATGGATATGTTTGAACCACAAGATCATCCGAATGATTTTTTATATCCCGGAGGCCCTCCTGTAGCTCCATATGATATGGCAGGATGGACCCCTGCTTACACTATGGGAATCAGGTTCAAAAGAATTCTGAATTCATTTGATGGTCCGTTTAAATCGATACCCTATGGAGAGATTCAAACTATCGCTGGAAATTTTGACGGTTCAGTAAGAACTGCAGGTTACCTTCTTGATTCGAGGTGTGATAATTCATTTATTGCAGTTAACGATCTGATTAATTCCGGAATTGATGTTTACCGGCAAAAAAATCAATCAGGCAGCAAACAGAAAGTCGGACAAGGTTCTTTTTTCGTTCCGGCAAGCCAGAAGGCAAAAAATATTCTCCAAAAAGCCTCAGCTGATTTTGGACTTGATATTATTAATGTCAGCAATCGGCCTGTAAACTTAACCGGTAAACTCTCTCCTTTTCGTATTGCACTTTGGGATATGTACGGTGGGTCAATTTCATCCGGCTGGTTAAGATGGATTTTGGAACAACATCATTTCAATTTTAAAACTATATATTCCAAAGAAATTGATGCTGGAAATCTGAAAAAGAAATATGATGTGATTATTTTTGTGACCGGAGCTATTCCTCCCCTATCCTTGCCAGAAAGATCAAATTCAAGGGATACTACAAAATTAAAGGATATTCCCGCCGAATACAGATCTCAGTGGGGAAAAATCAGTGCTGATACATCCATAACCGAGTTAAAGAAATTCATGGAAACAGGTGGGTCAGTTGTAACCATTGGAAGAAGCACCAACCTTGCATACCATTTAAAGCTCAATGTTTCCGATGCTTTGGTTGAGGTTAGGAATGGTAAAAAGGCGCAATTGCCATCAGAAAAATTTTATATTCCCGGCAGTGTTTTAAGAGTAAAAATTGATACTTCACTGTCTTCAGCATGGGGAATGGAATCCAAAGCAGATATTATATTTGATTCAAGTCCGGTTTTCAGGATAACACCGGAAGGTGTCAGTCAAATGAAAATAAAGCCAATAGCATGGTTCGATTCGGGTCAACCATTACGCAGTGGCTGGGCATGGGGACAGGAATATTTACAAGATGGAGTTGCAGCCTTCGAAGCACAGGTTGGCGCTGGGAAGTTATACGCTTTTGGACCAGAGATAACTTTCAGAGCTCAAACATACAGCACATTCAGACTAATATTCAACCAGTTATATTCGGGATACTGATGTTATATCAATGTTGGAACCGGTTTGAATATTAAATGATTTCTTTTGAAAGTCGCCAGGAGTGGTACTCCCTGGAAACCATTATGATATCCACTTGTTAATTGGGTAGTTCATAACTTCTTCTGCACAACAAGAAAAGAATTCCGCAAGCAGTTGCAGAGTGAAGCCGCTTTTATATCCAAATGAGGATATTCCTGGAAATTATCAACCTATTTCCCTTTTTGCAACTTCCAGGTCTATCTCATTTTCCCATTTTGCAACAATAACTGTTGCAACCGAATTTCCAATCAGGTTGGTTATAGCCCTGGCTTCGCTCATAAACCGGTCAATACCAAGAATTAAAGCAAGAGAGGCAACCGGTATATTTCCAACTACCGGAAGAAGTGCAGCCAGAGTAATAAAACCGCTCCCTGTAACTCCGGCAGCTCCTTTTGATACGAGTAGGAGCACAAGCAGCATAGTAATCTGGTGAGACAAAAGAAGAGGAGTATTAGTTGCCTGTGCAAGAAAGACCGCAGCCATAGTAAGGTAAATGGATGTTCCATCAAGGTTAAAGGAATAACCGGTTGGCACAACCAGTCCAACCACAGATTCTGAGCAGCCTCCTTTCTGCATTTTCGACATAAGACTGGGTAAAGCAGCCTCTGATGATGACGTTCCCAATACAATAAGGATCTCTTCTTTAATAAAACCCAGTAGTCTGAAAATATTAAAACCAAAGTATTTAAGGACACCACCTAAGACTAAAACTATGAATAAGATACATGTTATATAAAATGATAACATCAGTTGTCCGAGTGATGCCAGAGAACCAAGTCCATACTTCCCGATTGTAAATGCCATAGCTCCAAAAGCCCCTATTGGAGCAACTTTCATTATAATATTTATCACTGCAAATAATCCCGCTTCCAGCGACTTTATTCCTTTCATAATAGGTTTTGCCTTTTCCCCAATCCTGGAAAGGGCTATTCCGAAAAGGACAGAAAAGAACAGGACCTGTAAAAGAATGCCGTTTGACAGGGCATTAATAATATTTTCTGGAATTATATTCAGAATAAAATCAACTGCATTCGTTGCTTTACTTTGTGTCACATATGAAGAAACAGTCTTGGCATCAAGAGTTGAAGGATCAATATTCATACCTGCACCCGGTTTCAGAATATTAATAACTGCCAGCCCAATGATAAGTGCAAGAGTCGTAATGACCTCAAAATAAATTATTGCTTTTATACCGACCCTGCCAACCTTTTTTACATTTTGCATGCTGGCAATGCCACTCACTATGGTGCAAAAAACCACAGGTGCAATCATCATCTTTACTAGTTTTATGAAACCATCGCCTAACGGTTTTAGCTTAACTGCAGCCTGCGGGAAGAAAAAGCCTGTTAATATCCCAATCAGAATTGCAAGAATGACTTGTCCATAAAGACTTTTAAAGAATTTCAACATACCCAGTTATTTGAGTTCAGGATTATTAAAATACCATTGTTCTTACATGAACCTGTTTAAGTGATTTCAAATCTTTTTCGAGAAGGAGGCGTTGCTTTGCATCGCCTTTAAGTTCGAGGATTATAAGCCCTGCAGGTTCACCAAAGAATACCTCATTAACACCGAGTCTGGTGCGGATATTACAACCGTAAGCTGTAAGTGTTTTCTGCACAGATAAAATTACTTCACGATTTCTTTCTACCAATAATCCCAGTATTTCAACACTGCTGTCGTCAGTTTCTACATTTAGGGTCTCTTTATCAGAAGTAAAGACCATCTCTCTGAGCTCAATTCCACCAAGCTTTTCAAGATCCGATTTTAGCTTCTCTGAATCAGCCGGATCTCCATTAATATGAAGAATTATGTATGCTTCGCGGCTGCAGACAGCTTCGGTAACCTCATGAAAACCCAGGCGTGTTGTTATTACGGTAGCATGCCGCGATAATATTTCCTGTGTAAGACCAGCTTCCTTAATCCTGTCAATGATCTTGATGCCTAAAACCTTTATCATATAACGTAAGTGTTTTTAATTTAATGTCTGTCTTTATAGTGGTCTTTTTTTGATTTAAGAATAAGAAACATCCATTAACGAGTTCTGAAGTTTCGCATAATCAACTGATTTTCCTTCTACTAAAATCAAAGATCGTTAATCCTTGTTCTATATTCAAATTGCATCTTAAACATCTGACTTTATGGACATACACTATTTAATAGAATGTTCCGGGCTTAACGTACTGTGGTTTATGTTTCTTTTTTACCACGGTGGAGGTGGAGTTTCACTGAGTCACCCTCTCTCCAATTCTCCCCTTCTCCATTTCTCCCTTTCTCCCTTTCTAATTAAAAATAGAGGTCCCTCTCCCCTTGCTTAATTCTTTCAATTTTTTCCTTTGTATTTACAGCTATAGCTGGTTCAAGTTTTTCCATGTTTTTATCAATTACTTTCCAGCCCTTCTCTGCAGTATCGCCAGTAGCATAATCACAAATATACTCTGAAAGTGTAAGAATAGCATTTGGAGTACAGAATCGTTTAATGAATCCTGGAACAGAAAACTCCATGAAATGTTCCCCGGTACGTCCCATTCTGTAGCACGATGTGCAGAATGATGGAAGGTAATCATTTGTAAGTAGTTCGTCAATGACCTCTGCAAGTGATCGCGGATCATTTATTTTAAATTGTTCCCTGTTCAGGTTTTGTACTTCATTTTTTGAATCTGAATATGACCCAAGCTCCAGCTTTGTTCCTCCATCTATCTGTGAAACACCATATTGCAGTACTTCCCTGCGTACATCAGGAGCTTCACGCGCAGTTAAAATGAGACCTGTATAGGGTACAGCAAGACGCAGAATGGCAACAAGCTTTTTAAAATCGTCATTGTTTGTCTCGTATTTTTTATCGAGGTTAAGACTCAAAGCATCCTTTATCCGTGGGAATGAAATGGTATGAGGACCAACATTATAACATGCCTCAAGATGGTTGGTATGACGCACAAGGCCCATTACCTCGAACCGCCAATCGTATAAACCGAACAGAGCTCCTATTCCAACATCATCAATTCCTGCCTCCTGTGCTCTGTCAAGTGCTGTAAGCCTATACTCGAAGTCTCTCTTCTTGCCTCCAAGGTGGTACCATTTATATGCTTCGGGGTGGTATGTTTCCTGGAAAACCTGGTAAGTTCCGATACCTGATTCACCTACAATTCTGAATCCTTCAATATCCAGAGGGGCAGCATTAATATTTACCCTCCTGATTTCACCATGCCCTTTCCTGACTCCATAAACAAGCTTAACAGTATGTGCAATGTATTCCGGAGAATAATCAGGGTGTTCTCCATAAACAAGGATCAGCCTTTTCTGTCCGTTGTCCTCAAGAGCTTCAACTTCCTGTATTATTTCATTATCACTCAATGTCTTACGGATAGCATCCGCATTGGATACCCTGAAACCGCAGTATTTGCAGTTATTTGTGCATCTGTTACCAACGTAGAGCGGAGCGAAAAGTACAATGCGGTTCCCATATACTCTCTGCTTTAATTCACGGGCGCCCTGTTTTATCTCCTCTTCCAGATCTGTGCCAACAGCATTTATGAGAACTGCAGTCTCTTCAAGTGTAAGCCTCTGCTTATTGAGTGATTTTGAAATCACATCACGTACCCTCTGCTTTTCGGGTTTAGTATTATTTATTAAACTCCATATTTCTTCGGGATCAATGAATGGTTTCATTCGTTGATCGGGGATACTTAATTTTTCAGGTGAAAACTTCATTATATTACAACTTAAATATATTCATTGATGAATCAGAAATGTTTATAAAAGAGCTTGAAAATCAATTTATTTACCCCAACCCCCTTTGCTTCGCTGAAGCTACGCGAAAGCGAAGAAGGGGAGTAAATTGATTTTCTTCGCTCCCCTGCCTACCGGCAAGCAGGTCATGGGGCCAGGGTAAACGAAGAAAATCAATGAATTATTGGAGTAAATGATTTATTGGGTAAAGATAATGAATTTAAATCGCTAATACAGATGATCCTAATCAGTAAATAAGGTCAGAAATCTCGTCCTTCGAATTGATGATTTTTGTGGTGGTCCTGCTATCAGAAAGATTAACAGCACCATGAATCTTTTTATGAAATAATATGGAGATACTTTTAGAATCCGGAAAGTTCAGTTTGTCAAAAATATTAACCAATAATTCTGGCTTTTCTTCAGTCTTTCGGTTGATGATAACCATACCTTTTGAATAGACAGGTCCGCATTCAACGGAAACAGCATATATTCCGGGAGAAGGGAGTAATTTGCATTCTTCAGTAAGCGGTACTTTTTCAAGAAGCGGCAGACCAGAAATGCCGTCAGGGCAAAATTCCTCAGTTTTCCCCATAACCATATAATAATGATCAAGATAGGCATTTGCTCTCTGAATGTATCCCTCACTTATCGCCTGCCGTATTTTGGTTGAGCTTACAGTTTCATGATAGACTTCCTGTTCGGGTATCTCTTCAGCTTCGAAGTTGTATTTCCCCTGCCAGGCCCATAACTGCTTATAGTCGCCCTCTTTATTAAATCCAAAATGATGGTTAAAGCCTACAACCACCACTTTAGTGTGTAACTTATCATGGAGATAGTCGCGTACAAATTGCTCGCTGGTTACTTTAGAGAACTCCCTGGTGAATTCAATAATGATTACGTTGTCCAGGCCTGCTTTTTCAAGAAGCATTAATTTTTCTTCCTGAGAGTTAATAAGTTTCAGGTCCTTCCCAGCTGTATCGGGGTAAAGTACCTTACGTGGATGAGGGTCAAAAGTAATAAGAACCGATTCTCCATTATGCTTCTCTGCCAGCATCTTAAGCCGGTTCAGTATAGTTTTATGACCGATGTGGACTCCATCGAATGATCCGGTTGTTACAACAGGATTTCTGATAACTTTTGCATCCTCAAAGTTTCTGAAAATCTTCATGTTGTAACCGGGAACCTAAATTTTATTTTCTTTCACAAAATATGCAACCTTTTCAATTGAGGTGATCATATCATATTCTTCGAGATATACACCTGAAGGTACATTAAGCGGAATAGTAGTAAAGTTAAGTATGCCTTTTATGCCAAAACGGACTGTCTCTTCCGATATCTCCCTTGCAAAATCAGGAGGAACAGTAAGAATGGCAATCCTGATATCAAGTTCTTTTATCAGTCTTTCAATATCACTGTATGGATAACATTTAACCCCGGAGATGACCTTATTCACCTTTTGAGGATCATTGTCGAATGATGCTACAAGATTAAGTTTTGAACGTTTTCCCTTGAAATAACCGGCAACAGCTCTTCCAAGGTTACCAATTCCGATTACCGCAACATTCATGCTCTCCTCTGAATCGATTATTTTTCCAATAGTATCAATAAGCTCTCTCACATCGTATCCTTTTCTGAGAACACTGGAATAACCTATCAGCATCAGGTCGCGTCTCACTTGTACTGCAGTTATGTGAAGACGGGCAGCCAGATCGTGAGAAAAGATGAAGTTTCTTTTTTCATTAAGGCATTCCAGAAGTGTCCTTCTGTATTCACTGAGCCTTTCTACAGTTTTTCCCGGTAGTTTAGTCATAATTAGTTGATTTTAATTGTACGAGGTTAGTTTTTCCAGTAAGCTAAGACACGGTTCATTATGATTTTCAGGTAATTGCCATTTGTTTTTTGGGTAATCTGATTGTAAAAACGGTACCTACATCCGGGGTGCTCTCAACATTTATGGTTCCGTGATACAATTCCACAACTTTCTTAACAATTGATAGTCCAAGTCCGCTTCCGGAAATATTCCTTGTTTTTTCATTTTTTATCCTTACAAACTCGGCAAACAGGTTCTCAGTATCATTTTTTGTAATGCCGATCCCGGTATCTGATATGATAAGGATTGCCTCACTGTCGGAACTGTCAATCGTGATTTCTGCTTTTCCGCCAATCTTGTTATACTTTACTGCATTGGAGATGAGATTATTAAAAACAATCTCCATATCATCAGGATCAGCCATAATAACAGCCTCTGATCTTACATCGAGATTTATGCTTACATCCATCTGGATCGCATAAGGCTGAACTGTTATAATAGCTGCAGATGCCACTTCCTCGAGATTGACCTCCTGTATCTTTTCTTCTTTTCTTTCAAGACGGATCTTAGTAAAATCAAGCAGATCCATAATCAGGTTTCTCATTCCCTGTATCCTTTGAAGAGATCTTTCAATAGGAGTAGCATAGTCGTCAATCATCTCACCGGCCTGCTTTCCCTGCATCATCCTCAGATAACCCTCAAGTGCATTAAGCGGGGCTTTCAATTCATGTGAAAGAACAGAAAGAAACTGGTATCTTATTTTCTTTCCCTCCTGCTTCATCTTATGAGTTATCCTCTTGAGATATTGCTGTTTTGTAATATTCTCAATGCTCGATTTAAGTTCCTGTGGAGTGAATGGTTTTGGTATGAAATCAATGGCTCCGTCGCGTGTTGCCCTGATTGCCACATCGAGTGAAGCATATGAGGTAATCATAGCAACAACAATGTCATAATTTCTTTTCCGGATATATTCAAGGACATCAACTCCCTGGATACCCGGTAACTTGTTATCAAGTAAAAGGATATCCGGCATATCACGTTCAAGGATTGCTATTCCGTCCTCTCCCGTAGCAGCTTCAGTAACCTCAAACGTATAGTCTTCGTCCATAAATGGATAGGTTACATGGAAATTGTTCAATATCCTGGATACACCTGAACGAATCCCCGGTTCATCATCAATAACAAGTACTTTTAAAACTGCCATCTCAAAGTTTTAATAGTTTCATAATCTCCTGATCAAGCTGCTCGGGTCTGATACCTTTTTCAAGATATTTGTCAGCCCTGATCCATGATTTTTCCTGTTCTGAATCAATACTGAAGGTCAATCCTGTTTCGTGCGATACTGCTGTAGCCAGAATTACCGGTACGTCAGGGTACTTTCTTTTTATTTTGTAACACAAGATGAAACCGCTATCGTCGCTCTCCATCATAAGATCGAATATTGCAAGACTCGGTTTTGAGCGGGCAATAAC
>Ga0208980_10002602_pt1 | contig 10905 bp, 7 predicted proteins | sample WetSurMetagenome_3_FD_187993 | JGI IMG/M metagenome (GOLD analysis project Ga0208980, IMG submission 187993) | Wetland microbial communities from Twitchell Island in the Sacramento Delta, sample from surface sediment Aug2011 Site A1 Bulk (version 2) | ecosystem: Environmental > Aquatic > Marine...
CGTCCGTTTAACAGCAGAGGATGAAGCGGTTAATATGATGAGCGGGGCCGGCCGGAGCCCGGCCCCACAAGTTCCAGGTTAAAGGAGCTGCACCGTGACCCTCACATTTTCATGCGTCAAAGGGTGCGCCACAAGCGCGTGATGGATTGCTTCGAAAATCGGGTTAGATATTTTGGGGCGAAAACGCCCCGTCAGATTGGCAGCCGTCGCATTTTTTCATTCGTTGATATGAAAGACTTTAGCAGGCGGAAAACCGTTGAAGCAGGTAGAAGAAGCGTTGCTGTAAGCCCCGATGTTTTCAGAGTAAACCAAATCGTCAATGTCGAGATCCGGCAACTCTTCGGACTGCGAAATTGTGTCTAGTCCATCGCAGGTTTGTCCGAAGACCGCACACATTTCAGGTTGGCCTTTTTTGAGGGCTTTTAGATGATATTGGCAGTGATCGAAGATTATTCCGGAGTAGGTGTGGTAGACGCTGTCGTCGATGTAATAACATGGCTTGCCGTCACGGACTGCCTTCCCGATAATCCGCGCCATGGCGACCGCGGCCGTGGCTATGAGAAACCGGCCCGGCTCGGCGATAAACTGAATATCCTCAGGGAAGAGCCGCTCGATTTCAGAGTTCAGAATTTTCGCAAGCGCGCTGAAAGGCCTGACGTGACGGTTGTAAGGGGCAGGAAAACCTCCGCCGATATCAAGGATCTTGATATTATGGCCGCGCGCGGTTGCCTCCCGCATTACTGCGGAAGACATATTCAATGCCTGGATGAAATTCTCAAAGTTGGTGCACTGGCTGCCAACGTGAAAACTCAGCCCTTCGACCAGCAGCCCAATTTTACGCGCTTCCTCCACCAGATCCACGGCTTCGCCGGGTTCGCAGCCAAACTTGGATGATAATTCCACCATCGAACCTGTATTGGGAACGCGCAACCTTAAAACTACTCCGGCATGGGGGGCATACTGCTTTATTTTATGCAGCTCAAGGATATTATCGTACGTGACAAGAGGCTTGTATTGATCCAGGGCCTGCAAGGTTTCCTTTGGTTTCGTAGGATTGGCGTATACCACTTTGTCCCAGATATAAGCCTGCCTCGCCTTTGCCGGCAGGCGCTTGATGATGTCATAAACCAGCATGAACTCCGGCAGTGAAGCCACATCAAAACTAGCCCCTGCCTTATAAAGCGTGCGGAGAATCTCGGGCGCCGGATTAGCTTTCACAGCATAATAGGCTTGAATTTTGGGAAGGTGCTTTTTGAATTTGGCATAGTTGCTCCGGATAATGTCGTGATCGATGATCACGATGGGAGTGCCGTGCTTCTTTATGATACTTCTAATTTGTCTTGTGCCAATCATCAGCCCCTCCTGTCAAGCCGAACATGAAAATCCCTGTTTGTCGCAACTATGAGACGAGCCGTCGAAATATTGCCAGGCCCGCATCGCTGCCGGGGATCAGGAGATTACCGGTCAAAAAACCGGGTTCGATCCGTCGAGCATTTTCACTTTGTTATGGGCAAAATATTCTTTTGTCAGCGCCTTTGTCATTTTGTCACGCTGATCATACAGACGCCTCAGTTTGCGCGGCTTGCTCCTGGCCAGCGCATAGTGGGTGAGAATCGGCATGGCAATGGTGGTATCCGTATAGCACACAACGGCGTCCGGCAATCTCTCAGGATCCACCTTGCCCCAGCTCACAGCCTCGCTTGGAGTGGCGCCGCTAAGGCCTCCCGTATCAGGACGTGCATCGGTTACCTGCAGGAAGAAATCCTGGCCGTATTCCTTGATGCGGAGAACTTCCTGGATCTGCGGTTCCGTCTGCAGCATGAAATTTTTGGGACTGCCGCCCCCCCAGAGAACGACAGCGCTCCTGCCTCCGGAACGTTTGGCAGCAAGTACGAAGGCGGTGGTTTCGTTGACGTCAATGGAAGGATTGAGGCGCAGCCTGTTGCCGCGCAATTCCACGCCCGCCACATTCATTCCGATAGTCGAATCCCCCGGCGATGAAGTGTAGCAAGGTACTCCGGCACGATAGGCTGCAGCCAGGACCGACACATCCTTAAGGCCGGCCTTGCGTTCCCACTCCGCAGCGTATCTCCCCAGCTTGTAATGAAGCTCCGCCGTGCCCATCTCCTTCTGAAATTCAGGTTGGATGAGAATATTGCGTAAAATGTCATCCGTAGCCATCAGGCAGTCGCTGTAGCCCAGCAAAATGTCGTAAATGCGCACAATGTCGTTGTCGCGCAATTCGGTGTCGTCCATTTTGAAACTTCCCACCCGCACTGGATAATTCAGGGCAAAGTGGAGGTCGTGGTAGAGGTTGGCGCCTGTAGCCACGATCCAGTCAACGAAACCGGCTTTTATGAGCGGAACGACACAGGAGCAGCCCAGACCAGCGGGCGTTAGCGCGCCCGCGAGGCTCATTCCAATTGTTACATTGGATTTGAGCATCTTTTCCACGAATAGCCGACAACCTTCCCTCAATCGGGCGGAGTTATATGCGAGGAATGCTCCGTCAACGATATCCGTAAGCTTCTCCTTGCCCGTAATGTTGTCAGGCAGGATTCTTTTTCCACGCATGTATTTCTCTCGCTGCGGGCACTTTTTTTTCTTAAGCCATTCTGGAGTATCTGTAAGATCTTCCCGATAACGACGGGGGTTTTTAGAATTGCTAGCCATAGTCTCTACCTGTCTTCTACTTGTCTCGGTGCCCGCACAAAAACGGCAAGGCATTCGTTTTTGGTTTCTTTCAGTTCTCAAGCGTTCACATCCGGCACCAACCGGCTTTTAAGCCTAACACAGCAGGCGCGGAGGTGAAAGAGGTGCAGAGTAATTGTGCGCGAATTTTGCCTTCCTCCAAAATCGCGCGCAGGCCGGGCTGTTGCTAGAGAGCAAATAACTTGCCGCGGCCCGCAAAATTGGTGACAAGTCTGCTTGGCTCAAGTTATTCTCAATGGCATGACCATGACAAAAAATCAGGGATACGCTCCAGGGGCTCCTGCGGCCCAGGGTTACTCCATGCCGGCGGAATGGGAAAAGCACGAGGCTACATGGTTGAGCTGGCCGCACAACCCGACGGATTGGCCGGACAAGATCGACACCATCCGCTGGGTTTATGGCGAGATTGTGCGCAAAATTTCTGCAGGTGAAATGGTCCGCATTTTGGTTGGCTCCAAGGCCGAGGAGAACAGCGCCCGGAAATATCTTGGCCGCGCAGGAATCGATATCCGGCGGGTGGAGTTCATCATCCATCCTACTGATCGTGGTTGGAACCGGGACAGCGGTCCCCTGTTTGTCCGCCGGCGCATTGGGAAAAGAAACGCGACCGCAATCGTTAATTTCCACTTTAACGCTTGGGCAAAGTATCCAGACTGGCGGAAGGATCGCCTTGTGCCGCAAGTTGCAGCGCGGCGGCTGGGAAAGCCGCTATTTGATGCTCAATTCAACGGGCGTGAATTCGTTCTTGAAGGGGGCGGCATTGATGTAAATGGGCGGGGGACCATGTTGATGACGGAGGAATGTTACCTGGATGGCAGGACGCAGGTTCGCAATCCTGGTCTGGGCCGTCATGATATCGAAGCTGCCCTGTATGAATATCTTGGCGCAACGAATGTTTTTTGGCTTGGCAGGGGCATATTGGGCGACGACACTCATGGACATGTAGATGATCTTTGCCGCTTTGTGAATCCCACAACCGTCGTGCTCATCAGAGAGAAGCAACGCCGGGACGGCAATTGGCGAGCGCTGGCGGAGAATTGGGAGAAAATTCACGATTTGCGGCTGGAAAACGGATCAAAACCTGAGGTTATAGCGCTGCCGATGCCCGAACCCCTTTTCTTTGACAACTGCAGACTCCCTGCGAGCTACGCCAATTTTTACATTTCCAATGCCGCCGTAATTGTTCCAACCTTTAACGACCCACATGATCGCTACGCTCTTGGGATCCTTAGTGAATTGTTCACGGACCGTCCCGTGGTGGGCATTCACTCGGTCGATCTAGTTCTTGGATTTGGGACGTTGCATTGCCTCTCCCAGCAACAACCTGCCTGATTCCGCACTCTGACGCTCCTTTCTCGCCAGGATTCGTCGCGAAGCAGCGCAGACGGGCGTGGCTGCAAGGCGCGCAATCGGGCGCCTGCCGCTGTGAATGAAGAGCGGCCATGGCTTTTTGGCATGCGGGCTCAAATGCACCGCATTCGGCAGATGCGGGAACATTGCAATTTTGCTATGGGCGGCGATGTAAAAATTGCTTTTAGCCGTTGTTATGGCGGGATGTGAGATTCGGCTTTTGCGGAATAAGAAGCAGGTTTCCGTTTAATACGTAAATGCCCTGAATTTGGGAGGGCAGGCGGAATTTGTCCCGGTTTTTCGGGCCTTCGAACAATTTCCGTGCAGCGTTCTCCAGTGCCACGGCTGGAAGAGGTAACGAACCAAGCTGTCCACTGTTGAGCTCAAGCCGCAAGTATCCATCCTGTGTGCTCACCCGGCCTTCCAATACCAACGTAAGCTCCTTGCCGTGAAAATCAAATGCCACGTACGCGCGCAGGGAATCCTCCAATAGCTCGATTTTGACATCCGTTACTGAGGACTGGACCTCTTCCAGGGCCGATTCGGAGTCCTGAGAAGTGGCCACAGTGGTTTCCTGGGCGGCGCCTTGCGGAGATTTCGTTTGCGAAGATTGTGCGGCAAAGGGCGTTGAATGCTGAAGCATGAGATTTGTTGTTAACCAGCTGTTTAGTTCCGATTCATTCATTTCCAGCGGCAGAGCCTGGCCCTTCTCAAGCAATGCTGCAAATTTGCGCACCTTAGTGTCTGCGCGTTCAGCTGATTTGGTGCTGGCTTCAACCTCAGGCGGTGGAGATGGTACAAGGATGAGAGCAAGTGTGATTCCAAGCATCCCCAGTGACGACCAGCGTAAGACGCGAAATGCGCGGCGAAAAATGCTGGTGGAGGGGGCGTTGAAAACTCCTACAGATAGATCGGGATGATGCGAAGAATGGAGCTCTGCTTCGATTGGACGATAGCGATCAAAGATAATGCCGCAACGTCCACACTCCGGTCCCTGATCTTGATGGAATCCGCACTTGGGGCACTTAGTAGCCACGACAGCTGGTTCCTCGGCAAGGGGAGCGGAGGTACATTGGTATACATCGGCTGAGTGTTCGATTAACTACAGTAGATTTTCGTGACAAATGCCTTTCATCAGCCATTCACTCACTGCTTGCTAACCAATAGCCCGCAGGATTCAGCCTGTAAAATACCTGGTTTAAGAATGTCGACATTTTTGGTTTGCCTGGATTTCACCGGAAACCTCTCCATTTTAGCGCTTTGCGGGGGCGCCGCAAGGGCGCATGGAAAGCCGGTGCGGGTGGCGGCCAGAGAGATTGGCATCAAGTTTGAAAAATTCGGAAGGAACCTATGGCGGTTTTGGCAGGCATTTTGCTATCCTCGTGGTGGCAAGATAGAGGCTATTTTTGCCAAAAGGGTTGCGGTTGGACGACGCAGATCATAGAGGAACCAGGATGAAATTCATCCGGGCTGGATTTCCCCCAATGAATAGTGATAATGCCTTTCAGTCGAATATGTGGAGGTTTTGATGAAAAGAGCAGGAATCAGAATGGCCTTGCGGCCGGTCTTTTGCGTCTGCATCCTGTTTTCTCCGGCTCTGCTTTTAGCACAGACTGCGGAGGATTCCAAATCGGCAATCGTTGACTATAGCAAGGAGCCGGACTGGTTTCCGACCATCCTGCGCCCTTACCAAGAACAAAAAACTCCGCCTGTAATATTGGAAAACTCTCCACGCTTGGGGAGTTTGATCCGCGATGGGAAATTGGAGCTTACGCTGGCTGACGCAATCGCATTGACACTTGAAAACAATTTAAATATCGCTGTTCAACGCCTTATTCCCAATTTTGCCCAAATTGACGTTCTGCGGACGAAATCCGGTCAGGCGGCTCGAGGTTTCCAAGGAGCCAGCATTCCGGGAGGGTTGACTTCAGGCGCCCTTGGCGCCGGCGTGAGCGGAGGAGGTACTGGCTCCGGAGTAGGGAGTGCCGGCGGCATCAGCGGTGGAGGTGGCGCTGTCTCCGTAGGATCTACTGGATCTTTCGATCCCTCCCTCAGCATGAATTTCAGCTGGGATAGAGCCACTACCCCTCTGAACACAATTCAGGTTTCCGGCGTGCCCGTGGTCACGGGAGTCACAACTGCGTTCAGCAGCACTTATAGCCAGCTTTTTCAGCAGGGAGCCAGCTTTTCAGTCAGCTTAAGCGGACAGCGCCAGAGCTCGACGCAAAAGAACCTGCTTTATAATCCCGCGGCCGTGTCAAGATTTTCTCTGAGTTTCAATCAGCCGCTGTTAAACGGAGCCGGGTTCCTGTCCAATCAGCGCTTTATCAGGATTGCGCGCAATAATATCAAGGTTTCGGAGGAAGTGTTTCGCCTCCAGATAGTGAACACGATAGTTCAGGTTGAGAATGCATACTGGGACTTGGCTGCGCAGCAGGAAAATGTGCGCGTTGCAGAGCAGGCCCTGTCCGTTTCGCAAAGGCTTCTCAATGACAATCAGATTCGTCTTGATGTTGGGACAATGTCGCCGCTGGATGTGACATCCGCTGAGGCTGAAGTGGCGGCACGCACGCGCGACTTGACGATTGCCAGGACCAACTTGCAACTGCAGGAAGCCAATCTTAAAAACATTTTAAGCAAAGGTATCAGCTCTGAATTGGATATGGCGAGCTTTGTGTTGACGGATCCTATGCCGGAACCCAAGGACTCCGACCTCCCGACCCTGGAAACGGCCCTTGAAAATGCGTTTGAGAAGCGTCCTGACTTTCGCCAGGCCCAGATCAACCTGGAGAATCAGGATATTGCGCTGAAGTTTACTCAAAAGAGCCTCCTTCCCAACGCCGCAATTTTCGGCTTCTATGCTGGTGCTGGACTGCAGGGGGATACGGCAACCAGTCAGTCCGGCATATGGGATTCTTTTTCGCAAGCGTTCCAGGGCACATATCCCGAATATGCCGGCGGCATGAGTATGACGATACCGTTCCGAAACCGGGTTGCACAGGCGGACAACCTGCGCACCCAGCTTGAAACCAATCAAATCAAGATTGGCCTGCAGCGCTCGCGCAGCCAAATAGAGTTGGAGGTGAGGAAAGGAATCATCGGATTGATTCAGGGCAAAGCTCAGGTTGAGGCGGCTCACCAGGCGGTCCGTCTGGCGCGGGCAATCTGGGAAGGAGAGCAAAACAAACTGGATGCCGGATCCTCCACTTCCTATCAGGTAATTTTGCGGGAGCGCGATCTTATCGCTGCGCGGCAAGCCGAAGTCAGTGCTGTGGCCGGTTACAGCAAGGCAAAGGTGGAAATGGATCGTTCAACGGGAAGAGTGTTTGAGAGCAATGGTATTGAGTATTCTGACGCGCTGAGCGGAACGATTTCCAAAATGCCTGTTTCTCCATTCACCTCGGGCGGCTCCAACAAGGAGGGGAAGTAGTGATCATGATCCCATTCCTCCTCGAAAAACAAAAAATTCCCCGGCCCGGACGTTCGCGCGATTTCCATGCGTGCTTGTGTTTTCCAGGTAAAGGCTGGATCCGCGTGGCTGCCGTTTGCCTTTTGCTGGCGCCGCCTCTAATGGCTCAATCGGGAACTTTGAATGAATTTGACTACAGCAAAAATCTGAATTCGTTCCCCCTCTTTTACAGAGTCTATCAAACGAGGCGTGTGCCCGAGGTAGATTTGCGCAACACGCAAAGAATCTCGGATTCGATTCGCGAAGGGAAACTTGTTCTATCCTCGGCTGCATTGAAGGACATCGTTCTGGAAAACAATCTCGATATTGCCTATGCCTCGTTTAACACCTACTTTGCGGATGTTGATCTTCTGCGAGCAAGGGGCGGCGGAGCTCCTCGCGGGGCTCCCGGCGTACAGATTCCAAGCAGCCTGTTTTCCGGGGCATTGGGCGCCGGCCTCGGCAGCGTAGGGGGGTTGGGCGGAGGCAGTTCGGCTGGGGGAATCTCCGGCGGAGCAAGGGCGGTTTCAGCGCTTCCCCGCGGCACCCTCGATCCTGCCATTCTGATGAATTTTAGCGTCGACCGGACCACGAACCCTTTAAATACGATAGTGGTTTCAGGCATCCCCACCGTGACAACCTCCACCACGGCGCTGCAAACCCGATATGTGCAGGCTTTTACTTCAGGCACCAGCATTTCTGTCGGTTTCAACAATCAGCGCCAGAGCTCGACGCAGCAGCGCCTTCTTTATAACCCCAATGTTTCTTCCACTTTTTCGTTCACGATTACACAACAGGTCCTGAACGGGGCAGGTTTCAGGGTGAACAGGCGTTTTATAGAAGTGGCTGAAAATGGACGTCAGGTGGCGCAGGAGGCATACCGCCAGCAAGTGATTGCGAGTCTCGCCAAGGCTCAAAACTTCTATTGGGATCTGGTCGCGGCCAGAGACAGCGTCAGCGCCGCGGAGAAGTCACTAGCGGTAGCGCAGCAGCTCTTCCAAGACAACGGCATCCGCGAGCAAGAGGGGCTCCTTTCCCATTTGGATGTGGAAACCGCGGAAGCAGAGGTCGCTGCAAGGCAACGTGACCTCATCACAGCTCAAACGAATCTGAAGATGAGGGAAGCCGATCTGAAAAACGCGCTGAGCAAACAAATCGACAGCACATTGGGAGAGGCGCAGGTTGAAGCTGTCGACTCGTTGCCGGAGCCACAAGTGTCCGATGTGCCCGAAGTTGACAAAGCGCTAAACACCGCTATGAGCAACAGGCCGGAGATTCGCCAGGCGGAAGGAAATCTTCGTAACCAGGAAGTTGCGATGAAGTACGCCAAAAACCTGCTCAAGCCTACCTTGATTCTTTTCGGCGTTTATAACGGTGCGGGTTTTTATGGGAACCGTCTTATCGACAATATATGGTTCCCGGGAGGAATTTCGCAGGCGCTTCGCCAGGTGGGCAGATTCGCATATCCGGACTATGCTTTTGGATTCAGCATGTCTATCCCCATTCTCAACCGAAGCGCGCAAGCGGATAACTTGAGGGCAAGACTGGATAAACAACAGTCGGACATGTCGATTCAGATGACGCGAAACGATATAAACCTGGAGGTTCGCAAAGCTGTCATCGGGTTGATCCAGGCAAAATCACAGGTGGAAGCGGCAAGAAAGGCCCGGGAGTTGGGCGAACTAAATCTGTCAGCCGAAGAGGCGAGGTTGTTAAACGGCATTTCCACTCCCTATGATGTTATTCGCAGACAAAGAGATTATTTTGCAGCGCAACTGGCTGAGGTTCGGGCGCGAGTCGGCTATGCCAAAGCGCTTGTCGAAATGAATCGGTCCACGGGCGTCCTGGACACGAAATAAGGAAGCGCACCTGGTTATACTGTCCCTCGGGGACAGTATAACCAGGTGCGCTGTTTCAGAAGAAAGAGAGTGAAAATGTCCGATCTAAAGCTGCCCACTCGTTCCGAGGATTTTTCCGAATGGTATAACCAGCTCGTGATTCGCGCCGAATTGGCGGACTATGCTCCGGTAAGAGGATGCATGATTGTGCGCCCTTATGGGTGGGCGATGTGGGAAAACATCCAGCAAGCGCTTGATAAGCGCTTTAAAGCGACCGGGCATGTGAATGCCGCCTTCCCGCTTTTGATTCCCAGGAGCTTTATCGAGAAAGAGAAATCGCACGTGGAGGGTTTTTCTCCCGAACTGGCCGTTGTAACGATTGGCGGCGGCAAAGAACTGGAGGAACCACTGATCGTGCGCCCCACTTCCGAAACGATAATCGGCCATGCGTATGCCAAATGGATTCAGTCATACAGGGACTTGCCTATCCTGATCAACCAGTGGGGCAGCGTCGTGCGTTGGGAATTGCGCACCAAGCTCTTTCTGCGAACGCTGGAATTTTTCTGGCAGGAAGGACATACCGCGCACGCCACTTCGGAGGAAGCGGAAATCGAAACCCGGCAAATGCTGGATGTGTATACAGACTTTGCGGTGAACGAAGCGGCTATCCCTGTTATCCCGGGGCGAAAATCAGCGGCTGAGCGATTTGCCGGCGCGCAGGAAACCTACTCTATCGAGGCTATGATGGGCGACGGGAAGGCGCTCCAGTCAGGGACCTCGCATAATTTAGGCCAGAACTTCGCCCGTGCTTTTGATATTCAATACCTGGATAAGGACGGTGCGCTGCAGTATTGCTGGACAACTTCATGGGGACTTTCCACAAGGTTTATTGGAGCGATCATCATGGTTCATGGCGATGATCAGGGGCTGATCATGCCCCCGAAACTTGCCCCGCTGCATGCCGTGATGGTCCCCATATTCAAAAGCGACGAAGAAAAAGCACGTGTCATGGAAGTAGGCATGAAATTACGCGATGAGTTGATCGCTGCGAATATTCGGACGAAGATTGATGAACGTGAGGGAATGACGCCAGGATTCAAGTTTAATGACTGGGAATTGAGAGGTGTGCCGCTGCGAATCGAGATCGGTCCCAAAGATGTAGCCAAGGGCACAGTTGTATTGGCACGCCGCGACAAACCAGGCAAGGAAGGCAAATCCTTCGTTCCTCAGACGGGGCTTGCGGAGGTTGTAAACACCACGCTGGCAGACATCCAAAAATCGCTGTATGAGCGCGCCCTCGCTTTTAGAGAGAAAAACACCCACACTCCGCAGAATTACGAACAATTCAGGGAAGCGGTCGAGACCGGATTTGCCTTATCCTTCTGGTGCGGCGACGGAAAGTGTGAGGGAAAGATCAAGGAAGAAACCAGAGCCACTGTGCGCAATATCCCTCTCGCGCAAAGCGGAGGCCAGGGCCAATGCATCCACTGCGGCCAGCCGGCCAAAGAACAAGCGATTTTCGGCCGAGCTTATTAGCCTCTTTTTCGAAGGGAATAT
>Ga0208980_10002603_pt1 | contig 10902 bp, 11 predicted proteins | sample WetSurMetagenome_3_FD_187993 | JGI IMG/M metagenome (GOLD analysis project Ga0208980, IMG submission 187993) | Wetland microbial communities from Twitchell Island in the Sacramento Delta, sample from surface sediment Aug2011 Site A1 Bulk (version 2) | ecosystem: Environmental > Aquatic > Marine...
AACTACATTCACTTTACCAATACCTCCGACCATGTTCAGAATGTCGGGGTCCTGATCAGCGGTGTCGGGCTTGCCTCTCAAATTGAGGTCGAACAGAACAGGATAGAAAATCACGACATGTATGGCATCCAGATTCAGAACGGCGGCGCCAGGATATACCGGAACAAACTTTTTGGTAATGCCATCGGCATGCATGTATCAGCCAGTTTCGGCAACTGCTCCCCGGCCATCTGGAACAATCTGATTTACGCCTGGGGCGAGGCTTCCGCCATGCAGTACGGCATTTACTTTACGGTCAACGGCAATGGCAGCAGAAGAAATTATGAAATGGGATTTTGTTGATCCTGAAAGAGTCGCTGTAGAGGGCTGGAGCGGAGGCGGTACTGCAACCCTGAATCTCATGTTTCAGTACCCTGAAATATACAAAACTGGCATCGCCATTGCGGCAGTGGGAAATATGCTGACCTATGATAACATTTACCAGGAGCGTTATATGGGCCTGCCTCAGGAAAACATGGACGCATATGTGCTCGGCTCACCAATCACCTACGCAAAAAACCTGGAAGGTAAGCTGTTATACATCCATGGCACCGGCGACGACAATGTTCATTACCAGAATGCTGAAATGCTTCTAAATGAGCTTATCAGATACAATAAGCAAATTCAGTTCATGGCCTACCCGAATCGAACGCACAGTATCAGGGAGGGCGAGGGCACATGGACGCATCTGCAGACACTCTATACCAACTTCCTCAAAACAAATTGCCCTCCCGGCGGAAGATGATTTCGACCATGTCTTTATAAAACACAATGGATCACTTTTTTGACATTCACTGTGTGGAATCTCCGTCTTGCAGATGGCAAAGTCGGATAATTATTACTTAAACACGGTCTTTTCCTGATTTTTCATCAACGTCAGTTAACCGTTCGTCAAATCTGAATTTCCGGGTTTTCGGGATATGCATCTCGCGTATTACTCAGATATTCAGTATTATATAAGGCATTTAGCATCAGATTGCATTAGATCTGACCGGATTGGCAATAAAAACGGCCCTTGTTTTGACGAACTGACCCCTTATGCGGGCGGACAGAACCTTCCTGTATACAATCGGCGGATTTGTTTGGATTAACGAAATGCATAAGAGTCTCATATGCCCACTAACAGGGCATTAGCGATTTGTAAAAGCCTTTCAAGGACATATCTTTATTTCATCATTTAAAGGATGAAATATATGGAAGAAATTCCAGTAAAGAAGAGGGTTGATGTCAGGAGTGAAAAAACTTACTCAGCGACCATAGGCGGCAGAAAAAGCCCTGCAAGGGTGACGGGTTTCAGTGACACTGTCAGAACCCTGATTTCTGAAGGTGGAGTAAATTTCTTCCGATACCTTAAAAAAAGAGGGATGTCAGGGGTGACTGATCTGATTGTCCTTTCCTCTAAAAAGCATTACTATTATGATGAGAATGATCTGAAAAGAGTCAGGGTACTGGTAAATCTGCGGAGGCTTAATGTAATAAAGCATCTCGACATGTTCCTGAATACCCTCGTTAGGATTCTGCCACCTGACGCCAGTTTCATAGGTTATTTTTCAGATCATAAGGCGGCTGAGGAAAACGGATCTCATGGCAGCAGGTTTGCCAGGCTTTACAACAGATTTAATAATTTCCTTGACGGAAGGACGGATCGCAAAATGAACACCAGTGACGTCAGGGAACTTCTGGAAAGGAATGGCTTCGAAGTTGAGAATATGACCACGATGAACGGCCATACATACTTTCATTCGCATTGCGTTCAGAGGGCAGCTGGATTAAAAGCGTCATAGATTTATTCAAGAAGAGGCAGGATATCAAAAGCTCTGTTTTATAAGAGAATGTTATGAAAACAGTTTATCAGATAAAATCAGAAGAATTTGGAACGGTCCGGCTCAAAAAAAGAAAAATCGCCAAGGCGCTGCGCCTGTGGCTTAGTGAAAACGGGTTTGCGTACCAGTTTGTCTATTTTTCAAATTAAATCGGACATGCAGACCCTGACGGCAAAGGATATCCTTCTGAAAGAAGGAATGCCTGGCCTTTTTTGTTTGCACATTTCGAATTAAATTTAAATTGGCATCAAAACATGTTCTAGGGATATGTGGTTACCGTTTCCTGTGGTTAGCATCACGGTAAACCCTGCTAATCCCGTCAGCCCTGAAATTCCCCTTCTGGGTAAGTGTATTCTTCATGTCGTTGGCAGAATCGTTATATGCCGGACAGAGGGCCTGGTTACAGGAGCTCAGGAGCAGGACCAACAGCAGAAGAATTAACAGCTTTTTCATGAATGCAAAAATAAAACAATAATATCTTGTGATTACAAATTACATTACCGTAATAGCAGGCTCAGAATCACACCAGCGTAATGAATTGTTATCTCTTAAAACCTTGTATTCGTCAAAATTGCAAATGTTCTTCAGCAAAAAGACATGCTCTCATATTATTCAGATAACTAGTGCTTTATAATATTTAATAACTCCTGAGTTCATGATTTTTATGATTTGCTAGTAAAACTTATCGTGATTTTGACGAACTGCAATAATTAGGTTATCAACAGTACAGATTCTGAAACTAAATATCAATTCCTGTCAATTTAAGCATGGGGAAAATTCCGTAACTTACCTGTAATCAGGATTTACCGTCTTGCAGGAAGCATTCTGTACCATTAATTTTACTATGCAGAAAAATAATCTGAAATGAAGACATTTGGATTAACCATAATAACTGCCGTTTCATGCCTGATACTTTCATCAAATGCATTTCTGGTACAAACAGAAAAGAATGATGAAAAGCTCATGTCAGACTTCCGGCATAAAAACCTGAGTGCCTCCGATTTGATTCAGAAAGTCACTGATGTTAATTACACTGACGAAGATGGGATGACATTCCTGATAGTTGCAGCTGCCAAGGGTAATAAGGTTTTGTGTGAAATGCTGATTGAGAAGGGGGCATCGCTGGATATCCAGGCAAATGATGGCATGAATGCTCTGATTGCAGCAACCATGCAACAGCATGTAACCGTGGTAAAATTACTTTTGGATAAAGGTGCAAATCCGGATTTGCTTTGGGAGGGTGTTACTGCATTGATGATTGCTTCCAAATCAGGGCATACAGAAATTACAAAACTACTGTTGGATAAGGGCGCTCAAACAGACTTGAAATGGGAAGATACTACTGCATTAATGATTGCTTCTCAGGAGGGGAAGTCAGAGATAGTCAGGTTGCTTCTGGATGCCGGAGCACAACCAGATCTTAAGGATAGTTTTGGCTGGACGGCTTTAACACTTGCTTCACAGTTCGGACAGATTCAGGTAGTAAAAATTTTGTTGGATGATGGGGCAAAGCTTGATTTGCAGGCAAATGACGGAATAACCTCCTTGATGATTGCATCCAGGGAAGGGAAAACTGAAATTGTAAAGTTACTTTTAGATAAAGGAGCACAGGTTAATATACAGGATTCATACGGCTTGACAGCCCTTACTTTTGCCTGCCAGGAAGGTCGAACTGAAATAGTAAAGCTTCTGCTTGACAAAGGGGCAGATCCAAGGTTAAAATCCAATGAAGTCAAGACTGCATATGATTATGCCCAAAACCGAGATATAAAGGCTTTGCTTACTGCATATTTTAACGAATAATCCGGTTTTTCTGATTTATTTCCGATATTTGACCGGGAAGAACTCTTTTAAAAGATTTTGAGTACGTCAATTACCGCCAGAGACCCAGCGGGTGTTGTGATATTTGTGAGACAAGTTAAGAAGCGAACAGGCGTTAATTCGACAGAGTACTCGGACATGAGAATTGATAAAATTAAAATCGGGCAATGGCAACATTCCGATCCTTGATCCAAAAATATAATCCGGCTGTAAAAAAGGAGTACCTCCTCCTTCCTGCCGGCTTTATGTGGATGGCAGTAGGCATAATGCTCTGCACGATGGCCTTCCTCTGGCTTTTAAATGCTTCTCACCCTTACCCTTTCGCCTTGGCTGGTGTGATAGCAGGAGTAATTATTTACAGGTTCGGATTTTTAAGAGTGGCAAGGAAAAACATTGACAGGATAATTGCCCTCGAAGGCCGACACTGTTTTTTCTCCTTTATTACTTTCAGAAGTTACCTGATCGTTATCTTCATGATCGCTCTCGGAGTAACATTGCGCCACTCTCGCATACATAGGGACTGGTTATCAATGATCTATAACGGCATCGGTCTCGGCCTTGGCCTTTCAAGCATAAGTTATTTCAAAGCTTACAGGCATTAACCCCGGTGATCAGTTTCGGGAATATTGTCAGTAATAAACTTGACTTCGGCTTTTGGCCGGTGTAACTTTACCTATATTTTACTCATGTAGGTCTAATAGTAAATGGAATGGAAAGAACAAAAAAATCACGAACTTTAATGAAGGCAGGTATAATTGCCATTGTTCTTGGTTCAATCATATTTCCCGGGTGTGAGGATCTGTTGACTGGCTGTGTCGGTTGTACCAGCCTGACTCCATGGTCATGCGGCTGTAACTCTACATGCTACGGAGATCAGGTTTCCTGCGAAAGGGAATCAGGGCAGGATTGTTATGAATGCAAGTAATTCTTGACGCTCCCCGGGCTTGGATTCCGGTGACTATTTTTATTTGATCCGGGTAGTTAGATTTTCCGGTATGATGAGACAATTGCAATACAATATCTGTTCCGCGGCATTTGTAATATTTACCGGCACATCGGCTATCAATGCCCAGATACTGTCTGATAGCCTGGCAGTTTCAATGATTAAAATGGGTGTAAGTAACATGTACAACCTTAAGTACGATGAAGCTGATGCTATATTCGCCGGGATTGAACAGTTATACCCTGACCATCCAGTAAATTACCTGTTAAAGGGAATTATGATTTACTATAAAAATTATCCGCTGCTCCCGGCATCTTCTTTGCGTCCTGTTTTTGAAGATGATTTGCGCAAATGCATCGAGCTATGCGCTCAAAAGCCTTATTCAAAAAACTATGAAGCAGAGAGTCTGCTGACAAATTTGTGTGCAAGAGGTTTGCTGCTGACCTATTATACTAATAATGACCTTAGCAAGGATGTCATTCCGCTTACGGCAGGAACTTATAAGTATCTGAAGAAATCGTTTGATTTTGTGTCAGTTTTTGCTGATTTCTACTTTTTTACCGGGACATATGATTATTATTGGGAGGCTTATCCCAGGATACATCCTGTTTACAAGCCTCTTGCTTCTCTGTTTCCCCCCGGAGACAGGTTAAAAGGACTGGATGAACTGCTGAAGGCGGCACAACAGTCGATTTTTGTAAAAGTCGAATCTTATTCAAGGCTGACATCGATATATACCGGATTTGAAAACAATTACTTACTGGCATCATTATGCAGTAAAACATTAACCGATCTTTATCCTGGTAATCCTCTATACAAATCAGATCATATTAAAAATCTTCTTCTGCTTAATGAGTTTGACCAGGCTGAAAATATCATTAATGATTCCCTGGGAAATAATAGTAATGCCTTTTATGACGCACAGATTCTGATATTTAAGGGCATCATTCAGGAAAAAAGGTACAAAAATTATACTCTGGCAAAGCAATTCTATCAAGAAGGAATAAATGCGGGCTCACTCTTCGGCGGATACTTTAACGAATATTGTGCTTATGGCTATTTCGGCCTCAGCCGTATATGTGAACATGATGGTGACAAGGCGGGCCAGAGAGCTTATCGCAGAAAAGGAATTGATCTCACTGATTTTAAAGAGGTCAATTTTGACTGAATAGCTGCATCTTAAATCGTGTAGCTCATGCCCTTCCGTTGGGATTCTGGATTCAGCCGGCTCTGTTTGTGCTCTCCTTTGAGCCCGGGAGAAGAACCTCATTATTAAATGTCAGATGTTTTTTTTGTAGTTTTGGCATACGGTTGGTATTAAATCATAATTAAATATGGCTCTGATTAACTGTCCGGAGTGTAAAAAAGAAGTCAGTGACACATTAGCAGCTTGCCCACATTGCGGGTTTCAACTGAAGAAACCGGGGAAAAAAGCTGCAATTAATCCGGCAAAACCCAGGAAGAAGAATGGTTTGAGAAACGTTCTTATAACATTGGGGGTCATAGGAGTTCTTGTTATTCTCGCGATCTTATTCAGCAAGCACAGACCGTCATCGGATGTTTCGATCCCGGCGGAAGAAGAAAATCTGTATACGGAAAAGTATGCCGGGAGTTATACAATTGAGGTCAGAGGTTACCCGGGAGAGAGTACGGAAGCATATGATCTGAAAGATGATGGCAGGGCTATCTGGATGTGGAGTGAACCTGACGGCCATGGCGGGGTTAAAGTAGGGCAGAAGGATAAAGGTACATGGTCTGCAACTGATTCGACAATTACAATTAAGATGAAAGGAAGAATGGGTCTGGTCGAGGAAGAGTATGTGCTTCATAATGGGGTGCTTGTCAGCACTCAGCTAGGCGACCGGTACCTGAAACCAAAAGAATAAATTCTGTTGTCCCTGAAAATAGGGAAAACTTTCATGTTCTATTACAAAAGCTATAGGAGCCACCCAGACAATTGTAGCCTTAGCCCTGTCGTGAGAATACCTCAGGAAATCTCTGCAGATATTGTTTTTTGAAGCCTAGCGACATCAAGTGAAATTATTCAGGAAACAATCCTTGAAATAAGGCTGCTTCAATAGTAGCAGGTTTCCCCTAAAGAGAAGGAAACGAGGTTGACATCAACTAAATTAACTGATCAAGATTTTGCCGACTGCCTCAATTGCAAAGCAACTTTTTAATTGAAGATTTAACAGCTATTTTTCTTATTTAATATTTGAATTATTTGGCCAATCATTTCTTATATTTGATTAGCATTCTTAGGATTTTGAACTTTAATTGGATAATGCTCCAAATTATTGATATCGTTTCAAATTACTCAGTTTTATGTAATAAACTAAAACGTGCCAGCTATGAAAAACTTTAAGCTCTTAAAAGTTGTCATCACTTTAATTGTGCTCTTCTTTATTGCTATATCATGCAGTACGACAAAAAAATCGGCCTTGTCTTGCCCTGAGCCTGCAAGTCGTTATAGTAGCAATTCTTCTTTAAATCATGATCGCAATGACAAAAGAATCTTAGCTGCATCTCATAGGGAAAGTAAGGGGAATTACTCTTTCAATAAGCATATCTCAAAGCCGAATATTAATAAAACATTTAAGATCCTGGATGGGATTAATAGGCAACCGAGCAGTTCTCCTTCGACACAATCTGAGATTGCAGGTGTATCCAATAAAACAGAAGTTAAAACTAACCTCTATGCTGAAGTATCTATTAATAATATTACAAATGAGGAGGTAAATGCACCTAATTCAATATCTGAATTTGAAGTTGCGGATTTTAAGAACAATGAGGCTATCTATGAAAGAGCAGATATTATTCCAACAAATGTTTTAGGGTTAGGGATCGATTATCTCAACACTTATGAAATAATCAGTCCTTTTACCACTACCCAGATGGTTACCATACCTCAGGAGTATATATTAGCTCCACCAAAAGTTGAAGGCCTGAGTTTAGCAGGAATGATAGTGGGCCTTGTGGGATTACTGATTTTACCCTTGCTTTTTGGTACAGTTGGGTTAGTCTTGTCACTTATTGGTTTAAGAAGGATTAAAAAGAATCCGGATAAATATAAGGGTAAAGGCTTTGCGTATGCGGGTATAATTATCGGCTGTGTGAATATTGTTTGGGCGATTCTTGTCCTATCCGGGGTAATTGTGTTGTAATGAACAAGCAATCAGCAATATAAATTAAGCTAACCGTTTGAATTTTTGTTCGGATACAGATTTATTCTGATGTGATACAAATTTAGAGCCCTCCTTATGACATTATGGTCTCACGGTCTGGTGTCACCGGATTTTAGTTCAGATGACCAGTCAGTTTTCCAGCAATTCATTGGCGAGGAATCTCCGGCAGAATTTGACCGGAGAATACCTCCTCATTGGTCAAATATATGATAATTAAGCCATTGGTGAAATAATGAAAAAGATTTATTCCTGCTTTGTCAGGGTTAAGTATCAGAAGATCAGATGCGTCATGATTAGTCACAGTAAATTTTAAAGTCAGTTGATCTTAGGCAAAATCTATTGAACTTATTGAAACAGATAATCCTGAATGTAAAAGATTATGATCCTTCATGGCAGAAATAATTCTGGATTCGTTTTTTGGATTACAACCATTACTGGCAACAGACAGCAAACAAAAAAGGGGGCGACTAAATTCCCAGACGCCCCCTATAAAAAAACCCTTATGTTTGTTTAATTACTCCGGAATATCCCACCAAACCGGATCACTCCAGATAGCATCCTTCATAGCCAACGGATTGGACTTCAATAGTTGCTCATTATTATAGTTGCTTTCGTGGGTACTCTGGCTGAAGCGGCGGAACCAGTATGTAGGGTCAGTAGGACTTGTCCCGGTCATTATGTTGGTTGCTGTAAATTCATAAGGTCTTTTATAGTCCCTGTAAACTACTCCAAAGCTGCCAACGTTTCCGGCACTGTAGTTGAAGCGGCGCATGTCGTTCCAGTTTTGCATATTTAAACCCAAAGCGATTATTTTCTGCTGTATAATATCGGCCATCGTCAGGGCAGAAGCATTTTGAACGACAGCAGCACTTGCCATATAAGCTGTAATGTCTGCCTCATTCATAGGCATCTGATCGGGATTGATCGTGCCACCTGACTTCCATTCGTTTAGCTTGATTTGCATGCGGTCGAAATTTGCCTGGATACCTGCCTTGTAAGCTGTGAGGGCTTCACCCGATTTGCCCTGCCTGAGATATACTTCAGCTTTTATAAAGCACATCTCGGCATAGGTAAGAATATCAGAATCAGAGGTAGGCCTGGCATAGAAAGTACCGGTACCCGCCACTGCGAGTGAACCTGTTGTGGGGTAGTAATACATATCCGTAGCTGATAATCCGCTTGTTGACAAGCTGTTTGCCCTCATATTAACATAAACCGTATCACCTGCTCTTTTGTAGTTTGTGTTGTTAATATACCACGTACCTTTCTTATATGTTACAGAAACATCATTTCCGCTTGTGGTATATGGCTGGTGCAGATTAGCAATGAATTCTGCCCTGGCAGCATCGTCGGCTATGGTATATTTGATGATTTTATCCGCAGTTGCATACGATGCACTAAGAGGGCCGCTGTTTTGACGGATATCCGAATTCATCATATCCACGCCAATGTCCCTTGTCCACTCATAGTTGATGATACCGCCTGAAGCGTCCAGTACAATGTTCTTCATCATAGCAGGAAGGAGTTTGGACATACGGGGATCAATAACGCCCGAACCACCTGTAAAGTTGTTTGTCAACAAATTAGCATACCATCTGGTGGCTCGTTGAGATGATCCGTATGCAGCGGCATCCCATGTGGTATTGGTCTGGTACGGGTCGCCGACAGTAAAATTAACTGCATCACCAGCTATGTTGAAATGTTTCATAATGATGTTGTCTGCATTTGACTGAGGCGCCATTTCCAGGGCGGCAAGGACAGCTGCAGGGTCAAATGTCGATTTTTTTGATATCTGAAGCAGATAACGGGCTTTGAGGCCATAGCATAATTTAATCCACTTGTCCACGTCACCGCCATTCCAGGTATCTCCGGCTGAAAGGGCTGGTGCTCCAGGTTCCTGCGTTTTGCTGAAGAACTCAATAGCTTTATCCAGATCTGCCATACATCCGTTGTAAATAACTTCACCCTTGTCATAGACGGGATTGTATTTCCCGGTCATAGCCTCAGTATAAGGCATCTCCCCATGAATGTCAAGCATCATCATAAAGCCCATGGCCCGCATACAGTAGGCAGCTCCGATATAATGATAGGCACCAGTCTCTTCGGCTTTTGCAATAAGAGGACTCAGGTTGACCGCTGCGCCCAGGAACCAGTTCTGATATATGGTTGTACAACTGCCCTGAACAGGGTTCCATGCACAAAGCAAGCTGCTGGCACTGGTGGAAGCGGTATAGGTCAGTATTCCACCTATAAAACTGGTACGTGTATTAGCCGTTCCCCAGGCATACATATAGTAGTGTTGTATCCATGGAAGTCTTATCTCGGGCGTCGCACTTTTGTCATTTGGATTATCAGGGTCAACATTGACATCCAACCAATCTTCGCAAGATGATAAACCCAAAAGAAAGGTCATACATAAAGTGATATATAATATCTTTTTCATGACATATGTTGTTTAATCCGTTAGTTAAAATGTTACATTGATGCCAAAAGTAACGTTCCTTGTTGCAGGGACACCGCAATAGTCGATACCCATTGAGCCTGAGCCTCCAGTACCTGAACCGGATACGCTGACCTCGGGGTCCATCCCCTTGTAATTGGTCCATAACCCTAGGTTATATCCTGCCACAGAAGCAGTTAACCCTTTTATTACAGTCTGGTTTTTAATCAGGTTGGTAAAGTCATATGACAGTGAAAGGGAGCGAAGCCTTATCCAATTCGTCTTGGTCATGAAATTGTAAGCGTTGCTGCAATAATTTGACCAGTATGCCATTATCATGTAGTCACCTGAGTATGAGGCATTATTTATGGTGTAGGTTTGTCCGGTCTGGTATGTATATGTCAGAGGCTCGCCCGTTGCCTTAGAAACACCTGATACGGTTACAGATTCGCGATCCAGGGTTCTCATACTCAAACCAATTGAAGTCATATACATCTCGGTGCCATTATAGATGTCGCCACCTTTTCTTATATCCAGAAGCAAAGAGAGGTTCAGGTTCTTATAACGGAAATTGTTGTTTAAACCACCAAGGAAATCCGGTTCACGATTCCCGATCACGTTAGTTTGAACCTTTGTATTTGTATACAGTCC
>Ga0208980_10002605_pt1 | contig 10901 bp, 12 predicted proteins | sample WetSurMetagenome_3_FD_187993 | JGI IMG/M metagenome (GOLD analysis project Ga0208980, IMG submission 187993) | Wetland microbial communities from Twitchell Island in the Sacramento Delta, sample from surface sediment Aug2011 Site A1 Bulk (version 2) | ecosystem: Environmental > Aquatic > Marine...
GAGCCGCTGGGCCGCCTGTTCACGACGCCGCAACAGCGCAGCGCCCTCGACCGCGAACGCCTGCTCGGGCAAAGCCAGCGTTCAGCCGTGGACGGCGAGGCAAGTTATACCTTCAATGGCGAAGTTCGCCGCAGCAGCGGCAACAACACGCGCTGGATCAACGGCGAACCGCAAACGGCAGCGACCCGCCCCGGCATCCCGCCGGGCGACAGTTTTCACCCCGCCACCGGCGAGCACGAGAGCGTGCTGGGCGACGGCACGATCATTATCAAGCGCAAGCCGGCAGGGCCATGAAGCGCAAGGCATGCCACAGCCGGAAGCAGTCGGGCATCGCGCTCGTCGCGCTGCTGGTTCTGCTGATCATGGCCGGCGCCTATGCTTTCTACCGTTACGCCAATATTGGATTCAGTTCCAGCCAGCGGGATGCCAAGATTTCCGCTACCCTGGCCCGCGCCAAGGAAGCGCTGATCGCCCGCGCCGTCACCGATGCCAATCGCCCCGGCAGCCTGCCCTGTCCCGACATCACGGGCGACGGCAAGTCAGCCATGTTCACGCTGACCCAATGCCCCTCTTATGTCGGCTGGCTGCCCTGGGTCACGCTGGATTTGCCGGAACTCACGGACGACACTGGCACCCGCCTGTGGTATGCGCTCTCACGCAACCTGCGCGATGACGACAGCGCGCAGCCGATCAACAGCGACACCACGCCTACCCTGAGGATAGACGGCGGCGGCGAAATTGCCGCCGTCATCATTGCCCCGCGCGGCGCGCTGACCGGCCAGACACGCCCGTCGAACAACGCCACCGACTACCTGGAGGGAGACAACGCCAACGGTGATGACAATTTTGTCAGCGGCCCGGCCAATGATTCCTTCAACGACGTAGTTGCGATCATCACCCGCCAGGAACTGATGGCCGCCGTCGAAAAGCGCATCGCCAACGAGGTCAGGGCCTGTCTGGAGGAGCACGCGGCCAGCCCACTGAACACCGAGCAAACCTACCCTTGGCCAGCGCCGCTCTCCAACAGCACCTTCAAGGGTACGGCGCAAAGCCTGTTCGGCATGATTCCCGCCACTCAGCCCGGGGGAAATCCGGATATCGACCTCAAGCAATCGATCAATGATCTTACTTCCGCGCAAAACACGCTGACGACCGCTTGGGCAAACAGCGACCTTGCTGCCGCCCAGCAGGCGCTGGTCACCATCAATGAAATTACCGCCGGCGCGCGGGCGCAATTCGACCGCCTGTTCCTCGTCGCGGAAGCCCTTTACCATAGTGCAATTGAAGCCGATGCAAAGTTCAGTGCGCTTGGGAGCACGCCGAACAGTAGCGCCATCACCACGGCAAGGCCCTCACTCGTCGCCTTTCGGAATGCCCTGTCCGACAGTGGGATCGACCCGTTTCTCGCCGAACTCACCGATCAGAACCAAACGCTCGCCCAAAAGATCAACGACGCCGCAAACACGCCATCGTATGACACTTTCGATGCGCTTCGGACACAGATCAACAACATCTTCCGGAGAAAAATCTACGCTTACAGCGTTACCCCCAACCCTGACATTTCGTTGGCAATCAGCGCAGCCAACCTGATCGCCATCGACGCGATCAGCAAGGTAGAGGTCGCAAGAAGCCTGCCCAACTACACCTCCGAACCGAACATTACGCTCGCCAGCCAGGCAATCAGCCGGGCCAACGACCTGATCAACGCCAATACGGTCATCTACGACACGACCCTTGCCTCCCGCGTCAACGTTGACGCCAGCGAAATCCGCTATCTTGCGCAACGACTGGGAGCATTGCTGGCTGCCTATTCCGCCCTCCCGGACACGAACGCGCTGGACGCGCTTGTCATGGCGTTGAGTGGTGCGGCTCAGTCGATTAACGCCATCTCGACCGGATCGACCACCGTACTGGCCGCGAAGGCGGCCGCCGTTGGCGCACTCAACGCGACGCTGCCGCCGAACACCAATACGGTCGTTGCCCTCACCGGCGCGGCGATCACAAGCACCGATGCGCTCGCAACCGCCATCGAGAACAATGGCGACAACGTCTTGCTTGAAACGCTCATAATCGCCGATTCGCGACTCGCGCAGGCCATCTCCGGATCACTGGATGCCGCGACGCTGAAAATCACAGTCGATAGCGTAGACTACTGGGCGACACAGACCGCCACCTACGCCAACGATATCGCCCGCAAAGCCCGGAAACGGGTCAATATTCCGACAGCGAACGACAGCAGCACCTCGGCGTACACGAGATCCGGGCAACTCCTTGATAGCCTGGACGGCTCCACGGGATCGATCGCGCTACTGAACGACTACATCCAGACCCCCGGGGATATAGCCAAGGCAACAGCGGCACAAGCCGCCGTAACTGCAACCCAGACGGCACTAGGCAATACCATCCTCAGCGCATCAACGCTGGAAACCGTCCTCGAAAGCGGGACCGCCCAGGCTGCTTCCATAACGCAGTGGTACGGCAATGCCTGCGCCTTCCTGCGGCCTGCCGGCGGAACCCCTTCCTGGTGGACAGCCAACGGGTGGACCAATTTAATCTTCTATCAGATCAGCGACCGGGTACGCCCGGCCATTGGCAAACTGACAGTCAACGGTAGCGGCGCTTATCGCGTCGTGGCCCTCAGTGCGGGACGGGCAATCGGCGCCCAGAACCGCGCCACGCGCACTACCGCCAACTTTCTCGAAAGCATCAATGCCGATGTGTCGCGTGACGGGGACGCCAAGACACCTGTCGTCGTATTTTCGAATGCCCCGGTATCGGGTACATTCAACGACCGGCTGGCCTACTGATTTTTTATGGTATCCCGCATCTTGCATCGCTCCACGCCACCGCACAGCAACAACGGCTTCTCGCTGGTCGAACTGGCCATCGTGCTGGTCATCGTCGCGCTCCTGACCAGCGGACTCTTGCTCGGCATCTCGGCTCAGCGCAATGCAGCGGAGACCGTCGATGCCCAGCGCCAACTGGAGAACATCCGCGAGGCGCTGCTCGGCTTTGCGATGGCCAACGGCCGCCTGCCCTGCCCGGCCAACCCCGCGCTGACCAGCGGCAGCGAGGACAGGCTGAACCCCAACTCACCCTGCAACCGAACTTTCGGCGTCATTCCCTGGGCCACGTTGAGCCTGCCCGAAAATGACCCCTGGGGCCGGCGCTTCACTTACTTCGCCAATGCCAGCTTTACCGCGCCGCTCCCGCCCGGCGCACAGGCCAGCTTCACCCTGAGCACGACGGGCAACGCCAACATCAAGGACAGCGCGAGCAGCGGCAGCAACATCGCCTCAAACGTGCCCGCCGTCATCGTCAGTCATGGGAGCAATGGGCTCGGCACGGCGAGCGACGAAGTGGAAAACGCCAATTCGACGCTGACCTTTGTCTCACGTACGCCTGGCAACGACTTCGACGATCTCGTTGTCTGGATCGTGCCGAGCATTCTCAATGCCCGGATGGTCGCCGCCGGACGGCTGCCGTGACGGCCTAAACCGCCTCTTCCTTCGGATCGCGTGCCATCAGCAGTTCCAGCGCCTCGCGAGCGCTGACGCGGCCGTCGAGCACGGCGGCGATGGCCCGCGAGATCGGCATGTCGACATTGTGTTCGGTCGCCAGGCGCTCCACCTCGTGGGCGGTATGAACGCCTTCGGCGACATGCCCGAGTTCTTCGAGAATCTGCGGCAGCGATTTGTTTTCGGCAAGCGCCAGACCGACGCGGCGGTTGCGCGACAGGTCGCCGGTGCAGGTCAGGATCAGGTCGCCCATGCCGGCGAGACCCATGAAGGTGTCGCGATGGGCGCCGAGCGCCACGCCGAGGCGGGCGATTTCGGCCAGGCCGCGGGTCATCAGCGCGGCGCGCGAGTTGAGGCCGAGGCCAAGGCCGTCGCAGACGCCGGTAGCGATGGCCAGCACGTTCTTGACCGCGCCACCGACTTCGACGCCGATCAGGTCGTCGTTGGCGTAGATGCGCAGGCGCCTGGAATGCAGCTGGCGCGCGGTGTTCATGGCGAATTCATGAGCGTTGGCCGCCAGCGTCACGGCGGTCGGTTGCCCGGCCGCGACTTCCTCGGCAAAGCTGGGGCCGGACAAAGCGCCGCAGATGGCTTGCGGGCCAAGCACTTCGGCCACCACCTGATGCGGCAGCTTGCCGGTACCCGCCTCGAAGCCCTTGCACACCCACAGCACGGGCAGCGCGCAGCCCAGTTCCTTGAGACGCTCGACGGTCGGCCGCAGACCGGCGATCGGGGTCGCCACGACCAGAAGTTCGGCGCCGACCAGGGAGCCGGCAAAATCGGTTTCCACATGCACCGAATCGGGCAGCTTGTGACCGGGAAGGAAACGGTGGTTTTCGCGGGTATTTTTGAGGTCGACCGCGACATCGGCTTCACGCGACCAGAGGGTCACTTCATTCTTGCCGGCAAAGGCGATGGCCAGCGCGGTTCCCCACGCCCCCGCGCCGAGCAGGGTAATCTTCACAGGCCCCAGACCTGTGTCGCGCGCACGTATCCGGTCGCCCCGTCACGGTGGCGAACCTTGGCCCAGCCGGGTGACGCCGGTTCGACAAAATCGACAACGACCCACTTTTCGAGTTCGGCAAGTACCGGCGCATCCGGTTTGTCGGCCTGACGGATCTCGGCCCTGGATGCGGTCACCACCAGCGTGCGCCGCTCGCCAAGATTACGCGCCTCGATCCAGGCCAGCGTACCTTCGGCATCGCGGACCTTGGCCATGCCTTCGAGGCGGAGGATCACCTCGACCGGGGTTTGCGCCCGGATCAGGTAGAGTTTCTTGCCCTGCTGCGACGGGGAGTCGTAAAGAATTGCCACCGGGACGTCGACCGAACGAAAATCGAGGGCCGGCGCCGAAGCGGCGGCGCCGATCAGGGCAAAAGCGGCTACGGCCTGACGCCACATGGTCGCGCCTTACTGAATGGGAACTTCGGCCGGGGCCGGCGCCTGCTCCTGCAGGCGCTGCATGTACATGGCCTCGAAATTGACCGGCTGCAGCACGACCGGCGAGAAGCCGGCGCGGGTCACCGCGTCGGAAACCGTTTCGCGCGCATACGGGAAGAGAATGTTCGGGCAGGCCACGGCGATCAGCGGCTCGATCTGCTCGTTCGGCACGTTGAGGATACGGAAGATGCCGGCCTGGCCGACCTCGACCAGGAATACCGTCTTTTCGCCCAGCTTGGCGGTCACCGTGACGGTCAGCAGCACTTCGAAGGCGCCGTCGCCGAGCCCCCGGCCCGCCGAGTTCAGTTGAATCTCGACCTGCGGCGCCTCGCGTTCGAGGAAGATTTCCGGTGCGTTGGGCACTTCGACGGAAATGTCCTTGACGTAGAGCTTTTCAATACCGAAGACCGGCTGTTCGTTTTGTTCCATGATTCTCTTTCAGTGGGTGAATCCGATTTCAGGCGACGCCTTCGAGCAGCGGCATCAGCTTGCCTGCCCTGTCGATCGCGATCAGATCGTCGCAGCCGCCGACATGGGTCTCGCCGATGAAGATTTGCGGGACGGTCCGGCGTTGTGTTTTCTGCATCATTTCATCGCGGCGCTGCGGATCGAGATCGATGCGGACCTCCTCGATCTCATTGACGCCGCGCGACTTCAGCAATTGCTTGGCGCGGATGCAATAGGGGCAGACCGCCGTGGTGTACATCAGCACGCTGGCACTCATTTGCGCATTCCTTTCTTGACCGGATAACCCGCGCCGATCCAGGCATCGATGCCGCCGGCCAGGTTATGCACATTGGTGAAACCGAATTTTCCGAGGTGGCCGCAGGCCCGCGATGAGCGCATCCCGGACGCGCAGCAGACGATGACCGGCTTGTCCTTGAACTTCTCGATTTCGCCGATGCGCTCGGACAGCTTGGAAAGGGGAATATGCCGGGCGTCCGGCAGATGGCCCCGGGCGAACTCGTCGGCTTCGCGCACGTCGATCACATGCGCGTCGTCGCGATTGATCAGCAGCGTGGCCTCGCCCGGATTGACCGCGTTGGCACCCGGCCCGGCGAACAGCGGCCAGAGCAGCGCGGCGCCGCTGGTCACCACGAGGGCGATCAGCATGATGTTCTGGTTGATGAAATCCATCGGCACCACTCAGGCGCCCCCCACGTTGCAGAACACGTCGCGCATCAGGGAGACAAGCTGCAGGGTGCGCTGGTCGGTGACCCGGTAAAAGACGCGATTGGCGTCCTTGCGCGTTTGCAGGACCCCTTTTTCGCGGAGAATGGCCAGGTGCTGCGAAATATTGCTCTGCGACGTGCCGACGGCATCGACGATCTCCTGCACGCAGGCCTCCTCGTCGCCAATCACGCAAAGGATCTTGAGGCGCAACGGATGGGCGATCGCCTTCAGCGAGCGTGCCGCCAGTTCAATATGCTCCTGTTTGTCGATCAGACTGAAGGAAGGTTGTTCCACGATTAAAACCTCGTTATCGGTAAACGTATCATTATAAAATAATGCTCCGCGTTTCGCAGACTAAATCGCTATCAATCTGTGCGACGCAGCACTGAAGGCATCAGGAACCATTGTCAAAAAGGCCGCAATTCAGCAACCGGGCGCACACGGAGTGCCTGACGGCAGCGTTCATCGCTGCCGTTTTCCTGTGGCTGCCCGTCGGCGATGCGCAGGCAGCGAAGGGCAAGGGGCCGGCGGCGACGCCGGAAATTGCCGAAAAACAGGCCGATCTGGGCGAACTGCGCAGCCGCATCGAAGGCCTGCGCAAGGAACTCAGCACCAGCGAGGAGAACAAGGCGGACGCCGGCGACCGCCTGCGCGAGTCCGAGCGCCAGATCTCCCGCCTGCAACGCGAGTTGCACGAACTGGGCAACCAGCGCGGTCAACTGCAAAAAAACCTGCAAAATCTCGAACAGCAGTCCCGGGAACTCTCGGCGACGGTGGCGCAGCAGCAAAGCCAGCTCGAAAAGCTGCTCTACCGGCAGTACCTGCGCGGCAACCCGGATTCGCTCCAGTTGCTGCTCAACGGCGATGATCCCAACCAGTTGGCGCGCGACCTCCACTATCTGTCGGCCATCGCGCTGACCCGCGCCGAGTTGATGGGTGAAATCAGCGCCACGCTGGAAAAGAAGAAGGCGCTGGCCGCCAATGCCCGGGAGCGGGCCGACGAACTGAAGGAAGTCGAGACGCAGCAGCAACAGCGCCACGCCGAACTCGACAAGCAGCGCCAGGAACGCCAGGCTCTGTACACCCAGGTTTCCGACAAGGTGAAGGCGCAGCGCAAGGAAATCGGCAACCTGCAACAAAACGAAAGGCAGCTGACCCAGCTGATCGACCGCTTGTCGACAATACTTGCCGCCCAGGCTGCTCAGGCCGCGCGCGCTGCCGAAGCCGCCCGTGCCGCGGAAGCGACGCGCCAGGCCGAGGCCGCCCGGCAAAAGGAGAAGGAACGGGACAGGGAAAGGGCGAAGCAGCGCCCGAGCGAAGAGGAACGCGAGACGCCGCGTCCCGCCCCGCCGCTCGAACCAGTCCGCCCGCGGCCTGTCGAACCGGAGAACCGTTACGAACCCGTGGCCAGCAACGGAGATTTCGCGCGCCAGAAAGGCAACCTGCGCCTGCCGGTGCGCGGGCCGGTGGCCGGACGTTTCGGCAGCGCGCGCGATGGCGGCGGCACCTGGCATGGCCTGTTCATCAGGGCGGGCGCCGGCAGCGAAGTCAAGGCAGTGGCTGGCGGGCGCGTGGTGTTCGCGGAATGGATGCGCGGTTTCGGCAATCTGATGATCGTCGACCACGGCGACTCGTATCTTTCGATTTACGGCAACAACGATTCGCTGCTCAAACAGGTCGGGCAAGCGGTCAGGGGCGGAGAAACGGTAGCCACCGTGGGCAATAGCGGGGGCAATCCGGAATCCGGTTTATACTTCGAGCTCCGCCACAAGGGGCAACCGATCGACCCGATGAAATGGGCCAGTTTGAAATGAGCAAAGTGAAAACAATCAGTTTGGTATTGGGCAGCTTCGTCGCCGGCGCGCTGATCAGCCTGCACGTCCCGGCGCTTGCCGAAAAAGACGCCAAGGCCGGCCTTCCCATCGACGAGCTGCGCACCTTTGCCGAGGTCTACAGCGCCATCAAGCAGGGCTACGTCGAACCGGTCGAAGACAAGACGATGATCAACAATGCCATCTCCGGCATGTTGTCCAACCTCGACCCGCACTCGGCCTACCTCGACGCCGATGCCTTCAAGGATCTGCAGGTCGGCACCCAGGGCGAATTCGGCGGTCTCGGCATCGAGGTCGGCATGGAAGACGGGCTGGTCAAGGTCGTCTCGCCGATCGAGGATACCCCCGCCTACCGCGCCGGCGTCAAATCGGGCGATCTGATCTTCAAGCTCGACGACACCCCGGTCAAGGGCCTGACGTTGAACGAAGCGGTCAAGAAAATGCGCGGCAAGCCGAAAACGCCGATCCGCATCTCGATCCTGCGCAAGGGCGAGACCAAGCCGATCGAAATCACGCTGGTCCGCGAGGTCATCAAGGTCCAGAGCGTCAAGTCAAAGCTGATCGAGCCGGGTTACGGCTGGGTGCGCATCACGCAGTTCCAGGAAAATACCGTGGCCGATCTGGCCAAGGCGCTGACCGCGCTTTACAAGCAGGGCCCGCTGCAAGGCCTGGTGCTCGATCTGCGCAACGACCCGGGCGGTCTGCTGAACAGCGCGATCGGCGTTTCCGCCGCCTTTCTGCCGCCGGACGTCAAGATCGTGTCGACCGACGGCCGGACGCCGGACGCCAAGCAGGACTTCCTCGCCCGCCCGCAGGACTACATGCGCGGGACGCGCGAAGACCCGCTCAAGAGCATGCCGATCGAATCCAAGAAAGTGCCGATGGTAATCCTGATCAACAGCGGCTCGGCTTCGGCCTCCGAGATCGTCGCCGGCGCCCTGCAGGACTACAAGCGCGCCGTCATTCTCGGTACCCAGAGCTTCGGCAAGGGTTCGGTCCAGTCGGTCGTCCCGCTACCCGGTAACTCGGCGATCAAGCTGACCACCGCCCGTTATTACACGCCCGACGGCCGCTCGATCCAGGCCAAGGGTATCGTCCCCGACATCGTCGTCGAGGAAACGCCGAACGGCAACGGCAACAGCCAGCGCATCCGCGAGGCCGACCTCGATCGCCATCTGATGAATGACCGCGACAAGGACGCCGCCAAGGACGCACAAAAGCCGGTGGCCAAACCGGCAACCAAGCCGGCCAGGGACAAGGGCGGCAAGGACGAGGCGGAAGAAGAGCCCATGGAGCGCCTGGAATATGCCAGCAAGAAGGATCACCAGTTCCAGCAGGCCTTGAATCTTCTCAAGGGCTTGCAGATCATGCAGACCAAGGCGCAGTAATCCATTCTTCGGGAGGGATGATGAACACCGGAGACCTGAAGAAAAAGCGGGAAATCCAGTTTTCCAAGTTTCCCCCCGGGCAGGTGCCCGAGGCGGCTGACGATCTCAAGCATCTCGAGGAAATCGAAGTGCAGCCGAAACTCGAGAAGCGCGTGGTGGGGGTCAGCTACGATCTGTCGGTGCACACGCTGCGCGAACTCGACGACCATCTCGTCGATCGCGGCTTCCATCTCGACAACACGCTGATGACCAAGCTGACGCGCGCATTGATCTACTACGTCGAGGACACGCAACGGCACAACATGGCGGCCCCCGAGAAACGTCTCAAGCGCTCGGAACAGGAAGCCTACGTCAAGGCCTGGGAACACCGCCCGCACGGCGACCACGACGATACGCCGCCGGAGTGGCGCGAATACAAGTGACGGACGAGCAGCTCCTCCGTTACAGCCGACACATCCTGCTGGACGCGCTGGGCATCGAGGGCCAGGAACGCATACTCGCCGCCCACGCATTGGTCATCGGGGCCGGCGGCCTCGGCTCTCCCGCCGCGCTCTATCTGGCCTCGGCGGGTATCGGGAAGATCACCCTGGTCGACGACGACAACGTCGACCTGACCAATCTGCAGCGGCAGATTCTGCATACACAGGCCCGCGTCGGCATGGCCAAGGCCGAATCAGGCCGCCAGGCGCTGGCCGCGATCAACCCGGACATCGCCATCGTTCCCCTGCAGCAGAGGCTGGCCGGCGCTGCGCTGGATGCGCTGGTGGCGACCGCCGATGTCGTTCTCGACTGCACCGACAACTTCGCCACCCGGCACGCCATCAACCGCGCCTGCGTGCATCACCGGAAGCCGCTGGTATCCGGCGCGGCGATCCGTTTCGCCGGCCAGATCAGCGTCTACGACCTGACGCGCGACGATGCCCCGTGCTACCACTGCCTGTTTCCCGAAGGCGATGACGTCGACGAAGTGCGCTGTGCGGTGATGGGCGTCTTCGCCCCGCTGACCGGGATCATCGGCACCACGCAGGCAGCCGAGGCGCTGAAGCTGGTCGCCGGCATCGGCGAAAGCCTGAGCGGCCGCCTGCTGCTGCTCGATGCACTGGACATGGACTGGCGTACCGTCCGCTTCAGGAAGGACGCCGGATGTACGGTCTGCGGCCCTAACGGAGACGGGCGATCAGGCGAATATCTTCGCCGATCTGGCGCAGATCGCGAATCTGCAGGTGGCGCTTGCCGTCCAGGCTAGTCAGTTCCGGCAGGTTGAACAGGCCGCTGGCGTCGTGGCCGATGAGGCAGGGCGCCAGGTAGAGCAGCAGCTCGTCGACCAGCCCTTCGCGCAGCAGCGAGCCGTTCAGCTTGAAACCGGCCTCGGCATGCACCTCGTTGATGCCGCGGCGACCGAGTTCCTCCAGCAAGTCCTTGAGTTCGACCTTGCCATGGGGATTGGGTAACACGACCACTTCGGCGCCGGCGGCGCGCAGCGAATTTGCCCTATTTTCGTCGTCGACCGCAGCCGCCACCAGAACCGGCCCGCCACGCAGGATCTTCGC
>Ga0208980_10002606_pt1 | contig 10901 bp, 6 predicted proteins | sample WetSurMetagenome_3_FD_187993 | JGI IMG/M metagenome (GOLD analysis project Ga0208980, IMG submission 187993) | Wetland microbial communities from Twitchell Island in the Sacramento Delta, sample from surface sediment Aug2011 Site A1 Bulk (version 2) | ecosystem: Environmental > Aquatic > Marine...
ATTTGCTCGCGGAGCATGTTGCTCGTCACGGCGTCGATGGGTGCCACCGAGTCTTCGTCCATGATGAAATCGCCCAGCACCGAGTCTTCGTCTTCGTCGGTGGGCGTCTCCAGTGAAATCGGCCGCCGCGCCACTTGAATCATTTGCTCGGCCTTCTTCACGGGGACCTGCATCGCGGTCGCCAGCTCTTCGGGATTGGGTTCGCGCCCCAATTCCTGTGTCAACGAATGGCTGACACGAATCAGCTTGTTGATCTGATCGCCCATGTGCACCGGCACACGAATAGTGCGGCCCTGATCGGCGATGGCTCGCGTCACGGCCTGGCGAATCCACCACGTGGCATAGGTGCTGAATTTGTGGCCGCGATGGTAGTCGAACTTGCGTGCGGCGCGGATCAGGCCGATGTTGCCTTCTTGGATCAGATCGAGGAACGGTACACCGCGCCCGATATATTTCTTGGCGACGCTGATGACCAAGCGGCTGTTGGCAGTGATCAAATGCTCGCGCGCCGCTTTGGCGTCGATCATGACGACTTCCAAGTCCTGGCGCTTCTTGGGCGTCAAAGTGTCTTTCTGCAGGCGCTTCATGGCGTGCTTGCCGCGCTCAATGCGCTTGGCCAGCGACACTTCTTCTTCGGCGGTCAACAGGGGGATGCGGCCGATTTCCTTCAGATAAAGGCCGACGGTGTCATCGGTTTCGATCGCGGCCACCGTGCCATCGTCCAGCTCATCGGTGATCTCGTCTTCTTCCGGCCCTTCTTCCTCCGGCGCTTCGCCGATCTCGATACCGTGCTCGGTCAGCGTGGCGAAGATCTCGTCCAGCTGATCGATGTTGGTTTCTGCTTCGGGGAACAATTCCAGGATTTCGTCGTAGGTGACGTAGCCACGCTCGCGCCCGATAGCCAGCAGCTGCTCTTCGGCGGTGCTGAGCGCTGCATCTTCCACGATCAAAGATTCGCGGGCGATCGTGTCTTTCTGTTCTTTGTCCTTTTCTGGAGGCTGTTTGGGCGCCTTTTCCTTCACAGCCGGTTTGGTTGCCTTCTTCGTTAGTGTTGCCAAATTACTCACCCACTATTCAATCGACCCCGCTGGGGGCGTAAGATTACAGAAATAAAGAGCACCTATGTGCGCTCCCTGTGCTGGCACATCGTGCTCTTGGTTCTTATGCGCAGGTCACTTTGCTTGGCCTGAAACTGCGCTGAGTACATAGTACAACATTTAACGAGCCATTGTCAAGCGCTAATATGAACATCGTATGAGAGTCGTTCCATTTGTCACTTGTACGCGATAGGTTTATCGCGTTTATGTTCTTTTGCGCTTGATGCTTTGCTTCCGCTGGATTTTGTCAGCGGCAACCACGCAGCTGGGAATCTGCAAGTAAATTCAGGTGATGAGTTTTTCATGTGCGGCACGCCCTGTTAATCAACTCGGCGGCCACACATGCAATTTGCCACTACTGTGGTAGTGAGAAGTGGTACTTGACCGATTTGGCAGGTTGCCTAAAATACACTTGGCTTTTTGGTTGTTGCCCGACAACCTGACCCCGGTCTGGCGAGTGGGATAAATTGATCCTCCCGCAATCCTCATCAATCCAGCGATCTGTAACCTTATCCAATGGACTGATCGCAAAAATCTAGCGTGACTAAGGAGGCAGTGTGAGCGGAGAAATCGATATTCTGGGTATGGGTACCCGCTTCGGTCTGAGTCCATTCGAACAGATCGCCATCGTCGGCGTACTCGTGGCGGCGTTTATCAGCCTGATATACGCCTGGTTCCTGCGAAAGAGCGTGCTGAAGAAGGACAAAGGCACCGCCAAGATGCAGGAAGTGTGGAATGCCATCCGCATCGGCGCGGACAGCTATCTGAGTCGTCAACTGCGCACGATCTTGCCGCTTATCGCGATCCTGACGGTCGTGATGTTCCTCAGCGTCTATATCGTTCCCCCGACTGAAGTGGCGCTAAAGGAATTCCCCGACAACGCGCAGATTATCATCGCCGTCGGGCGTGCCATCGCTTTCATCATGGGCGCGACGTTCTCGCTGCTGGTGGGCCAGCTGGGCATGCGCATGGCCATTCAGGCGAATGTGCGCGTCGCCTCGGCCTCGCGTCGTGGCTTCAATGAAGCGTTGTCCATTGCCTATTATTCGGGCACCTTCACCGGCATGTTGACCGACGGTCTGGGTCTGCTGGGCGGTACTACAATCTTTATCCTCTTTGGTCCGGCGGCGCCCGATGTGTTGTTGGGCTTTGGCTTCGGTGGCACGCTGCTGGCGTTATTTATGCGCGTCGGTGGCGGCATCTATACCAAAGCGGCCGACGTGGGCGCTGACCTCGTCGGCAAGGTCGAGAAAGACATCCCCGAAGACGACCCGCGCAACGCGGCGGTTATCGCCGACCTGGTGGGCGACAATGTGGGCGACTGCGCCGGTATGGCGGCAGACATCTTCGAGTCCTACGAAGTCACGATCGTGTCTGGCTTGATCCTCGGCCTGACGCTTTACGCGATGACGGGCAACCTGATGTGGATCGTCTTCCCCTTGATCATCCGCGCGATCGGTGTTATCAGTTCGATCATTGGAACCTTCACCGTGCCGATCTGGGAATCCATCCCTATCAAATTCTTGCGCGCTCACGACGCTGAAGAATCCATGTTCCGCTCGTATGAAGTTTCCAGCGTGTTCACCATTTTCTGGGCCTTTGTGCTGGCGCTGACTTATGCGCACGACTGGCGCATGGGCATGCTCACTGCGATCGGTGTCGGCCTGGCGGTTGCGTTCAACCCGTTGACCTCGTACTTTACTTCGACTAAGAAGCCGCCCGTCAAAGAAATTGTCGAATCGACGGAAACCGGCCCTGCGACGACCATCCTCTCCGGCTTGTCGGTGGGTATGGAATCGAGCGTGTGGGCGTTGCTCGTCATCGTGGTCAGCTTCGTCCTGGCCTTAGTGTTGTTCGGCGAGGGCAATCCCTTCGGTGCGGGTGGTGGAACGTATGTGTTGTACGCTGTGGCCATGATCGGTATTGGTATGCTCAGCCACACCGGCAACAACGTAGCCATGGACTCCTACGGCCCCATCTCGGACAATGCGAACGGCATTGGCGAGATGGCCTGGCATGACATGGAAGACGCCGAGACTGTGAAGGCGCGCCAGATCATGGCCGACCTCGACGCGGTAGGCAACACGACCAAGGCCATCACCAAGGGTGTGGCGATTGCCTCAGCCGTCATCGCGGCCGTTAGCCTCTTTGCTTCGTTCATTACCGATGTACGCATTACGCAGTTGCGACTGGGTCTGCCCGCGATCGACTCCATCCGCGTCTCAGAGACAGGCGTGTTCATCGGCCTGCTGCTGGGTGGTGCTCTGCCGTGGCTGTTCAGTTCGTTGTCGATTCGCGCCGTCAGCCGTGCCGCGGGCCTGATCGTGCAAGAAGTGCGCCGGCAGTTCCGCATTCCGGGCATCATGGAAGGCACCGTGCAGCCGGACTACGCACAGGTCGTGGGTATCTCAACCGCTTCGGCGCAGAAGGAACTCGTACCGCTGGCGACCATCTCCGTCATCACGCCGTTGGTGATCGGTCTGGGGTTGGGCGTGGAAGCGCTGGGCGGCTTCCTCGCGGGTATCATCCTCAGCGGTCAGCTGCTGGCCGTGTTCATGTCCAATGCGGGTGGTGCGTGGGACAACGCCAAGAAAGCCATCGAAGACGAGCCGCGTGATCTGGTGAAGAATACCGGTAAGGGTTCCGAGCGACACAAGGCCGGTGTGGTGGGCGATACCGTGGGCGATCCGATGAAGGATACGGCCGGTCCGGCGCTGAACCCGATGATCAAAGTGGCGAACCTGGTCAGCTTAATCGCGGCCCCCATCATCGTGGCGCAGCAACCCGGCAGTCCCATGGTGGTCGCGGTGATGATCATCTTCATCGTCATGATCGGCTGGGCATTCCGCCGCTCGAAGCGCAAAGTAGCCAGCATGAAGGAAGCCTAGTAAAGCATCCTGCTGTGCAGTGAGGTACAGAGGCCTGGCAGATCGTCGAGATCTGCCAGGCCTTTTCTTCACTTGACTTGCGTGTTTCGCGTCAAGTACAATGACTGCATGGCAACCGGCTATCTGTACGATCCGCTTTATCTGCAACATTTTCAACAAGGCCACGTCGAAGGCCCGGAGCGGCTGGAGGAGATCAATCGTGCGCTCGACGAGACGGGCCTGCGCGATCGGCTGGTGGCACTCACCCCGCAGCCGCTGTCGATCGAGCGCTTATCACGCGTTCATCAGTTGCGTCATATAGAACGAGTCCGATCGGTGGCCGAGCGCGGTGGTGGCGCCTTGCTGGGTATGGGCGATGAGACCTACCTCGCGCCCCGATCGTACGACGCTGCCCTCTTAGCTGCCGGCGCAGTGGTCGCCGGTGTCGAAGCCGTGTTGCGCGGCGAGGTCAAGAACGCATTTGCCTTAGTGCGTCCGCCGGGTCATCACGCTTTCGCCGATCATGGTGAAGGCTTCTGCCTGTTCAACAACATCGCCCTTGCGGCGGCCACCGCGCGCGCCGAGTTTCAGATCGATCGGGTGCTGATCGTCGATTTCGATGTGCACCACGGCAACGGCACCAACTCGATCTTCTATCGCGATCCCAGCGTGCTCTTTTTCTCCACGCATCAATGGGGAATCTATCCCGGCACCGGCTATTGGGATGAAGTGGGCGAAGGCGCAGGAGTGGGTTACAGCGTCAACGTGCCCATGCTGCCCGGTTGGGGTGATACTGCTCTGCGGTCTGTCTTTGACGATCTGCTCATCCCCATCGCGCGCCGCTTTCAACCGCAGTTGATCCTCGTCAGCGCCGGTTACGATTCGAGTTGGACCGATCGGTTGGGATCGATGTTGGTCACGACGCCGGGCTTCTTCGATCTGACCCGCACGCTGGTGCAGCTATCCGATGAGCTGTGCGGCGGCAAGCTGGTGCTGACCCTGGAAGGCGGCTATGGCCTGGATGGTTTGGCGTACGGCGTGGTGGCGTCGTTTGCCGCCATGCTGGGCGATGAGGCGGTCACCGATCCGATCGGGCCGGCGCGTTACGCCGAAAAGCCGTTCGATGATCAATACCTGGATCAACTGCGGGCGCTGCACGGCCTGCCTTCACGCTAGCCGCGCCGCCGGCGCTTTTCCGTGTATGTTACCTAAGTTTCACTTGCACAAAACATTGAACCATAGCATAATGATTTCACCTCATTCGATAGGCGAGGCACTATGGCCGAAGTAACGTTCCGCGATTATCTAAACGAAGTTGACGATTTGATCGAGCATGGCTCGCTCAATCGAGCCACACAGCACTGCCGCCACATTCTCGCGCAGCACCCCAAGGCCGTCGAGGTCTATCGGCTGCTGGGCAAAGTGCTGCTCGAACAAGAAGAAGATCGGGCGGCGCAGGATGTCTTTCAGCGCGTGCTCAGCGTGGACCCGGAAGACTTCGTGGCGCGCGTCGGGCTGAGTATCATCCACGATCGCAACAACGAACTGGAGCCGGCCATCTGGCATATGGAGCGCGCCTTCGAAATCGCGCCGAGCAATGCCTTGATTCAGGGCGAGCTGCGGCGCCTGTATGCGCGGCGCGACGGCGACTCGCCTGATCGCATTCCCTTGACGCGCGGCGCGCTGGCGCGCATGTATGCCGCCGGCGATCTGAATTCAGAAGCGATCACCGATCTGCGACAGCTGCTAGCCGAACAATCCGATCGCGTCGATCTGCAAGTGCAGTTGGCCGAAGTGTTGTGGCGTGACGAGCAGCGCGTGGAAGCGGCCGAGCGCACCCAGCAGATTACCACCACGCTGCCCTATTGTTTGAAAGCCAACTTGATCCTGGGTGCGATTCTGCGCGCCAGCGGCGCCAACGGCGAAAGCGATGAGCCGCTGCAGCGGGCGCTGGCTGTTGATCCTGAAAACGAATATGCCCACCACTTATTCAGCGGCATGGGGCCGTTGTATCATCAGAGTGTCATGCTCAATCATCTGGAATTGCAGACGGTGGATCAGATGTTGGAAGCACCGCTGCCCATGGCCGAGACGGAAGAAATTCCTGAATGGCTGCGCGGCTTATCGGATTTGGAACAGCCGCTGTTGGAAGAGCCGGAATCCATGCACGCGGCGCGTTTGTCGCCGGGCATGCACATGCCCGATGTCGCCACCGAAGTCCCCGACTGGCTGCAGGGCCTCACTGGCGAAGCGGGCGCTGCCGCCGAAGCCGAAGTGCCAGACTGGCTCGCGGCGCTGTCGGGCGCTGCTGTGGCCGGCGCGGCGGTGGAAGCATTGGCCGATCGCCAGGCTGAACCAGAAGAGGTCGCGATCAAGCCGACGGATGAAGCCGTACCCGATTGGATTGCACAGCTCGGCCGGACCGGTGAGCTGACGCCGGTCGAGGAACTTCCGCCGCAAGAGGAAGAACCGGCCTGGTTGGCGCAGCTGCGTGAAGCGCCGCCCGCGCCATTTTCCGAACAAGTCCCCGCTGCCGCAGATACGGAAACGCCCGATTGGCTGGCGCAATTACAAGCGTCTGAAGCCACTTTAGCGCCGGAATCTGTCGGCGGTGAGGAGTCCGATTGGCTGACGCAGCTGCGCGCGGCAAGCGGTGAGGCGGAGCCGCAAGAAGCAGGCTTCGATCTCGGCGTTGGTAAAGCAGCTGCCGGTCTGGCAGGATTAACTGCTGCTGGAGCGGCATTGTTCGCCGCGCATGAAGCCGGTGAAGAAGAAGCCGAGCCGACGGCGGTACCGGAACAACCGATCGCGTTTGCGGCGCCTACCGAGACACTCGTGGCAGAGAGTGAACAGCCGCTTGCATTTGGTGTGACCGCGGCCGCGCCTGAACCGGAAGTTCCAGAGGAAATGCCCAGCGCCGATGATGCACTCGCCTTCTTGTCGCGGCTCGCGGCGGGCAAAGAAGATCAGCTTCGCGCACAGGCCGAACAAGAAGCCGATGTGCGCATGGCCGAGATCATGGGCCGCAAGCCCGTTGAAGCTGCGCCTGCTGCTGAAGAGAAGCAAGCCCCGATCAAAATGACGGTGCCTGCGGCAACCGTTGCCGCCGTCGCTGCGGGTCTGGCCGCTAAGTCGGCGAAGGCTGAAGAGAAGCCCGTGAAACCGGCAGCGCCGGACGCTGTTCCTGAAGAGCTGCCCAGCGCCGATGATGCACTCGCGTTCTTATCGCGGCTGGCGGCGGGCAAAGAAGATCAATTGCGTGCACAGGCCGAACAAGAAGCTGAAGAGCGCATGGCGGTGATCATGGGCCGCAAACCCAGCGAGCCTAAACCCGCCGAAGAAAAATCGGGCGCGGGTCTGGCCGTTGCGGCAGTGGGCGCAGCAACGCTGGCTGCTGGTGTGGCCGCTGCCAAGAAAGAAGAAGCGCCGGTTGAAGTTCCTGAAGAAATGCCCAGCGCCGATGATGCGCTCGCCTTCTTGTCGCGGCTGGCGGCGGGCAAAGAAGATCAACTCCGCGCGCAGGCCGAACAGGAAGCCGAAGTGCGCATGGCGGCGATCATGGGCCGCAGTGCGCCGTTGGAGCCAGCTAAACCGATCGAGACGGTGGCGACCCCGGCGGCTGTGATCGAACCAGAAGCCGAGATCGCCGAATGGCCGATCATAGAAGCATCCACTGAAATCGCCGAGCCGGTGGCTGAAGCTGAGCTGCCGGAGTGGCTCAAAGGAATGCGCCCGACTGAAGAAGCCCTGGCCGAGACGCCTGAGACCGAGCTGCCCGAATGGCTGCGCGCGATGCGTCCCACTGAGGAATCGTCGGAGGCGGGTCTAGCCGCGCTGATTGAAGAGATACCCGCTGAAGCGGCTGCAGAAGAACCAGCTATTTCGGCGGCCGAGGCGGCTGCTGCGTTGGGTTTGCTGGCCGCCGTGACTGAAGAACAGCCGATCGAAGTTGAAGAAGAGCCAGCGGCGGAAGATCTGTTGACCGAGCTGGCCGCTCTGGAGCAGGCCGCCGCCCAGAGTGGCGTGCTGTCGCCTGAGCCGGCCGCGCCGCTGCAAACGTCGGCATTGTTGCCGTTGGACTGGTGGATTCAGACCGCGGCCGATACGAGTGAACCGATTCTGGCTGAACTTCCCGAGCCGTATCTCACGCCGCGGGCCAGAGCTGCTGAAAAAGAAAAAGCCGCGGCGGCGCTGGCGCCGGGGGTTGAAGCTAAACCGGCTGAGCGCAAATTGCCACAAACGGGACCGTTGCGCCAGACCGGGCCGCTGAGCCTACCGCAGACCAATCCGCTGGGGGCGGCCGAACCGGCTGTTGCCTCGGCTGAAGTTGAAACGCTGTTGTCGCGTGTCTATCACGATGAGCAAGATCATGCCGCCCGGCTGGATCTGGCGCGCACCTATTGGGCCACCGGCAACCGCGAAGGCGCTTATGCCGAGTATCTGACGCTAGTCAATGCCGGTGAATACACGAAAGAGACGATGGCCGATCTCGAAACGATCGTCGAAGTTCACGATCAGACGGATTGGCATCGCATGTTGGGCGATGTGTACATGAAAGCCGGCCGGTTGTCGAGCGCGTTGGAGCAATATCGCCGCGCTCTGAACGAAGTCTAAATATCTACGCTGAGGAGAGTTTGCTGTGGAACGAACGTTAGTTATTCTCAAGCCCGATGCGGTGCAGCGCGGCCTCATCGGCCAGATTACAGCACGGCTGGAACAGCGCGGCATCAAGTTGGTGGGCATGCGCTTCATTCAGATCGATCATGAACTGGCCGCGCGGCACTATGCGGTGCACAAGGGCAAGCCCTTCTATGAGGGTCTGATCAAGTACATCACCAGCAGCCCGGTTGTGGTGCAAGTGTGGGAAGGCAAGCGCGTCATCGACATCGTGCGGCGCACGTGCGGCGCCACCAATCCGCTTGATGCTGATCTGGGCACGCTTCGCGCCGACTTCGGTGTGGAGATTGGCCGTAACCTGATCCACGCGTCCGATGGTGCGGAGACGGCGGCGTACGAGATTCCGTTGTACTTCAAAGAGGAAGACCTGGTCTCGTGGCCGCGCGCCAATGATCCGTGGATCATGGAATAAGGCAAGATTGATCACAAGACCCGATGGGCTATCACAGCCCATCGGGTCTTTTTGTTGCCGGGGTGGAGCTCGCCGCTTAGCGGCTGCGTCCGAAGATGCGCAGCAACAGCAAGAACAAGTTGATGAAATCGAGATACAGCGCCAGCGCGCCCAATTAGAATTATTGAATCTTGACGACGATTGGGGCTTCTTTCCAGAGTTGCTCCAGTTGGTAAAACTTGCGCTGGCTGGTCGAGAAGATGTGTACCACGGCGCCGACATAGTCTATCAGAATCCAGCCGGACTCAGCGGTTCCTTCTCGGCGGCGCGGCTTGATGTCACTGGTCTTGAGCGTGTGTTCCTCGATGCCGTCGGCAATGGCCTTCAACTGCCGTTCACTGGTGCCGGTGCACACGATGAAATAGTCCACGTGCGGTGAAAGGCTGCGCAAATCGAGCAAGACGATGTCTTCGCCTTGCTTGTCCTCAATGGCGTCGACAATGTGGTGAGCGAGTTCTAGTTCGTCCAGAAGAAACCTCCCTGTGATGGATGAGTGAGTTCAGCCGTGACCGATCAATCTGGTGCGGCCTGCTGGTTATTGCGTTCCGCCTGCAGTAGCGCTGCTCCGGCGATGATCAGGAACAATGCTGCGGGCACGCCACCTGTGCTGAAGCCGGGAAACGCGCTTTCAATTCCTATCGCTGGTGCGCCGATCACCAGGCCGCCGCAGATCAGTATCCAACCCAGACCACTCAGACCGGGCGAGGTCAGCGATTGGCTGCGATTGGTCAGCGCCAGGTAACAGGCTAACAACATCGCCAGGGCGCTGATCACAAACGCGGCGATGGCGAAAGCGCGGCCCGTAGCATTCAACATCCGAAATTGGAGCAGGGTCAAATACACGATGAAGTACATCACCACACTGATCACGGCCAGGATGATGGTGGTGGCCAACGCCACGCGATCGCCGTCCGATCGTGATTCACTCATGTGCCTTCTCCTGTGGATATTGTGATTAATCGTAACCTTAGCGGCGTGGAAAGTCAAGACGTTTGCGGTTAGCGCACTTAAGTCTGTTGTTTGAGCGTTTGAAACGTTGAGGTCTGTCGTGCGCGTAGCACGATCGAGGCTGCGACTCCGATCGCCGCAGCGATCACCAGCGGGGTAACGCCGGCGGCCCAAGTGCCACCCGCGATCAGATTGCCTACAATCGGCGGACCGAAGAACATCCCCAGATTCTGCCCCACGCTCACAATACCCAGCGCCAATCCAGCCCAGCGCGGATCGGACATCGTTTCAGGCGCGAGGGTGAAGGTGGACGTGGGCACAAAACCTGCCACAAAGCTCAGCAGTATCGTGTACGGCACAATCATGCTGGCGCTGCCCAGTTGAAAACACCAGAACAGCAGGACGTCGGAGAGCGCCAATGAGACGGTTAACACCAGAGGCCGATTCTTAACGCGATCGAGCACCCGCCCGGCGATGATGGCTGACGGAATCACGGCCAGGCTTCCCAGACTGGCGTAGAAACTCGCCGTTTCGAGACTGAGGCCCAGCCCTTGATTGTAGTAAGTCGGTGCCCATGTCGCAAAGCCCATGAACGCGAAGTTGAACGTGCCGAAGACCAGCGCCAGCAGCCAACTGGCTGGATTCAACATCATCCGCCCAAACGATTTCGGTGTCTGGCGCGATTGATTGTTCTCCGTCCCGGCCGCTGGTGGCGCACTGACTGTCACGGCGTAGATCACAAAAGCAACAAGCGCGAACAAAGCGCCGAACCACCAGAGGCCCTGCCAGCCGAATGAGCCCAGCAGCGGCGAGGCGAGGTTGTAAATGATGAAACTGCCCACCGGCACCCACGACGCCCAG
>Ga0208980_10002607_pt1 | contig 10900 bp, 11 predicted proteins | sample WetSurMetagenome_3_FD_187993 | JGI IMG/M metagenome (GOLD analysis project Ga0208980, IMG submission 187993) | Wetland microbial communities from Twitchell Island in the Sacramento Delta, sample from surface sediment Aug2011 Site A1 Bulk (version 2) | ecosystem: Environmental > Aquatic > Marine...
TGTTTTGTTTTTTATAGATAAGAATGTCAGTCAGGTTAGCGTTTATAATTTTGAAGGCTCCAGTGCAAAGAAACTTTATTCGTTCAATACTGAAGGAAGAGCTACCTCTGTTGAAGTTGCTGATAGTTTTTCTGTTATAAGTGACTACGAAAACGGGCTGCTATTTTATCAGGATTCTGTTTTATTTCAAAAGGTTGAGACCCCTGTTTCGGTTGCTTTATTTAAGAAAATTAAGGACGATTACTTCTTAGCCTATCTGGTTGATACACGTATTCTTATTTATAAAAGAGAAAGTAGAGAGCTTAAACAGATAAGTGAAATATTACCACCGGGAGAAACAAAAGATTTTGTTTTACTTGGTGAATCTCTTTACACACTTGATAAAGACAGCGGAATGACTTTCTATCAATCTGTATTTGATGAATCAAAACCAATACGCTTCCCAGAAATAAAGGGATACAAATGGATGTTCATTGACTCATCAAACTTTTACTTTGCAGGAGAACAATCAGGAATATCGGTTTTTGAAAGGAAAGAATTTTTACCCGGCAATTTGATTGCTAAAAACGAAATTAGTGATATTAATAGGGCTCATTTTTTCAAAGGAAATTTGGTTGTTAGTGGTTCTTATGGTCTGAGGATGTTCTCTTTGGAGAATAATAAAATTGTTCAAAAAGATCAGTTGACAGGATTAAAGCAAGTCAATAGGTTTAGCAGTGATGAAGATGTATTAGCAATTCTCTCAGGTGATGGATCAATTTATAAATATAAAGTCAATGATAATTATAAACTCGAACTACTTGCACAAACTAAAGTTTCTCCAAACCCAACTAATTTTAATATCACAGAAGGAAAACTTTACTGTGCATACGTTAAACGGGGAAGGATGCTCAGCTTTTTTGATCCGCATTTACCGCAAAATTTTACGCGGCTGGCACTATGGCGTGCAGGCTGGGAAATGTTCAAAGATCATCCACTGTTTGGAGTTGGGGATATTGGGCTTGATAAATATTATGTTAAATATAAAAGACCATACGACAAAGAAATCCACGGACATCTGCACAATAATTATTTTCATTTCCTTGCAACACTGGGATTGTTTGGGTTTTTAGCACTTAGCTACCTATTCATAATGATAATTATAAGGATTTTCAAAATATATAAATCCAACAAGGAAACACCATTCATTGCATCGTATTCGCTTGGTGCACTTGCTTCATTTGTTAGTATTCTGGTTGCCGGGTTATCAGAAGTGAACTTCTGGGATCATGAAATTGCAACGCTTATTTATTTTACAGTAGGATTAAGCATTGCACTTTCAATACGGCGTAGTGAAGAAGTAAAAAAAGGATAAAGTAATAAGGACTTATTATTTTTGGTTATTGATAATGCAAATCTTTTTACAAATTAATTAAAACTTTCTAATGCTAAAAAACGATAAAAAAGAAATAGTTAAAACAGTTAAGAAATATTCGTCAAGCTTCAATCCAACATGCAAAGAGCTTGCAATTATTCTTGCAGCAGGACATGGAAAAAGAATCAAATCACAGCGATCCAAAATGCTGCATACCATTTGGGGAATTCCGACTGTAGAAAGAGTTCATAATGCCTGCACTAAAGCAGTAAAAGGAATTAATTCAGTTGTGGTTGTAGGCATAAAAGCTCTCGATGTATTGAATGTTTTCGGGAAGAAGACAAATACTTCCTACGCATATCAGGAAGAACAGCACGGTACCGGACACGCTGTTCAGGTAGCCTTGAAGAATATAAGAAAATTTCCTGATGATGGAATTATATATGTCCTTCCTGGTGATATGGGATTGATCGATGCCGAAACTTTGAAAAGTTTTAGAAAAAGTTTTATTGACTCAAAAGCTGATATGATAGTGCTAACTGGCATTTTCAATGGAGATCCGAAAGCGAACAGTTATGGAAGAATTCTCCGCGTAAAAGAGTTTGATTCAAGGGAAACAAGATCACTAGGCGATAAAGGAAAAGTTATTGAAATTATTGAGCATAAGGATATACTTGCTCTTCCCACTGATAAACCTTATGAAGCTATCTACAAAGGAAGCAAATACTCTTTCACAAAAGATGAGCTGATTAATAACAATGAATACAACTCCGGTGTTTTTGCTTTTCGTTACAGCAAGCTGAAAGAGTTAATCAACAAATTGAAAAGCGAAAATGTTCAGAAGGAAATTTATCTTACTGATCTGATTTCATTATTCAATGAAAAAAACTACTCGGTTGCAGCTGAAAGTCCTGAGAAAGATTATGTGGTAATGGGTTTTAACAACAAGTCTGTGTTGAAAGAGATGGAAGCAATCGCACGGAAAAATGTTTACGAAAAGCTGAAAGACTTAATTGAAATAGAAGACCCCGACGATTTCTTCATCCACGAAAAAGTTGTTGATAATATTTTAATGGCTGATAAAAAATATACTGCTCTTGATGTTGTGATTGGAAAAGGCGTTCATATCGGGGAAGATGTTGATCTGAATTTTAATCTTCAGCTTGGGAAAGATGTTTTTGTTGACGGCAAAGTTTTGTTTGGGAAAAATGTTTGCATAAGCCAGAATGTCCATCTCTCGTGTTACCCGGGACAAACACTTAAAATCGGGAAAGATGTGCAAATTCTCTGGGGAGATATTATCAAAGGTAATATTGTTATCGGTGATGGCTCACGGATTGAGTCCAGCGTTAATATGACCGGCAGCAATGAGTTCCCATTACGTATTGGAAAGAATGTTTTGATAAAAGGTACTTCTTACATTTTCGGTTCGAAGATAGCAGACAATCTATTTATCGAGCACAGCATACTTGTTAAAAAGAAAGTCCGTGCACTAAAAGATAAAAAAGGAAAGATACAGCCTGTCAGATATTTTGTGCCGGAGAGTGAAGGGGAAAAAGCAATTCAAGATTTATAAGAAACTGAAAAAGCTCTTCAACCGAAGAGCTTTTCTTTTAACAAAATATTTTTGTTTTACTTATTTAGCAGTCTGCAGCTTATTCAAATGTCTTGTTATGTTTGACTTCTGTCGTGAAGCAGTGTTCTTTTTAATCAGTCCTTTTGTTGTTCCTCTGTCAAGAATACTTACTGCTACTTTGTAAAGCTTTTCAGCTTCTTCTTTGGTGGTTGTGGCTAAAACCTTTTTAACGCTGCTCTTTATTCTTGATTCAGCCTGCTGGTTAACTACTCTTTTTCTTTCGTTAGTTCTTATTCTTTTCTTCGCCGATTTATGAGTTGCCATTAAGTGTAAATCCTTTTTATTTAACTAATTACTACTTCTTTTTGTCGAAATTTGAGTGCCAAATATAGGCTATATGGGGTTTGAAATCAACCTTTGCAAGGGTAACTTTTGCCTGCAAATTTTAGGATTATTGGTTCAAAAGAGAAGACAAATTAAGACTGTTATCACGATCCCGCTTTAGCGGTAGAAGTGATCTCAATATTAATCCATAATTCAAAGGATTGCTTCGTCGTCCGGTTTTGGCAGGACTTCTCGCAATAACAAACAATAAAATTATGCTCAAAATCAACGAAATATATCACTCAATTCAAGGTGAAAGCACTTCAGCAGGAAGACCTTGTGTTTTTGTCCGGCTGACTTACTGCAATCTTCGCTGTACGTATTGCGATACGGAGTATGCATTTTATGATGGAAATGATATGTCGGTTCAGCAGGTTATTGATGAAGTTGAAAAATACAATTGCAAGCTTGTTGAGGTAACTGGCGGTGAACCGCTTGTTCAAATGGATGAATGTCTTGACTTGATGAAAACGCTTTGCGAACTTGGTTACGAAGTATTGATTGAGACTGGTGGAAGTCTTCCGATAAAAGATATTGATCATCGAGTGAAAATAATTATGGATTTGAAATGTCCCTTAAGTGGAATGGAAAAGAAAAATCTTTATGAAAATATTAAATACTTAAAGCCAACTGATGAACTGAAGTTTGTAATCGGCGGCCGCGAAGATTATGAATGGTCAGCTGACATAATTAAGAAATACAATATTCAACGGAAATTCATAATACTTTTTTCAGTTGTGTTTGGAAAGCTTGAACCTGTTGAGCTTGTGAACTGGATTTTGGAAGACAAGCTTGATGTGAGATTTCAGCTTCAGATGCATAAATACATCTGGCATCCGGAAACAAAAGGAGTTTAAAGTGCTTGGTCATCACGAGCGAAGCGAAGTGATCTCAAAACTTACATATAATTTATAAGATTGCTTCGTCGTAAACTCCTCGCAATGACGATAAAAATATTTATAACAAAACAATAACTATGAAAATAGCAAAAGAATTCACATGGGAAATGGGACACAGGCTGCCCGAACACTTTGGGCAGTGCAAAAACATTCACGGACATTCGTACAAAATGCTTGTTGAGTTTGACGGCGAACTTGATAAACAGGGGATGATAATTGATTACTACGATGTTGAAAAAATCATCAATCCAATAATTGAAAAACTTGATCACGCTTTTATGGTGAATAAAGATGATAAAGTTGTTCTTGAATTTTTAGAGAAGATGAATTCAAAAAAAGTTGTGGTTGATTTTCAATCGACAGCAGAAAATATCTGTCTATACCTGCTTAATAAAATTGAGAAAACATCATTGCCGGAAAATGTAAATGAGATAAAAGTCCGTGTGTATGAAACATCCCACGATTATGCTGAAGAGAAGCTGACATTAAGATGATCATTTCTTAATACATTCTCCAATGACAACCATAGCAGTAATTATTTTTATCATAACTTTTCTCGGGATAATTTATACCCGACTTCCCAAAGTAAATATTGATCGTCCATCAGCAGCATTCTTTGGTGCTGTTGCAATGATTCTGTTTGGAGCGCTCTCATTTGAAGAAGCAGTACTTGCAATTGACTTCAACACAATTGCACTTCTGCTTGGAATGATGATTGTCATTGCTGTACTCGAATTAGACGGGTTCTTTACTTTCATTGCAGAAAAAACAATTTCACTTTCTAAAAGCCGGAATCAGCTCTTGACAATAATCGTATTTGTGACAGGAATAGCAAGCGCGTTCTTAGTAAACGATGCGGTTGTTTTGCTTTTCACACCAGTGATTATTCAGATATGTCGTTCAGCTAAACTAAATCCTGTTCAGTATTTAATAGCAGAGATTCTAGCTTCAAATATCGGAAGTGCAATGACCATAACAGGCAATCCACAGAATATTTTAATTGGTATGCAGTCGGGAATACCGTACCTGAATTTTCTTCTTCACCTTCTGCCTGTTTCATTTATCGGAATGATTTTAATTGTCTTCATAATAAAATTGTTTTTCAAAACAGAGCTTGGAAATAAAAACCATTTACAGTTCCAGGAGGATGAATTCAACTACGATTTCAAATCGATGAAAATTTCAGTTCCGATTTTTGCGGGAATAATTATTCTGTTCTTCTTCAGTCACACTTTTAATATCTCAATTCCTCTTATTGCTTTGGCCGGTGCCTCTTTAATTTTAATTTTTGGAAAGATAAAGCCATCAAAAGTTATCAAAGAAGTTGATTGGGTTTTACTCCTGTTCTTTGCAGGATTATTTATTGTCGTGCATGGAATAGAAAAAGTTGGAGTGCTGAATCGGTTTATCGAAAACGCTCCAGTCAGCAATAATCTAACAGGGATCATTAGTTTACATGGACTAAGTCTTGTGCTTTCACAAATTGTCAGCAATGTTCCTTACACCATTCTAATGCTTCCTATTTTGAAGTCAGCATCAAGTGATTTGTTGTGGCTTTCGTTAGCTTCAGCAGTAACCCTTGCGGGAAATGCTACAATCATTGGTGCTGTAGCAAATCTCATCGTGATTGAAGTTGCGAAAAAGTATGATATCGAAATTAGGTTCTGGCAATTCTTCAAAGTTGGAGTAGTGATAACCTTCATTACCCTTATCATCTCGATTATAATTCTTTACCTCCAATTAAAATGGGCTTTATTATAGTAAAATGAAAAAAGTCGGAAGAAATAATTGGAAATCCAGAGAGAGGCAGAATTTTCATCAGAAAAGACAAAGTTCAGATAAAAAATCTTTTTCTCGATTTAAACTATTCATCGAATACGAAGGAACTCGATACTCGGGTTGGCAGAGACAGGAGAATGCAAAAACTATTCAGGGAACTTTAGTAAAATCTGCCAGAGAAATCTTTGGTGATGATTTTATTGATTTCCAGGGTTCTGGAAGAACTGATAGCGGAGTTCATGCAATTTGCCAGATTGCACATCTTGATGTTAGAACAGTTCTTGCCGCGGAAATAATCAGAATGAAACTAAATGATTTACTTCCCCACGATATAAATATCCTTGAAGTCGAAAAAACTTCAACTAGCTTTCACGCAAGACACGATGCAAAAGCACGCAGTTATCTTTATCAGATTTCTAAAAGAAGAACAGCTTTCGGTAAAAATTATATTTGGTGGGTAAAGGACAAGCTTGATTTCAAGCAGATGGAATCAGCATCAAAATTATTTCTTGGTATGCACGATTTCTCTTCATTCTCGGATGATGATCCCGAAGAGAAATCTACAAAAGTTTTAATTGATAATATTCAGATGAAAGACGAAGAAGCTTTAATTCTAATAAGAATCGTCGGTTCACATTTTATTTGGAAAATGGTTCGGAGAATTGTCGGAGTTTTGGTTGAAGTAGGAAGGGGAAAGGAATCCGAAAAAGATATATTGAATTATCTCAATGCCAAATCAAATGAAGTTGCAAAGTTTACCGCTCCTCCATCAGGATTATTTTTGGAAAAGGTTTTATACGAAGGCGATGAATTGTCTAACGAGGTTGAACCGATAATAAAAATTTGAACGAACTATTTGACCATCTTCTCCAGTCTTAAAATCTCATCTCTCAGCGACGCAGCTTTTTCGAATTCCAGATCTTTCGCTGCATTTCTCATTTGCTCTCGTAACTGTTCAATCAAATCTTCTTTCTGTTCCTTATTCATATATTTTAGAACAGGTTCAGCAACTTTAGCAAATCCGTAATCTTCTTTATCATCCCGCTTTCTAACTTCAGCAAGTGACGTGGAAGCGAGAATTTCTTCCACACTCTTATAGATTGTTGCGGGAACTATGTTGTGCTCTTCGTTATATTTTTTTTGAAGCTTTCTTCTTCTGTTAGTTTCGCTTATTGTTTTCTGCATTGATTGAGTGATCACATCCCCGTACATAATTACTTTACCGTTGACATTACGAGCAGTTCTTCCGGCAACTTGCATAAGCGATCTGGCACTTCTAAGAAATCCTTCCTTGTCTGCATCGATAATGGCAACAAGGGAAACTTCAGGAAGATCAAGTCCTTCTCTTAAAAGATTTACACCAACTAAAACATCAAACTCACCCAAACGCAAATCACGAAGAATTTCTACTCTCTCCAAAGAATCAATATCACTGTGAATATATCTGACCTTGATTTTTATTTTATCAAGATAATCTGCTAAATCTTCAGCCATCTTTTTGGTAAGTGTGGTAACAAGCGTTCTTTCTTGTCTGTTAACTCTTGTTCTAATTTCATCAATCAAATCATCAATTTGTCCTTTTATCGGTCTAACTTCAATTTCAGGATCGAGTAAACCTGTTGGACGAATTATCTGCTCTACTATTACACCGCCGCTCATTTCCAATTCATAATCACCCGGAGTTGCACTTACAAAAATCACCTGGTTGAGCATTTCCATAAATTCTTCATACATCATCGGTCTGTTATCAAGTGCTGAAGGAAGACGGAATCCATATTCGACCAGCGTTCCTTTTCTGCTTCGATCTCCATTATACATACCTCTTATTTGCGGAAGGGTTACGTGTGATTCATCGATAACGAGAAGAAAATCATGGGGGAAGTAATCAAACAAATTAAATGGACGAGAACCCGATGCTCTTCCATCCATATGTCTGGAATAATTCTCAATTCCTGAGCAGTAGCCAATCTCTTTCATCATTTCGATGTCGAACTTAGTTCTTTGTTCAAGTCTTTGAGCTTCCAGATATTTTTCTTCTTTTCGAAAAACTTCTAACCTCTCGGCCAGCTCAAGCTCTATGTTATAAATAGCTTTCTGCATTTTTTCACGGTCAGTTACAAAATATTTTGCTGGATAAATTGGTGCAGATTCAACTTCCCGAATAATATTTCCCGTTAATGAATCGATAATAGAAATTCTCTCTACATCATTATCCCATAGTTCAACGCGAATGGCTTCTTCATTCTGATAAGCTGGAATGATTTCAATTACATCACCCCTTGCACGGAAAGTTCCTCTTCCGAATTCGGCATCATTTCTAACAAAGTGAATATCAATGAGTTCTCTTAAAAACTTTTTTCGATCGAGCTTCTCACCCTTTTTCACAAAAATAATTTGTTTAGCATATTCTTCAGGTGCACCAATTCCATAGATGCAGCTGACACTTGCAACAACAATGACATCTCTTCTTCCTTCAATTAATGATGTGGTTGCTTTTAATCGCAAACGGTCGATTTCTTCGTTGATTGAAAAATCTTTTTCGATATAGAGATCGCTTTTAACAACGTAAGCTTCTGGCTGGTAGTAATCGTAATAACTTATGAAGAACTCTACAGCATTTTCTGGAAAGAATGATTTGAATTCTGAATATAGCTGTGCTGCGAGAGTTTTGTTGTGTGAGATAATTAATGTTGGCTTATTTACTTGCTCGATAACATTTGAGATTGTGAAAGTTTTTCCGCTACCGGTTACACCAAGTAATGTTTGGAATTTATCTCCGTCTTTGATTCTATCAACTAACTGCTTAATTGCCTGTGGCTGATCTCCGGCTGGCTGATAATTGGAAACAAGCTTAAACTTATACATAAATTAATCGAGAAGAACCTCGTGTGCATGGAATCCGCCCTGGCTTAAATGTCCTCGTAAAATAATAACCGTTGCATTTTCGAAACCTTCAGGAAGCATAAATTCACCTGAAACCTGGACGACTTTTCCATCCCGGTCTGAAGTAAAAAAACTGACTTCACCACCTTGTTGTTGAATTCCCCGATCAACTAAAAGTTGAACCCTGATTTCTTTTACTGCATTATTGTTCGGATCAAAGTTTGCGTAAGATCCCAATTCACTGGCTTTATCAAAGTAGAATTCATAAACTAAAAGAATTGCTGCTACGATTAAAACTGGAAGAATAAGCTTTTGTAATGTTTTCATATCTCTTTTTTTATTTGATTAAATTGCGAACAAATTTAAAGAAATTATACTCAACTATTAAATACAATTGAGGATTGAAATGAACGATAAAAAAATGTGGATAATAATTTCTGCGGTTTCGGGTTTTACTGCAGTAGCTATTGGTGCTTTTGGTGCTCACGGATTGCGGGAAAAACTTTCTGCTGAAATGCTTGAGGTTTATAAAACAGGAGTTTTATATCAGTTCATTCATACAATAATTCTTTTAATACTTTCTCTGACTAATTTCATAAAGAGTAGAATTGCATCAATATTATTTTTAGCAGGAATAATTCTTTTTTCTTTTTCACTTTACCTCTATTCGACATCGGGAATAAGATTCTTTGCAATGATTACTCCAGTTGGTGGAGTGTGTTTTCTGATCGGCTGGTTTTGGTTGATCGTAGAAGTAATAAGAAAAAAAGAAGAAATCTAAAAGTTACTTTATTGCTCTTAGCTTGAAGTATACTTCTTCAGGTGAAAAAATACCTGCGAAAAACCTTTCATAAATCACTGGCTCGATATTGACAAAGAAATCCATCCACTTAAGCGCTGTAAAATGTGAGGTAATAAATTTCTTTTCCAGGACTTCAAATTGTGCTTTTCCTTCATAATTAGTTCTGTGGTTTAGTTTCCACTTTTCATAAAACTTTATTTGTCGGTTTCCTATATATTCATAGTTATCGAAAGTCCTGATGGAGAAAGGAATTTTATGGTCCGGTTCACCAAAATATTTCGTGTTCAAGAAGAAAGGAGCGAATACGATTAGAATTCCATTTGGCTTTAAAATTCTAAAAAGTTCTGTTACTGTGTTGTGGAAGTTGTTAAGATGTTCAAGAACGTGTGAGGCATAAATTTCATCGAAGAAATTGTCTTCGAAAGGATAAGGGAATGAGTTGATATCGTGAATCTTGTTTCCGCCATAGTCAACGATATCCAGGTTGACATACCCTTCTCTAAAATCTTTGCCGCATCCGAGGTTCAATTTATTCATTTTCCATTATTAAAATGCATTAGTTTTCGAAAGCAAATTTAAGGATGGGGAATGAGAATTGGCAATAAAAAAGCCCGATCTGAAAAGACCGGGCTGCAATAAAAAGGACTGATTTTTATAATTAATTAACCATTACTCTCGGATTATTTTGTTCGTCGAGTGCAATTTCCTGAATTTTAACTCTGGCAACTCCTTTTGCCAAAATACCAAGTTCAATTGCTGCACCTTTTGAAAGATCAAGTTCCCTTCCTTCAACGTAAGGACCTCTATCATTAATCCGCACAATCACTGATTTCCCATTTTTAGGGTTTGTGATCTTGAGAAGAGTTCCAAAGCTCAGATATTTATGAGCTGCGGTTAGCGCCATTTGATCATAAACCTCACCGTTAGCTGTGAATTTACCGTGAAACTTGGGACCATACCAAGAAGCTTTCAAAGTTCCACGATCAATTAACCTAACAGCAGAAGTATTAACGGTGTTTTCTTTTACCGTCACTGGAACGAATTCTTCAACTAAAATTCGCTCATTATGTGCATTATTATCACTTTTTAACACAGTAAAGCCAACCAAACCACATACAACTAACGTAAAAAACACAATTATTAATGACTTCAATAGAACCTCTTTAAAAGTTTAACATTGTTTTGACGTAACAAACTTATATTGGAATCGGTATTAATCCAAT
>Ga0208980_10002608_pt1 | contig 10900 bp, 12 predicted proteins | sample WetSurMetagenome_3_FD_187993 | JGI IMG/M metagenome (GOLD analysis project Ga0208980, IMG submission 187993) | Wetland microbial communities from Twitchell Island in the Sacramento Delta, sample from surface sediment Aug2011 Site A1 Bulk (version 2) | ecosystem: Environmental > Aquatic > Marine...
AAGGCGACACGGTGCTGCTCGGCCCGCCGCTCGCACCGGGCAGCCGTGTCCGCGCGGACACGTCGGCCGCTGCGGTGCTCGGCGCCCGCAAGGGCCAGGCCGGCGACGCCGGCACGGCCTTGACCAACGCCATGGGGCGCTGACGCGCGCCGGCCGCATGCTCGACGTGCTCGGGTTCGAACGCCGCGTCGCGGTGCGCTTCCTGCGCGAGGGGCGCATGCAGAGCCTGCTGATCATCGTCGGCGTCGCCGCCGGCGTCGCGGTGGTGGCCTACATCTCGGCGCTGATCAGCGGCCTGCAGAGCAACACGCTGGAAAAGACGCTCGGCGCGCAGGCCCACGTCACGCTGCGCGCCCTCGACGACGTGGTCACGCCGGCGCTGGCGCCCGCGCCCGGCATGGACGTGCTGGCACAAACGCAGCCGCGCGCGCAACGCCCGCGCTCGATCGGCAATTGGCAGGCCATGGTGCCGCTGCTCGAGGCACTGCCTGCGGTCGCGGCCGTGTCGCCGATGGTCTCTGGCGCCGGCCTGGCGGTGCGCGGCGAGGCCACGAAGTCGATCGCATTGATGGGTGTCGACCTCGACCGCTACGACCGCATCGTGCACCTGCGCTCCAAGGTCATCGCCGGGCAGGCCCGGCTGGGGCCGGGCGAGAGCGTGATCGGCCGCGAACTGGCCGACGACCTGGGCTTGCGCGTCGGCGATCGGTTCAGCCTGGTCACCGGCACGGTGACCGAGTCGCTGCGGGTCACGGCGCTGGTCGACCTCGGCGTGCGCGACCTCAATCGCCGCACCGTCATCGTGCCGCTGCGCGCTGCACAGAGCCTGCTCGGCCTGCCCGGCGGCGCCACCACGCTGGACCTGGCGCTGGTCGACGTGTGGGCGGCGCAGGCGCTGACCGACGAACTCGAGCGCCGTTACCCATACAAGGTGGAGAGCTGGCAGGAAGCCAACGCGCAACTGGTGTCGGCGCTCAATGCGCAGTCGGTCAGCACCGCGCTGATCCGCGGCGTCGTGATGATCGTGGTGGTGCTGGGCATTGCCAGCGTGCTGGTCGTGTCGGTCGTGCAGAAGCGCCGCGAGATCGGCATCCTGCGCGCGATGGGTGCCACGCAGGGGCAGGTGCTGCGCGTCTTCCTGCTGCAGGGCGCGATCGTCGGTGCCATCGGCTCGACGCTGGGCGTGCTGCTGGCGGCGCTGCTGGTATGGCTGTTCAGCACCTTCGTGCGCGGCTCCGACGGCCTGCCGTTGTTCACGATCGCGCTGGCACCGGGGCTGGCGCTGCGCATCGCGGCGCTGGCCACGCTGTGCGGCGTGCTGGCCGCGGTGGCACCGGCACGGCGCGCGGCCGCGCTCGATCCGGCACAGGCCATTCGGATGTGAGGCCGCACGTGCACGTCGCCCCTGCGCCGCTGATCGAGCTCGGCGACATCCGCAAGAGCTACAACATCGGCCAGCCGACCGAGGCCGAAGTGCTGCACGGGCTGTCGTTTCGCGTCGAGCGCGGCGAGTTCGTCGCGCTGATCGGTCCGTCGGGCTCGGGCAAGAGCACGCTGCTGAACATCGTCGGCCTGCTCGAGCGCACGACGGCGGGAAGCTACCGCGTGCTCGGCGAAGAGATGAGCGGCATGGACGATGCCGGCCTGACGCTGCGGCGGCGCACGACGCTGGGCTTCGTGTTCCAGTTCCACCACCTGCTGCCCGCCTTTTCGGCGCTCGAGAACGTGACGCTGCCCGGCCTGATGCGCGAGGGCCGCGTCAGTTCCCGGCTGCTCGAGCGCGCGAGGGCGCTGCTGACCGCCGTCGGTCTGGGCCAGGCGATGGACAAGCGCCCCGGCGAGTTGTCTGGCGGCATGCAGCAGCGCGTGGCGATCGCCCGCGCGCTGGTGCTGGAGCCGCCGCTGGTGCTGGCCGACGAGCCGACCGGCAACCTCGACCGCGCCTCGTCCGACGAGGTTTTCGCGCTGCTGCGCGACATGCACGCCAAGCTCGATACCTCGTTCATCGTCGTGACCCACGACCCGCGGCTGGCCGCCCGCTGCGACCGCGTGATCGAGCTCGTCGACGGTCGCATCGAGCGCGACGAAGCCGTCGTTGCAGCTGCGCCGCATTCCGAGGCGACACGCCGGAATGTCCCGATGGGCCACGCGCGGGGCTGCAGCTAGCATCGCTACATGTCCCTTGCCGAACTGATGGGCCTGTTGCTGGCTTTCATCGCCCGTGTGATCACGGGCACGCAGGGCCATTGGAAGGGCTGCCCGCCGACCGCCGAACAGCGCATCTACTTCGCCAACCATCAGAGCCACTTCGACTGGGTCCTGATCTGGGCCGCGCTGCCGAAGGATCTGCGCACCAAGACCAGGCCGATCGCGGCCAAGGACTATTGGACCGCGACCCCGTTCAAGCATTGGCTGACGCGCGAGGTCTTCAACGCGGTGTTCGTGTCGAGGCAGCGCACCGATGACCAGGACCCGCTCGAACCGCTGGTCCAGGCGCTGCAGGTGGGCGATTCGCTGGTGATCTTTCCCGAGGGCACGCGCAGCAACAAGGGCGAGCCGATGCCATTCAAGAGCGGGCTGTACCACCTGGCCGAGCAGTTCCCGCAGGTGCAGCTGATCCCGACGTGGATCGACAACGTGCAGCGCGTGATGCCCAAGGGCGAGGTGGTGCCGGTGCCGATCCTGTGCACGGTGACCTTCGGCGCGCCGCTGCAACTGGGCGAGGGCGAGGACAAGCACGTGTTTCTCGAGAGGGCGCGCGAGGCGGTGCTGGCCCTGCGGCCGAGGGTGTCATGACTTCCCTGCGCAACCTCACCGTCGACGAGCAGGTGGCACTGCTGTTCTTCACGCTGTTCGGCCTGCTGGTGCTGGTGTCGGTGGCCACGGCGCTGTATTCGCTGCGTGACACGCCCGGTGCCCAAGGCGAAGCCCTCAAGCGGTTTCGCCGCGATCTGCGCGCCGTGTGGGTCGGCGCCACGGCGTTCTGGCTGGCGTGGGTCTCCGGTCCGGTTGGCGCGACGCTGTTCTTCGGCCTGTTCTCGTTCCTGGCGCTGCGCGAGTTCATCTCGCTGCAGCACACCCGCCGCAGCGACCACCACAGCCTGATCCTGGCCTTCTTCTTCGTGCTGCCGGTGCAGTATGCAATCGTCGCCACGCGGCACTTCGATCTGTTCACGGTGTTCATCCCGGTCTACGTGTTCTTCGCGATCCCGGTCGTCAGCGCGATGGCCGGCGACCCGCACCGCTTCCTCGAGCGCAATGCCAAGATCCAGTGGGGCATCGTCGTTTGCGTCTACGGCCTGTCGCACGCGCCGGCATTGCTGCTGCTCGATTTCCCGCGTTACGCGGGACGCGGCGCGTTCCTGCTGTTCTTCCTGGTCATCGTGACCGCGGTGGCGCAGGTGGTGCAGGAACTGGCCAGCCGCCGGCTGCGCCGGCGACCGGTGGCGCGGCACATCAGCCGCAGCTTCTCGTGGCGGGCCTGGGTCATCGGCGCGATCGTCGCTGCCTGCGTCGGCGCGCTGCTGTACTGGATCACGCCGTTCAAGGCCGGCCAGGCGCTGGCGATGGCCTTCATCGCGGCCGGCTGCGGCACGCTCGGCGAGTTCGTGATGAAGGCACTGAAGCGCGACGCCGGCGTCTTCTTTTGGGGCAACCGCAGCGGCGTCACCGGCGCGGTGGGGCTTCTCGACCGCGTCGCGCCGCTGTGCTTTGCCGCGCCGGTGTTCTTTCACTCGGTGCGCTGGTACTTCAAGCTGGCCTAGCAGCAGCAATGCGCATCCTCGGCATCGACCCCGGCCTGCAGACGACGGGCTTCGGCGTCATCGACGCCGATGGCCCGCGCCTGCACTACGTGGCCAGCGGCACGATCAAGACCGCCGCGGCGGCGCGCGGCGACCTGCCGGCGCGGCTGAAGATCATCTTCGAGGGCGTCTGCGAGGTGGCGTCGCGCTACGACGCCCACTGCGCCGCGGTCGAGATCGTGTTCGTCAACGTCAACCCGCAGAGCACGCTGCTGCTCGGGCAGGCCCGCGGCGCGGCACTGGCCGCGCTGGTGTCGCGCTCGCTCGCGGTCTCGGAATACACCGCGCTGCAGATGAAGAAGGCCATCGTCGGCAGCGGCCACGCGCACAAGACGCAGGTGCAGGCGATGGTGCAGCGGCTGCTGGCACTGGCGGCAACGCCCGGGCCCGACGCGGCCGATGCGCTGGGCATCGCGATCACCCATGCCCACGCCGGTTCATCGCTGGCCGCACTGGCCAAGGCCACGCCGCTGGCCCGGCGCCAGCACGCGCAGTACCGGCGCGGGCGGGCCTACTGACGCGCATGCGCGTTGGCGGAGGTTTGCCGGTCGCGTAGCTTGCAGAGGGCCGCTGCCTCACTCGGACCGCAAAGCCTCGACCGGGTCGAGCCGTGCGGCGCGGCGCGCCGGCAGCACGCCGGCCGCCAGACCGATCACTGCGCTGCTGGCCACCGCCAGCAATACGTACAGGATCGGCGTGGCCACCGGCAGCGCCGGCACGACCACACGGATCAGCTGCGCCAACCCCAGGCCGATCGCCACCCCGAGCATGCTGCCGAGAACGGCCAGCACCACCGCCTCGCCGAGAAACAGCCTCAGGATCGTCTGCCGCTGGCTGCCCAGCGCAATCATCAGCCCGATCTCGTGGGTTCGCTCGGCCACCGCGATGGTCATGATCGTGACAATGCCCACCGCGCCGACCAGCAACGAGATGCTGCCGAGCGCCGCGACCGCCATGGTCAGGATGTCGAGGATGTTCGACAGCGTGCTGAGCATCTCTTCCTGCGTCGTCACCGTGAAATCGGCGCGGCCGTGGCGCGACTTCAGCACGGCCTCGACGGCGGCGGCGACCGCCTTGGCCGAGGCGCCCTCGGCATAGGCCAGGTTGATCTCGGTGAGACCATCGCGGTTGAACAGCTCCATCGCTCGCGCCGACGGCACGAACGCGGTGTCGTCGAGGTCGATGCCGAGAAACTGACCCTTGGGCACCAGCACACCGATGACGCGGAAACTCTGCCCGCCGATGCGCAGCCGTTCGCCCAGCGCGTTGCCGGCGCCGAAGATCTCGTGCTTGAGCTTGGGCCCCAGCACGACGAAGCTGCGGGCCTCGTCCGCGCCTTCGCCAGGCAGGAACTGACCGACCGCGAGACGCATGTTGAAGACTTCGAGCGCGGCGGCCGAGACGCCGTACACGATCGTGCGGCGCAGCCGGCCGCGCGCCTCGGCCTCGGCGTTGCCCCAGGCGGTCGGCACCACGCCGACCACGCCGGGCACACGTTCCAGCGCACGCGCATCGTCCAGCGTCAACGGCCGCACCGAGGTCGGCAGACCCGGCGGCGTCACGCCCCGTGTCCCGGTGCGCCCCGGCGCAATGCCGATGACGTTGGTCCCGAACTGCGAGAACTCGGCCAGCACGAAGCGATGGATGCCCTCGCCGATCGAGGTCAGCAGGATCACTGCCGCGATCCCCACCGCGATGCCCGCCAGCGTCAGGAAGCTGCGCATGCGCTGCGAGCCGATCGAGCGCCACGCGAATCGGATGGCATCGTTCGAGGTCATGGCCTCATCGCTTGGCCAGTGCCGCCACCGGATCGAGGCGGGCCGCGCGGCGCGCAGGAAGGACACCGAACAGCATGCCGGTCGCGAGAGCGGTACCCAGCCCCGCCAGCACGGCCCAGTCGGGGGGGTAGGCGGGGAACACCGGATACAGCGCGCGGATCACCGCGGCACCGGCCAGTCCCAGCGCATAGCCGATCACCGCGCCGGCGGCGGACAGCAGCGCGGCCTCGACCAGGAACGCAGTGCGGATGGTGCTGCCGCTGGCACCGAGCGCCTTCAGCAAACCGATCTCGCTGCGCCGCTGCGCCACCGACACCAGCATCACGTTCATCACCAGGATGCCGGCAACAGCCAGGCTGATGGCGGCAATCCCGGCCACACCCAGGGTCAGCGTGCCGATCAGGCGATCGAAGGTCGCGAGCAGCGCATCCTGCGTGATCACGGTGACGTCCTCCTCGCCGTCGTGGCGCGCCTTGATGATCTCGGCGGCCTGCCGCTTGGTGACCTCGATCGCATCGCGGTTGCGCGCTTCGACCAGGATGCGGAACAGCGTGTTGGTGTTGAACATCGCCTGCGCGACCGACACCGGCACCAACGCCAGTTCGTCGGTGTTCATGCCCAGCCCGCTGCCGGTGGCAGCCAGCACCCCGATCACACGGAAGCGCCGGTCGCCGACACGGACGAACTGGCCGAGCGCCGTCTCGTTGGGGAACAGTTCGGCGCGCAGCTTGGCCCCGATCACCATCACCGGCGACCCGCGACCCCAGTCTTCGCGCGGCAGAAACTGGCCTTGTGCCATCTTGAACTGGCGCACCTCGATGAACTCGGCGGTCGTACCGACCACCATGCCCTCGCGCAAGCGCCCGCCCACCGACAGCTCGGAGGTGCCCACCGTCAGCGGCGCGGCGCGCAGCACGCTGGGTGCGCGCAGCAACGCGCGGGCGTCGTCGACGGTCAGGTCGCGCGGCGTGGTGCTGACGAAGCTGCCCGGATTGATGCCGCCGGTCTCGGTGCGGCCGGGCAAGACGATCACCAGGTTGCTGCCGATGGCGCTGAACTCGCGCTCCACATAGCGGCGAGCACCGTCGCCCAGTGCGGTCAACGTGACCACCGCAGCCACCCCGATGGCCATCGCCAGCATCAGCAGCGCGGTGCGCAGCCGGTTGCCGCTCGCGGCACCGACGGCGAAGGCGACCAGGTCACGCGCACGCATCTTCGGCCGCGCCCGCCCCGCGGGTCTCGTCAAGCGTGATGGCACCGTCTTGCATCATCACGCGCCGGTGTGCGCGCGCGCCGAGCGCCGCATCGTGCGTGACCACCAGCAGCGTGACACCGGCGCCATTCAGTGCCTCCAGCAAGCGCATCACCTCTTCGCCGGTGGCGCGGTCGAGGTTGCCGGTCGGCTCGTCGGCCAGCAGCATGGCCGGTTGCATGATCGTGGCGCGCGCGATGGCCACCCGCTGGCGCTGGCCTCCGGACAGTTGGTCCGGTCGATGCTCGGCGCGGTCGGCCAGCCCGAAACCGTCGAGCGCCTTGCGCACGCGCAGATCGCGCTCCCTGGCCGGGATGCCGGCCAGCACCATCGGCAGCGCGATGTTCTCCGCCGCGGTCAGCCGCGGCACCAGATGGAAGCTCTGGAACACGAAACCGATCCGATGGCTGCGCACGCGCGCCTGCTCATCGGCCGACAGGGTGGTCACGTCGCGCCCCTCGAGGCGGTAGGTGCCGGCGTCGGGGCGATCGAGCAGGCCGAGCACATTGAGCAGCGTCGACTTGCCGGAGCCCGACGGCCCCATCACTGCGATGTATTCGCCGGGCGAGATGCGCAAGTCGATGCCGGCCAGCGCATGCACCACGCTGTCGCCGAGGCGGAACACGCGCTCGATGCGGTCCAGCTCGATCTGCGCCGCCGCCACGCTTGCAGGAACGGCCGCCATCGCGTCACTTCGCCGTTGCAGTCTCTTCGACGGCGGTGGCGCCGGCCTTGACGCCGGCACGATCGAGCGAGGTGACGATCCGCTCGCCGGCCACGAGGCCTTCGGTGATCTCGGTGTACTCCCAGTTCGTCACGCCGGTCTTGACCGGCCGCTCGGCCAGGCGCTCGCCGTCGAAGAGCAGCACGCGGCCGCCCTGCAGCAGCGCCGAGGTCGGCACCCGCACCACGTCCTTGCGCACGTCGAGAATCACTTCGACGTCGGCGCTGTAGCCGACCAGCAGGTGCCCGGCGGACTTGGGGTCATCGAAGACCACTTCGACTTCGACGGTGCGCGCCTGCTTTTCCACCGCGGTCACATACGGTGCAACGCGACGCACCTTGCCGGGGAACGACTTGCCTGGCAAGGCGTCGAGCGAGATCCGCACCGGCTGACCCGCGCCGATCTTCGGCGCATCGACCTCATCCATCGGGGCGTTCACGTACAGGCAGGAATCGTCGATCAGATCGATTGCCGGCGGCGTGGCCACACCCGGCGGTGACGGGGTCGAGTACTCGCCGACCTCGCCGACGATCTTGGCCACCGTGCCTTCGAACGGCGCCACCAACACCGTGCGCTGCCGCGCGGTGCCGACCACGTTGACGCGCGCCTGCGACTGTGCGACGTCGGCGTTGGCGGTGGCGCAGCCGGCCGCGCGCGCATCGGCCTCGGCGCGCACGGTGTCGAGCCGACCTTCGGACACGAAGCCCTTCTTGAACAGCTCTTCCTGGCGCTGGACCTCGCGTTGCGCCAGGTCGGCCATCGAGCAGGCTTCGGCGACGCGCTTGCGCGAGGTATCGAGCTGCGCCCGCGCATAGGCCTGCTCGGCCTGCTGATCGTCGTTCCACAGCTGCATCAGCAACTGTCCCTTCTTGACCCTGTCCCCCTCCTTGACCGCGAGCACCTCGATGCGGCCGCCGGAAATCGTCGACAGCCGGGTCCTCTGGCAGGCCTCGACCGTGCCGGCGCGGGTGTTGGCCACCGTCGCTTCGACGACGCCGCGGCCCACGGCGGCGACCAGCACAGCGACCGGCTTGGGCCGACCGAGCCACCACGACAGCGCGGCGCCGAGCGCCAGAATCACCAAGGCAATCAGTCCACGGTGAATCCACTTCTTCGGGGCTGTTGCAGGCATGTGATCTACGGCAGACGGTCTTGGGGCGCCAGCTTAACGGACCGGCCGCGCATCGCCAGCTGCCGTGGCGAGCTCAGCCAAAGGCCAGTTGCCAAAGGGCCACCAGCACGTGGCCCCAGATGCCGATGTTGAAACCCAGCAGGCCGAACAGCTTGGCCCAGTTGAACAGCGACCGCGCCCGCCGCGCGCAGCCGTCTTCGCCGGTGACGGCGTAGAGCAGGATGAAGAACACCGACGGCACGAAAGTGGCCACCGTCAGCGCGCCCATGACCCAGTAGAAGATGGTCATGCGTTCACAGCAGCGGCGTCATCTGTTGCAGCAGGATCGCGGCGACGAAGGCGGCCGCCGCGATCAGCGTCCACTTGACGATCGCGGTGCCGCGTTTGCGCCAGACCGGCTGGCCGGTGACCACGAACACCGCGAAGCACAGCAGCCCCGCCAGCAGCAGCAGGCCGAACACCAGGCGGATCAGCAGCATCATGGCTTGCAGCCTGCGACCGGTCGGCTGCGCGTCACCACGCCGGCGCGAGTTCGGCGAAGCCGGCCGGGGCTTCGCGCTCGTCGTCGAAGCTGACGATCTCGTAGGCGCCCGGATCGGCCAGCAGCGTTCGCAGCAGCTTGTTGTTCAACGCGTGGCCACTCTTGAACGCGGTGTAGTGGGCCAGCATCGGGTGGCCGGCGATGTAGAGGTCGCCGATGGCGTCGAGGATCTTGTGCTTGACGAACTCGTCGTCGTAGCGCAGTCCCCCGGCATTGAGCACCTTGGTGTCATCGACCACGATGACGTTGTCCATGCTGCCGCCCAGGCCCAGGCCGCGCAAGCGCATCGCCTCCACGTCCTTGGTGAAACCGAAGGTGCGGGCGCGGGCGATGTCACGCTTGTAGAGGCCCGAGCCCATGTCGAAACTGACGCGCTGGCCGGTGGCGTTGACCACCGGGTGGTTGAACTCGATCTCGAATGTCAGCACGAAGCCGTGGTGCGGCTCGAGCCGCACCCATTTCAAGCCAGCGCCCTCGCCTTCACGCACTTCCACCGGCCTCAACACGCGAATGAAGCGCTTGGGTGCATCCTGCAGCGCGATGCCGGCGCTCTGCAGCAGGAACACGAAGCTGGCCGCCGAGCCGTCGAGCACCGGCACCTCGTCGGCGGTGATGTCGATCGCGACGTTGTCCAGGCCCAGCCCGGCACAGGCCGACAGCAGGTGCTCGATGGTCTGCACCTTCGGTGCGCCGGGGTCGCCACCGAGACTGATGGTCGAGGCCATGCGCGTGTCGCACACCGCCTGTGGGTTGACCGGGATCGTGACCGGCTGCGGCAGGTCCGTGCGGCGAAAGGCGATGCCACTGTCGGGCGGCGCGGGGCGCAGCGTCAGCTCGACCCGCTGGCCGCTGTGCACGCCCACGCCGACGGCGCGGCTGAGTGATTTCAAGGTCCGCTGTTGCAGCATGGCGTGATTGTCCCGCAGCGCGGAAAGACCTTCGCCCCGGCCCCCTCTCCTGCGCGCAGGAGAGGGGGGCGGGGGGAGGGCGATGTCGATCAGTCGGCTTGCTTGCGCAGAAAAGCCGGGATCTCGATCTCGTCCATGCCGTTGCTGGCCAGCGCGTCGACCTTGGCCGCAGCCTGCGTGCGGCCATGGCGCCAGACGCTCGGCGTCGAGAGCTGGCTGTAGTCGTTCGACGGCGGCTGTGGCGTCGAGCCTGCCGCGCCGGGTACCGATGTCGCGCTCATGATCGGCAGGTTGTCGGTGCCGGTGCGCAGCGCGCTGTGCACCACGCTCATCGGCGTGCTCTGCTGCACGCGCTTGGCGGGCGACAGGCCGGTCGCGATCACCGTCACGCGCAACTGGTCACCCAGGCCTTCGTCGTAGGCCGTGCCGTAGATCACATGCGCATCGTCGGCGGCGTAGCGGCGGATGGTGTTCATCGCGTTGCGCGATTCGCTCAGCTTGAACGTCGCCTTGCTCGCCGCGATCAGCACCAGCACCCCGCGTGCGCCCGACAGGTCGATGCCTTCGAGCAGCGGGCAGGCCACCGCCAGGTCGGCGGCCTTGGTCGCGCGATCGGGGCCACCGGCCTGCGCCGTGCCCATCATCGCCTTGCCCGGCTCGCTCATCACGGTCTTGACGTCTTCGAAGTCGACGTTGACCAGCCCGGGCACGTGGATGATGTCGCTGATGCCGCCGACGGCATTGCGCAGCACATCGTTGGCG
>Ga0208980_10002609_pt1 | contig 10900 bp, 6 predicted proteins | sample WetSurMetagenome_3_FD_187993 | JGI IMG/M metagenome (GOLD analysis project Ga0208980, IMG submission 187993) | Wetland microbial communities from Twitchell Island in the Sacramento Delta, sample from surface sediment Aug2011 Site A1 Bulk (version 2) | ecosystem: Environmental > Aquatic > Marine...
TCAACCCGTATTATTCAGCTTGACGGTACTCCCGCGCTGTCACCGGAGCAATGGTTGAAAATCACCAACTGCGGTTATGATGGCCCGTCAGATCCATATGTAGAAAAAGTGCTTGAACAAAACATTAAGGGTGAACAGTGCGCGATAAAGACCTACAATCATTATCTTGACCTGACGCGCGAGGGCGATCCGGTTTCCTACAACATGATCCTCGGGATCCTTTCACAGGAGGTGGAGCATGAGGAGGATCTGGATGCTCTCAGGGAAGACCTGGATCTGATGCTGGCGAAAAGGTGATCAGGAATTAAGAATTAAAAATTAAGAATTAAGAATTAGCAGGGACGTTGCAAGCGACCTCTCTGCATTTTTATGCAAAAAGATCTGTCGGGTTTCAACGGAATATTTTCAATACGATTTGTGATGCACATTTTTTACAGCCCTGCCTGAAGGGTCATTCTGGTTACGGAATGATTCGTCCCATGCAAGGGCTTCTGCCGTGCTGCATGCCACTGAAGGAACAGAGGGAACCGTCATGGCTGCAGTCTCTGAAGGGAAGTGCGCGGCAAAGATGGAACGGTAATAATATTCCTCCTTGTTCATAGGTGTGTTAAAGGGAAACCTGAACCTGGCCGATGCCATCATCTCATCACTGACCTTACCTGATGTAAGCTCTTTAAGCGTGTCTATCCAGCTATACCCTACCCCGTCGGAGAACTGTTCCTTCTGGCGCCAGGCAATTTTCTCAGGAAGGTAATCCTCAAAAGCTTTCCGAAGTACCCATTTCTCCATTTTCCCATTGCCGGCCATCTTATCTGCCGGGTTGAGCCTCATGGCCACATCCATGAATTCCTTGTCAAGGAAGGGCACCCTGCCTTCGACACCCCAGGCGGCCAGCGCCTTGTTCGCCCTGAGGCAATCGTAGAGATGCAGCTTGTTTATTTTGCGGACTGTCTCTTCATGAAACTCGCGCGGTCCCGGAGCTTTATGGAAGTACAGGTAACCGCCAAAGATCTCGTCGGCCCCTTCACCTGAGAGGACCATCTTCACCCCCATCGACTTTATCACCCGTGCCATGAGATACATCGGGGTTGCGGCCCTGACAGTTGTGACATCGTATGTCTCGAGGAAATAAATGACATCATGCACTGCATCGAGGCCCTCCTGGACGGTGATATGGATCTCATGATGGATCGTACCTATGTGATCTGCGACCTCCCGTGCAGCAATCAGATCAGGTGATCCTTCCAGTCCCACGGCAAAGGAATGCAGCTGAGGCCACCATGCCTCCCTGCTGTCATCTGTCTCTATGCGTCGGGCGGCAAACTTCTTCGTCACCGCTGAGATGACCGAGCTGTCGAGGCCGCCCGAAAGCAGCACTCCGTAAGGCACGTCAGACATCAGCTGCCGGTGCACCGCCTTTTCCAACGCATCGCGTAACTGCCCGATATCCGTTGTATTGTTCTCCACTGCTTCAAATGAGACCCAGTCGCGATGGTACCATTTTGTGAACTGACCATTTTTACTCGAGAGAAAGTGCCCGGGAGGGAACACCTCTATTTTCGTGCAGATGCCTTCAAGGGCCTTCAGCTCCGATGCAAAGAAACGATTGCCGTAGATATCCCACCCCATGTAGAGGGGTACGATACCTATATGATCACGTGCTGCCATGTAGCAGTCGTTGACCTCATCGTAGAGCACAAAGGCGAAGATCCCGTTAAGTTCATCAAGGAAGTCAGTGCCCTTGTCAGCGTAAAGGGCCAGTATGACCTCGCAGTCAGACATGGTCATGAACTCGTACTTCCCCTTATATCTCTCCCTTATCTCACGGTGGTTGTATATCTCGCCGTTGACTCCAAGTATCAGCCTCCGGTCTTTGCTGTAAAGAGGCTGCCTGCCTGATTGGGGATCTACGATAGAGAGCCTTTCATGTGCTATTATCGCATTCTCTCCGCAGTAAATCCCTGACCAGTCAGGTCCTCGGTGCCTCAGTTTTTTTGACATCTCCAGGACCTGAGGCCTCAGCTCCGCGGCACTTTTCTTCAGGTCAAATACACCTACAACCCCGCACATAATATGAATAAATATTTTAGTTATAGGGGAGCAAAAATATCACTATTTATCATATAAATGAGGATTATTTCGAAATTGTTAAGCTATTATGATCTTTTTACTTGATTTTATTAATATTTAACCACAGATTTGCACTGAGTTTAACTGAGTAACACTGAGTGAAAAAACAGTGAACCTCGAATAAAACTCTGTGAAATTCAGTGGTTAAGATTGCTTCTTATTATACTGATCGAAGAAATCATTCCCCTTGTCATCTGTAAGGATGAATGCAGGCATGTTTTTTACCACAATCTTTCTGACGGCCTCCATGCCCAGCTCCTCGAAGGCTACCACCTCCACCGAGAGAATATTTTCTGCGGCCAGCACAGCTGCCGGTCCTCCCACGGAGCCCAGGTAAAATCCGCCGTACTTTTTACATGCATCGATCACCTGCCTCGAGCGGTTCCCTTTGGCAAGCATGATCATCGATCCGCCCAGGCTCTGGAAGAGATCCACATATCCATCCATGCGTCCGGCAGTTGTCGGCCCGAATGAACCCGACGGCATCCCCTGGGGGACCTTGGCCGGCCCGGCATAATAAATCGGGTGGTTTTTGAAGTACTCAGGCATGGGCTTGCCCTCGTCGAGCATCTGTTTGATACGGGCATGAGCCATATCACGGGCGACGATAAGAGTGCCGGTAAGGCTTAACCTGGTCTTTATCGGATATTTCGTGAGCTCGGCCAGTATCTCCTTCATCGGTCTTTCAAGATTGATCTCGATTGCCTTATCCAGCTCCGGGGCCTTATCAGGCATGAAACGGGCCGGATTGGTTTCAAGCTGTTCGAGGAAAATACCGTCAGCGGTTATTTTTCCCATTATATTCCTGTCGGCGCTGCAACTCACCCCTATTCCCACGGGACAGGAGGCAGCATGACGAGGCAGGCGTATAACGCGCACATCATGGATAAAATATTTACCACCGAACTGTGCCCCGACACCGTACTCATGACAGATCTTTTCAACTTTTTTCTCCCATTCAATATCGCGAAAGGCCCTGCCGCCTGTACTTCCTGACGTCGGCAGATTATCAAGGTAACCTGCAGATGCAAGCTTGACAGTCTTCATGGTGTTTTCGGCGGAGGTTCCTCCTATTACAACTGCAAGATGGTAAGGGGGACAGGCTGAAGTTCCCAGATCCTCTATCTTTTCGCGAATGAATTTCGTAAGCGAGGCTTCATTAAGCAATGATTTGGACTGCTGGTACAGGAATGTTTTGTTTGCCGAGCCTCCTCCCTTGGCAATAAAAAGGAATTTATATTCACCTCCCTGAACTGATATTATATCGACCTGAGCCGGGAGGTTGCTGCCCGTGTTCTTCTCGTCGAACATCGATGAAGGCACAATCTGGGAATAACGAAGGTTTTTTTCACCGTAGGTCTGCCATATTCCGCGACTGAGATGCTCAGCATCGTCAGACCCGGTAAAAACGTCCTCGCCCTTATTTCCCATAACGATTGCCGTTCCTGTATCCTGGCACCAGGGCAGCTGACCTTCCGCCGATATTACCGTATTTCGCAGCATGATCCATGCCACAAAGCGATCATTATCGGTAGCCTCCGGATCCTTCAGTATTGAAGCGAGCTTCTCGAGATGGGACGTCCGGAGGAAGAAGTTCACATCTATGAATGCCTGCCGGGACAGCAGGGTGAGGGCGTCAGGGTCAACCTGCAGCAGCTTGCGTCCGCAGCATTCAGTTACTCTGACATGATCACTCGTCAGATGACGGTACTTTATTTTATCACTTCCGAACTGGAAGGGTTTCTCATAGATGAAGTCGGCCATTGTGGTGTGTTTTATGGTTGATCTGATATCAAATATAGTAAGGCAGCAGGCAATAGGCAATAGGCAATAATGATCTTTGCTATTTAGAATTGGTCTAAATAGTAATGCTTTCGGAGAAAAGCCCTTCAGGCCGAAAACGTTTGAAATAACAAACCCGACGCAAATGCCCGAAAAATCAAGGCTAAGAAGCGACAGCAGCATGTTGTGGAACCGGATTTTAAATTAATTTTGAATAGGTTATGGATTCTGGTTAATAATAACTAACAAATAACAAGAAATGAACGTGATCTACAGGCGGAAACCAAAGCTCTCTTTCCTTCAGATATGGAATATGAGCTTCGGGTTCCTGGGCATACAGATGGGCTTTGCCCTTCAGAACGGTAACGTAAGCCGTATCTTTCAGACCCTGGGTGCGAAAATTGACGATATACCGATTTTATGGATCGCCGCACCTGTTACCGGATTACTCGTGCAGCCTATTATAGGTCATATGAGCGACAAGACATGGAACCGCCTTGGCAGACGGCGTCCTTATTTTCTCACAGGTGCCGTTCTTGCCTCCGTCGCGTTGTCTGTAATAACAAATTCACCGACATGGATATTCGCCACCATGATGCTCTGGATCATGGACGCGTCAATAAATATATCGATGGAGCCGTTCAGGGCATTCGTTGGAGATATGCTGGGGACAGGACAGCGAACAACGGGCTTCGCCATGCAGAGTTTTTTCATTGGCATAGGAGCTGTTATAGGTTCATTCCTGCCATGGATGCTTGTCAACTGGTTCAACGTCCCGGCGGTGCCCGCCGAAGGGCAACTTATTCCTCTCAACCTGAAACTCTCGTTTTATATAGGTTCAGCAGTGCTGCTTCTGGCAGTTCTGTGGACGATAATCAGTACCAGGGAATACTCTCCTGCAGAGCTTGAGGAATTCGATAAGGGTGAGAAAGTGGCCAGGGGCGAGGTGCTGCGGGACCAAGGCGCTGAGCAGAAAGCGCAGAGCGCAGAACAGAAGGTTTCTAATTTCTACAAGCCCGGCATCATCTGGTTTGCGATCGGACTGGTTCTTACATTCCTGCTATCAAGAGCAAATCTTGAAAAGGAGCTGTATGTCATTACCGGAGGTATTACATTCTTCGGGCTTTTACAGATCGTTGCAGGCATGCTTCAGCAGGCAGGTAAAAGCGAAAACGGCCTGAACAGTATCATGACAGACCTTAAGCGGATGCCATCAACCATGGCACAGCTGGCTGTTGTTCAGTTCTTTACATGGTTCGCACTCTTCTCAATGTGGATCTATACCACCGCTGCCGTGACCTCGCATGTCTATGGATCGTCTGATACTGCCTCACTAGCTTATAATAAAGGAGCCAATTGGGTTGGTGTCCTTTTCGGCGTCTATAACGGATTTGCTGCAGTGGTGGCCTTCCTTCTGCCCGTGCTGGCTAAAGTAACAAGCAGAAAGATAACTCACTCCATCTGTCTGTTTGTCGGAGGCATAAGCCTGATGTCGATCAGCCTTATAAATTCACCCGGAATGCTCGTGCTGCCGATGCTTGGAATAGGCCTGGCATGGGCAAGCATCCTGTCAATGCCTTACGCCATTCTTACAGGCTCGCTTCCGCAGAATAAAATGGGGATCTACATGGGCATATTCAATTTCTTCATCGTCATACCGCAGATCCTCGCGGCCAGTATCCTCGGAAGCATGGTCAAGCATCTATTCAACGAGAACACGGCGCTGGCACTTGTGGCCGGCGGAATATCCATGTTAGTGGCTGCCCTGATGGTGAAATTTGTAAAAGACGTCGACGACAAGAAATAGTCATGGATCTTAAGGCTTGCATTTTTGACCTCGACGGCGTGATCGTCGATACCGCAAAGTATCATTTCCTGGCATGGAAACGCCTGGCCGGCGAAATGGGCTTTGAGTTCACCCCTGAAGACAACGAGGCACTCAAGGGTGTCAGCCGCATGGCTTCCCTGGAGATCCTTCTCAGGGTAGGCGGCATAAAAAAGAGCCAGAAGGAAAAAGAGGAGCTGGCAGCAAGAAAGAACGGATGGTATGTCGAATATATATCCGGGATGACACCTGGTGAGATATTGCCAGGCAGTGTCAGGCTGTTGAAACAGCTCCGCAGTGAAGGCATCCTGACAGCCATCGGGTCGGCAAGTAAAAATGCACGCACCATTCTTGATGGCATAAAGATCACGGATATGTTCGACGTGATAGTCGATGGCAACAAGATACACAGTGCCAAGCCTGACCCTGAAGTATTTGTAAGAGGCGCGGAAGAGCTTAACATCGATCCGTCATGCTGTATCGTGTTTGAAGACGCCCAGGCAGGGATCGAGGCTGCCATCGCAGGCGGCATGAAATGCGTGGGGGTAGGCGACCCGAAGCTGCTCGGAAAAGCAGATCTGGTCATTCCTGACCTCAGGAACATTACGGTTAAAAGATTAAGAAATTTATAAAGCAAAATGACAGATTCACGCTTTCAGTCCGATGAATGGAAAATCATCGAGACACGTTTTGAACCAGAGAGAGGTCGTGACTCGGAGAGCATCTTTGCGCTGGGCAACGGCATGATGGGGCAGCGCGCCAACTTCGAGGAGAAATACTCGGGTGACACGCTGCAGGGTACTTATGTTGCCGGCATTTATTATCCCGACAAGACAGTCGTAGGATGGTGGAAGAACGGCTACCCGGAATATTTTGCCAAGGTGCCCAACGCCCCTTCATGGATAGGCATTGATGTCAAGATCGACGGGGAGGTTCTTGATCTTGCCACGTGCAGGGTGAAAGCTTTCCGGAGAGTACTTGACATGAAGGAAGGAGTGCTGACAAGGGAGTTCACCGCAGTGATGCCGTCAGGCAGGGTGGCAGAGGTGAAGGCAAGACGCTTCCTCTCGATGAGCGAGCCTGAGAAAGCTGCAATAAGCTATTCCGTCACGATAAAAGGCGGCAGCGGCACCGCTGAGATCACACCCTGGCTGAACGCCGACATCTATAATGAAGATGCCAACTATAATGAGAAATTCTGGGAGAAGGAAACTGCCGAATATGACGGTCTGAGAGCGGTAGTCGTTGCACAGACCCGCAAGACAGCCTTCGTGGTGGCGACAGCAATGGAAAGCGCATTCACTGTCAACGGCAAGGCGGTTAAGAATAACATTGCGATGAGCGCTACAGCAAAGACCGTCCATTGCACATTAGCATGCAAATATGCCGACGGAGACACCATCGACATTAGAAAATATGTTGCCGCCCTCTCGTCCACTAACCATCCGGTTGAAGGACTGGCGCGCAAAGCTATGGCAGCAGCTGGCGAGGCAGCAAAGAAAGGCTTTGATGCAATGCTCGCCGGTCATGTCAGCGCATGGGCTGCAAAATGGGAAGTCGGCGACATTGTCATCAAAGGCGACATAGCAGCCCAGCAGGGCATCAGGTTCAACATTTTCCAGCTTAACCAGACCTATACCGGTGATGATCCGAGACTCAACATCGGGCCCAAAGGATTTACCGGAGAAAAATACGGCGGCAGTACCTATTGGGATACAGAGGCATTTGTATTACCGTTTTACCTTAGTACAGCCGACAATCATGTTGCCCGTAACCTGTTGCTGTACAGGTATAAACATCTCGAAAAAGCCATCGAGAACGCCGGCAAGCTGGGCTTCATCCGCGGAGCAGCACTCTATCCCATGGTCACCATGAACGGCGAAGAGTGTCATAACGAATGGGAGATCACCTTCGAGGAGATTCACCGCAACGGAGCCATCGCTTATGCGATATTCAATTATATCAGGCATACAGGCGACCAGAATTATCTTGCAGAATACGGACTGGAGGTCCTCATAGCTATCTCGCGCTTCTGGGCACAGCGATGCAACTGGTCGGAGGAGAAAAAGCAATACGTGATCCTCGGTGTGACCGGGCCCAATGAATACGAGAACAACGTCAGCAATAACTGGTACACAAATACCCTGGCACAATGGACTCTCAGATATACCATCGATTCTCTTTACTGGCTGCGCCAGAAAAGCGTTGTGAAATTCAACTCGGTCATATCACGGACAAAACTTGATACGGAATGTGAACTCACCCTCTGGAGCGAGATCGTCAATAATATCTACCTCCCGGTGCATTATGACCTTGGCATCTTCCTTCAGCAGGACGGTTTCATGGATAAGGTACAGCAAACTGTTAAAGACCTCGATCCGGCCGAGCGGCCGCTCAATCAGCACTGGTCGTGGGACCGTATTCTTCGCTCGGTGTTCATTAAACAGGCGGACGTGCTTCAGGGAATATATTTCTTCGAAGACGAATATGACGAGGATGCCATCAGACGCAACTTCGACTTTTATGAATCGCGCTGCGTCCACGAATCTTCCCTGTCGGCCAGTATTCACTCCGTACTTGCAGCAAGGCTGCATGACATTGAAAGGGCGTACACTCTTTACCTCCGCACGGCAAGACTCGACCTTGACGATTACAACAGGGAAGTAAAGGACGGCCTGCATATCACAAGTATGGCCGGCACATGGCTTGCTATTGTCGAGGGCTTCGGCGGAATGAGAATACGCAATGAAAGAGTCTGCTTCAATCCCGTGATACCGGCAGCATGGAGTTCGTACTCCTTTATTATCAGATACAGAAACAATCCTCTCAGGGTTGAGGTCAACGGATCGGCAGTGACAGTGGTGAACCTGTCTCAGGCATCAATACCGCTGGCAGTCTATGACGAGCACCTTACCCTCGGGCCCGGAGAAGAAAAGAAAATATCAAAACCGTGAAAAAAATCAGATTTTATTTAGCCGCACTGCTGGCATCGCTGGCAATAGTATCCGTAAACGGACAGGTAATTGAACGTATCGATCCGCCTTCGTGGTTCACAGGGATGAAGGAGAGTGCCCTTCAGCTGATGGTCTATGGAGAAAATATCGGATCATGTGATGTCAAAGCAGATTACCCTGGGGTGCAGTTCGTGACCCTCGTCAGAACAGAAAATCCCAATTACCTGTTCGTGAACCTTAATATCAGCCGGGAGACCCTACCGGGAAATATAAAACTGACGTTCACATGCGGGAAGAAATACATTACCCGTGAATACCCGCTTTATGCAGGACCGGCAGGCCCTGCAAGGGGCTTCACCAGCTCTGACGTGCTGTACCTGCTCATGCCTGACCGTTATGCCAATGGCGACACCCTGAATGATAATGTCGCAGGCATGACCGAGCAGATTAACAGGGGCAATCCCGGAGGAAAGCACGGAGGCGACCTGAAGGGCATCACTGACCATCTTGATTACCTGAAGGACCTCGGGGTGACAGGGATATGGCTCAATCCTTTCCTTGAGAATAACCAGCCCCGTTCCTCCTATCACGGCTACTCGACCACTGACTTTTACCGTTCCGATCCGCGTTACGGTTCCAACGAGGAGTTCCGGCAGCTTGTATCAAAAGCCCATGACAGGGGACTGAAGGTGGTAATGGACATGATATTCAATCATATCGGCTCGGGCCACTGGTGGATGAAGGATCTGCCGTCACATGACTGGATACACCAGTTTGGCACGTTTACCCGTACCAACTACAAGGCTACGACATACATGGATCCCTATGCTGCAGAGCGCGATAAAGACCTGATGGAGAAAGGGTGGTTTGACCATTCAATGCCTGACCTTAACCAGAGCAACCCTCTTGTCGAGACATACCTCATCCAGAACAGCCTGTGGTGGATTGCCTTTTCTGACCTTGACGGCATAAGGATGGATACCTACCCTTATCCTGAACCGGAAATGATGTCACGGTGGGCGAAGCGTGTCACCGACGAATTTCCCGGGTTCTTTATTGTCGGCGAGGTTTGGTATGACGAACCGGCATTTATCTCATATTGGTCACTGAATAAGAAAAACAGCAACGGCTACCGTTCAAACCTTCCGTCGGTGACTGACTTCCCGGTCTGCTTTGCAACGCACAGGGCATTCAGCGGAACCGGCAACCCGACTGACGGATTGAATAAACTCTACACGGTTCTGGCGCAGGATTTTCTTTATCCCGAACCGCTCAGAAACGTTATATTCCTTGACAATCACGATATGACACGTTTCTTTACGGAGACTGGGAAAAGACTGGATATATATAAGATGGCTCTCAGCTTCATCCTTACTACAAGAGGCATCCCCCAGCTTTACTACGGTACCGAGATAGTAATGGAAGGCGATAAGAGCAAGGGCGATGGGTTCCTGAGAACCGATTTCCCTGGAGGATGGCCAGGCGATAAAAAGAATGCCTTCACCGGAACAAACCTTACACCTGAAGAAAAGGAGGCTTTCGATTTTACAAAGAAACTTCTTAACTGGAGAAAAGACAAGGAGGTGATCCACACGGGTAGAATGAAGCATTATGTCCCGGAAGACGGGCTTTATGTCTATTTCAGGTATAATAACAGCGAGAGCGTGATGGTTATCCTTAACAACAACGACACGAAGAGCAGTACTGTCACAAAAGATAAGTATATTGAGTCCCTGAATGGTTTCAGTAAAGGATATGAAGTAATCACCGGAAAAACAATTGACGATCTGACCTCGTTTGAGATACTACCCAAAACCGCAATGATAATTGACCTAAAATAAAATTACCTGACCATGAAAGAGCATCTTTTTAGAATCCTTATTCTCGTAATAGGAATAGCCATAGTGGCGGTGTCATGCCGCCCGAAGCCGGTTAGCGTACCCGAGCAGCTTAAGTCAAGCGTTGTACATGCCGACTGGACCCGCAATATGGTCCTGTATGAGATCAACGTCAGACAATTCTCTGATTCCGGAAACTTCGCAGGCGTCGAGAAAGCCCTGCCGCAACTGAAAGAGCTGGGTGTCAACGTACTGTGGTTCATGCCTATCTACCCTATCGGAGAGAAGAACAGGAAAGGAGAGCTTGGCAGCTATTATTCAATACGCGATTACAAGGGCGTCAATCCAGAGTTCGGTACTTTCGATGAATT
>Ga0208980_10002610_pt1 | contig 10899 bp, 7 predicted proteins | sample WetSurMetagenome_3_FD_187993 | JGI IMG/M metagenome (GOLD analysis project Ga0208980, IMG submission 187993) | Wetland microbial communities from Twitchell Island in the Sacramento Delta, sample from surface sediment Aug2011 Site A1 Bulk (version 2) | ecosystem: Environmental > Aquatic > Marine...
TCGGGCTTCCTTCGAGGTGATCACGACTGACCCGTGGAGATCCAGGTCGTCGTTCGCCTCCAGGGGCTGGATTCGCTGGAGCCGAGGCGTGGAACTGCGCGCGAAGGTCTCGCCGAGCTTTTCGTCGATACGGCTGTCGGGAAGATGCGAGAACAGCTTGACGGCAATCATCCCGAACACAAACCCTCCGATGTGGGCCCACCAGGCGATGCCGCCCCCGACCTCGGGTCCCGACAGGGATGCGTAAAAGAACTGAAAGAGAAACCAGATTCCCAGAAAGACGATGGCGCGGATCTCGATGAAATAGGGGATGAAGAAGATGGGGATCAGCGTGATGATCCGGGCCCCCGGGAAGAGGATGAGATAGGCCCCCATGACCCCCGCGATGGCTCCGCTGGCGCCGATCGTCGGCACGGTCGATGTCCAGTTGGCCCAGAGGTGGGCAAATCCCGAGGCCCAGCCGCACAGGAGGTAGAACAGGAGAAACCGGATCGGGCCCAGGCGGTCTTCCACGTTGTCGCCGAAGATGTGGAGGAACCACATGTTTCCGAGGATGTGCAGGAACCCGCCGTGAAGGAACATGAAGGAGAACAGGGCGAAGACCTGCTCCACCGAGGAAAAGTGCGATGCCACCTCCGGCACGGAGTAGCGGGCGGGAACGAGACCGTACATGTAGATAAAGCGCTCGAGGTTCTCCCCCTGCATCATTTGATACAAAAATGCGAGGATGTTCACGCCAATGATGCCCCGGGTGACGACGGGGTAGCTTTTTGATTGGATCTGATCGCGGATCGGGATCATGGATTACATGTATGGCTTATGGCTAAGGGCTTATGGCTTGGGGTGAAAAAACGATCGATTTCCGTTCGAAGGCTTCAGCCTTAAGCCCTATGCCCAAAGCATTAAGCCTTACGCCAGTCTTTATCTCACAAATCCAGACATGCGACAAATGCTTTTCAATATCCGATAAGATGATCCGGACAAATAAAAAGGGCGGGCCTTTCGGCCCGCCCCGGATAACCGTCTCAGCGGTCAAGAACTCTTACTTCACGAAGGGTGCCGGAATCGGGTAGATCTGGCGCCCGAACACGGTGTTGCAGACAACCGCGCCGGCCACGTACACGCCGATCCAGCCGGAAACCACGAGCAGCCAGCCGACGATCGGCTTGCCGACTGCGGGATCCATTTTGCCCAGGTCCAGACCGACGATGCACCACAGGACGATGTCGATCAGAACGACGAGCAGGAAGATGAGCTTATTGGCCTTCAGGTAAGCAGGGGTCACGGCGGTGAGGAAGCCGGCCCCGGCCATCCAGGTCCATCCCTCGACGTAGACATGGGGAGCCATGCCGAATTTGATCATGAGGAACTTGGACAGAACGCTCAGCGAGGCGCCGAACATGAAGAAGGCCGAGAAGAACAGAAAGACGTTACCGCCGGTGATGTTATGATCTTTTAATTCCATAACAGCAACCGTGTACTGAACAACGCCGCCGCCAACAAGCCATGCAAACAGGATGGGAAGGCCTTCCAGCTTTACCCAGCCAAGAAATACTGCGGCGAAACCAAAGCATGCAACAGCGAGGGCACCCAGACCAGCGGGAGCCGGAGTTGCAAAGGTGTGTTCCTGTGCCATAGAAAAATCCTCCTTTTTTCTATTTATTATGAAATGAAACGTGAGAAATAGAATGAATTAAGAAAAAATCACACCTTACCAAAAAATCCCTCTGTCACCTCCCTTCCTTTAGATTTTTTCAGGCCCGACCTCTCATTGCGGGCCGTTGACTGAGCGTTGCTTAAGGCGCTCGAGCGAATAAAAAAATCCCCCTTAGAATCTGGTAAGATGATCCGAAATTCTGGCACACGGTTTCAAAGAACTTCCCCCAATGATACGCATTCTACCTACCAAAGATAAAAGAACCCTGTCAAGAAGAAAAATGCCTGAAGGCTCGTCATTTTTTTGTGCTTCCCGACAGGCAGTCATCGACTCTGTGATCATGCAGGGCATGGTTCCCTTGATCCGCGCGGCGGATAGGGTTTGGAGTGTGTCAAATCGAGGAGGGCCCCCGATGTTCTTTATGCGGCCCGGTAGGCGAAGAGAATGATGAAGATGCCCAGCAGCCAGAAGAGGTAGGCCAGGATCCGGTGCTTCTGCCTGGAGTCGATCTTCGAGAACATCGTGAAGAAACTTTCCTTTTCCTCCCGGGCGGGCGGAGGCTGGGTGTCCGTATTTTTGGCCGACTTTTTTGACATAAACTGCATCCCCGGTGTGGTGCTTGGCTGCGATGCCCCTTAATAATGGAATCGGCCCTTGCTGTCAAGACAAAGACGGGCCGCCTGTGGCCGAATAAAAAAAGCCCGGGCCGAAGCCCGGGCTCTTCTGCAAAGGGTTGAACGAATAAATTACTTTGCGGACTGGTAGGGATCCCAATCGAATCCCGAGGTCTCGCCGTGCAGCGGAAGCTTGTAGTTTCTTCTCTCATCATAGGAGGGGTACCTTCTGGTCTTGCCCTCGATCGCCAGCATGTTGACGGGGAACTTCGGGGCGAGCAGGCCGTTTTCCTTGGCCTCCTTCGTCAGCCACTCCCTGTCGTCGGGGTGGGCGATGGAGATGAGCGCCGCCGCCCTCTCGTAGCCGTTGAGGCCGCGGAGATTGACGATACCGTACTCGGTGCAGATGTAATTGCTGAGCTGAGCCGGGACGTCCACCGTAGACCCTTCGGGCAGGAACGGAACGATGCGGGAGGTGCCGTGCTTGCTGCGGGAGGTCATGGAGGCAACGCCCCTGCCGCCCTTGCTCTGGGCGCAGAAGGACACGAAATGGAAGTATCCGCCGGAGCTCGAGATCGGCCGTTTCTCATAGAAACCGGAGCACTGCTGTCCCAGGAGGTCCACGGCGACGCAGTTGTCGATGGCGATCATGTTGTCCAGCCGGGTCAGGTTGTGCAGGTTGTTGGTGTAGCTGATGTCGTAAACGGCCAGGTTCGAGTTGCGGTGAAGCGTGTCATAGTACCACTTCACATCCACGGGGAAGGCGAAGGTGTAGACGCTCTTGCCGCGGTCGGCGGGAAGGCTCTTGTACTTGTTGGTGACCTGGCCCGACTCGATCAGCTTGATGAGACCGGCATTGAGCATCTCCGTATGGATGCCGAGGTCCTTGAAGCCGGCATTGGCCATGGCGCCGACGCAGGCGGAGGGAAGCGAGCCGATGCCGAGCTGGACGATGTCCCGGTCCCGCATGATGGTCATGATGTGATTGGCGATGGCTTCCTCTTCGGGTTTGGCCTTGATGGCCTTCTCGTTGATCTGGGGCCATTTGTACTTCTCGACGTCCACCTCGACCCAGTAGTCGATATCGTTGATGTTCGTGGTATTGAAACGGCCGCCCTCGGCCCAGGGATAATCGGAGCGAACCTCGATGACGGACTTCTTGGCGCACTGGGCGAAGATGCTGGCGTTGTTCGTGCCGTAGGAGAAGTTGGCGAATCCGTGCTGATCCCAAGGCGTTGCAGCGTTCCACCACCAGTCGATGCCGCGGTTCTCCTTTACGGCGTTGACGAAGCGGTAATGGCAGAACCACATGCCCATGGCCCATCCCCACTGTGCCCAGCTCGTCGTACCATTGGTGTCGCGGGCCTTGCGGTTCCAGGGGAAGAAGAAGTACTCGTGGAAGCAGTGGTACTCCTGCTTGGGATCGACCAGCTGGAACTCCGGATGGGGATAGAACATGGCATAATTCCAGATTTCGATGTCCTTCAGCTGGCCGGAGCCGGGACCGAGGCGCTTCGCAAGCTCCTTCATGCACTCCGTGGAGTCGCCTCCGACGGAACCGGGCTGGATCCACTCGCCGGACTTCACCATGTCGAGGATCTGCTGCGGAGTTCTCTTCTTGTCACGGATCTTCTGCTGTATGGGTGTCGTCATTCTACTCCCTCCTTGAGGACGATGAGTCTTTTACCTGCGGCGAGTCCTGTTGATCTGCGTAATAAGCCGGCAGAAAAAGAGAAACGACCCTGACGGGCATGTTTCCTCCCTTTGTGATGCGGATTTTTTGGACAAACCCGCCCAATGCTAACTGGTTTAATTGGATCATTAATTGTTTGGGCATTTTTTTCAAGGAAAATAAGCCTCCGCATATAAACAGAAGCGGTTCACTAAGGGCGAAAATTTTCTTAAAAATAGCTGCTGTTCCGCCCGGAAGGGTCTTTTCTGGAACGGAAATTGAATACAACATGTAGTGGTCAAGGGGCGAAAGGCTACATTCAGTAGTAGTTTTTAGCCCTTTACAACGTTCGGGTGCTTTGGTAAAGTGACAAAAATCTGGACGAATTGTCGTCAGACCGACGGAAGCATGACGATGTGTCGTCAGACCGACAGAAGCATGGGGATGGAATGAAACTCAAACGGCTCGAGATCATCGGATTCAAGTCCTTCCGGGACAGAATCGTCATCGATTTCTCTACAGGCATCAGCGGCATCGTTGGGCCCAACGGGTGCGGAAAAAGTAACATCGTCGACGCCATCCGCTGGGTCATGGGCGAGCAGCGGGTGTCGCTGTTGCGCGGCAAGAAGATGGACGATGTCATCTTCAACGGAAGCGAAGAGGCCCAGCCGGTGAGCATGGCCGAGGTGACGCTCGTCATGGAGGCCGATGGGTATTCTTTCCCGGCCCCCTACGGCGACTGCTCGGAGGTGATGATCACTCGCAGGGTCTTCCGCGACGAAGAGGGCGAGTACTCGATCAACAAGGTGCGCTGCCGCCTGCTCGATGTGAAAGAGTTCTTCATGGACACGGGTGTGGGCGCCCGGACGTACTCGCTGGTGGAGCAGGGCAGCATCGCGAACCTCATGGAGGCCAAACCCGAGGAGCGGCGCCAGTACATCGAAGAGGCCGCGGGGATAACCAAGTACAAGAGCCGTAAAGAAGCCGCCGTCCGGAAGATGGAGTCGACGAAGCAGAACATGCTTCGTCTCAACGACATCCTGCGCGAGGTCAAAAGCCAGCTCAATTCCGTTTCCAGGCAGGCCAAGCGGGCCGAGCGGTACAAGCTTTTGAAGAAAGACCTCCGGGAGATCGAGCTTGCCCTGGCCGTGCAGGCATTCGCGGAGATGCTCGAGAAAAAGACAGGCCTGCAAAGGCGCTTTGACGAAGCCTCGGCCGCCACCGAGGACATCCGCTCGGGGCTCTCGGTGCTGGAGGCCCGTGTCGAGGAGTTCCGTGCCGAGATCGCCGAGAACGATCAGAACGTCAAGCAACTCCAGGAGCGGCTCTATACGTCAAAAAACGAGATCAGCATCCGGGAGCAGGCCATCGAGCATGCCCGGGGCCGTCTCGACGATCTGGCCACCCTCAAGGAACGCAGCGCAATCGAGCTGGAGTCGCTGCGCACCCGAAAGGGGGAAGCCGAGAGGGAGTTGGAGACGCTGCGGTTGCAGTCGTCCGAGTCGGATGGCCGGATCCTTTCCGGCAGGGAATCCCTTGCCCTGCGGCAGAGAGTCGTCGACGAGTTGAAAAAGAGCGAACAGACACTCAGGGATGATCTGGAGAAGGACAAAACGGCCTACTTCAACTCCCTTACGGAACAGTCCCGGCTGCAGAACGCCATTGCCGCCTACGGGAAGAGCCTGGAGGACCTGAAGCGCAGGACCGAGCGTGAGGTGAAGGAGCTCGAGGAGCACGAAACGCGGCTGAACCTGGCCCAGGAGAATCTCGCGTCCACCCGGGCGGGCCTGGAAGGCGGCCAGGAGCAGCTCGACGGGCTGCGCAGGGAAGCGGCGGAGATTCAGCAGCTCATCCAGCGATCGCGCAACGAGCTGGAAGAGGCCGACGGGAAGGTGTTCCGCCTCAAGGAGGAAATGGGCAAGAAGAGCTCCCGGCTCGCGTCTCTGCGCGAGTTCCAGAACCGTTACGAGTGGTGCGACGCAGGCACCCGCTCCATCATCCGGGCCCGCGACGAGGCCGGCCTTGCCCTCGACAGCATCTACGGGCTGGTGGCCGATCACATCGAGGTCCCCCGCGAATACGAGATCGCCGTCGAGGCGGCCCTGGGCGAGAGGCTCCACTATGTCGTCGTGAAGAGCCAGGAGGAGGGCATCCGGGCCATCGATTACCTGAAAACCAGCGCCGCCGGGCGCAGCAGCTTCGTTCCGCTCCGGGTCCGGAGCAACGCCGTCGACATGGCATCGAAGGACTACCTGCAGGGCACGACGCGTCTTCTCGACGTCGTGCGCGTCAAAGATGAATACCGCAACGTCGCCGAGTATCTCCTGGGCGACACCATCCTGGTGCCCGACCTTAATTCCGGGATTGCCCTCTGGCAGCGAAACGGCTTCCGGGGAACCCTGGTCACCCCGGACGGCGACATGATCAGCCCTCACGGGGTCCTGACGGGAGGCAGCCGGTCCGTCACGGAAGAGAGCAGCCTGCTTCGTCGCAAGCGGGAAATCGCCGATCTGGAGAAGGACGCAAGCCGCCTCGAAGGACAAATCCGGGACGAATCGCAGAGACGCGGAGCGCTGGCCGACCGGATCGCGACAATGGAAGAGAACTGGGAGGCGAGCCGCGACGCGATCCGCGAGACGGAGCTAGAACTGCAGGGCAGGAAAAAGGACGTCGAGCGTTACGAAAACGAGCTGAAGTGGATTGAGCAGCGCGTGGGCGTGATCCGCTTCAATCGGGAGACGCTGCTGACCGAGGAGCAGGAAACCGCCGGGAGGATCGCCGCGACGGAGCGTGAAATCGAGACGGCGGACGTTCGTTGCGTTGAGATTAACGGGCGTCTCTCCGGCATCCAGGAGCGCTGGCAGGCCCTGAAGGCGGATCTCGAGGGCAAGGAGGCCCTGTTTACCGAGGAGAGGGTCGCCCTGGCTGCCCTGGAGGAAAAGCGCAATGCGGACCTGAAGACCCTCGAGCGACTGCAGGAATCCGCCCGCAGCCTTGCGGCCGAGGTGGAAACGAGGCTCAGGGATCTGGAAGAGGCCGAGTGCAGCCGCGAGGATCTCATGGCAAAGATCGAGCAGAACCGCCTGTCCCTGGATACGCTCCACGGGGGCTACGGGGAGATCGAAAAGGAGCTGACCGCTGCCCGCGAGGGACAAACCTGGCGCGAGGGCAAGATGAGCGGGCTCGAGGGCGAGGCCCGGGAGGCCCGCAAACAGATCGAGCAGATGCTGCGCGAGACGGGCGAGCTCGACATCGAGGTCCGCGAGCTTGGCTTCCAGGTTGATGCGCTGCAGAGCGGGATGCAGGAGAAGTATCAGGCCGATCTCGGAGTGCTCGTCCAGGAATATGAAAAACTCGAGGAAGCCCGCATCGGGGAGCTGCGGGAGGAGTTGGACAAGAAGAAAAGAGCCGTCGAGGAGTTCGGCGAGGTCAACCTCCTGGCCATCAGCGAGCACGAGGAGCTCCAGACGCGGCACGAATTCCTGATCGGCCAGATCAACGACCTCAACGCCTCTCTCGAATCTCTCCAGAAGACGATCGCGCGGATCAACCAGGTTTCGAAGAAGCGCTTCTACGAAACCTTCGAGGCCGTAAACGCATGCTTCCAGTCCGTTTTCCCCAAGCTCTTCCGCGGCGGGAAGGCGTCGCTCCTTCTCACCGAAGGCGAGGATGTGCTGGAAGCCGGTGTCGATATCGAGATCCAGCTGCCCGGCAAGCGGACCCAGAGCATCAACCTGCTGTCCGGCGGCGAGAAATCGCTTTCCGCCGTGGCGCTCATCTTCTCGATCCTGCTGCACAAGCCGACGCCCTTCCTGATCCTCGACGAGGTCGACGCGGCGCTGGACGACGCGAACATCGCGCTGTTCAACCAGTTCGTCAAGGACATCTCCGAGCGCTCCCAGATCATCCTGGTGACGCACAACAAGAAGACCATGGAGGTGTCCGACAACCTGTTCGGGGTGTCGATGGAGAAGAAGGGGATTTCGACGCTGGTGTCGGTCAACCTGAGCCAGATAGCCGCTTGAACGGCAGTGACCAGTGACCAGTGAAGGAATCAATTCTCGATTGATTCACGGAGGACTGGAAGCAAGTCAACCGTGATGGCAGGTCGCAAGAATAAATCCCCCGTTCATCCCCCTTTGAAAAAGGGGGAAAGAGGGGGATTTTCTTTTTTTCGGGCTGGACAAAGAATCCTGTGCTATTCTATAAATCCGCAGACCGAAACAGGCGCATTGCACAGAAGGGAAGGGAATCATGTTCGGAAACGGTGAAAAAAAGGGGTCCTTCTTCGAGAGGCTGAAGGAAGGGCTCAGCAAGACCAAGCAGAGCCTTGTGCGCAATGTCGACGAGATGCTCTTCGGCGAGAAGCGGATCGACCGCGACCTCTTCGAGGAACTGGAGGAAATGCTGATCTCGGCCGACGTGGGGCCGGCCTTCGCCTCGGAGCTGATCGACGAGATGAAAGTGATCGCGAAGCGCTCCGATCTCAGCAGTCCCGATGTCCTGCGGAAAATCATGCGGGACAATATCCACTTCATTCTCAAGCAGCGCGAGGCGCCACTCGACATCCCGAAAGACGGTCTTTATACCGTCATGGTCGTCGGCGTGAACGGCACGGGGAAGACGACGACGATCGGGAAGATCGCAAATGAGTTCAAGGGCCGGGGCCACAGCGTGATGCTGGCCGCCGCCGACACCTTCAGGGCCGCCGCCATCGAGCAGCTCGAGGTGTGGGGCGAGCGGGTGGGGATCCCCGTCATCAAGCAGAAGATGGGGGCCGACCCCTCGGCCGTCGTCTTCGACGCCTTGCAGGCCGCCAGGGCCAGGGGGATCAACGCCCTGATCATCGACACGGCAGGCAGGCTTCACACGAAGGTCAACCTGATGGAGGAGCTCAAGAAGGTCAAGAGGATCATGGGAAGGGAGTTTCCCGGGTCGCCCCACGAGGTTCTCCTTGTTCTCGACGCCACGACGGGCCAGAACGCCGTCAGCCAGGCGAAGATGTTCAACGAGGCCGTCGGGGTCACGGGCCTCGTCCTCACGAAGCTCGACGGGACTGCAAAGGGCGGCATCATCATCCGCTTGGCAAAGGAATTCGACATTCCCATCCGCTACATCGGCATCGGCGAAAAGATGGACGATCTCCGGGTCTTCAACAGCACCGAGTTCGTCGATGCATTGATGGAATAGGATGCTGTTTCAGGTTTCAGGTTTTATGTTTTAGGCATGATTCAGTTTCCGAAACGTACAACGAAACCCATGTAACCTAACACGACTTTATGGGACGATACTTTGCCATCGGCGATATTCACGGCTGCCTGGACAAGCTCCTGGCGCTGATGGATATCCTTGACGTCGACTGGTCTCGGGACACCGTCGTCTTCATGGGCGACTACATCGACCGGGGCCCCGATTCGAGGCTGGTTGTCGAAACCGTACTCGAGCTCCGCAGGAAGCACCAACGCATCGTCTGCCTGGCGGGAAACCACGAGAAGATGTTCCTGAACTGGCTTGACGGCAGGGAAGAGGAGTTCTTTCTGAGCAACGGCGGCCGCAGCACGTTGCAGTCCTACGGGATTTCCCCCGATGAGCGGAACCGGGCGGCGCAGGTCCCGCCGGAGCACCTGGATTTCTTCCGATCCCTCCTGCCTTATTTCGATACCGAGACGCATCTCTTCGTGCACGCCGGCGTGAGACCCGGAATCCCGATGGAAATCCAGGACCCGCACGACCTGGTCTGGATCCGCCACGAGTTCTTCATGTCGGACCACGGATTGAAGAAGACCGTCGTCTTCGGGCACACCCCCTTCAGGGGGGAACCGTTCGTGGGGGAAAAAATGATCGGCATCGACACGGGCGCCGTCTACGGCGGGCCGCTGACATGCCTGGAGCTGCCGGCGATGAAGTTCCACCAGGTGTAAAGCAGGAGCAATGGAATAATGGAATGTTGGAGTAGTGGGTCTTAAGAATTTTCCACCGCACGTCCCATCATTCCAGTATTCCAATACTCCATCATTCCGGTGTCTTCATGAAGCTACTCGAATGTGTCCCGAACTTCAGTGAGGGGAAGGACAAAAAAAAGATCGATGCCATCGCCTCCGCCCTGCAGAAAGTGAGCGGGGTGCGGCTCCTGGACATCTGCACCGACCCCGACCACAACCGGACGGTGTTCACCTTCATCGGGTCGCCTGAAAGCATCGAGAGGGGCGTGGCGGTGGCCTGTGATAAGGCGCTGGAGGTGCTCGACATGCGCACGCAGCAGGGCGTCCACCCGCGAATCGGCGCCGTGGACGTTGTCCCTTTCATTCCCCTGAAGAACGCCGTCATGGCCGATGCCATTGAGGCCTCCCGTCGTTTCGGCCGGGCCTTCGCTGAACGAAACGGCCTCCCCGTCTATTTCTACGGAGAAGCGGCCCTCATCGAGGAGCGTCGCGAGTTGCCGCATATCCGAAAAGGGGGGTACGAGGCGCTGCAAAAGCGAATGGAGGATCCACGATGGGTTCCCGATGCAGGTCCTCACATCCTCAACGAGCGAAGCGGGGCCACAGCGGTAGGAGCCCGGGATTTTCTGGTTGCGTACAACATCAATCTTGTCTCGTCGGACCTGGAGGTGGCCCGGAAAATTGCCGGGGCGGTCCGGTTCTCCGGCGGGGGCATGAAGCATGTAAAGGCGATCGGCGTGCCGCTCAGGAGCAGGGGAATCGTCCAGGTGTCGATGAACCTCACGAATTTCCGGGAAACGCCGGTGAAGGAGGTCTTTGACCGCGTCAAGGCCGAGGCGGCCCGTCATGGCGTGCAGGTCCTCGAGAGTGAACTCATCGGCCTCATTCCCGAGGAGGCCCTGATGAACGTCACCCCGCAGTACCTCATGCTAAGGGACTTCAGCGAGGATCGGATCATCGAACGGCATTTTTAGGCGTTGCGCGCCAGGCTTCAGGCCCCAGGCGACTGTAAAA
>Ga0208980_10002611_pt1 | contig 10896 bp, 9 predicted proteins | sample WetSurMetagenome_3_FD_187993 | JGI IMG/M metagenome (GOLD analysis project Ga0208980, IMG submission 187993) | Wetland microbial communities from Twitchell Island in the Sacramento Delta, sample from surface sediment Aug2011 Site A1 Bulk (version 2) | ecosystem: Environmental > Aquatic > Marine...
AATCCAATTATTCTTGGACAAGGCATTCCATTGTTTGTAGACATCAAAGACAAAATAAAACTAAAACTATTGACTACCCGACAATTTTCCTGCGGAGTAACTGAACTGAATTACACGGTAGACAGACAATAACAACAAAGCGATAACACGGACAATATGTGTAAATTGTTCGTCATGCTTTTTGCTTTCGCGACAGTTTTTCGGCTAAAGTAAATAGATTCTGCCCGGTACTTTCGTCGGTTAACACAATTTCCCTTTATTGCCAGCCATGATGTATAAGCCAATTCGCTGCTGACAGAGAGCCATTTACATTTAACTGGCCCAAACTTAACTCATAAATTATGAATAAATATCTATCTTAGATAGGCATTATATGGTCATGCACTTAGGTCAATAGATTAATTGGAAATTACAGGCCACTATTTAAAAAATGGAAACTTATGAAAATCGTTAAACTGCTCATATTACTTTTATTCTTAACAGAAATCATTTACTCGCAAAACGATGATTTAGTCATTGCAAAAAGAATCAAAATAAACTCGGTTATACTTGGTGAAGAACGAGAAATTTATGTTTCCACTCCGTCCGGTTATACTGAATCATTGGATTCTTATCCGGTGATGTATGTTTTAGATGGAGTTACTGGGATCATAGGATTGGTAAAATATTTATCTGACTATGGTGTCTGTCCCGAACTGATTATTGTTTCCATAAAAGAAGTCAACTCTTCAAGGGATATGTTCCCTTCAAAGCCGAGGTACAGCAGAGGTACGCAGCCAACAATGACCTGGTATAATAAAAAAGAGGACAATAAATTAAGAGTGTCTCAGCCCGATGAAAAAGTAGGTGAGGCCGATAAATATCTCTCATTTATTGAAACTGAACTTTTCCCGTATATCGAAAAAAACTATCGTACAGTTCCTTATAGAATTTGTTGTGGACATTCAAAGGGGGGGCTCTGCGTAACCCATGCTTTCCTGTCACACACCAATATGTTCAATGCCTATATTGCACTTAATCCTTCTCTTTATTGGGATGACGGATTGGTCATGAAGACGGCAGAAGAAAAGCTCGCAAGCCTGAACCTGAAACACAAACTGTTTTATTTCGATATAGGGGGAAATGAAATTCCTTCCACCATTGGAGACGCATTTACTTTTGCTCAAACCATAAGAGAAAATGCATCAGTTGACCTGAGGTGGAAACTCGACTACCTGCCAAATGAAAGCCATGCTACCGGAACTGCAACTGGTATGATTAATGCGCTGAAATTTATATACGATGGCTGGGATTTTGATACAGACAAAATAAAGATGGGTGGACTAAACGCTATAGACAGTTTCTACAAGGATCTTTCAGAAAGGTATGGATACGAGATTTCTCCGGATGTGAGTCTTTTAAATTCTCTTGGGTGGGGTTATGTGCGTGATGGAAAGCATGAAGAGGCTTTAAAAATATTCAATGAAAATGTCCGTAGATTCCCTGATTCACCCGATGCTTATAACTATCTTGGTGAAGGATATCTGGCCGCAGGTAATATTGAAATGGCAATTAAGAGCTATGAGAAAGCGTTGGAACTAGCAACAACTTTTAAAACCGGGAATGCAGAGTTTTTAAAACGCAGAATTGAAAGTATCAAAGCAGATAAAAAGTAAAACCTTTCTTTTTTTGCATTTGCATGACTCTTTGCTATCTATCGGGACTGCCGGGTGCTGCCCCCGACGCTTCAGTCGGGGCTGGATCGGGTAATACAACCTTTCCATATTGCCAGGTTGTTAGCAGGCATTTTTGCCACCATAGTTCTCCGATAAAATGACAGTCTTCTTGATTTCCTTTCCCATTGTAAATTAATAAACAAACATCCCTGAACACATATTAACAAAAAATATTTCTTGTTTATTAACTAATATTTATTGTTTATCAATATATTTTTATTATCTTTGCATCATAATTTAAAATTCAATAGTCATGTCAAAGAAAAATGATGTAATTCTTAAAGCATTAAATGTAGTTTCTTGGGTTATCTTCATAGGATTATGTATTGAGGCAGGGGCCTTAATTTTCAATTTTATTTTGACCCTTTTCAAACCAATTGCTTCCCATGACATTTACAAAGGATTAAACCTTTCAGAAATGTATGAAAACAATTTTTCTCATTTCATTGGGATAATGAGTTTTGTTGTTGTTTTATCTATCCTCAAGGCCTATTTATTTTTTCTTGTTGTAAAAATCTTCATGAAACTAAATCTGGTTAAACCTTTCAATGTAAAGATTGCCAAGCTTATAGAGAAGATAAGCTATGAGGCATTTGCTATTGCCGTCATCAGTATTATAGCACATCAGTACACAAATAGACTCATTCAATCCGGATATGAGGTAAGCTATGTTGATAAATACTGGAATGACATGGCAGCATTTCTTATGATGGGAGCAATCATATTTGTAATTTCACAGATATTCTACAAAGGCATAGAATTACAAAACGAAAACGATCTAACTGTTTAAGCTATGCCAATTATAGTAAACTTAGATGTAATGATGGCAAAGCGAAAGATATCGCTTAATGAGCTATCCCAAAAAGTTGATTTAACTCTTTCTAACCTTTCCATCTTGAAAACAGGAAAAGCGAAAGCAATCAGATTTAGCACTTTAGAATCTCTTTGCAAAGCCTTAGACTGCCAACCAGGAGACCTATTAGAATATGAAAATGACAAGAAAAGAACAACGCTCCGCTAACACGGTCGGGGCAGGATCGGGTAACACAGCGCCTGCGCGGCAGTAGGGCCGACAACAATCAGAACTCGTGCGTATAGACATGGTTTTCAATAATGATAATACCCAATCTTATGATAAAAGTACCGAAACCAAAAGATAGTAAACTATGGCGTGATTCATATTACCATAAACTGTTCGGTTTTAAAGCCGCGAAAGAAGCTGCTAGAGTTCTTAAATTCTTTGAGACAGAACGACCGGATGACAAACGTCCACGTGAAGCAATTGAAGCAATAACAGATTGGGCAGAAGACAAACGCAATCTGGGAATGAAAGAGGTTCGTAAACTATCACTCAATGCCCATGCAGCTGCACAAGATGTGAAATCAGATGTTGCAAAATATGCTGCTCATGCTGCCGGACATGCTGTAGGAACTTGGCATGTACCTACTCATGCCTTGGCTGCTTTTGGTTATGCGGGCAGAGCCATAATTGCAGCCAATAAATGACACACATCTATATATCATAAAAATTTCAAAAACATGAAATCGAGAAATGTCATTATCTTAATTATCCTTGTCAGCAACTCCTTGCTACTGTTTCCTCAGTCAAATCCATTAAGTATTGATTTAAGGAACAATGGCATTAAGCTGGATGCAAAAATCTATGTTACAGAGAAATCTTATAAGGCTCCATCTGTAATCCTTTTACATGGTTTCCCTGGTAACCAATCAAGTCCATTAGGGCTGGCTGAAAGACTAAGCATTGCTGGATTTAATGTTCTTGTTTTCAATTATCAAGGATCTTATTTGAGCGATGGAAATTTCAGTTTTGATAATTCCATTGATAACGTTAATGCAGCATTTAATTTTCTTACCGATCCTGAAAATCAGACAAAATACAAAATAGATACATCTAAAATTGTTGTTTGTGGTTACAGTTTTGGAGGTACAATAGCCATTGAAAGTGCGATGTATAATAACAATATCAGATATTTAATTTCGATTGCTAATGATGACCATTCCGTCTCAATTAAGAAAGCTGCAACTGATTCGGAATTCAGAGAAAATTATAGAAAATTCGTTGGAGGATCATTTGAACCATCCGGACCATTCAGAGGTGATCTAAAAGCACTTATGGACTACAACATTCAAAACGTCGATCGTTATGACCTCGTAAAAAATTCTGAAAAATTAAAGTCAAAAAAAATACTTTTTATTGTTGGTTGGCAGGATAATACCAGTCTGATAGAAATTAACACACTGCCACTTTTTAGAAAACTTATGCAAATCAATAAAGCAAATACATCTATTAAAGGATTTGAATCAGATCACAGATTTAATAATGTAATTGACGAATTAACAAAAACTATAATTGATTGGATAATAAACAATTAACGCACATTAACCCGGACAATAAAATTAATAAGCAACACATCCGTTACTAAACTTTACGTATCCTTACAGTCGTGACATAATTGTAATAATTGATAAATTCTAATGCGAAAAAAAACCAACCTATAGAACTATATTTATTCAAAATCAAAAATTGTTATTTAATGGAATCTTCATTATTGAGTGATAAATTAGTTAAACCGAATGATGAAATAATCTTTTCTATAATAGGAGATACAGAATTGCTATGGAAGCAGACTTTTTCCTATCTATTCGATACCAGTAAAGATATCTCCGTAAATTGGAAATATAGTGACTGTGGCAAATATTGGGTTTGTATTGTCCTGAAAAAGAAAAATACAATATTCAGAATTCACATTTTGAAAAAAAATTCTTTTAGCGTTGCGTTTCCTTTTGGCGACAAACTAGAACCAGCTATTTTACAAAGCAATCTACCTGAATGTATTAAAAATGAATTTATAAATGCAAAAAGATACAACGCTACAAGATACATTTCAATTAGTGTGGAAGGCTCAAAAGATTTTGAAAATATTAAGAAACTCATTGATTTAAAGACCAATAATTAAAATTGTACTCCAAATAACCCGGTCAATGGCATTTGTACGTCACGGTTTTTGCTTTCCTGCTTTCCTGGCTGGCTGCCTGTCTGCTGCAAGGCAGGTGCTACTGCAGCTATGACAGCTTTGTAATTGGGGATAAACCCTGTCCGTGACACTACTGTTAACAAAATAACACAACAGGGGCATTATGAAAATTATTATTTATATAACTTTCACTTTGGGAATACTTTTAACAGGATGTGTTAATACTGAAGGGATAATTAAAATCAAAGGAAAAGTTACAGATGAAAGCACAAAAGCGCCAATTCCCCTGAGAGACATATTTGTTCAGGGGTTAGTTGAAAGCAATAATAAGTTAGTACCAATAGATGCCGGTCAATTCTCTACTGACAGTGTCGGGTGTTTTTCATATTCATTAAGAAAAGTCAAAGATGCCCATTATTACAATTTCAGCCTCGCAGGTGATTCAGTCTATGCATTCTCATTCAAAAAACTTGGTCTTATGGAACTTAAACAAAATGCAAAGTATCTATCCTTCTCCTTATGCAAATTAGTAGATCTAACCATAATAATAAATAGAAAAAGTAAAAAACCTGTTTTCGATACTCTCGCTCTGTATTATGAATCGGATGGAGTTTACGGTATGTTTCTATATCCCTATAAAATAAATAACTACGGAAAAACAAACAACGCCCTGGGAAACAATTCGGAAATGGAATTAAGATGGATAGGTGGAAATGTTAATTCCACAGTACATACTAAAGTTTTTGCAGATAAAAGGACAAAATTGCTCTGGGATCTGGACCGAAACGGCAAGAGACAGGAACTAATAGACACAATAACATGTAAAAGAGACATAACAAACATTGTATATTTTACATATTAATAAAAGAAAAGATACTTTTGGTATTAGCAGCTGATAATTCCTTAATAAATGCCTTATAGCACAGACAATAAAGGTAGTTTGTTCATCACGTTTTTTGTAATCCATTCCTGAACGATGGCAATCTCACAGGGATTTAAATTTTCCCGAACAAAGATTCAATAAAAGAATATTAATATGAGAAAATCTACTTCAATTGAACTGAAAACTATTGTTTTTTTGTTATGCTTCTCTTTATCTGTAAACACTCCAGTGCAGTCACAGGCTTTTGCAAAGCCGGCAGGCAATATTAATCGGCAACGCATTTCCATCAATGATGGATGGCTCTTTTATAAGTATGATTCGATAGCGAAAGCAGATAACCTGATTTACGATGTACGTCCTGAGGTTACTGACAAAAATGAAAACAGGGTTGCAGATTCAAAACCTACAGAGGCTATCAGAGTCAATACAACTCAGGAAGTGCTAAAACCATGGATATTACCTACGGGAAATAACTTCATTAATGATCCTCAAAATCGACATGTTCGTCCTGATGGGAACCCGGGAAGTAATTTTCAATTTGTTAAGGGCAATTTCGACGATAGCTCATGGGAAAAAGTAAATTTGCCTCACGACTGGGCTATTCAGGGACCTTTTTTTACTGGCTGGAAAGCTGAGGTAGGTGGAGGAATGGGTCGATTGCCAATCAATGGTGTTGCATGGTATCGAAAAAAACTCAACATTCCCTTTTCGGATGCAGGTAAATCAATTTTTCTTGATGTAGACGGTGCAATGTCTTACAGCATGGTCTGGCTGAATGGTTACCTGGTTGGGGGCTGGCCTTATGGCTACAACTCCTGGCGACTGGATCTGACACCATATGTCGTTCCGGGGGGAGATAATCAACTGGCAATCCGTTTGGACAATCCGAACAATTCGTCGCGCTGGTATCCGGGTGGAGGAATTTATCGCAATGTCTGGTTGATAAAAACCAGCCCAATCCATGTTAGTCAATATGGTACTTATATAACTACAAAAAATATTTCTGAAACATCTGCCTCAATCGATCTGGAAGTAACTATCGACAACAATTCTAAAACGGATGCTAATATTGATATAATTACCCGTATTTATACGATAGATGCTATGGGTAACAAAGCAGGAGGTGCAGTTAACAGTTTTGCAACCCCGAATTCAAGAATAGTTGCAGGAGAAAGTACTAAGGTCAAAGGCTCCATCTCTCTTAAAAAACCTCGATTATGGGGGCCACCGCCCTCGCAGAGTCCCAACCTTTATCTGGCAGTAACAACATTGCTACAAAACAACAAACCCATAGATGAATACGAAACAAGATTCGGAATACGCTTATTGGAATTTAATCCTGACAGAGGATTACTTGTCAATGGTGAACATATCTTCTTAAGGGGTGTTAATCAACACCATGACCTTGGTGCCCTTGGTGCTGCATTCAATATCCGTGCCGCTGAACGGCAGCTTGAGATTTTACGCGAAATGGGGTGCAATGCCATTCGAATGTCGCATAATCCACCTGCCCCGGAACTGCTCGAATTAACCGACAGGATGGGTTTCCTTGTGATTGATGAGATATTTGATTCGTGGAAACTAAAGAAAACACCACATGATTTTCACCTGATATTCCCCGACTGGTCAGAACCGGATGCACGCGCTTTTGTTCGCAGGGATAGGAACTGTCCCTCAGTTATAATATGGAGTTTTGGCAACGAAGTTGGAGAACAATATACCGGAGAAGAAGGTGCTGTAATTGGAAAAAGATTACATGATATTATCAGGGAAGAAGATTCAACACGCCCTGCCACCATAGCAATGAATTTTGCCAAACCTGATATGGCCTTATCTGAAATTCCTGATGTAATTGGTCTGAATTATCAGGGCGAGGGAATTCGTCAGACTCCTGAATTTGAAGGAACAGATCGCATCCGTACAGCGCCTCAATATGATGCTTTCCACGAGAAATTTCCCAAAAAAGTCATTCTCAGTACAGAAACTGCGTCGGCGGCAAGTAGTCGCGGAATATATCTGTTCCCAGTGTCGAAAGAACTTAGCGGACCAATAAGAGATGGCAGAGGTGGTGATTCAAAAATCAGTCAGGTTAGCTCTTACGAACTCTATGCAGTCGACTTTGGTTCCAGTGCCGACAAGGTCTTTAGCGCTATCGAGCATCATCCGTTCGTAGCTGGTGAGTTTGTCTGGAACGGATGGGATTATCTCGGCGAACCAACTCCCTACTACGATGCACGCAGTTCTTATACAGGGATCATTGACCTTGCAGGATTCCCCAAAGACCGCTTTTTTCTTTATCAATCGCACTGGCTTCCCGATATGCCCATGGTGCATATTCTGCCCCACTGGAACTGGCCGGAGCGAACCGGAGAGGTTACACCGGTCCATGTCTTCACCTCAGGTGATGAGGCAGAGTTGTTTCTCAACGGTAAATCATTGGGTCGTAAGAAAAAGGAACAATATGAATACCGGCTGCGCTGGGACAGTGTAAAATATGAACCAGGTGAATTGAGGGTAATAGCATACAAAAACAACAAAAAATGGGCTGAAAATATTGTTAAGACCACCGACAAACCAATGAAGCTTTTGGCCTCTTCAGATCGTAATACAATTAAAGCTGACGGAAAAGACCTGGCTTTCATAACGGTAGAGGTTGCCGATAAAAACGGACTTGTTGTACCACGCTCAAATAACCCGATCGAATTTAGTATTGAAGGTCCCGCTGAAATTGTGGCAACAGATAATGGTGACCCGACAAATATGGTCTCTTTTTCATCAGGCACTCGCGAAGCATTCAGCGGGCTTTGCCTTGTGATTGTCCGTTCTGAGCCAGGCAAATCAGGGAGTATCACTTTAATGGCAAAATCGCCCGGACTGAATGATACCAAAGTGAATATTCAAAGCAAATAATTATGGTAAACTGCCAATTAATATTTACCTTATTTGTTATAAAGGATTATTCCCATTTAATTTTAAAATCAAATGCAAATTAAAGTATCTGTTTTCTTAATACATTTAATACTGCTTATATCTTGTAATACGGACAATAACACAGGGTTGTGCCCCATACTTCGAATATCGGAAAATAAAAGATTTATCGTCACAGAAAATAAAGAACCATTTTTCTGGCTTGGAGATACAGGATGGCTGCTCTTCACAAAACTAAACCGGGAAGATGCTGAAAAGTATTTTGAAGACCGTCGTCAGAAAGGATTTAATGTGATACAGGTGATGGTATTGCAAAATGTCAGGAAAGCAGTAAATGTTTATGGAGATTCTGCCCTGATTGACCACGATATTGAACGGCCACTTACCACACCGGGAAATTCGTTTGACGACCCCGACCAATATGACTATTGGGACCATATTGATTACCTTGTAAACCTCGCTGATAAAAAAGGTCTGTATCTGGCCCTGGTGCCATTATGGGGTTCCAATGTAAGGAATGGCAGTATAACCTGTGAAAAGGCGGAAAAATATGCAATATGGTTGGCAGGAAGATATAAAGACCTGTCAAATATTATATGGTTAAATGGTGGTGATATTAAAGGAAGTGATTCGACAGCCATCTGGCAAACAATAGGATCTGCACTACGACAGATCAGTCCAAAGCAACTCATTACATTTCATCCTTTCGGAAGAACCCAGTCATCAAAATGGTTCCATAACCAGACCTGGCTCGATTTTAATATGTTCCAATCGGGACACCGCAGATACGATCAGGATACAGCCGGTCTTTGCTATGGCGAAGACAACTGGAAATATGTTGTTGATGACTATGGTAAAATTCCAATAAAGCCAACTATTGACGGAGAGCCTTCCTATGAAGGAATTCCACAGGGTCTTCACGACCCAAACCAGCCATACTGGAACGACTCAGATGTCCGGCGCTATGCCTATTGGTCAGTTTTTGCAGGAGCTTGTGGATTTACTTATGGCAACAATGCTGTTATGCAATTTCATAAAGAAGATGACCTGGAATCATCTTATGGTGTTAAAGAAGACTGGAATTCAGCTTTAAATGATCCGGGAGCATCTCAGATGAAATATCTTAAGCAGCTTATATTGTCCAGATCTTATTTTGACAGAATTCCGGCGCAGGACCTTATAGCTGGAAAACAGGGAGAAAAGCATGATTATCTTGCAGCTACAAAAGGTAAAGACTATGCTTTCATTTACACATCCAACGGCAATAGAATGGATATAGACCTGGGAAGAATGTGTCTGACCAGAGTTAATGCTTCATGGTACAATCCCCGGAATGGTGTGTTTACTAAAATAGGTACTTATAAAGCCAGCGGTTTAAAAACCTTTGATCCACCCGGTGAAAAATCAGAAGGTAATGATTGGGTATTATTATTAGATAGCATTTAAATAATCAAATAAGTCCTGTGAATTTAAGATGAGATATGAAAAGAAGTTCGGCAGATTATTGAGTTTGCTCTTAATCACAATCCTGTTTATTATAGCCCCCGGATGCTCCCAAAAAAAGGATGAAGCAGAACTAGTTAAAGATGATCCGTGTGCAAATGCCGTTGGTAATGGTAATGAAATCATCCCTGGTCCTGCCGGACCCGAGGGTGGTGATTATGACCAGGTCTTTCGCTCCCTCGAGGCAGATCCAGTAAATTCCGATGTATTGTATGTAGGCACAGAACGGAATGGCATCGTTAAAACCACTGACGGCGGTGTCACATGGCAAAGGCTTCGCAAGGGGATACGACACAGCGCTACAGCCTACCCTGAGGTGTGGGACATTGCTGTTTCTCCATCCAATCCACAATTCGTCATTGCTGCCACAGCTGATTCCCCAGGGCCCGTAGAAGGAGATTATCCAAGCAGCACCGCATGCATCTACATCAGCACTGATGCAGGTGTCACTTGGAAGAGATCAGACTGTGGACTGACTAATTCCTACTCATTGTCCGTACGATTTATCCCTCACGATCCGGCAGGTATCGTATTGGGTATTGGCGGGGGCAAGGCGACGTTCAGTGCACTGCTGGGGCAGCTCTTTAGCGGTTCGCTGATGCGTTCTAATGACAGTGGTGTTAACTGGAGCTCGACCACAACACCAGCCGGGGCTGATAACAATGTCTTTTGGATCCTTCGCACATTCGAAACAGCAGGTTTCATCACTTTCGGCTTAAGCATTGATGAACCTTCAAAGAACTTAGGCTTTCTTCGTTCTGAGGACGGGGGAAGGAACTGGAACTCCTTTGCACCATCACTGCGGCCCCTGATGATAACTTCATTTGATATTTCGACCAACGGACGAATCCTGTATGCAGTCGAGCGCGAT
>Ga0208980_10002612_pt1 | contig 10893 bp, 7 predicted proteins | sample WetSurMetagenome_3_FD_187993 | JGI IMG/M metagenome (GOLD analysis project Ga0208980, IMG submission 187993) | Wetland microbial communities from Twitchell Island in the Sacramento Delta, sample from surface sediment Aug2011 Site A1 Bulk (version 2) | ecosystem: Environmental > Aquatic > Marine...
TAAGGGAAAAACTCTTTCAATCCGCCATACTCAGCCCAACCTAAGTACCGCCGAAAATTTCCTCTACCTTATTAAAGGAGATTGTAACGGTTTCTCAAAGCTTGAGGGTGATCTTCTCGACCTGCTACTGGTTTTGCATGCTGAACACGGAGGTGGAAATAATTCCACCTTTACCATGAGAGTTACCAGTTCCTCTGAAACTGATATTTATTCCTCAATAACTTCTGCAATAGGATCTTTAAAAGGACCATTGCATGGAGGAGCAAATGTCAGAGTCCTGGAGATGATGGAAGATATGAAGAAACATGTCAAGAACTGGAAAGATGAAGATGAAGTGAAAGCACACCTCCTTAAGATACTGAATAAAAAGGCCAATGACTTTTCTGGAAAGATATATGGAATCGGTCATGCTGTTTATACAATTTCTGATCCCAGAGCTGCAATTTTAAAAGCCAAAGCAAGAGAACTCGCGATAGAAAAAAACCGTCTTGCTGAATTTGATCTCTATGCCCTCGTTGAAAGTCTCACTCCTGAGGTCTTCAGAATTTTTAAAGGAGAAAAATCAACTAAAGTCGTTTGCATTAACGTCGATTTCTATTCCGGATTTGTATATTCAATGCTTGATATTTCAAAGGAACTTTATACACCTCTGTTTGCTATTGGCAGAGTATCAGGATGGTGTACACACAGGATCGAAGAACTTACCTTTTCGGCAAAAAGGCTGATTCGTCCTGCATTTAAGAATGTTTATGGGAAACATGAATATATACCACTTGCAGAACGTCCCGAAGATATTTAACAATTTAAAATGATAAAATATGTCTGAACTGGTTCACAAATGTATTGATGATGCCTTCATGAAACTTCTCGAAGGTAATCTCAAAGAGGCTGCAGAGAATTTCGAATGTGCAGAAAAGGATAATCCTGATAATATCCACATTTTACTCGAGCTGTCGAATGTGTATTACATTCTCGGCGAAATGTCAAAGTCAATATGTTACTATGAAAAGGTCCTGAAGTTAAAACCCGATAGTCCTTATGTTATGTACAGGCTGGGCGTTGCTCTGTATAGATCAACTAATTTTTCCGCGGCTGTAAAAATTTTCAACAAAATAATTGACTCGGGGAAGCATCTGCCCATGACATATCTTTGGTTGGGGCTGGCTTATTATCATCTTGGTAAAGAAGATAAAAGCATAGCTGCTTACAGGAAGCTTATTGAGTACTGTCCTGAGACTCTTATGGCGAATTATTATATGGGCATTGCACTGAAGGCAGCGGGCAAATATGATGAGGCTATAATTTATTTCGAGAAACTACTTAACAAAGCTGACCAGCATGTTTCTGCACAGTACCATCTGGGCAGGACCTACATGAAAAACTATAACTACGATAAGGCTAAGGATTATTTCAAAAGGGTTTTGCAGCTTGATCCGGAGAATAAAAATGCAGCCGAAATGCTCGACTTCATGTCGGATAGTTAATTGAATCACAAGCTCATGTCAGTCGGCGGATTTCTGATGGAGTGCAGGATTATTGTCTGATTTCTGAATTCAGTAATTCTGATTAGAATAAAATAACCGGTTTTTACTATCAGATTTTGTTTTCGCCTGTTGTGGAAGGCTTCAGTTTTTCGACTGTGAAAAGATCATCTGAAAGTCCCTGATCGTACTTTACATCCGATAAAAGGGTCTTTGTGCTGTGATTTTTTTCAAAGTCTTTCATCAGTATCTCTGCTGCATTCCAGTACTTTCCAATCTTCTCGAAAGTGTAGGTAGCTTCCTTGAATTTTTTACCCTTAAGATTATAATAATCCATTGTCAAGGGATATCCATACACCTTATTGATTCTGACAATGATCTTCGAGTAAAATGATTTTGTCGACTTTGGTACCAGACTTACAACATAAACGTCGCCATCCGACTCAAGTAATTCAGGAGTATATCTTGAAGCGTAAGGTGTCATTGACATATCCTCGAGTGAGAAATCAGTACCTGTAAATGACTGATCTTTGGAGGTCATAGATATTTTTTTTGGTTTTCCGAAGGCAGGCATGTATACCCACATAACATCATCTGAAAGCGAAAGAGTTGCCATCCCCGCCTGCGATTCAGGTTTTGTGTAACGGTATAACTTTTTGTCGATCCCTTTCTGAATGATTGAAGCCTCACGTATCTTTTCTTTCCCATTTTTATCTTTCAGGATGAGAGTGACTTTCCCCTGTTTATCTTTCGCGGAGAAAAAAATATTATCCATGTTTTCAAGTATGGCTGCTGCATCCTGAGATGAAGCCTCCATAGCACCAGTGACCATAAAAAAAAGAAGGAGGAATGCTGTATTTTTGAGAGTTTTCATTAGTTGTTATTTTGAGCTGTGTTTAAAATTCCTTTTTAATTAATGTACCTGTGGTTATTTAATAAAAACATCGGAAAAGATGTTTTGTTAAATCTGTCCGCTGTTTTTTAAAATGTCCGGTATTGATTTCTGCCCTCTGTGCGCCAGGATGAGTATTACCGGCAGGAAGGTTAAAGCACTGAGGCCTGAACCGACCATACTCAGGAAAATCAACAATCCAAAATACTGTAAAGGAACCATCTCAGAGAAGAGCAGAACAAGGAATCCTGCAGATACTGATGTCACATTAATTATGATAGCTTTCCCGCTAATCCCTATTGTATCTTCCAGAGCCTTTGAGATTGTAGTCCCGTTTTTCAGGGAGCTGTTAAAATGTGTAATTACATGTATTGAATAATCGATGCCAATTCCCATCGCAATGCTGGCAACAAGCACTGTGGCTATGTTTAGTGGGATGCCCGTGTAACCCATAACCCCGAAAAGGACAATGATCGTTGAGATAATTGGAATTGCGGCAAACAGGCCTGCGGAAATCGATCGCAGGATTGCGCTTACAATAATAATAACAACGAAAACAGCTATCAGCAGGCTTGCCAGCTGACTTTTAATAAGGCTGCTGTCCATTGTAAGCTCGATGAAGGGCATTCCAGTTACTTCCAGTTTGCATTCTTCTGAAGAATTTTCTTTTATAAAGCTGCTCATGTAACTTTTAAATTCCCTTCTTTCGTTATTCTCAGAAGATAAGAATTTGGATATGATAATAGCCTCATCGAGATCCTGCGAAACTAACTTTTGCATATTTTCATTCCCTTCGAGCAGAAACCAAAGTTGTTCAATTTTTTCCTTATCGTCAGGAATTTTTCCTCCTTCCCCAAATGCTCTATTTATTTCAATAATAAGGTCAGCGACCGATTGCGTACTTGTAACTTCCGGATTCTGCTTCATATATTCCTCGGTTCTGATCATTGTTTTAAGAAATTCAGGGCTCTGGACATCTCCTTTAAACAGTACAAATACAGGTCTTGTTCCTCCAAATTTCTTTGCCATAATATCCTCAGCAACCCTTGTCGGATTATCTTTTCTGAAATAGTTTCTAATATCAACATTCCTTTTAATAAGGAAAATACCTCCGATGCTGACAAGAGTTATCAGGATCCATGATACAAAAACCAGCTTTGCATTTTTGAATAACAGATTTTGCAAAGGAGTCTGGAAATAAACGGAAAAGAAAGTTTTCCCGGTTTCAATTTCTTTAACGGTTTTTTCCCGGTTTTGCCAGGAAAAAGCTGAGATCAATGCCGGAACAAAGAACAGGGAAAGTATAAGTGCAAAAAATGTTCCGAGGGCAGTATACAATCCGAAATCACGGATCATTGTAAGGTAGGAACCGAAAATAAAAGAGAAAAATCCAGTGATCGTGGTCAATGCTGCAAGGATAACAGGAATAAAGACATATGTAAGGGCAGTTATAATAGCTTGGTTAAGGTCCGCCTTTACCTGGTCAATCCTGTTCAGAACATGAATCGAATAAGCAGTACCTATAGCCAGTAACACGATAGGAATGTTGTTGGTAACCATACTCAGATCTGATCCGGCCAGCGACATTATACCTATAACCCAGATGATTGAGAGGATTGCAGTGAGTAATGGCAATACTACCCCTCTTAGTGTCCGGAATCCAAGGTAAAGGACCAGGGTAATAAGCACGAATGCGATAGGCAACAATCTTATAAGATCATCTGATATAAGACGGGAGATCGAAGTGATCATCATCGGTGATCCGGCATAATATACTTTTTCAGGCAGATGCAGCGCTTCGGTCTTTTCTTTCACCGCATCAGCAAGTGAGTGTATGTCAGCATCATCATCCAGGGAGAAGATTATTATTGCAGTTGTTCCATCTTCTGAAACAATTGTTCCCTTGTATTTAGCGTTGGATAATACTTTTTCTCTCAGCTGTGTCAGTTCCTGGGGCGAATCCGGTATATCATTTTCATCTATCAGCGGACCTACCTCCATTCCGCTATCACCCTGCTGTATATCTGTGATGCTGGTGAGACTGGTAACCGATGAAACACCCTCAATTTCTTTTATGGTATCAGTAACCAGTTTCACATGTTCAAGAACTGCCGGAGTGAAGACATTATCTGATTCCAGGATGATCATTCCCGTCTTGTTTCCGCCAAATTGTGCCCCAATTTTCTTCAGGAGGACAGCATCAGTATCATTATCAGGCAGTGAACTCAATACATCGGAATTGATTTTTATATGAGGAATCTGCAAGGCAAAGAAAATTGTTATACCAGCTACCAGAAATATAATTAACCATCTGAATTTCAATATATAATTGTAAAATTTCTCCATCCGCCTTATGTTTTGACAAAAATAAAATGGCCCGAAAATACATTATTTTGATTTACTATCAAAAAGTGGAGCGTTCTTATAACTTTGATTGTTGAATTTACTTCGGTAATATTATGAACTCTAAGGCACGATTCTACCGAATGAATTGGATATCCAACCAGTTGATATTAAAATGATTATCTCGATATTCACCTATCGTTTATGCAAAACTATTCCGTTTTTTGAATACCACAATTTTTAATCAATAATAATCAGACTTTATCTCATGAAAAAATCGTAACTTTTTTTTACCATTTCATTTTCAAATGGAGAATGGTGTTCTTTCCTTTGTCTGGTATTTTAATTTCCAAAATTAGTCGAAGATGACTATAAGTCAAATTCCCCGAAATGCTTGTGCCATTTGCAACGAAAATAACCCTGAGTCATTCAGGATTTGGTTCGATGGCCATTTAAGACTTTATAAATGCTCAGCTTGCGGTTTCATTTCGGCATTTCCTTCTCCCGGCAAGTCAACATTCATTTATGATTACAGCGATTTGTATAATTTGGATTTTCTGAAACAGGGTATGGAATTTATGTATCCGGAAAGGGAAAATTGTTTCCGTGATATATTGAACAGAATTATAAGCAGAAAAGCAACTGGTGAAATCTTAGATATTGGTTGTGGAGATGGTCAATTTATTTATTTATGTAATTCTAAAGGGTTCAGATGCAGTGGCGTGGAAGAAAGTAAAATACTGTCATCCTATGCATCAGAACGTACGGGAGCCAAAATAATTTCCGGCAAGTATAAAAAAGATATGTTCCCGGCAGAAAGTTTTGATGTAATTACCTTAATTCAGGTTTTAGAGCATATCCCTTTACCAAAAGAAACACTAGAAGCTGTGTATTATCATCTGCGAAAAAACGGACTCATTGTAATAGAAATACCATCAATTAATGCGCCTCACTTTCTCGCTTACCGTTTTACAGGAATTAAGAAATTTGTTCAAAATGACAATGGAGTCATTAACAGTCATGTGGGCTATTACTGTCCCGATACTTTATTGAACCTGACTAAAATTAGTGGATTTGATAAGGTTTCACTCGTAACCGGCAGATGGCAATACAAATACAACGGATTTCTAAATAGAATCGGTAAAATGATTGATCCGGTCATGAATATGCTTAATGTTGGAGGAATACTCTATTTTGGGAAGAAAATCTGACTTAATTCCTATAACAAAAAAGTGCAACCTGCTGATCTTTTGCTGACTCTGTTATAAAAATAGCAATGGTGAAAGCAATAGATTCAGCTTTATCATAAAAGATTTCAAAGATTGTATTCAATATCTTTCAGTTGAAACTCACCATAACAAAACTCTCCGTCGGGATAATTGTAAATCATTTCAGCATACGATGGCAAATGAAAACCGTGTAAGGTTCTGTATTCTTTTACTGGAGTCTGCCATTGAAGTCTGGTCATCGTACCATCAGAATTGTAAGCATACCGGTCATTAGAGACAAAGTTCACCAGTTCACCCTGGTCATTAAAAAACAAAGTAGCAGAAATGCTGATCCCGTTATTGGAAAATGAACATTTAGCGGTTCTTTTATCGGACTCTGACCAGTTGATGCGTTTATCAATCAGCATGGCAGGTGCCATAAAACACATATCGTTTAAAAAGGTCACCGTTTCCGATACATCCATTTCTTTTCCTTTGGCATATTGTACCTTAATAAACGAAAGTAACCTGATATCCATAACTGCTTCCCCGTTTTTGAAATGATGGTAACCAGCAACAGGTAAGCCTTTCATGCGTGCGTCCATAAAAAACAGCCGTGAAGTTGAAGCAAGAAAATTGTGTTGTTCACAATTGAAGTTCATCCATACCTGCTTTTCTTTACTTCGGATCTTCCCCCGAAATGAAGCTTTGAAATTGAAAACCTTAGGTTTTCCAATACAGCCTGCATAGCGAAGGTATTGTTGTACAGGTATCGGAAGCATATCAATATCTCTTTTGGAAAGAATGGATGTTACAGCATTCTGATTTTGAATCTTTGCAGTTTTTATATCTTTTAAATATAAGGATTTATAGTTACACGAAATAAAAGCAAAAATGCAGGTGATCAGGATTATTACGTTGGGGATCATTCCGAAACGGGCATCGCTCCACGTAGATATTATCAGAAAAGAAGACATGATCGAAGCAGCTGTGGCCGGAATAAACCAGTATCTGGTAATGAAATTCAAAAAGGCTGCCAGTAAAAAGAGTATTGCGGCAACGAGCCAGATGATTCCCATCGGGTGTGAAATGACTGTCTGAATCTGATTAATTTCGGCCAGATTAAATGCTTTAAGGAATCCCATAATGTGAATGATACCATGTAGCAGGATGATTAAGGTGAATAGATATCTCATAAAAGAAATTATTTGAAGTTAACAAATGTCAGTTTATAAATGGCTAATTTGCAATTCGTTAAGTGAAACAAAGTCTGAGAACTCAATTCTGATTCCTTCAACGCTATAAAGGGCTATCTATACATTTTGTTTAGGTAAGGTAGTATTTTCAATATCGGCTATCCCTGCGTCTCCGATTGAATGTTGATTTATCATTGATGATCATATTCCTGCTTAGTAAAGAGTTAATGGCCGTTGTTTTAAAGTTATTGAATTAAATCATACTTTTCTCAACATTAAATCTTAAAACCGTTTTTAGCTTATCAGGAGTAACTTTTCTCGCATCGCTTAAATAAATTTCTCTATGAACTTTCGATTTTCTGATATAGTTTTCTTTTTCAGCATATTCCTCCATTACTTTAAAGCTTTCCTGTTCATTATCATAACTGCCTTCATGCATCATCTGGACACAGAGTCCATCCGTTATCACTTCAAACTTTACTTTGTCCAGCAGGTTATGTGGTTTTTTCTTTTTAACATGGTCAAGAATCATTGTTGAATATTTTTCATCAACAAAATCCGGTTGACGCATCATCAATTTAAAAACCAGCTCATTTTTATTGATTGTCCCATCAAAAGATTTCTTTGCTTCCTCACTTAAATCCCATAAACCTTCAAGTGGATATACAGCATAATCAAAATAATCCTGAGGTTCAATTCCTTTTTTAGGGCTCATTTTAACCGCATACGATAATGAATATAATACTCCAACATATTCAGCAAAGAAGTCATCATTAGGATTTCCTTTTCCCTTAATAATGAAAAATTTAAATGCTGGAATGCTTATCAGTTCGGGTCCATTTTTCGGTAAATAGAATTGTTTTTCGGTTTTTTTCCATTCATGCTTCATATTTTCTTTTTTGTTTTTACAATATAACAGGTGTTGGATTTATGTAGTAATAATATCCTTCATTTGCATTGCCGGGTTGTAATATTGTTCCAATGAACTGTCAAAATTAGGGTGCTTAATAGCAAAGTTCGGACACCATTGTATACTGGCATGACAAAATTCGCAATTATTTTTAAAAGATTTAAATGCTAAATCGTGATAAATTCAACAGAAAATATTTGCAAACTGGTTAAATTTTACATTTTGGAGATCAACCTCTGGCACCTGTGATGTTAGGCGATATACCTGGAAGCAAAAGAGCCTGATACTATAGCATTGATCTGAATGAAAGGATTCCGTCATCTGGTGAGTATTAGTAAATAAACCATAGATCCTCTCTTGCTTTTATTACTCAGGCAGGATCGATCTTGACAATCCTCCCCGGTCCTTCAACAGAGACATACACAGCTCCGTCCGGCCCCTGGATCACATTGCGTACTCTCCCATACCCATTCAGAATGACGCTCTCTCCTGTAACCTTATTGCCATCGAGAACGCACCTGTATAGCTTCTGGGCAGCCAGTCCCGAAACAAGCAGATTGCCTTTCCATGTTTTGAACCTTTCGCTTGTAATAAAGGTCATCCCGCAGATACCTATTGAAGGTGTCCATGTATAAAGCGGATCTGTTATCCCTGTCGCCGAATGTTCTGAAGAAATAACTTTACCGTCGTAATTCACCCCGACAGAATAGAGGGGCCAGCCATAGTTGGCGCCCTTCCTGATAAGATTGAGCTCATCACCTCCCATAGGACCGTGCTCCGTCGACCATATATCACCGGTTGTTGGGTTAACGGCCAGTCCCTGCGGATTCCTGTGACCGTAAGAATAGACTGATGTCGGACCGTTGTTGCCCGGGAGAACAGGATTGTCAGAGGGGATACTACCATCATCTTTTAGTCGGTGTACCTTGCCCCAACCTGACTTTGTATCCTGTGCATTTTTGTTGGTAGCAGCCTGACCACCGTAGCTTCCGGAACCTCCTTCACCAATGCTCAGGTACAGGAAATTGTTTTTATCGAACACAATCCGACTGCCATAATGACCATACCATGTGTTTGATCCGCCGGATGTAAAGATTTCTTCAACGTTCTGCACCTTGTCACCAGCGATCTTAAAGCGGATAAGTCTTAGCTGCCCACCGGCACCAGGAGTGGCAACTGAAGCGGAGGCAAAGATCCAACCGTTTGTGCTGTAATCAGGATGTACCTTTATATCCAGCAAACCTCCCTGTCCACTGGTAAGTACTTCAGGGAAACCGGTGATCTCAGTGATGGTTTCATTATGTTTCCGATAGAGCCTGCCACGCTTCTCTCCGAAGATGAGATCACCATCAGGGAGGAAGTCCATCCCCCAGATGATCTCATATCCTGTTACAATGGTCGTGATGGTTAACCGTGGTTCCTCCGGTGGCCCAAAATCAGGGTCCAATGGCACCTTTTCAGAACACGACAAATGCATCACCAGCATTGTGGCTAAAGATATAATTCCTGTCATTTTCATTATTTCCTTTAATATTTCTTTTCACAGTACCTGTTAGCTAAACAACAAAACAGCCATGGGGTTCATAAAGGGAAAGAATAAATAGTTTTTTTCGGCAATAATGGGCTGATTCCCTAATTGTTATTATGAACTACCCGGTTTTCAGAAAAGTGTACTCTCAAAGTACCCATCATTTACTGAACTATAATGATAATTTGTTACCCATCGCAGACAAACAGGGTAAAAGGATTAAGTTTCCTGCGATACCACCCTGCTAGCAAGGTTGGCATACCCGTTCTTATTGAGTACATTCAGCAATATCTTAGTCCCCAGCAGTCCGACATCGATATGCCCATTATCGAGGGTGACCCTTTTTAAAGGATTTGATTATCTCAAAAAACTCAGATTATTTTATCTAAACAAAATACACTTTTTAAATAAGAAATAATCAGTGTCCGCCCCGATCATGGCCTTTGCGTTCAGTAACCGGAAATCCGTTATATTGAAGTCATATAAAATAGAGTATTTATACCGCTTGATAATAATTACCACAGGTTCTATATTTGATAGAATCCCCTTGAAACGAAATTTACATTGTTATAAAACCAGGAAACAAGTTCTCATGGTATATTAAAGGTTTTATTTTCCTACTTGTTCCGGCAGGGATGTTTACTGTTATTTATCTTTCCCATCCAGGATACGAGTTCATCAAATTAAGCATCAGAAATGGTTTGGGTCTGCCGGTAGTGCGTACCATATGTCTGACCGCATCAAAAATCGATTTCAGCTGGAGGAAGAACAAATATGTTTCTATGCATGACCTCAGGGAGATTAAAAAAGAATTGAATCCCGGGGATATAATATTCAGACGAAATGAAGATCAGTTTACAAATATTGCAATTTCCGGTTTCTGGACTCACTCCGGAATTTAAAAAGGAGGCAGGGAAGAATTAAATGAAGACTTAAAAATGTAATGGATGAAGACTATCTGGGACAACAGGAGCAAAAGTAAACCGAAACATTTATTACCACATTAATTACCACAAAGAAATAGATCGTTGTAATTTATTGATTTACAATGGTCTATTCTTATTAATGGTCAGGGTGAGAAGTTATGTGCTTCATTAAATATCTGTATATCAATAGAATAAATTTTTGAATATATTAACCATGGACATGTTTAGAGACATGTCCGGAAATATCAAAATATTGGACATGTATTATTGTTTTAATGAAAATACTATTGATGCTTATCATTCTTCAGGCTCTTCATCAAACCCAAGAAATGGTATGTTATCATCGGGATCTTTGTCGAAAGGTCCAATACCAGGTGGATTAAAAAGACCCCAGCGGTCAATTATATAA
>Ga0208980_10002613_pt1 | contig 10890 bp, 5 predicted proteins | sample WetSurMetagenome_3_FD_187993 | JGI IMG/M metagenome (GOLD analysis project Ga0208980, IMG submission 187993) | Wetland microbial communities from Twitchell Island in the Sacramento Delta, sample from surface sediment Aug2011 Site A1 Bulk (version 2) | ecosystem: Environmental > Aquatic > Marine...
CGCCAGGCGGTATCTGTCCCGGAGTGTAGTAACCGTTTACGAATGGATTCTGTCCCGGTCCCCACGGATTGTCCACTGTTCCGCCTCCGGAGAAAAGGCCCATCGGCATGAACTGGATGTACGTGCGTAGAAACGGGAGTGCGTTGTTGAAAGCCTGTAGCGCAGATAATGGAACCTGCATGGTATAGATGCCATAGCCGGCGCGAAGCGAAGTGTTGCCGGATTCGTCAAGCTGATGGGCGATTCCGATTCGCGGCTGCACGTTGCCGATCGTGTTCCCTGTTCCAGCTGAGTTGCACCCCGCATCTCCAGGGAACAAAAGCCCCGCCGGTGCGTTCGTATAGACAGTCGATTGCTTTCCAGTTGCATAGCAGTTGAGAGCATTGTTATCCGAGTGGAACGGGTAGTAGGGGTCCCAGCGCATGCCCAGGGTAACCGTGGTGCGTCGAGCTACTCGCCACACGTCCTCTCCGTGGAACCCGATGAGGTTGCCCGTCAAGGACGAGAACTGGCCGTCGCTTTCGATCATGATCGTTGGATTCCCGAGCATGAAGTCGATTCTTGAGTCGCCTGTGGTTCCCCACAAACCTGCGTAAATCATTAACGGGGCCTGGCCTGAATTGCTAACCATCTTGAGGTGAATGCGTTGGCCCTCAAAACCGAATGACAATGTGTGGGCTCCCTTAATTAGGGAAACATTGTCGGATATGTCGAAGTTCCTTCGCGGCGTGGAGCCGTCAGACGGTGTATCTGTCATGAAAGTCGACAATACGAAGATCGCTGGAGTTGAGGGAGGAGTGACGGTTGACCCAAGACTCGCATAGGATGGGGAGTTTTCGAGCGAAACGCCATTTTGTGTGGAGTACAGATAGGAGAAACGGAACTCATTCACCAGGTTGCCACGACTCCAGGAATCACCGAATGCAGTGTTTTGCCACTTGTAATTCGACTTTCCGCTCACGGATAGAATGTTGACCGTGGGATCTCCCAAAGCGGGACTTGAAGTCGTTGCTCCAAAGTAGCGCATGTACATCCGATGGGCGCCCCAGAGATAGTCCAGTCTCACGAGATACTGGTTCTCTGAGTCCTTCGTCGGTGTGTAGTTTTGATAGGAACCATCCTCAGTCGTTGGAACCGGAATCAGTTCCAGCAGCTTCTGGTTCACCGGGCTTAGGAAAGGCGCAATGTTGGTCGTATCAGTAACGGGATCGTATGGGAGAAACCCTATCCCAAATGGCGGTAAGAATGGGAGTTGCACCATCCCCGGAACAATTCCCTGCCGCATTGCCGCAGTGGGAAGCGTGACGATAGAGCCTTCCGACTTTGATCTGTTCGTCCTTTGATAGGAGCCGAAGAAGAACATACGGTCTTTAACAATCGGACCTCCGAACGAGCCGCCGAACTGATGGCGCTTCAGGTCATCAGGTTCGGTCAGGAAAGGCCTTACCGCATTTAGGGCTCCGTTCCGAAGATATTCGAAGACGTTCCCGTGGAAGGCGTTTGTGCCTGACCGCGTGATGATGTTGACTGCGCCACCCGGAGCGGAGACGTAGCGCGCGCCATACGTCGCCGTCTATACTGAGAACTCTCCGGTTGCATCCGGATTGGGGAAGGGTCCGCCGGTCAACTGCATCGGGTCTGTGTTGGTAGCCCCGTCCAAAGCGAAGTATGTGCCGCCGACCCGGGTACCGTTTGTAGTTACAGCCGTCGAGTTTGGATAGTTGGCGCTACTACGAACGCTGTCTATTGCGGCGATCATGGGTTTGCTGGTCGGGTCCACAACGCCGGGAACCGTGAACACAAGTTTTGATGCGTCGCGGCCTTCGAGCGGCAACTCCGCTATCGCGAGTTCGTTGATGACTGTCTGAACACTTGAGGTTTGCGTATCGACGGCGAGTGGGTTCGCCTCGACGGTCACGGTGGATTGAGTGCCTGCCAACTGAAGTTTCATTGATAAGTTGAGCGCCTGGCTGACGCTCACGACGACTCCGTTCAACTTATAAGGCGCAAAGCCACTGAACTCGGCCGTCAAGTTGTAGGTGGCGGCAGGAACGGAACGAAACGTGAACACGCCCTCACCGTTGGTGACGGCAGTAGATACATCTGCGGTCTGAACGCTTGTGAGCGTGACCGTGGCGCCGGGAACCACTGCGCCGGAGGGATCCTGTACTGTTCCCGAAACTGTTCCTGTAGAAACCTGAGCTGGGGAGATTTGCAGCATCATGCAAATCATCACCGCGACAAGGCAGGCCAGTCTCACTGCAACCCAAAACGGGGCTGGGACAGCTGAATGCAATTGAGATACGGGCAGAAAGAATGGATTATTCCGTATCATGATTTTTTCTCCTTTTCTTAGTTTCTGGTTTCTGTCTCTGATTGTTCAACGCCCACTTCCGAGAGGCTCCATATCACCTATGTTCTTGCGATTTGTGCCCAACTGCGCCGCGAGAGTTTGCATGTGCCTTGATACAGCAGTACTTGCTTGTGTTCCTCCATACATCAGGATTCGACCCGCGCTGGAATTTTGTTCGCATTTATTCGTTCCCCCTTGTTTCGGCAAAACATAATCGACGTGCCTATGAGATCTCTGCCAGCGCTTTCTGATGTTTGTATACCCGCTGGTATATTTTTGCAAGTGAAAAAGATACTCGTGGGTATTTATTTTGGTCAAAAATATGTTATTGTGGGTTTATGCAAGATCGATCCAAGAGGACGCGTGAACTTCTTCTCAATGCCGCCTATCGTGTGTTTGTACGCGATGGATTTGAGAGAGCTCAGCTAGAATCAATCGCCAGGGAGGCTGGCCGAACCAAGGGAGCCGTTTATGCTCACTTTGAGAGCAAGGAGCATCTGTTTCTGTCGCTTCTGGAACAGCGCACAATTGAGACGGAACGCCGCGTAGACGCTCTGATCGCCCGCGAATCCGAGCCGGAGCGTTTTGTGGAGACGCTCCGGGTGGCCCTGACCGAGTTGAGCGATCCCGATTGGGCAATCCTGAACCTGGAATTGAAGTTATATGCAATCCGGCACCCCTCAGCGAAGGTTCGGCTGAGGAGCGCTTATCGGCGGTTTCACGAACTGGAGACGAAGACCAAAATTTTCGAACGCCTTACCCGGGGAAGCCAATCCAGCATGACAACCAGCAAGCTCTTGGCGCTCTGGACATTAGTGAGCGCGGTCGTACTCGACATGAATTTCGACCCCGAATTCATGACCCGCCGCGAGGCCAAGCTCATTCTCAGCGAGGTGTTTGACGGCTTGTTTCCGCAAGATGGCAAGCCTGACAGGAACCTGCCGGCCAAGCATAAGAATTTGTCCGCTGACTCTGCCGGGAAGGACAACCGGCGCTCGCCAAAGTTGCGATAATCCGGTAGACGATCGCACTGCCGCGGTCTGAGGAACAGGTTAACAGGCTCTCCTCCTGACGACAGCGCAGGATATGCAGCCAACACCAGATCGGATGTGATTTTCCCTTATCAGAAAGGAATGCATATATGAAGATACAACCCAAAGCAAAGTTTCTTGTCCCTACCATTATCATTATCTTCCTTGCTTTGGTTTTTGGGGCGTGTGGTACGGGCGATTCGCTCGAGCAAGGTTTCCAGAATCCGCCAAATAGCGCAAAACCTCATGTCTGGTGGCACTGGATGAACGGCAACGTTACCAAAGAAGGTATAAAGCTGGACCTGGAGTGGATGAACCGCATCGGTATCGGCGGCTTCCAGAACTTCGATGCCTCCATGAGCTCTCCCCAGATTGTGGAAAAGCGCCTCATCTATATGACGCCGGAGTGGAAAGATGCGTTTAAGTATGCCACCACGCTGGCCGACCAGCTAGGCTTGGAAATGGCCATTGCCGGCTCACCAGGGTGGAGCGAGAGCGGCGGGCCCTGGGTCCCATCCGCACAAGCCATGAAGAAATTTGTGTGGAGCGAAACCCTGGTGGAGGGTGGAAAACCGTTTACCGGCAAGTTGGCCCAACCTCCATCAACGGTCGGGGCCTACCAGAATATGCCCAACAGCGGAACCAGCTATACCCTCGATACTGCATCCAAAATAAAACCTCCAGAACCCTACTATGCCGATTCAGCGGTGGTTGCCTTGAAATTGCCGGACGGCGGTCGGCCAATGGCCGCTTTGCAGCCGAAGGTCACTTCCAGCGGCGGCTCCTTCAGCCTTGCAGCGCTGACGGATGGCGATGTAGCACAATCCACATTGCTGCCGGCTGCTCCAGTTGGCAAGAAATCGTGGATTCAGTTCGAGTTTGCCAAGCCCCAAACTTTTCGCGGACTCACTATGATCACAGGTGGTGGCGGTGGAATACTGGAATCAATAATGAGCCAGTTCGGAGGCGGCGGCAGCAGCCAGGCGCTGGAAGCCAGTGACGACGGCAAGCAGTTTCGCGTTGTTGCTTCAATCCCAGGCGGGGCGCGAAGCATATCCTTTCCCGCGACTGCCGCGCGGTTTTTCCGCATGACTTCCCTTACCCAGGCGCCGGCTGCGATGCCAGGCGGTTTAGGCGACCTGATTGGTCTCGAAGAGCTTTTCGGATTTTCGGGACAAATGGCGGCGGCGCCTGCCGGAACTCAGGTCGCCGAACTCGTGCTTCGCACTGTGGGATGGGTGAACCGGGTAGACGAAAAAGCAGGATTTTCTACTACCGCCGGCCTGTACGCGATGGCTTCACCGTCAGTAGATTCCACCAGTGTGGTCCGCAAGGATGATGTGGTTGACCTTACATCCAAGATGCGCGCCGACGGTTCGTTGGACTGGAATCCGCCGGCAGGGAAGTGGCTTGTGCTGCGGATTGGCTGTTCTCTGAAGGGCACTACCAACAATCCTGCTTCGCCTGAAGCGACCGGGTTGGAAGTGGATAAGCTCAGCGGCACGGCTGTGAAAGCCTATTTTGATTACTACCTGGATCAATATAAGGACGCGACCGGCGGGCTGATGGGAGAGCGCGGACTGCAGTACGTGATCACCGACAGTTGGGAGGCGGGCGCACAGAACTGGACCGACGACATGATCGCCGAATTCGCCAAGCGCCGCGGCTATGACATGCGGCCCTGGCTGCCGGTTCTGGTGGGCTATGTTGTCGAGAGCGCCGAAGCCAGCGACAGGTTCCTCTTTGACTTCCGCAAAACCATCGCCGACTTGACAACTGAAAATCACTATGACCAGTTGACCACAATTCTGCGTGAGCGAAATATGAGCCGTTATAGCGAATCGCACGAGTCGGGGCGGGCTCTGATTGATGACGGCATGGACGTCAAGCGGAACGCAGCAGTGCCAATGAGCGCGATGTGGGTTGGAGGATTGGGAGCGGTGGGGGGCAGCATCGACGCAAGTGGAATTGCTGCCGGTTACGCCGCCGACATTCGCGAGTCGGCATCGGTAGCCCACATCTACGGGCAGAATCTGGTGGCAGCCGAATCCCTTACTTCCGCCAGCGGCGCTTGGAGTTGGTCGCCGGAAACGCTGAAGCCGACGGCTGATGCGGAACTCTCGCAGGGACTGAACCGCTTTGTGATCCACTGTTCGGTTCATCAGCCGGTTAACGACAAGATCCCGGGTTTAAGCCTTGGCCCATTCGGCCAGTGGTTTACCCGGCATGAAACCTGGGCCGAACTGGCAAAACCATGGACCACATATCTGGCCCGCAGTTCTTATATGCTTCAGCAGGGCAAGTTTGTGGCGGACATTATTTACTACTACGGCGAGGATTCCAACATCACCGCTCTGTTCGGAAACAAGCGCCCGGAACTGCCTGCCGGCTATAACTTCGACTATGCCAGCAGCGATGTTGTCCTGAATCAGCTGGCGGTGACCAACGGACAGGTGACTACTAAGAGCGGGATGAGCTACCGTGTACTGGCGATTGACCCCAATGCCCAACACATGCTTCTGGCGGTGCTGCGGAAGATTCGCGAACTGGTGAATGCCGGAGCGATTGTGGTAGGGCCGAAGCCCGTAGACAGCCCCAGCCTCAGCGATGATCAAGCGGAATTTAAAAAGATTGCCGAAGAGCTCTGGGGCCCGGGGACCGGCGAACAGACCATAGGCGAAGGCAAGGTATATGCCGGCCGGACAGTAACAGAGGTGCTGGCTGCTTTGAAGGTGGCTCCCGACTTCGAGTACACTAAACCGCAGTCAGATACGACGCTGCTTTTTGTGCATCGCAAGCTGGAAAACGGCGAGCTCTATTGGGTCAATAACCGCAAAAACCGCGCGGAGACCATGAACGCAACTTTCCGGGTCACCGGCAAAGCGCCCGAACTGTGGCATGCAGATACCGGACAGATCGAGCAGGCGGACTACCAAATCGCCAATGGCCGCACAACCGTGTCATTGCGCCTGGACCCTAACGATGCCGTGTTCGTGGTGTTCCGCAAGGGAACTTCAGACGTGTCGCATGCATTGCCGGCCCGGGTTGAGCGCCAGGTTGCCACTGTGGACGGCTCCTGGGATGTCAGCTTCCAGGCTGACCGCGGTGCTCCCGCGAAAATTACGCTCCCTGGGCTGTCTTCGTGGAGCGACAACTCCGACACCGGAGTGAAGTATTTCTCTGGAACCGGGACTTATACCAAAACTATTGAAGCTTCGGCCGATTGGTTCAAATCTGGCGCGAAATTGTGGCTGGACCTCGGCGACGTGAAGAATCTCGCCGATGTTACGGTCAACGGTAAGTCAATTGGCATCCTCTGGAAACCGCCGTTCAGGGTGGATGTGACCAGCGCGCTAAAGGCAGGCTCAAACACGCTGGAAATCAAAGTGGTCAACCTGTGGGTCAACCGGCTTATCGGCGACCAGCAGCCCGATACAACGAAGAAATACACGTGGACAGCACTGCGGTTTTATAAGGCTGATTCGCGTCTGCTGCCGTCCGGGCTGATTGGACCAGTTCAGATTGTGAGATCCGAATAAATGGGATTCGAAGTTGCCAATCATACCGCGATACACATGGTAGCTACAGATGTGTAGCGTACAGCCGCCTTACTGGGGCGCCTGCATCGACATCAGTTCTTTGTCGTGATTGTTGCGAACCTCACAATTGTTGTTGAAGATCATGGTCGCACCGTTCCCGGCGGTGAACGCCGGCCAATTGGGAAGCCCCTTGTGATTTGGATTACCGGTTCGGGCAAAGTTGATCCACGCCTGGCTTACCTTGTCGGTCAGCACATACACTTCCTTGCTGCCACCCGTTGACTGCTTGCCGATTTGTGCATTGTTGAAAACGAATGGGATTTCCATGGAATGCCCGGCGCGCCAGAAATAATCCAGAACCGGAGACTGCCAGGTGAACAGATAGTTGTATACCGGTGCGCCCTTCTGGTCCGCCTTCAGTCTGGCTGTATCCAAGGCTTTCGGACGTGCTGAAGTGTCGAGCAGTACCCACTCGTTCGGTGGCATTTTAGGATAGGCCTTTTGAAACGCAGCGACGACTGCCTCGGCCCTGTCGCCATATCTCTCTTTGAGATAGGTCTTTACTTCATCTAGACCCCAGTTCTCTCTCCCGCTCAGTTTAGGATTAGGCAGAGTCCCGAATTCGTTGAGGGTAGTGCCCACCATCAGCGGAACATCCCTGGATACCTCCGGCGCGGCAGCCCCGAATGGCTGAGCAGGAATATAGTCTCCATCTCCAACCGGCGACCAACTCATGCCCGAGCCGAACATTCCACCTTTAATTCCATATTCTGCAGCGACAGTCTTATTCGCTTTGTCGCTGGCCTCAACCAATTTGTCGTAGGGGAGTTTCTGCAGTTGATCCACTTGTGACTTATCGAGCCCGGCGTTTTGAAGTGTCAGATCCGCCACGCGCCTGCTCATCTTCTGGTCGGTAACACTGACTCCTCCACTTTCAATGATCGCCCTGTGGAACAGACCTTTGGCAGCGTGTGCTGCCATCAGAGTGGCCACCTTTCCGCCGCCACCGGATTGGCCGAAGATCGTTACGTTATTGGGATCGCCGCCAAAGCTGGTGATGTTATTTTTCATCCATTCCAGCGCAGCGACCAGGTCCATAATGCCGGCGTTGCCGGAGTATTTGTACTTCTCGCCATAAGCTGATAAATCGAGGAACCCGACCACATTCAGCCGGTGATTGACAGTAACGACAACCACGTCCCCTTTCTTGCTGAGGTTATCGCCGTCATAGGCCTTGAGCTCAATCGATGAACCGCTAAAGAAGCCGCCGCCATGAAGCCAGACCATTACCGGGCGCTTCTTGCCGTCTTTGAGCCCCGGCGTCCAGATGTTAAGGTTCTGGCAATTGTCATCCTGAATCCAGAAGCGCTTGTCCGAGATGAACATTTCAACGTCGTCGTATTTATGGCTAATAACCTGCGGGGAAATATAGCCGTATACTAAGGCTAAACGAATTCCTTCCCACTTGGGGACCTTTGTAGGCGGCATGAAACGCTCGGCCTGGGCGTAAGGGATCCCGCGGAAAGTGTATGTTCCGGTGTGAACAAATCCCTGTACCTTTCCAGATTCCGTGTCGGCGATTGCCACCTTCGCCGAAACAATCAATTCGTCGGTCCTTGCGGCCTGGGCCAGGAGTGCACCGAAAAACAACGTGGACATCATTATTACTATTGCTGCTGCTAAACCACTGCGCTTCATATTTCCTCCGATGACGGATAGGATGGTCTTCCCTGTAATTGTCTTCCCGGCGTGCAAATTTGGATTGGAATCGAATCGGAAATCATTTCAAATAAGAACAGCATTGGTTTGCCGCAGTTTCAAATGACGACCCCAACTCCGAGAATGCTTTCGCTTGTGCTGGAAACAGAAAAACGAATTATAGCATCATCTTATTGCCTGAAAAATTTTACGCCGATAAAAGCGGGAAGAATTCTGTTTGCGGGCGATAGATCGCGATCTGGGAAGTTGTCCATATTTGACTGCCGCCGGCGCGGCAAATTTGATAAAATTGCGGTGATTTTAGATTGATAGAGTGTGTTACGTTTCATCTAGCGAATCAGATCGCAGACCAGACGGCGCCCGATGATGCTACCGGCTTACTGCAAAGTCCTGGCCGGCGTGAATCTGGGAGGTTTTCATGAACAGAAGCAAGACCCATAAGCGCATAGAAATCACTTTCGTTCTCTTTTTGGCCTTCTTAGTCGCGGTTTCGGCGCATACGCAGACGGCCACGAGCCAGGAATCGGAGGAAAGCCTGATCTACGACTTGAAAAATCCCGACCCGGTACGCCGTAAGGATGCGGCAAAGCGTTTGGGTGACAACAAGATGCAAAGGGCGACGCCGGACCTTGTAACTGCAGCGTCGGATGCGAATCCCGCGGTTCGGCGTGAAATCGCCATCGCGCTTGACAAAATGCTGGACATGCGTGCGTTGCCAGCGTTCGTCAAGCTTAGCGCCGATCCCGAAAAAGAGATCCGGGAGCGCTGCATGGTCGGCATCATCAATCTCTATATTCCCCAGGAGAGCGGACTTGTCGTGAGCCTGAACAAGATGGCAAATTTCTTCAATCCGTGGTCGGACGAGTGGGCCGAAATAGCGGTTGAACCGGGAATCAAAGTCGATGCCGGCGCCATCGTCGCCTTGCAGGACAGGTTGCGGGATGCCGACGAAGGCCTTCGACTCAAGGCGGCCCGCGCCCTCGGGATTCTCAAGGCCACGCCGGCAGTCCCCGAATTGATGGCAACCCTGGGGCGGGATCAATCCTATGCGATTAAATTCGAAATCATTCGCTCGCTGCGTAAGATCGGTGACCCTTCCGTTGCATCCGAACTGAAGCCTTATCTTACTTTTGGCGACATCAAGACTCGCAATGAGGCGATTTTTACTCTCGGGCGTTTGCGCTCCGCCGAAGTTGTGCCTGAATTGACGCGCTTGTATGAGAGAGAGCGTGCATTAGATCCAAAGCTTGTGGACAAGCCCTATTGCGAAGTTTTGCTCGATGCGATTGCGTTCATCGCCGATCCTTCCTCCAAGGGCCTTTTCATAAAGGAAAAACAAAATCCAGAGGATATGCTGCGCTTGCACGCGTTCGAGGGACTCGCTCGTCTTGCAGACCCGTCCATGGCCACGGAAATCTCGCGCGACTTTCTGGCCGAAAAGAATCTGCGCATCAAAACAGCCCAGGCCTATGCCCTCTATCAAATGGGTCGCACGGAGTATCTGGATGAAGTTGTCAAATACCTTGGTAACGGAAAAACAAATTCCGAGGCGCGCATGATGTTATTGGAGCTCAAACCCGCCCAACTACCTGAGCTCTGTGCCCAGACCAAGAACCAGGATGCGAATGTCCGTGAGGGGCTTGCTGAAATTCTGGGGCTGATTGGAGACGATAGTGCCCTCACGGTGCTTAAGAACCTGGCAAATGACCGGCGGGGACAGATCGCTGCGTTGGCTAATCAGGCCATACGCAGAATCAATGCGCGGTCCGGAACCTCTTAGGGTGCGGGACCGGACCGCGATATCGCTCACAAACAGCAATAAATAGTCCCCGTCGGAGGTGCGCTCGGATTCCGAAGTTAAACCGGCGCATAGGAAGAACAAGCTACAGTTTTTCTATTCGCTTTTCCTGTCAGTCCCTCATGCGCCTTTGGTATACCCTTTGACGCATGAAAATGTGAGGGTCACGGTGCAGCTCCTCTAACCTAGAACTTGTGGGGACCGGGCTCCGGCCGGCCCAACCTTACATTTGAGGCAATACCGGCCATAAGGATGTCATAGCCTCTATTTTCGGAACAGTCCCTCACGCGCCTGTGGCGCACCCTTTGACGCATGAAAATGTGAGGGTCACGGTGCAACTCCCTTAACCTTGAACTTGTGGGGGCCGGGCTCCGGCCGGCCCCGCTCATCATATTAACCGCTTCATCCTCTGCTGTTAAACGGACGGGCCGGAGCCCCGTCCGCACAAGT
>Ga0208980_10002614_pt1 | contig 10890 bp, 10 predicted proteins | sample WetSurMetagenome_3_FD_187993 | JGI IMG/M metagenome (GOLD analysis project Ga0208980, IMG submission 187993) | Wetland microbial communities from Twitchell Island in the Sacramento Delta, sample from surface sediment Aug2011 Site A1 Bulk (version 2) | ecosystem: Environmental > Aquatic > Marine...
ACCATCAAGTTCAGCATATCAGGAAGCTGTTCATTGAAGCGAATTAGACGCTTGCCTTGCTGATTCTGAACATACACAAGCGGAATAATGGCACCTACTACCGCTCCGACAGCAGCGAATAAATAATTACTTTTTGTAAGATAAAAGAGTAGTCCACCCAGGAATATGGATGCGATCACCATGATCGCCATAAACTCGCCACCCTTAAGTTTGAGATCAGCGCGGGCGAGCATTTTTGCGATGCGTTCACCGAAAGTTGACCGTTCGACCCGCCGGTTTAACCATTCTGTAAGTGGGCTGGTCTTCTTGCCGCCAGATTTAACTTTGGGTTCATCCACTTTCCCTAGGCTACCGAGACGCTCATCCACGAGGGATCGTTCAGACCGAATGGAAACTACGACTCCAATGATCAGCAAAATGAATGCAGCGGTGCCACCGAGAACAAGAATATATATTGGATTCATGGAAACACCTTTAGTACCGGCGTTGTTCCCCGGGTGAATAGATATTGGGTGGCAAACGGATACCCGCGAATTGGATCTTTTCCTCGAATTTCGGACGGATTCCAGTGGGGTGCAGGCGGCCGATCACCTTGTTATTTTCATAACCAACCTGTTCAAAAATAAAGATATCCTCCATGGTGATAACATCGCCTTCCATACCAACAACACCGGTGATATTGACCACCTTACGGGTGCCATCGCGCATACGCTCCTGGTGGATGATCAACTCGATGGCGGAAGCAATTTGCTCACGAATCGCGCGCATGGGCAAATCCATACCGGCCATAAGTGCCATGGTTTCGATACGGGAGAGGGTATCCCGCGGGCTGTTGGAGTGGCAGGTGGTCATGGAGCCATCATGACCGGTATTCATGGCCTGAAGCATGTCAATGGCTGCTGAATCGCGGATCTCGCCAACAATGATACGGTCCGGCCTCATTCGGAGGGCGTTAACCACCAACTCGCGGATGGTGATCTCACCGCGACCTTCGATGTTGGCAGGGCGGGATTCCAATGTCACTACGTGTTCCTGGCGGAGCTGGAGCTCGGCAGCATTTTCGATCGTAATGATGCGTTCCTCGGCTGGGATATAGGTGGAAAGAACATTCAGAAGTGTGGTTTTTCCAGAACCAGTACCGCCGGAGATGACAATATTGACCCGCGCTTTCACGCAGGCAGCCAGGAATTGTACCGACTCCGGCGTCAGGGAGCCGTACTGAACCATCTGTTCAACGGTAATCGGATTTTTTGAAAACTTACGGATGGTCAGTACCGGCCCGACCAATGAAATGGGGGGAATGACCGCATTTACACGGGAGCCATCCGGCAAGCGGGCATCCACGTATGGGCTGGATTCGTCGATTCGGCGGCCGAGAGGGGAAACGATCCTCTCGATAATGCGCATCACGTGCTCATTGCTTTCAAAGGAGTTCTGTACCCGATAAATACGCCCCGCACGCTCCACATAAATGTGGGTGGCGCCGTTGACCATGATTTCTGTTACGGAGTCTTCCTCCAGAAGCTGTTGAAGTGGACCAAATCCGAGGATCTCAGCGGTTATTTGATCGAACAGTCGGGAGCGTTCCGGGCGGGAAAGGACAATGCCTTCCTCAGTTAAAATCTGCTCAAAAAGTTGCTGGATCACCTGACGTACCTGGGCAGTCTTACTTACATCCATGTTCGGATCCAACTCAGCAAGCAGCTTGGTTTGCACGCGATTTTTCAGATCCTGATAGGTATCCTGATTGGCGCCCATAATGGGACCAGTGCGTGGTTTCAACGGTTGAGCAGCAGTGTTGGCCGAGCTGTTGGAGAGGGGGCTGGTTCCAAAACCGGTGGAGGAGCTTTCACCGGGTTGAATCCTTTTTAAAATTGACATTCAGATAACTCCATAAAACAGTTACTTCTTGACCGGTGCTTCTGGTTCGATCTTGGCCATTTTCTCAGTAACGATCGCGGCCAGCTCGTAAAGTTTGCGACCTACTGGAGAGGTTTTGAATTCAAGAACAAAAGGAACCCCGCGATTCACCGAGTTCTGAACAATCTTGTCATCTTCTGGTATGGTAATGGATACTTCCTGGTGGAGACTTTCTTTGATCTTGTCGGCGGTGATCCCGATCTGGGGATTAAAGCGATTCAAGACAAAGATGATATGGTCACGGGGTATCCGTACCTGATCTGCCAGGTTGAGGAATAAATTGCAATTCTTGATGGAGGGAATTTCCTGAGATGTGACCAATACCATGGCGTCCATAACATCCATGGCGCTTAAAACATATTCTGTCAGAGCTGACGCAGAATCGACGATTACGTAAGGATAGATCTTCTTGAGATAGGATAAAAGTTTTCCGAATTCATCGCCCTTTACTGCATCTGCATGTTCTGGCCGAGGCGGGGCGGGGAGGAGGTGCATTCCCGAGGCGGCGTGCGTTACAACTACATCTTTAACCACATCTGAATCCAGATCATCCACCCTGCTGGTTAGATCGGTGATGTTGGTTTTGCTTTGTTCGTTTAAGAAAATGGCAACGTCTCCAAATTGGAGGTTTCCATCCACAAGGATGGATTTTCTTTCTGGAGTGTTAAGTGCTAATGCCAGATTTGTGGCAACGGTTGTGGTGCCAACACCGCCTTTAGGGCTGAATACCACAATGATTCTGCCTGGCTCCCCATAACCACCAGACATGGTCCCACCAGACGGAGTTCCCCCGGCGGGATAAGCGACGGACATCTTGCTTTTTTCTTCACGCGCTTTTTCCCCGGCACTTCGGACTGCGTTGGTCAGGTCATCCAGTACAAGCGGTTTGGGGAGAAAATCGTAGGCGCCAGCTTTCATGGCTTTTCGCATGTATTCCGTGTCATTTTGCACGGAAAGCATGACCACCTGGATTGCTGGCATTTTTCGATGGAGAACCTCAGTGGCGTTCAATCCATCCATATCCGGCATATTGATATCCATGATAACTACATCAGGATTCAATTTTTGAGATAACTCGACCGCTTCCTTGCCTGTTCGGCCGCTTTCCACCACTTCGATCCCCTGGTCGAAGGAAAGCATGCGTTTCAGGTTATCCCTGGTTTCGGCGATATCGTCAACGATGAGTACCCGAATCTTCTCTGGACCAGCCATAAAAACTCCGATTATTGGGTCGCGGGTGCGGGGGTATTGTTTGTTGAAGGCCAGTTAGGATAAGGAATATTGAGCGCTTCTGTTCTGGGTTCAACACCATATGGAAGTTTGGCAGGCAGCTGAATATTTTTCTGGTCCATGACAAACTGAAGGGTCACAGGCTGGGTGGAGAGGATCTGTAGATCACCAGCCGAGCGAAGTGCCATGGTCAATTGAACCTTGTTTGACAGCAAATAGTTGAGGAGGACTACATCCTGCGGAGTTACGATCAGAGAAACAATATCCGGGTTCGCGGCGGCAATGGCAGCCGCACTTTGCGCATTTTGTGTGGCTTCGTCGGGGGTTGAATTTTCTCCCGCCTTTGGAAGAAGCTCGGCGGAGAAATCACCCACACGCAGGATGGTGGCATCCTGGATGACCGTCTGGCAAACCAAGCGGGGACGCTGTGATTCACTGGGAACGGAGTAGGTGACCATGTTCAGGTTAGGATCGATAGCCGCATAACCCATCTTGGATGGATCGCCGGATGTATTGATATTGGCTGATACCGTAACGCCGGTACAGTTTTCATCCGTGCAGTTAGCGCCTGGGGCTTTGACGATGGATGTGTAATTGGGCAGCTTCGACTGAAAATTCGTATCCAGGTCAGTCAGGAGCATGCAGCCAACCATCATCACGTGATCACCCATTTGCGGAGCGTAGGATACGAAGGTTTCACGGGTGACAGGAACTGAAAATGCGGTCATCCCTGTGGGAATTTGGAAGGAAGCCAGGGAACCGGTGGGTTGATCTACAACCATACCCTGGGTAAGCGGCATGCGTGCTTCCAAATCGAACTTGGCACGTTTTCCAAGGACCTCATTCATATCGGTGATGAATGTTCCAGAAACCAGTTCAGTCCGTGGATATTTGACGTAAGTTAAAACACTCTCCGTGAACTGAGTGCCCTTGGCAATGGCCTGGGTGGTTAATACAATATCCACCAGTTCCCCTGAGGGGGTGGGCTGGGAAAGGGGTTGAGCAACCCCTGCTGGTTTATTAAAGTACGTCAGGTAACCATAAATCGCCCCCACAATGACGATTAACAAAACAGCGATAAGAATTATCGTCATGCCTCTTCTTCTTCCACCTGCAGCCATGTCCACCTCCTTATTGATGCATAAATCTTAGGTTAAATTTAAACTCATTATACGGCAATTGTCAACGGAAAAAGACCTTATAGAATTGTAAGGCTGCAATAATTATGCCAGGCGACATTTTGACCGGACTGAAACTTATTTAGCAATAAATCGTAGATAGTCGTGGAAAAAATGAGCGAAATTGGCCAAAAATGGCTATAATCAATTTAAAGAATAATTAACGATCATGTTCTTTCAAGGAGGATAAAATGGCTGACATGTTTCAAAGGGTGACCGACGAACAAGATATATTTAAGAAACTTCTCAGTAAAGTCCCAGGTTTCAAAGGATACGTTGATAGGGAGACCCGGCGTTCCTCAGACAAACTCATTCGCGAGAGCCTCGCCGACCGCTTTGAAGCCCTCTGGCAGCGTATATCCTCAATCCAGAAGGATATGGTAAACGAGGGCATGATCGAGTTTGTCGATGATATGGAAGGCGCCTCTATAAAGGTCAGGCAATTCATCGACCGGGTACGCACGGCTTCCTACGGTTATGCAGGGCTTTTCGATGCAATAAAAATTGACAGCGAGGAATTGAGTGAGCTGTATCGATACGATCTTGCCATGTTTAATCTGGCAGATGAAGCTTCCAGAGGAATAGATAATGTGGAAGCTTCCCTGGGCAGCGATGGATTAAAAGCCGCCATTAAGAATTTAATCAATATTTCGCAGCAATGCGTGGACACATTCAACAAAAGAGTGGAAGTCATCAAAACTGGGGTTTCCGGCGGGGATGTTGCGCTTACCCAGGTTCAATAAATAGATCCGGAGGACAGGAGATAAACCATGGCTAATATTTTTGAGGTCATCGAGTACCCTGATGAGATGAAGGATGAAATCGTTCATCGTTTTCCTGAGGAAGGGTATGGCGCTTTTCATATCGGTTCACAAGTGATCGTCCGTGAACCACAAAGGGCAGTGTTTTTCCGCGATGGGTTATCGCTGGATACTTTTGGTCCGGGAAGGCACACGATCACCACGGCAAATATACCCTTGTTGATCAACCTGATCGGCAAGGCGTTCAATGACCGCTCTCCCTTCACTGCGGAAGTATATTTCATCGCGATGAAAGAATTCGCCGATCAAAAGTGGGGAACTCCGCAGCCTATCCTGGTGAGCAATCCTGGCATGGGGCTGGGGGTAGCGTTGCTGCAGGGTTTTGGGACCTATAGCTTTCAGGTGGCTGATCCGCAGCAATTTGTAACCCAGATCGTAGGTGTGCAAGGAACATACAGGACCACGGAGATCGAAGACCGATTGCGGCTGATGCTCATCTCCAAACTTCAGGATATCCTGGCTGAAACCGCCAAGACCAAATCGCTGGTCAATATCATCGCTCTAACGGAAGAGATCGGTGCCGGCGTGCGCGCCAAGGCCCAGGATGATTTCAAAGCCATTGGATTGACCCTAAAATCCTTCTATATCGGCAACCTGAAACCATCGGATAAATCCGCAGAAGAGCTGCGCGCGATGGGCGTCCTTGATTTGAATACCTATACCCAATTACAGGCGGCGGATGCCATGCGGGAAGCAGCATCCAATCCCTCCGGTGGTGCCGGTCTGACTGCCGGTATTGGCGCCGGTATGGGTATCGGGAACGTCCTGGCCAATTCCCTGCAGGGTGTTGGCGCACAGAATCAAACTCCCGGTGCCAATGGACAAAATGCAGCAGTCATCCCGGCTGTTATGACCCCTTCTGAGGCCGCTACGGTTTTGAAAGTTTCTGAAGAGGACGTCATGGCTGCCATTAAAGGTGGACAATTGAAAGCCAAACAAATGGGTACTGCTTACCGGATCAGCAAAGAATCGCTGGAAGAATTCTTGAAAAGCTGACCCCTCAAAAATTATTCTCCCCCCATTCAGTAAGAGTGGGGGGATTTTTTTCGTCATGTTATAATTTTTACATTGAAGGTCATCTCCTAAAAAGGCGGACCGGATGAGATTACACGAATACCAATCGAAAAGCATTTTTGCACAGCACGGTATTCCAATCCCCAAAGGTAGAGTAGCAAATACAGCAGGTGAGGTAAAACAGATCGCTGAGGAACTTGGCGGTCGCGTTGTTATTAAAGCCCAGGTGTTGGTGGGCAGCCGCGGAAAAGCAGGTGGTATCCGGCTTGCAAAATCGGTGCAGGAAGCAGAGGAGATTGCAACGCAGATCCTTTCCATGGATTTACGAGGGCTCGCAGTCCGACGCGTGTTGGTGGATGAAATCGTTAGTTTTTCCAAAGAGATCTACCTAGGGATTACGAATGACCGCACCGAACGTAAACCTGTCATCATTGCCTCAGGCGCGGGAGGGATCGATATCGAACAAGTGGCCCGGGAAACCCCCCAGCGGATCATAAAGGTGTATCTGGATGCGCCATTTGGTCTACACGATTTTCAAACTCGCGAGTTGGCGATTGGGATTGATCTTCCCCGTGAATTGTGGAAATCATTTAATGGGATAGCGAAAGGTCTTTGGAAGGCGTTTAAAGAAAATGATGCCGCCATAGCAGAGATCAATCCCCTGGTTGTAACTCAATCTGGAAGCCTGATCGCGCTTGATGGAAAACTAATCGTCGATGACAACTCGCTTTTCCGGCATCCCGAGCTGGTGGAGATCCGCGACTTGGACGCAGAAGAACCAGTGGAGGTGGAAGCCCGAAAATATGGTCTTTCCTATATTCGACTGGATGGAAATATCGGTTGTATGGTGAACGGCGCCGGTCTGGCGATGGCAACCCTGGATATCATCAAACAGAGCGGTGGGAATCCATCCAATTTTTTGGATATTGGTGGGGGAGCCAGCGCGGATAAAGTATCCACTGCGTTACGGATCATTTGTGCAGATCCTGCTGTAAAAGTTATCCTAGTCAATATTTTCGGCGGAATCACCCGCTGCGACGAAGTTGCCCGTGGTATCCTAGCGGCGCGGAATGAGGTCAATAGGCCTATTCCACTGGTGGTTCGCCTGGCTGGAACGAACGCAGAGAAAGGGTTGAAATTGCTGGCAGATACTGATATGAAAACTGCCTCCAGCCTTGAAGATGCTGCAAGAAAAGCCGTGGAAATTGCTGCCAGGGAGATGAAATGAGCATTTTAGTCAATAAGCAGACCCGCGTCCTGGTGCAGGGAATTACCGGGCACGAAGGGTCATTCCATACGGCTCAGATGATCGCAGCTGGCACTGAAGTTGTCGCGGGGGTGACCCCTGGCAGAGGGGGAGAATGGGTGCTGGATGGAAAAGTGCCGGTTTTCGATACTGTCAAACAGGCAGTGGGTGTTACGGAGGTGAATGCCGGCGTGATCTTTGTGCCTGCCAGCGCGGCAGCAGATGCAATTCTGGAAGAAGCTGATGCTGGTTTGGAATTGATCGTTTGTATCACGGAAGGCATCCCGGTGAAGGATATGATCCAAACCTGTGCCGGATTGAAAAAGACACAATCGCGCTTGATCGGACCGAATTGCCCGGGGATCATCTCTCCAGGTGAATCGTTGGTGGGGATCATTCCGGCAAGTATTGCCATTCCTGGGGATATCGGTATCATCTCACGATCTGGCACCCTGACCTACGAGGTGCTGCACGGGCTTAAACAAGCAGGATTGGGTGTAAGCACGTGTGTTGGCATCGGGGGAGACGCGATCAAAGGGTGCGACTTCGTAGATCTGCTCGAGTTCTTTGAAGATGACCCTCACACAAAATCTGTAGTGCTGATCGGTGAGATTGGCGGTATGGACGAAGAACGCGCCGCCGAGATGATCGCTGCAAAATTCTCAAAACCGGTGTATGGATTTATTGCCGGGTTATCCGCACCGGCTGGCAAGCGGATGGGTCACGCTGGGGCGATTGTGGAAGGTGGAAGCGGAGGAGCCGAGGAAAAGGTGGAGGCTCTTCAGCAGGCTGGAGTCAAAGTTGCTGCCAGCCCGGGAGAGGTGATTAGCCTGATTCAGAAATAAAAAAAGACAATTGTCCAATGAATAATTGTCTTTTTCGAGAGTCATGAGATCTGGGATTATTTCTTGTGTGTATCGATATATTTCACCGCGTCTGAGACCGTCTTAATTTGGCGGGCATCTTCATCATTGATCGTAAGAGAGAATTTCTCGCAAAAACCGTCGATCAGGAAGAACTGATCCATGGAATCTGCTTTCAAATCTTCCACAAAGCGTGTTTCTGGAGTGATTTCACTGGTATCGACCTTTAATACATCCGCAATAACTGCTTTCACTTCTTCCAAAGTGCTGGCCATGGATTGATCCTCCTGATGATTTTCAATAATTGTAACCATCAATATCCACATGTCAAGAATGGGATAATGAGGATGTTAAATTATTGATGGCATTAAGTTATACTTTTACTTACTGGATTAACAACACCATTAAATAGGTTAAGTTGCATGTCGATGGAAGAACGTAAGAACGATCACATTCAAATCAATCTGCAAAAAGACGTGCAGAGCAGCCGGAAAACCGGGCTGGACGCGTTGCGGTTTGTTCACAATGCACTTCCAGAAATAGCATTTCAAGACGTGGATTGCAGCAGTACTTTCATGGGGTATAAGGCATCTCTACCGGTGATGATTTCCTCCATGACCGGCGGTACGAATGACGGCGAAAGAATCAATAAAATCCTTGCCAGCACAGCAGAAAAATACGGATTGGCAATGGGTCTTGGTTCAATGCGCATCGCCCTGGAAAATCCGGAAAAATTGGAATCCTTCAAAGTCCGAAAATACGCCCCAAATATTCTTTTATTCTCCAATTTGGGCGCCGTCCAGCTAAATTACGGGTTTACGGTTGAGCATTGCCAGCGAGCGGTTGATGCAGTGGAAGCCAACGGGTTAATCCTGCATCTGAATTGTCTTCAGGAGGCGCTGCAGCCCGAAGGGAATACCGATTTTTCAGGCTTGCTGGGAAAAATCGAAAAGGTGTGCCGGAAATTACCTGTGCCGGTAATTGTAAAAGAAATTGGGTGGGGTCTTTCAGCCCCCGTAACTAGGAAATTGATCGAAGCAGGTGTGGCCGGGTTGGATACCGCCGGTGCGGGCGGAACATCCTGGTCAGAGGTGGAAAAATATCGCGCGGTCGATAATATCCAATCGCAGACAGCAGCTATCTTCAAAGATTGGGGCATCCCTTTGGTGGACTCACTCACAGCAATTCGGAAGCAGAATGACAAAATCCCTCTGGTCGCATCCGGGGGAATAAAAACCGGGTTGGATATCGCGAAATGCCTGGCGCTAGGTGCGAATATGTGCGGAATTGCAGGAGGTTTTCTAAAAGCAGCAGCAGGGTCCCAAGAAGATGCTTACGAATTTACTGAGATCCTCCATCGGCAGCTTCGAGTAACCATGTTCGCAACCGGTGCGAGAAATATTGAAGAACTTCGAAAACTGCCCTTGATCGGGCAAGATTGCCAGGGACTATAGTGGATTCTTTCGTTCAATATCAGGCAAGAATGATCCCGCGCGTAAATGGGACAATGTTTGGTTATTTCCAGGAATTGCTGCCTAATGAATATCTTGGACAGAAAGAGATCATAAATTATCATTTTAATTGGGGGGAGGGGGAAAAAAGGAATCACAAAGGCGGAAAGCGTTTGCGTCCTTTGATCTTGATACTCGCTGCGGAGTGTGTGGGCGGTGAATCGGAAAGAGCTCTACCTGCGGCTGCTGCAGTTGAATTCATACATAATTTTTCGCTCATCCATGATGATATTGAAGATCGCGATGAATTTCGACACGGCCAGGAGACCGCCTGGAAGAAATTCGGCGTGGAGAAAGCTATCAACGCCGGAGACGCGCTGTTTTCACTGGCCTTTTTATGTCTGGCACAGCAAAAAGGTGCAGGAGAAGAGATTCTTGAATTGATTCGGATCCTGAGCTCTACCTGTGCGATGCTTACCGGCGGACAGGATATGGACCTCGAGTTTGAAACGAGGCAGGATATTTCAATTGATGCGTATATGACCATGGTGCGCGGAAAAACAGCTTCGCTTTTCGAAGCATGTTGCGAAATGGGAGCGCTCATCGGGGGTGGGACGAAGGAGCAACAAGCAGCGTTATCCGTGATGGGCAACCGCTTAGGGTTGGCATTTCAGATCCGTGATGACTGGCTAGGCCTCTGGGGTGATCCGGTTAAAACCGGAAAGAAGGCGGGAAACGACCTGATCACCGGCAAGAAGACACTGCCAATTCTATTTGCAATTCAAAAACAACCTGAACTTTATCATTTATTTCAGGCGAAAAATTTTGAGAAGAACATTGATGAGGAGATACAAAGAATTGCATCCACGGGTGCCAGCGAATATACTATTGCATATCAAACCCAACTATTGGATGAAGCAGAATCCGAACTACAGAAAATTAAAATTGAAAATCCTGCGATGCAGATATTCAAATCCCTGATCGGGAGCATCCGGCAAAATTAACGCAACGATATTAAAGCGAGAGAACACAATGCCAATCCAGAATGGTGAAAAAGAATCTGTTTATCGCGCAGCCGGCCTGCTTGATGGAAAGGATATTGATCTCAAAACGATCGAAGAATCCACAAGGAATATCCTAGTCTCCTTCGGGGAGGATCCTAATCGG
>Ga0208980_10002616_pt1 | contig 10883 bp, 9 predicted proteins | sample WetSurMetagenome_3_FD_187993 | JGI IMG/M metagenome (GOLD analysis project Ga0208980, IMG submission 187993) | Wetland microbial communities from Twitchell Island in the Sacramento Delta, sample from surface sediment Aug2011 Site A1 Bulk (version 2) | ecosystem: Environmental > Aquatic > Marine...
CATCGAGTCGTTTGAGAAATGATAGAAATCATCCTCTTCGCCAGGCGGCACTTTCCGCGCTGTCCGCAGGATCATCCGTGATTGTTCGATGGCTTCCTCCACAACCTCCCGGTTGAGCGCCTTCACCATGATATGGACGTCCTGCCCTTCCCTGCCGTACTTATTGAAGAACGTGCTGAGAGGAGTGATCACAAGGTTGTCAGGAGTTCCGCCAAACGCCGACGCTTTCTTTTCCAGGACCCCGATCACCTGGTAGAGCGATCCGTCGAACCGGATGGTTTCACCGATGGGGTTGATGGACGGGGGAAACAGTTTGTCCGCCACAGGTTTGCCGAGGATTGCCACCGGCCTGGCCTGGTCGAAATCTTGCTGGCCCAGAGTTCTCCCGACATCCACGACCCAGTCATTTGTTTCGACTCCTTCGACGTTCTCACCGGCAATCTGAACATTCGGATTTGTTTTCTCGGCTCCCCAGTACACGATGCGGCCAAATTTCCAGGATTCGATGCCGACCATTCTGGCGAGCGTCATCTTCTCGCGGACCTGGTTCGCCTGGTCGTACGTGATGTCCTTGCGGTTTCGCATCCGTCGCCGCTGCTCGGGTGTCGTATTGAAGTCGTTGGACGCCTTCTGGATCTGGAACGTATTGGCACCCAGCTGTGTCAGTCCTTCTTCGATGCTGTTCCTCAAAACTCCCACCGCCGTCATCACGGAAATGATCGAGAACACACCCACCACGATGCCCAGGAGTGTGAGGAACGAACGGAGCTTGTTCGTCTTCACGGCCGTGAAGGCCATGATGAGGCTTTCCTTGATGTTGGCGAGCTCCAGCTCGAATTTACTCATAGCGGAGGGCCTCCACCGGATCCATCCGCGCCGCCCGGAAGGCCGGGAGGAACCCGGAGATCACGCCGACCGCAAGAGAGATCCCTATGGAGATGAAGATCACCGAGAACGGCATCGCCGTCGGCAGGAATTGATCGACAATCAGGCTGAGAGGGAAAGCGATAATCAGGCCGATCACGCCGCCGATCAAGCAGAGGGCTGCGGCCTCGACGAGGAACTGCATCATGATCGATCGCCGCTTGGCGCCTATGGCCTTCCGGATTCCGATCTCCCGGGTTCGCTCGGTGACCGAGACGAACATGATATTCATGATCCCGATTCCCCCGACGAACAGCGACATCCCGGTAATGAACAACCCGACGGTGGCGATCACCATGGTCACGCCGCCGAAGAAGTTCGTAAGGATTTCCTGCTGATTGATGTTGAAATCGTTCGGCTTCCCGGGCGGGAGATTACGGAGCTTGCGCATGATGCCTTCCAGCTCCATTTTGGCGTCCTCCATCTGTGCCGGATCGGGGACGCGCACCTGGATGGTCACATCACGACGGGAACCGAAGTTGTTCTGGAACGAAAAGAGCGGAACAAAGACGCGGCTGTCCGAAGTGAACTGACCGAACATTCCTCCCTGTTTTTCGCAGACACCCACGACCGAATACGGAAATCCTCCCACCCGGATGGTCTTGCCCAGGGGGTCTTCCCGTGGAAAGAGATTCTCCGCCACCGTCGCCCCGATCACGCAGACCGGCCGGCCACCGCTGGACTCCTCCGCAGTGAAAAAGCGTCCGTCTCCCAGGGTGATTCCCGCTGCATTGATGTACTGATGGGTTGTCCCGGAGGCAAACGCCCCCTCCATGGAATAGGTCCCGCGGGACAGGCGGCGCATCGTCCCGACGACAGGCGCAACAGCGTCGACATACGTTGCCTGACGTTCGATCTTGCCGGCAAACTGGACTTCAAGGTTCTTTCTATTGCGGATCGTTGCCCAGTCGTCGTTCGACATCCAGGGAAACTTCTGGATGTACAGAACGTCGGTACCAAAGGCGGCAGCGCTTTTGTTGAATGCGCGGTCAATCCCCTCGATGGCGGTGGCCATCAACGTAACCGACACAATCCCGATAACGATGCCCAGCGTCGTAAGCACCGACCGCATCTTGTTCGCCCGGATGGCGGCAAACGCGATCGCGAGACCTTCTTTGAGTTCACCTATCAGATACATGCGGAGACTCCTCGCGTCAGTCTGCTGCCACCATGATTGATTTTCTCTTCTTGACGGGTCCGTCGGTTTCTATTTTGCCGTCCCGAAGACGGATCTCGCGGTGCGCGTGTTCAGCGATGTCGGCCTCGTGGGTGACCAGGATAATCGTATTCCCCTGCCGATGGAGTTCTTCGAACAGACCCATGATCTCTTCGCCGGTCTTGGAGTCGAGGTTTCCGGTCGGTTCATCGGCAAGGATGATGGAGGGCCGTGTCACGAGAGCCCGCGCAACCGCCACCCGCTGACGCTGCCCGCCTGACAGCTCATTGGGTCTGTGATGTGCACGGTCTCCCAACTGGACATGTTCAAGAGTCTCCTTTGCACGCCGCTTTCTCTCACCAGAAGAAATGCCGGCATAGATCAGAGGGAGCTCGACGTTATGAAGAGCGTCGGAGCGGGGCAGAAGATTGAACGTCTGGAAGACAAAGCCGATCTCTTTGTTGCGGATCTTGGCGAGATCGTTATCATTCATCTCGCTCACATTGACCCCGTTGAAGAGATACTGTCCCGACGTCGGTGTGTCCAGACAGCCGATGATATTCATCAGCGTCGATTTCCCCGAACCGGAGGGCCCCATGATCGCCACGTACTCGTTTCGTTGGATCGTCAGGCTCACTCCCTGCAGGGCGTGAACCTCCTCGGCCCCGCCCATATCATAGTATTTCGTGATATTGGTCAGTTCAATGACGTGGTTGTTCGTGCTCATGAACCTTCCCCCTTCGGTTTGCCCGGCTGCTTCTTTGCCTCTTCGACCCGCACTTTGGACCCATCTTCAAGCTCACGGTTGATTGCCTTATAGCTCCCTGAAACAACCTCCATGCTGTCTGTGACGCCCTCGGTGATTTCAACGTGCGTGTCATTGCTGATGCCGCGTTTCACAGGCACAGTCTTCACCAGGCCCTTGTCCACGACGAACACGATCTCTTTGGGTCGGTTCTCGGTTCGCTGGCGGAGCGTCGCGCCCGTCGAGGCAGGAGGAGCGGCCTGTTCGCCGGGAGGCCCTTCCTTCATTTCCATTTTCGGGGCCCGTGTCGTGACGGACTGGATTGGCACGGAGAGCACATCATGCTTGGTCTCCGTTTCGACGTCCGCCGTCATGGACATCCCCGGCCGCAGGTTGATATCCTTGTCGATGACCCGCATTTTCACGGTGAAATTCGTCACCTCTTCCTGGGTGCCAAGCCCTTTCGATTTTGCGGTGTTGGCAATCTCGTAGACCAGGGCGTTCACTTTGCGCTCGGGGAAGGCATCTACCGTGATTCTGGCAGTGTCCCCGATCGAAACCAGCACGACGTCATTTTCGCTCACGTCGACCCGTCCCTCCATCCGGGAAAGATCGGCGATGGTCATCACATCCGTTCCCTGGAACTGGGCTGTCCCCAGAACCCGCTCGCCAAGCTCCGAATTCAGCTGGCTGACCGTGCCGTCCATAGGCGAGATGACCGTGGTCTTCCGGAGGTTCTCCTCGGCCTGATTCAGGGAGGCCTGAGACTGTGCAAAGGTCGCCTTGGCTCCCTCGTAGGCCGCCCGGGATCCCACGAATTCCGATTCCGAGACGAGGCCCTTTGCATACAGGCTTTCGACACGACGGAATTCCAGCTCGGCCTTCGTCAGGTCGGCCTTGGAGCGACTCAGCCCTGCAGCAAACTGATCGCGGTTGGCGGCATAGACATCCGGCTTGATCTTCAGCAGGAGATCACCCCGCTTGACGCGCTGACCCTCCTTCACGGGCAGTGTGACGATTTCGCCGCTGACCTCGGGAGAAATCTTCACCTGCACTTCCGGCTGGATTTTGCCGGTCGCCGTCACCACCTGCGTGAGCGTGCGCTTCTGCACCTTCTCCACCTGCACCGAGGTGATGGGCTCTCGCTTGCTCCCGAGAAATACGATAAGAGCCAGCGCGATGACCAGAACACCAAGAATGGAGAAAATGATCAGCTTTTTCCGAGACTTCTTGCCGTTGCCTGCCATTGTCGTCAACGCTCCTAGAAATTAGAATTACCGCACGTCATACCTTAATACACCCGCTCCGCCATCATGAACTCAACATTGTATTTTGCGATCAAAAAACCCGCCATGGCATTGATTCGCGTCGCCTGCGCACCAACGTAGGTCGCATTGGCAACCAGCAGATCCAGAAGCGTTCCCGCCCCCAGGTTGTATCGCTCCTCGGCAATGTTCCGATCTGCATTGGCAGATATCAGAACTTTCAGACTTACGTCCCAGGACTTCCGTGCCGCTTCCAGATCAAGAATCGCCTTCCTCACCTCCACGCTGATGTCCTTTTCCGTCTGCGTCAGCGTAATCTCCGCATTCCTTTTCTGCGCGATCGCCGACTGGAGGTTCTGGTTGGTAAGAAAACGGTCAAAGAGAGTCCAGCGAATGCCAATTCCCCAGGACAGGCTATAGTTCTTGTTCAGCGCGAGCATGTCAAGAGTGTTGCTGAAATTGCTGTACGATGCCGAAGCTCCGACGGTGGGTATATACCCTGCCCTCGCGCTCGTGATCCCCGCCTCAGTGGCATTGAGATTCTCGCGGGCCGCAACGTAGTCCGGCCGATTGGTCAACGCCAACTTCGCCAATTGCGCAACATCACGATAGCGTTCCATCGTTTGTTCCACCGAAACTGAATCCAGTTCGGACCTGCGTGAGGGATCGGTGAAGTCATACTCCAGAGACGGATCGAGCCCGATCAGCGCGACCAGATCGGCTTTGGCTTTCTCATGACTGTTTTGCGCGTTGATCACATCGAGCTCATCATTGGCGACCTGAGACTGCTGGCGATAGACATCCGCCATGGAGAGTGCACCCACCCGGTTGGATTCTGTGATGCGTTCGAGTTGACGCTGATCGCGTTTCACGTTCTCCTCTGCGACCTTCACGAGCTCCCTTGTGCGAGCGATGTTGGAATAGCTGGCAATCACCTGATAGGCGATGCTCTGCCGTGTCCTGACCGTGTTCTTCTCCGCAATAATCTCTCCGGATTTGGCGCTGCTCAGCTGGGACTCCCGGGCCAGGCCGTCGAATATCGTCAGATTCGACGAAACTCCGGTACTCCAATTGGAGTGAACCCCGAACTGATCGCTGGTTACTGGAACTCCCTGGATCACCTGGACCGATGTGCCCGTTTGCTGGGACTGCGTACGGCCCCAGTTGCCCGAGGCCGATAGGTTCGGGAGATATCCGCCGTAGGCGCTGAGGACCTGGGATTTTGCCGATTCCTGGTTGTTCTGTGATTGCACAACGGAGATGTTTCTCTCCAGCGCCATTTGCAGAGCTTCGTTAACCGATACCACTTTGGGCTGGGCGAACAAAACGCCTGAGAACAGAAGGATGAGTGAACTGAGAACTGCAATATGCGTTCGCATAGTTTGCTCCATGTTAAACAGGGTCCTGCACTGAGAGAAGGAAAGCCCGGGGCAGGTTTAACAACGCATCCTGATTATTCAACGAAGAATGGGGGGGAAAGTTTCAAGAAAATGGGGGAAAAACGGGTCATTTTCGGAATATTTCGTCCTTGATTTGCAGGAGATACTGCAGGGCGGCATCATGCTCGTTGGGGATGCGGCCGTCGAGAACGGCCTCTTCAATGGCCTTTTTCAGCAGACCGATCTGCCTCCCCGGTTCAAGTCCCAGAACAGCCATGATTTCATCTCCTTTCACCGGGGGTTGCCAGTTTCTCAACCTGTCCTTCTCTTCGACTTCCCTGATCTTCTGCATCACGACATCATAGTTCCGCAGGTATCGCGCAACCAGATTGGGGTTTTTGGAGGTGATATCTGCCCTGCAGAGCTTCATCAGGTCGTCGATGTCGTTCCCTGCTTCAAAGACCAGGCGCCGCACGGCCGAATCCGTGACGATATCATCCACCAGAACCATGGGGCGGAGGTGGAGGCGGACGAGTTTTTCAACATATGGCAGGTGTTCAAATGGGAGACGCATGCGCTGAAAGATTTTCCGCATCATCCGAGCGCCAAATTCTTCATGTCCGTGGAATGTCCATCCCTGCCCCTCGCGGAACACTTTCGTGCGCGGCTTGGCGATGTCGTGCACCAGAGCGACAAACCGGAGCCAGACATCACTCGTTGCCTGGGAGATATTATCCACCACGGTACAGGTGTGCAGAAAGACATCCTTGTGATGATGATCCCGCCGTTGGTCCACTCCTGCCATCTGGGCGATTTCCGGAAAGACCATCTGGAGAATACCTGTTTCGAAAAGGAGCCGGAGGCCGATCGACGGTCTGCGGGCTTTGAGGACCTTAAAGAATTCCTCGCTGATCCGCTCCTGGGCGACGATCGCGAGACGGTCTTTCATCGTCCGGACTGCCTGGAGCGTGCGATGCTCGATGTCGAATTCCAGCTGGGAGGCAAACCGAATAGCGCGCATGATCCGCAGCGGATCATCTTCAAACGTCCGTTCAGGATCCAGAGGGGTCCGAAGAATCCGCGCCTCCAGATCACGTCGACCGCCGAGCGGATCGAGAAGCTCACCACGGTGCTCTGCATTGAGGACCAGTGCCATGGCATTGATGGTAAAATCCCTCCTGCGCAGATCTTCGTCCAGCGTACCGGCGGTGACCTCGGGGTTCCGGGAATCGCTATGGTAATGTTCCTTGCGGGCACCGACGAATTCGATCTTGCCCTCCTCCAGGGGGACCATCGCAGTCCCAAACCTGTCAAACGTCACGACCGTTCCCCACCCGAACTTGGACGCGGCGCTCCGGGCAAATCGCACACCGTCTCCGAGAACGACAATGTCGAGATCCTGATCTTCCAGCCCGAGCAGACGATCGCGCACGTATCCCCCCACGACAAACGCCCGGAGTCCCTCCTCGTCCGCAAGAGCCCCGAGGCGTTCGAGAACCGGGTGGTCCAATGCATGATGTTCTCTGCTGCCACTCATATCATCGTAACGATTTGCTGACTGATCTTTTGCATAATGATGTTTGCCACTTCCAGCGCCCGTCTCCCATCTTCGCCTGTCACCAGAGGCGCGGTGTTGGTGCGAACCGATTCGAGGAACATGCTCAGCTCGTATTTCAAGGCATTCACTTCCTTGACTTCCGGCTGCTCGTAAATGATCTTTCTCTTCCGCGCCCCTGACCCGATTTCCCCCAGCATCATGGTGCCTTCGGCCTCCGGTTCGTTCTCTCCGACGAGCCTGAAGACCTCGGCCATCCCTTCGGAAAAATCGATGGAAATGTATGTGTTGGGCTGGAAGAGACGCATCTTCCGCATCTTCCGCTGGGAAATCCGGCTCGCCGTCACGTTCGCCACGCAACCGTTCTCGAATTGAAGCCGCGCGTTGGCAATATCAACACTCTCCGACACGACAGCCACCCCGCTCGCTTCCACACTTCTGACCGGTGCCCGGACGAAGCTCAGGATGAGGTCGATGTCGTGAATCATCAGATCGAGGACGACCGCAACGTCGGTTCCGCGCGGATTAAACTGCGCCAGCCGGTGAGACTCGACAAACAGCGGCCGGATTTCGTACGGATCGAGTGCAAGAATGGCGGGGTTAAACCGCTCAATGTGACCCACCTGAATCTGCAGTCCCCTCCCACGTGCAAGCGTACAGAGGCGATCAGCCTGCTCGACAGTTTCGGTGATGGGTTTTTCAACAAAAAGATGCCTCCCAGCCTCAAGAATTCGAGTCCCGACATCGAAGTGGGTACTTGTCGTGCTGGCAAGCGTGACAGCATCGGTTTCGGCAAGGAGAGCATCGAGGTTCTCGAAGAAGCGGGTACTGTGTTCAGCCGCAACAAGGCGGCCCCGGTCCCCGTCGACATCAAACACTCCCACGAGATCCGCCGCCGGGATATCCCTTAACATCTTCGCATGAAGGGAACCCAGATGGCCAACCCCGACCACTCCTGTGCGGATGGGATTCACGACAATTCTCCTGTTGTTGATCGAACGCGCAGGCCGAACGAGGGCGATCGTCTGGTCATGACGACGCGAGGGCTGACTGTCCGTTGAGTCGAACCCGGAACCACCCGAGCAGGTCCTCGACCCGCTCGAAGACACACTCGCCGTTCTCCCGGCGAATACTCTCGGGGTCATAGCAGTCCCACAACACCGACGCAATCGGCACCCCTGCCGCCCGCGCCGCCTTAACATCGCTCATGGAATCCCCGACCATCAATGCTTCGCCGGGGGAAATCCCGAATCGTTCGAGCACCCGAAGAATTCCCTCAGGGTGCGGCTTATGGTGGACAACGTCATTCCCGGATACGACGAGATCGAAATAGGATGCCAAATGGAGGGCATTGAGCGTAATCGTGGTGGTCTTTCTTCCCTTTCCGGTAAAAACCGCAAGCCTGATATCATGACGTTTCAGGAGGTCCAGGACCTCCTCAATGCCGGCATGCAGTGACGCCAGGGCAGAGTGCTGCGAAGCGTAGAACGCCAGCAGCTCATCCATGATGGGGTCCAGGTTCTCCGGGCCAAACACTTTTACCACCGCTCCCTCCTCGGGCGGACCAAACAGGCCAATGATCTGCGCCGGGGTGAACCGACGGCCAAGATATTTTTCTGCCACATGATTGAAGCTGGCGAAAATCAGGTCGTTGGTACGGGTGAGCGTGCCGTCAACGTCGAAGATCACGCACGCAAGCCGGTAGTGGACGAGGCTCATGCTGAAAAGATACCAAAAACCGGTGGCATTTCAAAGGTATCGGCTCCCCCGTTCCTTGCAACTCGCACGTGATCTTGATACCTTGAGTGCGATGAACCAGGAACATCTCGACAAGCAGATTGTCCTCAAGAAAAAAGAAGACCGCCGCATTGTCGCGGGGCACCAGTGGGTTTTCAGCAACGAGATCCAGGAGATCCGCGGCGGGCCCGGCCTGGGGGAAGTTGCGGAACTCCTGACGGCAGGAGGCCGCAGTCTCGGCGTGGGATTCTACAACCCCCACTCGCTCATTGCGCTCCGATTGCTCTCCCGCACCATCGAACCCATCGATGAAGGGTTTTTTCATCGGAGGCTGGGGCAGGCTCTGCGCTTGCGCGAAGTCCTGTACCCCGGCGCCGACGCATACCGTCTCGTTCACGGGGAATCTGACTTTCTCCCCGGTCTGATCGTCGACAAATTTCGCGACACCCTTGTCATTCAGGCTCTCTCCTACGGCATGGACGTCCGGCTTCCGATACTCTGCGATGTTCTCGAATCTCTCTGCCATCCTCTCTGCATCGTCGAACGGAACGAATCTCCGTTGCGGGCCCTGGAATCGCTCCCGGACCGCCGGGGAACACTGCGCGGGTCGGCACACACCGTGGAGATTGAAGAACACGGTCTGCGGTACTCTTTCAACCCTCTCGAAGGGCAGAAAACCGGGTTCTTTCTCGATCAGAGAGAGAATCGGATTCTGATCAGGCGGTTCAGCCCTCGGGCTGCCGTTCTGGACTGTTTCTGCAACGATGGGGGTTTCGCTCTCAACGCCGCCAGGGGAGGGGCAACCTCCGTGCTCGGACTGGACAGCTCGGAAGACGCCGTCCGGCGTGCGACCACCAACGCACGTTTGAATGGCCTTGATCAGGTACACTTTGAGCAAGCGGACGTGTTCGAACGGCTGTCGCAGCTCCAGGAAGAGGCCTCGGAATTCGACCTCGTGATCCTTGACCCACCTTCCTTCACGAAGAGCAGGAAAAATGTTCAGTCGGCTAAGCGTGGGTACCGGGAACTCCATGGGGGGGCCTTGCGTGTTCTCAGAAAGGGCGGGATCCTTGTTTCGGCGTCTTGTTCTCACCACATCGAGCCCGATGTCTTCGCAGAGGTCATTGATCAGGCAGCCGGGCATGCGGGTCGATCGCTTCAGCTGCTGGAATGGCGCGGTGCAGCACCTGACCACCCTGTCCTCCCATCGCTCCCTGAAACGCGCTATCTCAAGCTAGGAATCTACCGGGTTCTCTAATTGCATTTCGGCAGCGAAGACGTTATTTTTGAAGTATAGGACAGATAGCGGGAGTGGAAACGCCGAGGGAGGGGGATGAAGAAGCGCACGCGAGAATTGAAGAACCCGGAATTCACCAGAGGATGGGTGCTGGCCTGTCTGGTATTCCTGTCGGTGGGTGGGGGCGTCGCCGGACAGAGAGGATCGGCTGCTGGTCGCGATAGTGTTGTCACCGCCGGGAGCCAGGGCTCCATGCAGTTCCCCCCGAACTTCATCGCGTTGGACATCCTGGCGTCCAACGACGGTTTCGGGCTCGGGACCTTCTACCGCAGGGAAATCAACCCGGATCTCTTCTGGTCAATTTCCTTTTCCATCTCGGAGTCCAAGGACGGCCGCGAAGTTGAGAGAGTCGACCCGTACACGGGCGCGACATATACGCCGGGCAAGCTTAACCGTTTCATGGTGCTGCCTCTTTTCGGCGGACTCCAGAGAAGAATGTTTCGCGAAGACATCACTGACACATTCCGGCCATTCCTGAACGCAGGCGTCGGACCGGTGATGATTTATGAAATGCCCTACAGCAAGGTGGTACCATTGGAGGGGGGTCAGTTCAATGTCGAACAGGTGGATTTCTTTGCCGCACTGAGCCAGGGAACGGCGCACTTCACCTTTGGAGGGTTCATTGGGTTCGGTGCAAACTTCGGAACGGATCAGTCCACGGTTTTTGGAATCAACTTCCGGTACTACTTCATCCCTCTCGCGGGAGAAGGTCTTCCTTCCCTCTTCAACCCCTACACGGGAGAGATATCCTCATCCAAATCGGATTTTGGCGGGTTCTTCATCACGATGCACATCGGTACCGGGTACTAATTGCGAAAGGCACCA
>Ga0208980_10002617_pt1 | contig 10882 bp, 8 predicted proteins | sample WetSurMetagenome_3_FD_187993 | JGI IMG/M metagenome (GOLD analysis project Ga0208980, IMG submission 187993) | Wetland microbial communities from Twitchell Island in the Sacramento Delta, sample from surface sediment Aug2011 Site A1 Bulk (version 2) | ecosystem: Environmental > Aquatic > Marine...
TGGCATCAGGAGGAGTGTGGGAATTTGATAAAAAAGTGAGAATTATGAAACAAAAGTCGAGCGGGATCGGAGAAGAGACGCAGGTAGTGGATTCCTCAAAAGATGAATGGGCAGAGGATTGGTCCAAAGATGGCGGATATATCGCCTATGGCCTGGGCACGCCGACAGATCTGTTTGTCATCCCGCTTTTCGGCGACCGAAAATCTTTTCCGATTGTTCAATCGCCTTTCAACCAAGATGAGCCCCATTTTTCTTTCGACGGGAAATGGCTTGCTTACGGATCCAATGAGTCAGGCACTTGGCAGGTTTACGTCGTTTCCTTTCCGGCGGCAGACCCGAAGCGCCAGATTTCCACAAGCGGGGGCGGACAGCCGCGCTGGAGGCAGAACGGGAAGGGACTCTATTACCCGGCGCTGGATGGGAAGATGATTGCTGTTGACATCAGGGTAGGGGCCGGGATCGAGCCGGGCGCTTCGCATGTGTTGTTCGACACCGGATTGAGTGTCGAACCGGAACTCGACCAATACGCCGTAACCCCTGACAGCAGACGTTTCCTCCTCCTGGTCCCGGTCGCAGAATCGGCGACAGCTCCGATTACGGTCGTCCTCAACTGGACATCTTTGCCAGAGAAATAACGCTCGCACCCGGCACCAAACTCGGCCCTTACGAAATCCCGCGCCCATCGGGGCTATAGGGAGAAGTGTGGAAGGCGCGGGACACCCGCCTTGGCCGTATCGTGGCGATCAAGACAGTCAAGGAACAGCACAGCGAACAATTCATGCAGGAAGCAAGATTGATCGCATTTCTGAACTATCCACACATTTGCCATGCATGCAAAATGGCAATTCAAACGCGCTGATATGCCATAATAGTAGGCGAAGAATGGAGCCTTTCATGCTTCCTTTAGAATCGATTAATCGGGCAGAAGATGAGCCGGTGCGGGTTTATCAGAAGGCAGTCGAGTACGGCATCGATACGCGTCAACTGGAATATCTCTTAACTCTTAGCCCTGCGGAGCGCTTGAGGCGGCATGACGCGGCGCTCGCATTTGTCTTAGCTGCCCGGAAGGCGGGCATAAAATATTATGGCTTCGACCCTCGATCTCCTGAAGCGTCTCAATGATCACGGGGTGAAATACGTCCTCGTGGGCGGCATGGCGTGCGTGATTCACGGTTCACAAATGGTGACGCAGGATGTAGATATTTGCGCCTCGCTCGCGAAAGAAAATCTATCGGGATTGCTGGCCGCAATCGCGGATGTTCATCCCCGATTTCGAACGACGCGGGATCTGCGTCCTTTGCCTGACGAAGCGGAAAAGCTGGAAGGTTTCAAGAATTTGTATCTGCTCACAGACTTAGGCCAGCTGGATGTCCTATCCGAAATAACCGGCGTTGGAGAATACGCCGAGGTGGAGCAGCGCAGCATTCAGGTGGATTTAGAGGGCACTCCTTGCCGTGTGCTGGATCTTGACACGCTAATCACCGCCAAGAAGGCGATGAACAGCCCTAAGGACCGTCAGGCTGTAATCGAATTGGAAGCTATTCGCGAACGCTTGCGCGCTTTGAAAAAGAGCTAAGTTCCTGTGCCCATCTATGGGCGTGGCAGCCATGTCGACATGGAGGAGAACTCTTCGTGATCGGCAAGATGCTGGCACACTATCGAGTCGGTGAACAACTGGGCCGCGGAGGGATGGAAGAAGTTTACCGGGCTGACGACATCAGGCTGGGCCAGCCCGGTAGACTTCTCCCGTCCTTGCCGGGCAGCGATGTGACTTCGTAATGGCTCAGCGTCTTGCCTATACTGGACATGCACCCCGCCAGGCAGAGGCTGTCTACATCCTGTTCGATGGCGCTTTGCGATGCGTAAGGCCATTATATGCAGCTGTGAACGATGGAGAAAGGGAAATACGGTGCCCGGGTTATCGTCGGACAGACCCGAACGCGATTAACGTGCTTGCATCAAATCCTCGATGCTCAGGCCTATATCTTTGGCTATTTGTTTAAGCAAGAGAGGCGAAAAATTCGGCCAGCATGGAAGGGAACTGTTGTGCGCCAACCGTCAGCATGTCGATATCGCTTGTGTGAACCGCGCTGCCGGATTTGCTCGAAGCCCAGCTTCCCGAGGATTGCAGCTACCTCTTTCGGTTTTAAAACCGGAGGTTTTGTCATCAGGCCACCTGAATCGTTTGAATCCCAATAAACTCGGTTTCAAGGATTGGCTCTCCGTCCTCCAGAAGCATTTCAATGACTTCCTGGAGATTTTGCCGAAGTTCATCGAGTGTTTCCCCCTGGCTATGAGCTCCCGAAAATCCCGGTACATAACCGACATAAAGCCCGGTGGCGGGGCATTTTTCCACGACTGCAGTATATGCTCTCATCGGATCAGCTCCATAAACATGATATTCTCACACGCCGGTCCATCCCGCCCTTGCCGAACTGCGATGTGATTTCGTGATGCGCAAGCATTTTGCCGATCATGGCGATTCCTTCGGCACGCATGCCGGAACAGCAGAGCCTTTTCGCCTCGCCGGAGGCGGTGGTTTACGCTAATGCAAACTAATCTGCCCCGATCAGTGCCTCGTCTGCGGTCATGCTGGGGGGAACTGCATTCGCTGAGCCAATTCTTTCTCCGAATTCGCATTTAACAGTAGGAGTGAGGTGGAAAATGAGACGATCCCTGGAAGCTTTCATAGTGGCTTTGGCAGCACTGAGCTGCGTGATTCTTCAGGCACAGACTCCTGCACCGGTCCGGCTGGAAACGGCTCCTGCCGCCGGAATAGTTGATTCGGTTTTGGTCCCCGCGGGTACAACCTTAGCGCTGGAACTCCAGGACAGCTTGAATACCCGGTATGCAAAAAAAGGAGACCGCGTCAGCTTCAAGATCACTTCTGAAGTTCTGATAGACGGCCGCGTGGCGATCCCGCGGGAGAGTAGCGTAGATGCCACGATAGTCGCGGCAAAGCGCGCCGGATTGGCTCAAAAAGGGGGGGAAGTCCAATTGGCATTGGACCGGATCGTGCTGCCCGATGGAACGAGCCTGCCGCTGTTAGCGAAGCTTGCGCGCCCAGGCCATTGGAGCCGCTCTGACAGGATCGCCCCGGAAGGTCCAAGCGATCGCGATGGCTGGCAGAACCTGCAAACGATTAGCGGAAAGGCTATCAATATGTCTGTTATGGGCGCAATGATAGGAAACTCGGACAATGCCGCGATGGCGATGGCCGCAGGCGCCGGCGCCGGCGCTATTATCGCTCTCCTGGAGATCCTGCTGGAGCGCGGGCCCGAGCTCGATCTGCCTCCGGGCATATTGTTCCAAGCCGAGCTTACGACTCCATTAACAGTTCCTGTGGCGGCTGCAGGCAACGAGCAAGTTGTCCTCCCCAGCCCACAGCCGCCGTCGCCTCCGCCTCGGACTGAGGAGCCCCTGGCCGAAAGTGTTGCCCCGTCTTCCAATACCACCCAGGCGCCGCTTGATTCCGGCCCACTTCCCAAAGCGGAAACCACGCCAGACATCCCGACGGTGCCGCCGGACGCGAGCGTGCCGCCTTCTCTGGCGTCGGTTCGGCGAGCCTCGGAAGCTCCGGTCGCGGAGACCAATTCCGGCTTTAAGTTCAGCGTGAATGTAAACCTTGTCCTGGTCGAGGCCACGGTAAGGGATGAACGAGGCTCGATCTACATCAAGCTGCGCCGCGAAGATTTTCATGTGCTGGAGGACGGTGTGGAGCAGGAGATCTGCCATTTCTCGCGGGACGAACTGCCTCTTGCAGTCGCGGTGGTGATTGACCGCAGCGGCAGTGTAGCCCAGGTTATGAATCGGCTGCGACGCGCCGCCGTTGAGACTCTTTCCCAGCTCAAGCGCGAGGATCAGGTCGCTCTATTCTCGTTCGCTGACGGGACTGAGCGCATCGCGAGCCTGACCGCCGATCGCCAGAGCATCACCGACGGTATCTCCGTCATCAAGCCAGGCGGCGGAACGAACATCAAGGACGCGCTTTTCGAGGCTGCGAGCTACCTGGGCCGGGAGACGCCGGCTCACCGTCACGCCATCATCCTCATTTCGGATAATCAGGAAACCGTCGACAGTCGTGCCTCTGAAAATCAGGTTATACGGACAGCCCTCGAAACCGAAAGCGTGATCTATAGCATCAGGGTGGAGGATCCCTCAACCGTCGACATCTTAGCCTTTACTGCCCCGATTGCAGAACGTGGATCAGTCAAAAGGATCACTCAGGAAACCGGCGGGGAAATATTTGAATCCGACAAGCTGGGATCGGTCGAGGCCGCCATGCAGGCAGTGGTTTCCCGCCTGAAACTCCGTTTTACGTTGGGCTATCAAAGCACAAACCAAAAGCGCGACGGCACCTTCCGTAGAATCGACGTCCGCCTGGCCAACAGGGAGCCCTTGAATTCCGGTTTCACCGTTTATTCCCGCCGTGGCTATTACGCCGCAAAGGCCGAGGTGGAATCCGTCCGCGCCAAAAGCGCGGATTCTTCGCCGCATGTGGGGCAGCCTTTGTCCTCGATGAGCCGGCCGCCGGCCGCAACCGATCAGGCGAAATCCTCAAGCAGTTCATTCACCAATGAGGATATCCTGAAATTGGCTAAGGCTGGTTTCGGGGAGGAGGTAATTTTCGAAGCCATCCGGACGAACGAGTGTCATTTTGATACATCGGCCAGTGCCTTGCTGGCGCTCAAGAATGAGGGGATTAGCGAGAAGATCATCCTTGCCATGCTCGCCGCCATGCGAGTTCCGGCAGGCACTCCAGCGCCGAAGAGGGAAAGTGTTTCTTTCCCCGAGCGCACGGGTATCTACCTTGTGAAGGACGGCGGGTATGTCCCTTTGGAGTTGGAGCCAGTTGAGTGGCGCTCCGATTTCTTCGCGGGAACGACAATCCTGGGGAAGCGAACGACGACTCCGCTCAGGGTTAGTCTGGATACTCTTCAGAGCGCGCTTCAACTGTCCAACAGACCGGAGTTCCTTCTGGTATGTCCTGCAGGGGTTGCCGGGATTGAATATTACCTGTTGCGCGCAGAGGACAACAGGAAGAGTCGCGAGTTCCGGACGGATTTCGAGGTTATCAGCGATGGTTCACTCATTGCCTTACAGGGGATGGGCCAAAACAGAATCCCCTTCACGGCAAAGAATCTGGGATCCGGCAGGTTCAGGCTGGGATTGCTGGAGCTCGGGAAGGGCGAGTATGCTTTCTTGCCGCCGACCCGAGGCGTCAACGGCAAACTATATACATTCGGAGTGCAGTGAGAGCGCCGGTGTATCCATACCATCTGAAAAGAGACCTCGATGGGATTTTGCCAAAAGATGCGAAACGCAACCCTTGGATGGGAATTTCACGACGTCATAGTTCCAGATTCAGCCGGGAACTGGAAGCTCATGTGAAATGAAATAGAGTCGTGGATTCCGGATTTAGCGGCGATTGCGCGGCTCCTTTATGCTGCTCTGGATGTTGGCCGCTGCCTCTTGCGCACGCCGTTTGGCCTCGGGCTCCCAACTGTTCTTGGCAGCATAAGATTGCAGTATTCCCATCGCTTTTGATTTTGTGAGGACTCCGGATGCTCCAAGGCCTATCTTCTCCACAGCCGCCACGGCCATCATCCTGACTTCCATCCCGCCTATCAATGCCTCAGAATTCAGAGGGGCAACAAGAAGATCAATGGCCGCATCGCAGGCGGCGTCATTTTGGCTTCCCTCGACTGCCCTCACGACCGCGTTGATTGCCGGTATCCTGACGCCGTTGTTCACTCTTTGGATGGGAGGCCCCAACTCCTTGACAGCCGCCAGGGCTATCTCGCCGCGGTTTCCGGACCGTGTAATGCTGTTGAGCGCGTCAATGGCTGCATTGCGAATCGGCAGTTGAGAAGCCTGCAACGGTTCGCGCAACGCGGCCAGGGCCTTAATTTTTATCTGAGCATTCTCTGTACTGTTCGCAATCTCGGCAATGGCATACACAGCCGGCATCCGGATGTGATCCGACGCGCTGCCTACCGGCTCAAGCAGCAGATCGAGGGCGCTCGATTTCACCTCGGGATGGGTAGAGGCTAATCCAATCGCCCAGACCCGGTGAAGCGCATCCACCCTGGTTATTGTGACAGAATCCGCCACCTTCTCTTTCAGTCTCGCAAGCTCTGCAAGCTGGGATCCCAGGTCGCTCTGTGAAAAAACTTGCCCCCCGCCATGACTAGGGCCGCGAGAACGGGGAAAATCAGTTTTAGGCTCGCCATGACCGTTTTCCTCCTTCGATCGCAAGATAACATGATAATTATACCGCCCGGCATCAGTTTGACGATACCGACAACATGAGTTACGCCGGAAGGATCGGCTCTCGGGAGCGCGATACTCTGTAACCGCCTGCGGGCTGCTTTTTTTAAAAGATTACGGGCTAACGACTGCCGGCAACTCAATTTCAGCTGGTGACTATAATAACCTCTTGTGGTGTCGTTTTCGCAGCTTGCTCAAGGGTCAAGAGAAGAAGCAGCATTCCCAGGGAGCGGTGAACAATCTGCCTTCTTCCAAATCCTGTCAGACGGCTCCAGGTACCTTATACTCCTGGGAAATTCATTTGTTAGTTCTGCATTGCTCACACCTCAGGTCAATATTGATCACCGCGGTTAACAATAAGAGTGCATTGCTGCCTTTGTGCCTGACCCACATCCAACACATGGGAAATTGGAGCGAGGTTTCAAATCAGGACTGTAAGCGGCAGATGCCGTAGCGACCGAGGGAATTGTAAAAAATATAAATTTGATACAATTTGCGCCCGGCACTATTTTTTCGATAGCATGTCGTGGAGCCTGACGGTGCGCAATGCGACAGGCACGCCCGGACCCAACTCTGTAGTAGAAAGCCTGAGAAGTGGGGGTTCGCTCTGGCTTTAACGCCGTTTGCCATGACAGGAGTTGGTCGATGCCACAGACTGCTCATCCAACTGCCGGAGGTAATAGGCTTGTGTTTATCCCTGACCTCCGAATGCGCTGGAATGCACCGCCCCGGGGGGTGCTCGGAAAATGGTTCGCCCGCGGTCTGAGGCTCGACGAGACGCACTCTGTGTCGGAATCACACCCCTGGTATCTCGTCCTCTGGCTTACCGGCGTCGACTATTTCTCCACGTTGGGTTACCAACCCGGGATAGCCCTTCTTGCAGCAGGAGCTCTTTCGCCTCTGGCTACGGGGATTCTTGTTCTGGTCACACTCTGCGGAGCGCTGCCGATTTATCGAGAGGTAGCGCGCAGGTCTTTCGTCGGCCAGGGTTCGATCGCAATGCTCGAGAACATCCTTTCCGGATGGAAAGCCAAAATTTTCGTTCTCATTTTGCTTGGTTTTGCCGCCACTGACTTCGTGATCACGATGACCCTTTCGGCCGCCGACGCGGCACAGCACGCCGTTGAAAATCCCTATCTGCATCCCTATATCGGTGACGCACAAATGACTCTCACCCTGCTCATGCTGGGCATGTTGGCAGTTGTTTTCCTCCGCGGATTCGTCGGAGCCATCGGGCTGGCGACGGCCGTCGCGATTCCCTACCTATTGCTGAACATAATTGTTATTGTCCGCGGGTTGTGGGAAATCGCGCTCCACCCCGAGCTGATGGAGCACTGGAGCGCAACCTTGCGCCTCCAGGGGGATTGGACTTCTTTGATGCTCGTGTCTGCGCTGATCTTCCCCAAACTTGCGCTGGGCCTGAGCGGTTTCGAAACCGGCGTTTCCGTCATGCCGCTCATTGCAGGCGAGACGTCAGATAAGGACCAGGAGCGCCCTCACGGACGAATCCGAGCGACCCAAAAGTTGCTAGGTTCAGCCGCCGCGATCATGAGCGTTTTGCTCCTGCTTTCGAGCTTCATCACCGCTCTGCTCGTACCCGAAAGCGCTTACCAGATCAACGGTCCGGCCGCCGGCCGCGCCATTGCCTATCTCGCGCACGGATTGCTTGGAAATACATTTGGAACGTTTTACGACATTTCGACAATTCTGATTCTCTGGTTTGCCGGAGCCTCTGCTATGGCAGGCCTCCTCAACCTGATCCCGCGCTATCTCCCCCGTTTTGGCATGGCACCGCTCTGGGTAGCCTATGCGCGCCCGCTGGTTATCATCCTTTTTTTCGTTGATGTGATTCTGACGGTGGCCTTCAAAGCCAATGTGGAAGCGCAGGGCGGCGCCTATGCGACCGGCGTGCTTGTCCTGATGCTCTCTGCCGCCATTGCTGTTAGCCTTGCTTTCTGGCGCGAGGCCCAAGCGGATGAATCCGCCAGGCGGAGATCGATGCTGCTCAGCCTGGTTTTTGGGGTGGTGGCTCTCGTTTTTGTTTTCACGCTGGTTGACAATGTGATTGAACGGCCGGACGGGGTTATTATTGCCACCCTCTTCATTATTGCGATCATTCTCTTTAGCGCGATCAGCCGGGCACGCCGCGCAATCGAGCTCCGGGTTACGGAACTGCATTTTTTGGATGAGAAGTCCCTGTCCCACTGGCATGCGATCGTTGGCAAGAAAGTCCATCTCGTACCTTTGCGGAGTTCCTCCAAACTGGCGCGCGCGAGTAAAGTCGCGGAGATTCGCAAGTATTATAAGGTCAAGGAGGCCGTTGCTTTTATTCACGTGAACCTGTTGGACAACCGGAGCGATTTTCTTGCCCCGCTCCGTGTGCGCTTAACCCGGCACGATGAAGACTATGTTATCGAGATATTCGGTGCCACTGGCATTGCCAACAGCATTGCCTACATCAGCGAGCTGATAGATCCCATCAGCATTTTCTTGGGCTTGACGAGACACAACCTCATGACGCAATCGCTGAGGTATGTCTTTTGGGGCGAAGGGGAGACCGGACTGATGGTCTACAAGATACTGCTCACCTACTGGGAATGGACACCTGAGGAGGATATCCGACCGCTCATCTTTCTGATGAGCGATTGACAGGCATACGGCTGTTTATTGAAAAACAGGGAATAGTGAGCTTATAGAGTCTATATCCATCAAAATAGAAAGAACAAAACGCCTCTTACTCAATCATTTCTATTGACACGCATCCAGTTATAAAATACATTTAGTTAACACTATTGTTAATTATGTGTTTTCAATGAGAATCCAGGAACTGAATTCCATAGGGCACTTATATTTCGGCTACGAGGAGATCGCCAGAGCCCTGAGGATCAGCCTCGAATCTGCCAAGGTGAGCGCAAGCCGGTATGTGCGACTCAGGCTTCTAATGCGGTTGAAACGCAACATCTATGTACTCAGCGAGCGGTGGCGGGCGGCAAGCCGGATAGAACGATTCGCGCTGGCAAATCTGGGGCAAAGCCCCTCCTACATTTCGCTGCTGTCAGCCCTGGATTACTACGAGGTAACAACACAGGTCCAGCAGGGACGGATCGACTCCGTGGCGATAAAGCGCACCCGGGAATTGTCGCTTGGAGACAGCATATTCCGGTACACTAAAATCAAGCGAGCTCTTTATTTCGGGTTTGTCCGGCAGCAGGGTATCTTTATCGCTGCTCCGGAAAAGGCGTTTTTGGATGCCATGTATCTGGTGTCCCTCGGACGGTATGCGCTAGATTTCGCCGCCATCGACAGCGAGAAACTCGATCGCAAGGAGATCGCGCGGATGAGCCGCAAATTTCCGCTGAAAACCAGAGAGATACTTGAGAAATATGGATACCCTGGAACGGCATGAAGTTGTTGAGATGGAAGTCCTTGACCGGATGAACAGTTCCAGGCTGCTGGACCCTCTGGTTTTTGGAGGCGGCAGCATGCTGCGGCTCTGCCATGAGCTCAACCGTTACTCTGTCGATCTTGATTTCTGGTTCATCAGGGAAACGCCCCAGACAGGCTTTTTCCAGAGACTGATTCAAACCCTCAGCCAGGACTATGAGATCACCGATTCCCAGATCAGGCGCTTCACCATGCTTGTGGAGGTCCGGGCCGAAAAATATCCAAAAAGGCTGAAGCTTGAAATTCGCAGAGAAAAAAAAGACTGTGATTACCAGGAGAAGATCGCCTTTTCACGTTTCAGCACCACACAGGTGCTTCTAAAGGCCCACACCCTGGAACAGACAATGAGGAATAAGATCGAGGCGCTGAGGGACCGGGGCGAGATCAGGGACTGTTTCGATATCGAGTTTATGCTTAGGCGTGGCACTGGTTTGCCTAAAATTACAGTTAGGCAGGCCGATGAAGTTCGGAAAAAGGTGACCGGATTCAAAGACAGGGACTTCAAAGTCAAACTTGGGTCCATCGTCGACAGCAAAACACGTGTCTACTACATCCAGAACCGGTTCAGCCACTTGCTGGAAAAATTGAAGTTGGAAGAATAGCTGCAGGAAGAGCGGGTAGGGACCGCGACAAAACCTTCACAGGATTACTTATAACGCCGTTTGGATCGATAAAGTGTGGGCTTAGGCGCAATGGCGGCAGCATTTTGGGCATATAGGGATTCCCATTTTCCGCTAGCGCCTCAGTAATTTCTTGCAACCCCAAATACCCCCCCAATTTTAATACCAGCGATTTATCGTGGTCCGTCCCCAAATTCACCTTTTCCGCCCCGGAGATTTTGAATTTGTGCCAATACTGGAATGTTTTGCCCGATCTGTCCGTCCACTGCTGTCCGCAGACCATAGGGATTCACTCGAATGAACTCGGGAAACCCCGTTTATTTTCTGTGACAGGCTTGAATGCAAAAATGGGGCATTGATGAGCGAATGCATGATCGCCGTATCTGACATCCAACAGCTCGAAATGCCCGCGCACAGAATCAAGGAACTCGCTTTGAGTCGGATAGGTAGCCTTCATGGGCGGGGCTCCGGTACGGACCGGCAGGTTTTTGATCTCAGGAGGAGGTGTGTAACCGGTTCTCCGGTATAGTTCCGGCAGAGAGATTCCA
>Ga0208980_10002618_pt1 | contig 10881 bp, 12 predicted proteins | sample WetSurMetagenome_3_FD_187993 | JGI IMG/M metagenome (GOLD analysis project Ga0208980, IMG submission 187993) | Wetland microbial communities from Twitchell Island in the Sacramento Delta, sample from surface sediment Aug2011 Site A1 Bulk (version 2) | ecosystem: Environmental > Aquatic > Marine...
ATCCAGGCAACCTTAAGATTTTAAGGCCTATTGCATATTGTTATTTTGCACTGGGACGTTTTGATGAGTCGGAGAAATATTATGATCGTTTATCAGCCGGGAAACTAAATGCCCACGATCAAATCAATAAAGGTCATCTCGCACTTTGCAGAGGAAAAAAGAGAGAAGCCATTGATCTTTATAAGCAAAGTATCTTAAGCGGCGAATTGTCAAAAGAACAGTTCATCTCGATTTTTTCGGAAGATATAGATTTGCTTATCTCGCTCGGAGTAAATCCTGATGATCTGCCGATCCTGATAGATTACCTTTTATTTATGGTCGGGTAAACCGGTTGTATCATTTCCGGGGTAATGGGATTGCTGCCCGTCAGGTGATGGCCTTCTGTCAGGATAATGCCATCTCTCCATCCGTGGATTTAAAGTGTCACTGTTATGACCATTCCTGTTTTGCCGTATCATCTGGTGCCGCCGGTCATCCATCTCTTTTAATCTTGCCTGTTGATCCTTTGTAAGGTTAAGATCAATTTCTTTTCTGAATTCGTTCATGCTGGCATCGAGATCTTTCCTGAAATTATTTTGTAATTCTGAGTTAATTTTAGCGTATTTATCCAGTATCAGGTCTATTTTTGCTTTCTGTTTATCATCAGGCTGGATTGTCCGGTAAAAACCCTCCCGGAATCTCTCCTCAGAGAAATAGACCCTGACAGGTTTCAGCCTGTGTATTCTTATCTGGGCAGAAGTAAGCATCCCAAGGATAAATCCCAGTATCAATGTCAGGAGAACAACTATTATCGATTTTGCTTTCATTTTATGCTAATTACCAGTTAAGAGACAGACAATACTTTCATTATAATTATCGCTAAGGCCCAGGAATGAGTTTAATGAAAAAGACCCATCCATCAGAAAGATGGAAATAACCAGTAGTACAATAGCAGCTACTCCGGCAAGAGCAACGCGATAAAAAGCAAAATTCAAATATTTTACAAATTCGATTTCACGGTTTACAGCTATTCCTGCTGAAAAAATCTTATTCAGCACCTTGTCTCCAAAGTCAGGATTGAAATTATAGGAGATTCCCTCTTCCTCAACTACTCTGGAAACCTCAGCAGCATCAGTGTCTGCATCCAGCGCACTGATCATCAAGTTTTTAATCTCTGAGGGGTTCATCGTATTGTCAGTTTTTTAGAGTTTTACTAAAATATTTCTTAATTGCTCCTGAGCTCTTGATAACCTTGACAGGACTGTTCCCATTGGCAGATTCAATATTTCAGCCGTTTCTTTTGTAGAATAGCCCTGAAGCATTCTCATGGTCACAATAATTCTAAATTTCGGATCCATAGCCTGTAACGCTTTATCTACGAGTTCAGATGCCTCTTTTCTTCCTTCAGTATCATGGTCGGCGATTTCAAATTCATGCATTTCTGTATTGGCCTTGTGCGAAAACATTGAAAAAAATCTTTTTCTCCTCTTAATTTCATTCAAAGTCAGATTCACAGCAATTTTCTGAATGTAGGTTGAAAGCTTTGATTCTCCCCTGAAATCAGATAGTGAATAATAAAGATTAATAAATACCTCCTGTCCAATATCTTCAGCATATACCGAGTCTCCCAGCATACCTTTGACCGTACGTGCAACCATCTTCTGGTAACGCTTCACTATTTCTCCGAAGGCCTTTTTATCGCCATTCAGTGATGCCTTTACCAGTTCCTTTTCGTCAGTCACATTGTACGACTCGCTTATCATACTACAGTATATAGACAAACAGTAATCTTTGAATATTCCCGATTGTTAATTTTTATTAACACAATTCCTTAAGATCATTATTTAATCAGCTTCTAAAGGGGCCTTTCAGGCAACCTCCCGGCAACTTGTTCACTACCTGCCTGCATCTTCCAGAATAACCTGATAATCTTTTGTGTATCTTATCATGAAGAGTTTCTGATTTTCAAAACCATCTCCAGGATTTTTTCGTTTAAAGTCGTAATCGCTTTGTAAGAGGTCAGGATAATGGATTTCAGGATGAGAAATAAATTCCTTTCCGTGCATTGCAAGGCCGCTTAAGAAATAAAATGTAAGATCATATCCTTGCCAGGCATAACTTTTTTCCAATGGTTGGGTATGAAATTTTTGCATGAATTCTGAATTGAATTTTTTTACGTTCAGTTTGGAATAATCAATCCAGTAAGGTGAATATACCAGCATATCCATATCAAATAACTCTTTCTGGTCGAGCCTGTCGAGATCCCTTATCACAGGATATGCAAAAAGCTTAATATTGAATCTTCTCGATAAGCCGCTTACATTATCTATTATCTCACTTATAACAGGAGCCTCTTCAGAAGCAATTATAACCACATTTTTAGATTGTTCCGAAAGAGCATGGCCCAGTCTGTTTATTGAATCATTATTAAACATAGAACCGCTATAGAAGATAAATTCCTTGAATTTAATCTCCTCATAAGGAATCTTATAACTCAACTCTTTAAATATCAAATCCTTAAATCTCTTAACATCCTCGTCAATGCCTGCAGTATCAGAATGAATAAATACAATATTATTATCATAGAATTCACCAATTTTCCTGGCAAGAGCTCTTTGTGCGACTTCGAGTGAAGAACTTGCCATAAAAAGAGTAGGATTATTGATCAGTGCAGAATTATTTAATAAGGGAACAGGCGAAACTACAGGAATATTCCTTCTCGATGCATAGTCAGAAACTATGGAGACATTATGGGAATAAACAGGTCCGAGGATAAGATCCATATCATCAAGCTTTCCTGAACTGATCAGTTTTGTAATCCCGGTTGTATCACTTTTTATATCGTAAGTATGCAAAGTAATATTTAGTCCAAGAACCCGTAATGTGTCTGCAGCCAGCAATATACCTTCGTACATCTCGAGAAAATCGAGGCTGCCGGGATAGATCCAGTCATCTGCAACTTTATTCACCTTATAAATTCTTTTACCCTTAACTAATTTTGAAGAATCCATTTCAATTCGATCGGTATTCTCAGTCAGGTAGAAAGGAAGCAGAACAGCTACGTCAAATGAACCTTTAAGGTCACTCACCGTTGTATAGCCCGATCTTACCGGAATAACCGGTGGCTTTTCCTCCACGATTGATACGGTGTCAACAATAGGTTGTTCAATCTCCTGTACTTCAGCTTTTTTTACTCCGGGGATTCTTACATAATCACCTACCTGAGGAAACCTCAGGTCTCTGTTCTCTCTTCTCACTTGTCTTACCGTAAGTCCATATTGCTTAGCAATAGAGGAGAGTGTTTCTCCCATGAGAACTTTATGGTAAATATATTTATTTGACTGATCGTCAAATTTTTGCTGGCTGTTCATGAACTCCCGCCTTGGTACAGCAATCTCCATTCCAACAGATAATTTATTTATATCGATCCCGGCGTTGCTTTGAATTATTTCATTTTCTGATACTCCATAAGATTTCGAAAGTGAGTAGACTGTTTCTCCAGGTTTCAGAATATGATAAATGAATTTTGTTTCATCCCTCCCTTCTTTAATCGTTGAAGTTTCCGTTTGCTTAATCTGGTCTGCCAGCTTTACCGGAATTCTGAGTGATTGTCCTTCTTTTATACCGTATACTGCGGGTGGATTTTCCCGGTTCAGGTCTTCGACAGTTATCCCGTACGCTTTTGAAATTGAGTAAGCAGTTTCACCTTTTTTGACCTGATGTATATAGTAAGCAACACCTGAAATAATTACTTTGTCTTTTGACCGCTCTACTTTAACCTGTGAATAAAGAGTATTAGTGGAGATCAGAATAAAGAAAAATACCGGCAGTGATTTGATTTGTGTGATGATTCTCATTAGACTTGTTTATTATTCTCTCTCTGATCTATAATGACTTAAGGAATGATCTGCAATTTCTTTCAATTCGTTCAGGTACATTGCTGATATCGGCTTTCTCAAATTGTTCACCTGTTATCTTTTCGTAAAGTTCAATATACCTGTAAGATATCTCATTTACCAGATCATCGCTCATTTCTGGCACTTCCTGCCCTTCTTTTCCCTGGAAACCATTTGCCATAAGCCACTCTCTGACAAACTCCTTGGACAGTTGTTTCTGGGGAAGACCCTTCTCAAAATGCTCTTCATACTTATCCGCATAAAAATACCTTGAGGAATCTGGTGTATTTATCTCATCGATCAGATAAATCCTGCCATCCTTTTTACCAAATTCATATTTTGTATCTACAAGGATCAGACCATGTTGCTGAGCTATTTCAGATCCTCTCATAAAAACATCCATTGTATATTTTTCAATCAGCGTGTAATCATCTTCCGAGATAAGACCACTTCTGATTATTTCAGAACGTGAAATATCCTCATCATGCTTACCCTGGTCAGCTTTCGTTGTCGGTGTTATTATAGGTTCTTTAAACCGTTGATGTTCTTTCATACCATCAGGAATTTTAATTCCGCAGATCTCTCTGGCACCTGATTTATATGTGCGCCATGAACTTCCGGTTAGATAAGCCCGTACAATCATTTCGACGGGAAACGGTTCGCATTTATGACCAAAAGTCACGGTCGGATCCGGTGTCGCAATCTTCCAGTTTGGAACTATATCATTTGTAGCATCAAGGAACTTAGCAGCTATCTGGTTAAGTACCTGTCCCTTATATGGAATACCCCTGGGCAGCACAACATCGAAGGCTGAAATCCTGTCAGAGACTATCATAAGGAGATATTTATCATCAATATTATATACATCCCTAACTTTTCCCTTATAAATGCTTTTCTGGCCCGGGAAATTATAGTTCGAACTCAAGATTGTCTTTACCATTTTGTCAAGTATTTAATATATCTCATTTCTTTGTGTACCTCCGTGCTTCTCCATGCATTTCTGTGTCGGTTCCTGTATTATGCTACATGAGAACCACATAGTTATTTTTTATTAATGTTTTTCTGCCTGTCAACTTCATTTTCTTCATTCTCGTAAGCTCTGACAATTCTTTTGACAAGCTTATGCCTGACGATATCGCGTTCATCAAACTTGATTATGGATATACCTTCTATATTAGCCAGAATCCGAATAGCCATAAGCAGACCGGAATCAATCTTCCGGGGAAGATCTATCTGTGTGGTATCTCCTGTCATGATAAACTTGGAGCTCACTCCCATTCTTGTCAGGAACATTTTAAGCTGGCTGATAGTCGCATTCTGTGCCTCATCCAGAATTACGAATGCGTTTTCAAGGGTCCTTCCTCTCATAAATGCAAGGGGTGCTATCTGCACTGTTCCATCCTCAAGCCATGTTTCAAGTTTTTTGAATGGCAACATATCATGTAAGGCATCATATAGTGGCTGAAGATAAGGGTCAAGTTTTTCTTTCATGTCACCCGGGAGAAACCCAAGTCTTTCGCCTGCCTCAACTGCCGGCCTGGTAAGAATAATTTTTTTTACCTCCCTGTCTTTTAGCGCTTTCACTGCCAATGCAATTGACGTGTAAGTCTTTCCGGTCCCCGCTGGTCCTTCTGCAATAATCAGATCATTTGTCTTATAGTCATTTACCAGCTGCAACTGGTTTACAGTTCTGGCACGGACCGGCTTTCCGCTTGTACCAAAAATGATAACCTGCTCAAACTCCCCGTTTGAAGCAGACTTCATATGCTGCGCATCAAAAAGATATTTTTCAATATCCTGTTCATCGAGCCTGTGATATTTCCTGTAATATTCGATCAGTTCATTGAATTTCTCTGCAAACACCGTTATTTCAGTTTCTTCTCCCAGACATTTTATCTCATTGCCCCTGGCCATGATCTTGATTTTAGGAAAAAAACTACGGATTTTATCAAGCAGCGAATTGTTTGTGCCGAAGAAGACTACTGGGTCTATATCCTCCAGAAAAATGATTATCTCTGTCATTAAAACCTAAAAAAATTAATGAACTCTTGTTTCATTTGCCAATTTTATCGGGAAACCTTGTAAATAGTTCATAAAAATATTCAATGGCAAGTACAAAGTAAGGTTATTTTTTCCTTAGAAGATTATCTTTGTTACAAGTTTTTTCATATGCCTGTAATTACATTGACAACAGAGTGGAAGCCTGATGATATCTATTACGGAATCATTAAAGGGAAGCTTTGCAGCAAATGCCCCGGAACAATTATAATTGATAACGCCGGTAACATTCCTGCCTTTAATATTTCGCTTGCCTCATTTATAATAAGAAATACCTATACTAATTACCCAAAAGGATCGGTACATATTATATGTGTACATTCTGAAGCCCATAAAGATCAGGATCATCTTATTGTCAGAGCCAGGGATCACTTCTTCATTGGAACAGACAATGGAATATTTAACCTTATTCTGAATTCCGAGCCGGATGAGGTAATAAAAATAGAACCCGGCGAAACGAGCGATGAACTTGAAATATTTGCTAAGGCTGCCTCACATCTGATAACCGGAAAAAATCCTGCTGACCTGGGAAAAACTGTAAAAAGTTTAAGTGAAAGGGTTCCGCTGAGGGCAACTATCGACAAAGATGTAATTATTGGCAGTATTATTTTTATCGACTCTTATGGAAATGCAATTTCCAATATCACAAGGGAAGTCTTCTACAGGGTATTCGAAAATAAAGCGTACAGGATTCTTATCCAGAGCAATAAAAATTATGTTGATCAGATTTCCATTACCTACAGTGATGTGCCGGTAGGTGAAATGCTGGCAAGATTCAACCAGCTCGATCTTCTTGAAATATCAATCAATGGCGCTGATGTTTCTGAATTACTTAGTCTTTCTGTCGGATCAGTATTGCGTGTAGATATTGCCAATAAAACTGCTCCTCCAAACCGTCTGTTTTAAAAATAATGATTCATGAATGACAAAAATAAAAGCCTTGAAGAGTTTAGCAGGCTACTAGGCATAATTGATGAACTGAGAGTGAAGTGTCCATGGGATATGAAACAGACGAACGAGAGTCTGAGGAAACTTACCATTGAGGAGACTTACGAACTGGCAGATGCAATTTCCTCAGGCAGCGATGAAGGTATAAAGAATGAACTGGGGGATCTTATGCTGCATCTTGTATTTTATGCAAAGATTGGAGCAGAAAACGGAGCTTTTACTATGGCTGATGTACTTGAAGGTATAAATAATAAACTCGTTTACAGGCATCCTCATGTTTTTAGTAATGTAAAAGTTTCAGGCGCATCAGAAGTGGAGGAGAACTGGGAACAACTCAAAATTAAAGAGGACAATGGCTACAAACCGGTACTTTCAGGTGTTCCAACTTCGCTTCCAGCAATAATTAAAGCGAACAGGATTCAGGAAAAGGTCAGGGGTGTCGGTTTTGACTGGGAAAAACGTGAACAGATTTGGGATAAGGTCCTTGAGGAAATCTCGGAGTTGAAAACAGAAATAGAAAAACATGACAAGGAATCAATTGAGTCGGAACTTGGCGATGTTCTTTTTTCAATTATTAACGCATCACGTCTTTATGGTATTGATCCGGAAGCTGCTCTTGAAAAAACCAACAGGAAATTCATAAAAAGGTTTAACTACCTTGAGAAAGAAACACTTACAAAAGGGATTTCACTTCACGATATGAGCCTTGATGAGATGAATGTTATCTGGGAGAAAGCGAAGAAGAAGGACTAGATTACAGTAGAGACAGGTCTGAGACAGGTCTGAGACAGGTCTGAGACCTGTCTCTACTTCGCAAACCTGTAAGAAAGTAATTGGTATATTATCTTTGCCGCTATAAAATCAGGAGCTTTATTGGTCACAGAAGGGCATAATTCAACAACATCGAAACCGACAACGTTTCTTGATTTTATCACATCTCGCAAAAAATGCATCAATTCAAAGTATTCAGGACCTCCTGGTTCTGGTGTTCCGGTCGATGGCATTAATGACGGGTCAAGTACATCCAGGTCGATGGTGATATATACATTTTCCGAAAGCTTTTCAATGGCCCTGGCATACAAATCTTTATGGTAATGGAGCATATAAGCATAGAATATCCTGTCTTCCTCAATATAAGGCTTTTCCTCGACCGACATGCTTCTGACGCCCACCTGAACCACAGGAGCATATTCACGCGCTCTGGCCATCGCACATGCATGATTATATTCAGAACCTTCATATACCTGTCGCATGTCAGCATGAGCATCCAGCTGAAGGATGGTAAGATCTCTATAATGTTCTGAAAATGCTTTCATTGAGCCTATGGAGACAGAGTGGTTACCTCCAATAACTACCGGGAATTTTTTATCTGCTAAAAGTGATAATATCTTATCATGCAGGGCATTGACCATTTTTTCCGGCGTTTCGTTTTCGTGAACAGGATGCACAGTATGGATACCGGCCAGATGAGCCTCTGAGTTTGTTTCAATATCGTAAAACTCAAGATTAACAGATGCTTCAAGGATGGCAGCAGGTCCCTTATCTGCTCCCCTCATCCAGGTACTGGTAGCATCATAAGGTACAGGAACAATAATTATGCCTGATTCCTGATAAGAGTAGACTACCTCATTGCCACCAAAGTTCATAAAATAGATTTTTTGTTCATGGAAAACATTTCCAATTACATATTTTCTTTTCCGCTGATAGTGCAGATCTTCGCAGGAAGCCAAAATCTGATCTGTGTTGATCAGCGTATCTGCGTGAAACAACTTTCTCTGATTCTATTCTTTTTTGGGCTTAGGAGAGGCCTTCTTCTTTTTCTTTTCTGCAACAGGAACTTGTTCACCTTCGGTTTTAACTTCAGCTTCCTTCTCTTCTTTAATGAGAAGGTTCAGACTATGCAGGATATTATACCAGTGTGCAAGTTTTTTGATATCGCTTGTATAAACTTTGTCTTTTGAATACTCAGGAAGAATACCTTCAAACCAGGCTTTCAGCTTGTCAGCATCAGCTTTGTTATCGATGGCAAGGCCTCCATTTTCTTTTTCAAAGATCAGGTCAAAAACTTTTCCAAGAGGCATATCCTCATTATCAGTAAAAATTGCAATATCTTCCAGCGAGCTAACCTTAGCTGAACTATATGCACTGCTTCTTTTTTTTGTCTCAAGGTGTTCAACAATTATTGCATTTTTTCCCTGGGCTATAAATCTAAAAAGCCCTGGTTCACCGGAAATTGCCAGAATATCTTTTAAAATCATCTCATAATTATTTAAGTACAAATTTAATTTTAGAATTGTAAAGTCCTTTTCAAAACTTACTTTTTTATTAATACAAATCAGTTCATGTTACGTTCCTTTTTAATCTTTTCGTACGCCTGGTTAACCATGGCGAATTTCTCATCTGCCGATTTCCTGAAATCTTCGCCAAGATGACTGACTTTATCAGGATGATATTTCATTGCCATCTTTCTATATGCTTTTTTAACCTCCTCGTTCGAAGAATTGGGCTCTATCTCAAGAATTTTATATGAAGAATCCGTTTCCGGGATAAACATATTCTTTATCGATAAAAAATCGTTTGACGCCACTCCAAGGTATACTGAAATCTTTTCAATGATTTCAATTTCTGATGGATGGATATGTGAGTCTGCAAGTGAAATATTAAAGAGAAGATGTAACAACTGCAATCTTGAGGAGTAATCCATATTTCCCTTTATCTGCTGGCAGACATCCCTCACGGGGATTTCCTGTTTTAATATATCTTTCAGCATCAGAAGAGCTTCTTTAGCAGAGTCTCTACCGAATTGTCTGATAAAGAATTGTTTAGCATAGTCAAGTTCGGATTTTACCACTTTCCCGTCTGCTTTCATAACTGCCGCCACAAGAACGAGTAAGCTCATACCGAAATCTCCCTGACTTGTCCTCCCAGACCTGGAAGTGTATGTAGAAGTATCAACAGTGGTACCATCTATCATTGAGCCAACGAGAAATCCTAATAGCCCTCCGATAGGACCTCCCATAACAAAGCCGAGTCCTCCGCCCAGCCATTTTCCAAAGATTCCCATATTCAGTTTCAGGTGTTAATATATGACATTATATCATTATGGATTTTCAGTATTGCCGGAATGATCATATCATTTTCGGAATTATAAATTACATAATCCGATAATTTCATCCTTGACTCATCATCCATTTGATTTCTCATTCTTTCTCTCACCTGTTCCACCGACAGCTTATTCCTGAGAATAACCCTTTCCATTCTCTGTTCAACAGGTGCTACTACAGTTGCCACCCTGTCTACAAATTCTGCTGCCCCGCTTTCAAAGAGTATAGCTGCCTCCATAATAACATATGGTGAAGACTGGTCCAAAGTCCACTTCATGAAGCGATTGAAAACAGCCGGATGGACAAGGGCATTTACTTTTTTAAGAAGAGTGTTGTTGTTAAAGATAATGCGGGCGAGTTCAGCACGGTCGAGGGTTCCATTGCTGTAAAGGTCTATACCTGATATGGAGTTTAATGAGGAGATTATCCTGCTGTCGCTCTCCATAATTTCCCGTGCTTCCTTGTCAGCTGAGAAGACTCTCACACCAAGAACGTCGAAGACCCTGCATACGGATGTTTTGCCGCTTCCTATGCCCCCTGTCACACCTAGTTTAAATCTTGATTTTCTATCTGCTTGCATTTCAGTTCCTCCTGACAAAAGGTCATCGTTTCTTTCTGTTTTCAGGTTTATTTTCAGGGATTGATGAAGAATTGGCAATCGTTTTCTCAAGAGTGAAGAAGAGAGTATCGGGTTTAATCGATGTAATCTCGCAACCCGATCTCATCTGCACGTTCAGGCTTTTTGTGAGTCCTGATGTAATAATGTAGTAATTTAATGCTTTATTACCCTGAGTCCTTTTGTAACTGACTTTTGAGATATCAATAATCACAGGCATTTTCCTGCCTGATAATTTAAGTTTCAGTATTGAATAACCAGGACCCTTAAGGAAAAGATT
>Ga0208980_10002619_pt1 | contig 10880 bp, 10 predicted proteins | sample WetSurMetagenome_3_FD_187993 | JGI IMG/M metagenome (GOLD analysis project Ga0208980, IMG submission 187993) | Wetland microbial communities from Twitchell Island in the Sacramento Delta, sample from surface sediment Aug2011 Site A1 Bulk (version 2) | ecosystem: Environmental > Aquatic > Marine...
AAATATTCATCTTCCGTTATAAAGTTAATTTAAATTGTTAAACTACTTTGACATATTTGAAAAATCTACCTGTTTTTACCCTTAATCCCCAAAGGGAACAGGTAGATTTTTCTCCTTTCACCCTTTAGGGTCGGGGTAAAAAAGGAGAAAAATCAGATCTTAAACTAATCTTTAAAAGTAGAATGCAAAATGAATGTTAACCGGGAATAATTTCTGTTATGGAAAAGCTGATCCCATTTAACATCAAGTCTAAAATACAAGTTTCAAAAATGATCAGACTATTCAGCTAAATATTCATTGCCGACTTTCCTGGCACGCTCGGGCTTATCCAGATCAATTCCAAGGGAAATCCCTGTCTCCACAAGGATATTCCAGCCTGCTGCAAGCTGGACATATTCGGCATATTCACCTCCATCAGGAATAATGATAGTCGGGAACATTGTCTTTTTAGTCGAAACGGCAATAATATTCATTCCCACACCTTTGACAAGGCACTCGTTGAATTTTTCCTGCTCGGCCTCAAAAGGTTCGATCCAGATAAGAACCTCGCTTTTATCCATAACCTCTTCGATTCCATGAACTGCGAATGTCCCTTCCAGGTAGTCAGACTTCTTCCTTGTGATCTCGTTGGTTTTCAGTGCCAGTTCTTCAGCAACGCCGTTATTCCTGCCTGCAAAATAGATCTTGCTTGCCTTGCGGATTATGTCAGTTATTGAGGAATTAATTTTCAGAGTGAGTGCTTCTTCAGTCTTGCCGGCAAATTCCTTCAGCCCATCCATTTTCACACCGTGCAGTGCTCTCAGAAGGGCATCATAGAATAATCCCTGTTCCACTACCGATTTGGTCGCGGCAACAGCATCCTCCTTACCGCATTTCAAAACGTGTGTCTTATCGGCAAGCTCCTCAAGCTTTGTGCCCGGGTTCGCAGTCAGCCCGAAAACCGCTCCGTGACCCTGCTTTTTCAGAAGTGTTGCCAGCCTGATCACCTCCTTGGTCTGGCCTGAGTTCGAGGCTGCAAATACTGCAAAGTCCTTCAGTTTATATTCTTCAGCCTGGGTGCTTCCTTCAGTTGCCACAGGCTTTGAAAAATCCCATTTAAGGGAAGCCAGGATAGATCTCTTGGCAGGAAAGATCCTGCTGCTGCCCTCGCCCGTGAGGAATAAACCTTTGCGCGATTTAACAGCTCCAAGAAATTTATCTGCAGCTGCCGGATCAAAAGCCTTAATGATATCAGGGGTCTGCATCATTTCCCTTACCAGGGCAAACTTGTTATACTTTTCCTCTTTTAGGTTCATAGCTATTACAATTTATTTATGAGAAATTCCGAAAGATCATTCTGAATCTGTGGTTCCTTCTGAAAGCCTCCGCCGAGACGCTGCCAGTAGACCTCAGCATAATCGACACCAACCATTTTACCGTAATTCCTGTTCCCTTCCAGAACAAATCCGAAGAAATCATCCATCTTGTGCATATGCTTCATCAGGTCAATCTGAGAAACATGATATCCAAGCATTTTCTTCTTTGTCTCTATAACCGAAGTAACATCAACATAAAAATGAGGCGGAACAATCTGGGCTCCCAGCGGATCAGTAAGCGTAAGCGGAGATGAGTGATAAAGAAGGGGAGTAATCTCAACCGGTTTTTCACTGACCGGAACAGTGTCAAGCGATGAGACCATAGTTGCAGCCTCAACTATATTTGAAGTTGTCCTGTGATCGGAGTGATAATCATTAGAAAGATGTGTGAACACAACCCCTGCCTTCACCTGACGAATAAGTGATATCACTTTCAGACGCATCTCTTTGGTGTCATAAAGGAAGCCATCTATTCCTCCCAAAGTAAAATACTCAGCATCCAGTACTGCTGCAGCTTTCTTAGCCTCCTCATAACGGACACGCGCCGTCTCTTCCATAGTCATTTTGCAACCGCCCAGATCTCCTCCTGTCAGGGTGGCAATTACTATTTTATAGCCTTTATCCTTCAGAAGTTTCAGGGTTCCTGCATTCCATGCCTCTGCATCGTCGGGATGTGCATTTATTGACAATGCAACCTTATTAAATTGTTTAGCCATTACTTTTGTTTTAAATTATTTTGCAAATATTTTTTCTAGTCTGACAAATTCAGGAATTTCACCTGCAAGCGGTTTCATATAATCAATGAACAGAGGCGAGACATGGTTTCCTTCCGCATTAAAATAATCAAGCGGCATAGGCTTTGCCGATACTGCAACTTCTCTGAGCGGGACCACTCCATAATCGACGGCATAAGGCGTATTGGATAATCTCCTAATACTTACCATTACTCCCGATTCTTCCCTGGCGGCAAGCTTCACGGCTTCCACGCCGCACTGGTATGCCTCATCGAGGTCTACCAGGGAAGCCCTGACAAAATCACACATTATAAGAGATTCGGTGATCTGGAATTCTCCCCTGTACCCGAATTCTTCAGTTATCATCCTGTGCAGGCTGGTGGCTACGCTTGCACCACCCATCGCACCGAACTCAGTGTTGTTAAACTTGTCCTTGGTGGTGGATGCACTTACCGGAGTACCATCAGCAAATTTCAAACCTTCGCCGCAAACAATAGATACCCAGCCGTTATCCTTTATACATTTATCGACATCCTTCAAAAATTTCTCACGGCTGAAATGAAATTCAGGGGCATATATCAAATGAGGGGCATCCTCCTCACTCTTTCTTGCCATCGCGGTTGCAGCTGCAAGCCAGCCGGCATCTCTACCTATTGTCTGATAAATTACAAACTTGTCTACTTTCTGCATGTCGCGCGCAAGAACCCCTGCCTGCAATACATTCATAATGTTTGATCTTGCAGCAGATGCAAAGCCGGGAGTATGATCTGTACCGAAAAGATCATTGTCCACTGTCTTGGGAATCCCGATTCCCCTCAGATCATAATTCTCCTTCCTGCAATACTCTTCAACCCTGTGGATAGTGTCCATTGTGTCATTTCCTCCGATAAGGAAGAAATACCTGATGTTGAATTTTTTAAGCACTGAAAGAATGACCGGGAGATCATGCTCCTGTACCTTGTGACGGGATGAACCCAACGCAGATGACGGGGTATGACGAAGGCCCTTCAATACTTTCTCAGGTTGTTTCCCGAGGTCATACAACCACTCCTTCATGAAGCCTTCAATTCCAAAATTCATCCCATATACATTTTCAATGAAGGATGAAGCGAGAGCTGCTTCAACAACCCCTGCCAGACTCGAATTAATTACGGATGTCGGTCCGCCTGACTGTCCGATTAGTGCATTTCCTTTAATCATATTCTATTCTTCTATAAAGCTTTTTTAAAGTATTTATCGTTCAAGAAAATCATTTCACTTTCTATATTTGCATCCCCAAACCCCCCAAGGGGGGTTTTCTCATTCTCCCGTTGGTCTGCTCCTTTTTACATGTTCTCTCTCCCGGATTCCCTTCAGCCCAACCCGTTTTTTAGCCCCCCCTCCGGGGGGGTTGGGGGGTGCAAGCTCCCGGCAGCGACCAGGGGTGTAAGCTCCCAACCTCAGGAATCTGGGTTGAAAGCTTTCATGCTTTTTACTTCGGAACTTAAAGAACCAAATTTACATTATTTTTTTAATCATTGTCTGCAAAGAGCTAATTCTTCAACTCATTCCATGCGAGCGCTGCAGCGCCCAGAACAGCAGCATTGGATTCCGATACGCTCGATGGCAATATTTTCACAGTACCTCTGAAAATCGGCATCACATTCTGATCCACATACTTACGGACAGGTGCCAGAAGCAATTCACCGGCCTTTACGAGACCTCCGAAAAGAAAGACAGCCTCAGGACTGGAAAAGGTAATCGCGTTTATAATACCAAATGCCAGCATCTCAGCTGTATAGTCAATTGCAGCAAGTGCGATCCTATCGCCTTTCTCAGCCTCCTCAACGATCTTCTTGGAAGTCAGCTCTGATGGCGGAAGATCTCTCAGATTGCTCTCCAGCCTCATCTCACTCAGCAGATTCAGAACTGTGCGGACCAGCCCGGAAGCCGATGCATAAGTTTCATAGCAGCCCTTTCTTCCGCATCCGCACTCCCTTCCTCCCGGAACAATTATGGTATGTCCAAGCTCACCTGCAAACCCGGTAGAACCGTAAACAACGTTTCCGTTAACCGCTATCCCGCTGCCAAGCCCGGTGCCGAGGGTCAGGACTATGAAATCCTTCATTCCCTTTGCCCCCCCGAAGATCATCTCGCCCATTGCCGCCGCATTGGCGTCATTTGTGATGAAAACCCTGATGTTGAATTTTTCCCCGAGATATCCGGCAATCGGAACGATGCCCTTCCATGACAGGTTGGGTGCAAGCTCAATTGTCCCTTTGTGGTAATTTGCATTTGGAGCACCTACTCCCATCCCAATAAGATTATGTCCGGGATTCATCGCCAGCATCTCTTTAATAGCCGTATGCTGTGCTGAAACATAATCTTTTATATCAGGGTATTCTGCGGTTTTCAGCCTGCCTTCGGCAATTACATTTCCTGATTTGTCAACCAGACCATATATGATATTGGTCCCGCCTATATCAATACCTGCTACAACATCCTTCATTCGTAAAGAAATTAATTATTTGATTTTCCTATCTGTTAGTCCCTTTTGATGACTTTTTCTGCTGCTTCATCCTTTCCGGCTTGACCCCTTCCTTTTCTATGTCCCAGTCCTGTTCTGCCTCCCATCCCGTTTTAAGCTCAATTTCATGCGGATAGTAGGAAACTGGTTCCGGCTGACGTCCGGTATCGAAATCACCTGTGGTCCACTTCCCGTCTCCGTTAAGGTCATATATAACTTTTAACCTGTAAGTTCCGTTATCGAGCATCGGGAAAACCACTTTTCCGTCTGTCTTCAGACTGGCCTCAGCCACCGGCTTTTCGGCGTTATTCAGAAGCTGGATAATTGAACTGGTCTTACAGTTCTTTACCGCTACAGTAAGCTTGCTGTAGGAATCCGGCTTTTTGAAAGAAAAGCCAATTCCTATAGAGTCTGATCTTAAATTGTAAATATTGCCAAATGATGCCGAATCAGCAACAAAAAGATATTTTTTATCAGGCTTCAGATCTGCCCTGAGATAATATTTACACGAATTGGCGCTGTCTTTTACCAAACCATAATTAATTCTGTCCTTAGTTTTTGCCGAATCTGATACCTGGTAAAGTTTTATCCGTGCAGTATCAGGCTGAGCGAAAGGTGTCGGTGAGGTAAAAATGATCTTCTGTCCCGGCTTCAGCAGATTAGCCTTGATATTTGTTTCAAAGGTAAAGACCGGTTTTTTGGTTTTCCCCCTTGTTGGCCTGGGAGTCATAAATCGCATCGAAATTGTATCTTCCTTGAATTTCAATATGCCAAGACTATCAGTGAAAGGATAGTCAATTATCGTTTTGATCTGAGTCTGAGAATAGAGAGTGCTGTCAGTGAGCCAGACCTTAATGGTATCTTTTTCCAGGTTAGTCTCAATATAATAACTGTCTTTCCTGCTGTCAGGAATGAACAGCCTGAAGCCCAGGGTATCGGAAGGCATCGAAAGAGTGTAGATAAGCTGGTATTTAAGAGGTCTTACAGAGGAGGTGAGATAATGTGCTTTCTTTATTGCCTGAAAAAGCATCAGCGGATATTCCCCTTTTGGCACTATGGTGTCCTGAGGTGTAAGGTCCTTTGTCCTGGTGGCATCCTTCACCCTGGGAACCTCCTTCTTTTTAGGGACAGTGTCTTTGACGGGAGGTATATAATTTTTTTCAATATTAACCTCGATCGGAGCATTCATGAAAGCAAATGGCTCATCAGGCTGGTTATAATTCTTGCTGTTGTCAGCATCCGTTAAAGCATAGAGCCTGTAAACCCCCTCCCTGACATTATTTATCCTGAAATAACCTTTTTGATCAACCTGTGAGATGTAGTCGGGAAGATGCCTGACCACAAAAGAATCAGCCATCTCCCTGTAGAGAAGAACCATTGTTTTCTCCGGAGTTTCCAGATCTGCTGCATTGTAAACATTGCCGGTAACTGAAAGAGAATCGACTACCGGACCTGAAGAGAATACAAACTGAAAGTCCTCAAGGATATTTCCCTCATTCAGGTCCCTTATTGCATCCTGAAAATAAAGGGTATATGTAGTACTGTCCCTGAGATTCTCCTGGAAATCAACTATTACGTTTTTACTCCTCGTATAAACTTTTGGTTTCTTTTTCATTGGAGGCGATAGCATGAACTTCTCAGTAACATTACTCAGTGACACATATTCATCGAAAGTGATTATGACACTTTTCCCCTTGAAATTCCTTGCCCCATTTGCAGGTATGGTCTCCAGAACAACCGGAGGAGTTCTGTCCCTGGGTCCGCCTGAGGGGTTACTGATCTTTGCACAGGCCCCGATAAGAAAGAGGAGAGCTGACATATTCAAATAATGCGCAACTGTCCTCTTTTTCATTTTGTCGTCCTCCCGTTAAAGAAATACAAACTTACATCATTTTTTAAAGAAACATTTCTCCGGGATTGAAAAACAGGTCCGGTAATTGGCAGTTTAACGTTTAATCAATAATATTATTTTCTACCTTTGGCACTAATATAATCTCATAATCTATGCATTTTTTAATAGTTCCCTGGGATGTGAATCCTGAAATATTCCGGATAGGCTCCTTTGCCGTAAGATGGTACGGACTTTTATTTGCCTCCTCCTTCCTTTTCGGTTATATTATAATGAACCGGATTTTCAAAAATGAAAATCTCGGGGAGGAAGTTCTCGACCGTCTCACCATTTATATGGCTGTTGGCGTTGTGGCCGGAGCCAGGCTGGGGCATTGCCTTTTTTACGAGCCCTCCTATTATTTGCAGCATCCTCTTGAAATCCTTGCTATATGGCATGGTGGACTTGCCAGTCACGGTGCAGCAATCGGAATATTGTTAGCAATATGGCTCTTTGCCAGGAAAGAGAAAAAGGATTACATATGGGCTCTCGACCGTATCGCAATAGTTGTTGCCCTCTCAGGCTTCTTTATCAGAATGGGAAACCTTATGAACTCTGAAATTTACGGAGTGGAGACAACACTCCCCTGGGGATTTGTATTTTTAAGAAATCATGAGGTTGCACCCAAGCATCCTACACAGATATATGAAGGACTTGCTTATCTCATAATCTTCTTTATTCTCTACCGCATCTACTGGTCCAGGAAAGGAGAGCATATACAGGGAGTACTGATCAGCCTTATTTGTATTCTAATCTTTACGGCCCGCTTCTTTATAGAATTTGTGAAGGAAAACCAGGTATCATTTGAAGCGACTATGAAGCTTAATATGGGACAGCTGCTGAGCATCCCTTTCGTAATTATCGGCATTGCCGGGCTCTACTTCAGCATTAAACAAAAAAAACGAGCTGTAATTAAACGATAGCTCCTATTTCTTTACAATGCCGTAGAAAAGAACACCAAGAATAGCATTCAGCCTGTTTTCAATATTTACCTCCTTCTTTTTCCAGAAAAGAGGAACCTCGAGCCCCTTAAGAGTTGTTTGTATAGCAAGTGCAGTGTATTCGCTGTTCACTACATTAAAAACCTTTTTCCTTGAACCATCATAAAGGATAAGCCTCAGAATGGCCAGCTCCTCACGATCATATTTTGAGCGGATATGTTCAATAAAATCAAAATGGTCGAGGTTCTTGTCAAAGATGGCATTATAGTAATTTGCCAGTTTTTCGAACGATTTCATCCTCACAAACACATAGTTCTTCATCTTATCGATAGGAGATTCAACTGCCTTGATAGCTGTAGTAAGCTCATTTCTAAGTATGTTAGCCTCCCAGAGCACTACCGCTTCAAAAATTTCCTCCTTGCTCTGAAAATAGTAATAAATGGAACTCTTTCCCATTTTCAAAGCCTTTGCAATTTCATCCATTGTGGTTTTCTTAAACCCGTAGCGGCTGAATATCTTACCCGCTGTAACAATAACTTTCCGTCTAAACTCCTCTTTGTTAATCATATCCTCTGATATTTTGGAATTTCTTTACATCCCTGTCGCCATACGGCAAAGATAAATCAATTAAAAAAGATTGCAAAATATTCGAATTATCCGGTCGACAATTCGAAAACGGTGTGCGGTGTGGGGTGCGCGGCATGCGGATTAAGGAAAAATAAAATCCGAAATCCAAATTTTTCTCCGCTGAGTTTTACTGAACAGTATTCATATAATATTTCTTACTTTTAATGTTTAATTTGAAGCTAAAAGGATTGATGTCCCGCAATGAAAATCGGAGATAGAAATTACCAGACCATATGGCTCGATGAGAATGATCCTCAAACGGTTTGTGTCATAGATCAGCAAAGGCTGCCATTTTTCTTTGAAACAAAAAAGCTCCATACAGTTGATGAGGTCTTTGAGGCAATAGAGAGCATGACTGTGAGAGGGGCTCCGCTTATTGGTGCAACAGGGGCATTTGGAATATACCTTGCCACGCTTGAGATCACATCCCATACTGATATCCATGACCATCTCACGAATGCAGCAAGGTACCTTATCTCCTGCCGCCCTACAGCTGTGAACCTATCCTGGGCTGTTAATTATGTCACTGAAAAAATCAATAAGGATAGTTCATCTGCCCCGCCTTCAGAAACGGCGCTCAAGGCTGCTATGGAAATATGTGAGCAGGAGAAAGAGTACTGCAGGAAGATAGGAGAGCATGGGCTGAAGCTTATTGAAGAGCTGGGTGAGATAAAAGGAGGAAGACCGGTGAACATTCTTACTCACTGCAATGCAGGATGGCTTGCAACCATTGATTACGGAACCGCAACTGCGCCAATTTATCTGGCTCACGATAAGGGTATCCCGCTGCATGTATGGGTCGATGAGACCAGGCCGAGAAACCAGGGTTCCAGACTGACGGCCTGGGAACTTGGGCAGCACGGTGTCCCCCACACTTTGATATCCGACAACACGGGTGGCCACCTGATGCAACAAAAGCTTGTCGACATTGTTTTTACAGGTAGTGATCGTACAACAGCTACCGGAGATGTGGCCAATAAAATAGGGACATATCTAAAGGCTCTTGCCGCAAATGACAACAATGTTCCATTCTATGTCCTGTTACCATCGACATCCATAGATTTCGGAATAAGGGACGGGTTGAAAGAAATTGCAATCGAAGAGCGTGATCCCGAAGAGGTTACCTTTGTTTCGGGATTGGCAGACGGCAGGCTTCAATCGGTACGCATCTGTCCGGAGAGCACGCTTGCTGCTAATTATGGATTTGATATAACCCCCGCAAGGCTGATAACAGGATTGATAACCGAAAGAGGAATTTGCGGAGCAACAGAGACAGAGATCAGGGAAATGTTTTCAGATAAATTCATATAATATGCAAGGGGTAGTAAAATTCAATTGCCACTGGAATCAGTCAGGTCCTATAATATCTGATGAACAGTATGAGATTATAAATTACTGGAGGGAGATACTATTCAATATGGACCTCATCGGGGCTTATGAGAATGGGGTGGGATTTGGCAATATAAGCATGCGAATTTCAGGTGGCAACCAGTTCGTAATCACAGGTTCTGCTACCGGTGAAATTCCTGAGCTGGAACCGGGTCATTATGTCAAGGTAAATTCATTCAACATTGAGGATAACGCTGTTCAGTGCGTAGGTCCGCTTAAGGCCAGCTCCGAATCCCTTACCCATGCCGCAATATACTCTGCCGATCCTGGCGCAAATGCAGTTATTCATGTTCACAGCATTGACCTGTGGAACGAACTCATTTACAAAGTCCCGACAACAAATCCATCTATGGATTATGGCACAATAGGACTTGCAAAGGACATATTGCTGTTATTCGAAGATTCAGATGTCATCGAAAAAAGGATTATCGTAATGGCTGGAGACAGGGCAGGAATCCTTACTTTCGGCAACGACATGGATGAAGCTGCAAACGTGCTCATGGAATATCTAAAGAGATAGCGATGTCAAGAATAGGTATTATTGGCGGTTCAGGACTGGAGAATCCTGATATTTTAAAATCACCCGAAGAAAAAAATGTAGTTACTCCATTCGGTTCTCCCTCCTCCCCCCTTCGCTCCGGTTCGCTTAACGGAAACTCAATCGTTATTCTCTCACGGCACGGATTGGACCATACCATACCGCCATCAAAGGTAAACAACAGGGCAAATATATATGCCCTCAAGGAAGCAGGATGCACTCATATCATTACCTCAACAGCATGCGGAAGCCTGAGGGAGGAGATCGGAAGGGGTGATCTGGTGATCCCCGATCAATTCATTGATTTTACCAGGCACAGGGATGTTACCTTCTTCGATGAGTTTCAACCCGGCAAAATGAACCATACTCCGATGGCTGACCCTTTTGACAGGAAGCTTCGCGAAATCATTATTTCCTCAGCCAGAAATATAGGCCTCAGAATTCATGAGAGAGGAACGGTTGTCACTGTTGAAGGTCCCAGGTTTTCGACAAGGGCCGAATCGAGGATGTTCAGGGTATGGGGCGCCGATGTGATCAATATGTCAGTCGCTCCGGAAGCTGTCCTCGCAAATGAAGTGGGAATCCCTTATGCTGCCATAGCGATGAGTACCGACTATGACTGCTGGAAAGAGGATGAAGAACCTGTATCGTGGGAAGAGGTTATTGAAGTGTTCAATAAAAATGCACACAATGTCCTGAAATTGCTGATGGATGTTATTCCGAAGATACAATGATATATTGTCAGGACCCGGTGAATTTCAGAAACAAATTCCCTGTTCTATGATATAAAAAGGGCTTGCCCTAAAAAACTCAATTTTAACCTTAGTTTATGCTTAAATGTAAATATCCTGATAACCTTGCCGTTTGATTTGGAATTAATAATATTCTCAATATTGAACAGA
>Ga0208980_10002621_pt1 | contig 10875 bp, 6 predicted proteins | sample WetSurMetagenome_3_FD_187993 | JGI IMG/M metagenome (GOLD analysis project Ga0208980, IMG submission 187993) | Wetland microbial communities from Twitchell Island in the Sacramento Delta, sample from surface sediment Aug2011 Site A1 Bulk (version 2) | ecosystem: Environmental > Aquatic > Marine...
CAGATGTGTTATTCCTGAATATGAGTTTGATATTGATCAGCTTGCTCAGCTCCTTATAGAGGACAGAAACCATAATCCCAGCAAGTATTCAGTTGTCCTTGTCTCAGAAGGTGCAATGTTTAAAGGCGGGAAGATGATCTTTGCAGGACAGGAAAAGGACGCATACGGACACGCTAAACTTGGAGGTATAGGCGACCTGGTATCAGACCAGCTCGTAAGTCTGTCGGGAAAATATAATAAGGGAAAAACCATAAATACTATTAATCAAAAGCTCGGATATATGGTCCGTGGCGGAGATCCTGATGCTCTCGATTCAATAGTCCCGATGGCCTATGGCAACCTTGCCCTTGACCTTATTCTTAAGGGATTACATGGCAGGATAGTGGTTTTGAAAAACGGAAGATATGATAATGTTCCTATAGATGTGGTTACAGCTTCGAAAAAGATCGTAAAAGTATCAGAGCATTACAATACGGAAAGGCTGAGACCATTTTATCACAGCTTTGAGATGAAGCCATTCCTGCTGATGGCATCGGATAACTAAATTGATATTATTCAATAGTTTTATTTTATTATAGAGATGCTCAGTTTGGGCGTCTCTACATATTTTATATAAAATCCAGTCTTACTGTTATTAAGTCATTTGCCCCCTTCCCAGCCTTCCTCCAGGGGGGAAGAGGTTGGTTTTACATTTCTCCCCTTGGGGAAAATGAAAGGTGGTAAAAATCTTTATAAAAAAATGAAAAACCTTTACATTTACTTCAAATAAATAATTTTTGAAATCAGGTATTGTCATCAAATCTGTTGGAAGCCGATATAAGGTACTTTCCGCTTCTGGCAGCACAATTGATTGTATTCTCAGGGGTAAGCTAAGGGTTAAGGACATAGAGACCACAAATCCGGTAGCGGTCGGCGATAATGTGCTTGTTGATGTTGCGAAGGACAATAAGACTGGTATTATAACAGAGATTCTTGACAGAAAGAATTATATCCTGAGAAAGGCATCAAACCTGTCTAGGCAATCCCAGATAATTGCTGCAAACCTGGATCAGGCAATTTTAATGGTAACGATAATACTTCCGCAAACCCCTGTAGAATTTATTGACAGGTTCCTAATTACCTCGGAAGCTTACAGAATCCCGGCTAAAATTATTTTCAATAAAACAGATCTATATGGAAATGATGATCTAGAAAGGATGGAATATCTAATTTCTGTATATTCAAAGATAGGGTATGAATGTTTCAGGTTATCATTGAATGACGGAACCGGACTTGAAAGCATCAGAAATATACTGAAAGACAAAATAAGCCTTATTTCCGGTAATTCAGGAGTGGGTAAAACATCTCTTTTAAATATTCTAAATCCTGCCATTAAATTAAAAACGGCTGAAATTTCCGATTATCATAAACAGGGAAAACACATAACAACCTTCCCTGAAATGCACAAGCTGCCCTTTGGCGGTTTCGCAATTGACACCCCGGGTATAAGAGGTTTTGGGGTTGTGGATATGGAGAGGAATGAGATCTACCATTTCTTCCCCGAACTATTCAAAACATCAAAAAACTGTAAATTCTATAATTGCCTGCATCTTGATGAACCAGGATGCGCTGTCAGAAATGCTGTGGAACAGGGAGAAATAGATACTCTGAGATACAGGAGCTATTTAAGTATTTTAAATGACGAAAATACTAAATACAGGTGAAATTGAGTTAATTAACATACAATGTTCACTTTGTCTGACAGCAACACTTGTAATATAAAATGCGGAAAATATTAGTTATTGTCATTACTGCGTTTATGATAATAATAATAGCGAACGTTCTCTATTATAAAAGCCTGTATGATAAGCAGATAAGTTACAGGGTCAAGCTTATGGACCGCCAGGCCCAGATTGTTGGACTATCTATCGACAGCACCAATAACTCATTTACCAGCGATCTTCACCAGATCATTTTTTCTGAGGATATTTCCAGCTTTTTCTCTGATCAGGAAAGCAGGGAAAGGTGTGTTGACAGGATGAAGCTGTTTTTCTCAAAATATGGTGATCTCATCACAGGTATAAAATTATATGATAACAATAAGAACGAATTTACTTTAAAGAAAGATGAGACAGGAATAAACTGGCTCGAACAGATATTTATTCTTCATGTGCAGGGGGAGATCGTATCAAGGGAACTCCTTTATGAGGAAGGCCGTAAATTTGAGTACTATGTGCCTGTTTTAAGGAACGATCTTCCCATTGGCAATATTCTCATAAATATTGATTATCAGAAGTATTTCAAAGAAACTTTTAATGCTTTTAATTTTCAGGACTACCAGTGGCAATGGGTAATAAGTGATTCAGGCAAAATAATATATGACAACAGCGCCGAAAAGCTGAAATATTCCGAGATGCAAAAGATCACGGCGGGGCTTGAAAAAGGTGCATCGGAGGAAATAATACATAGAGCAGAAAGCAATAATACCTCGAGGGAGATTATTTCATCTTTTTATTCCACACAACTTCTTCAAAAGAATCTCGGCATTGTATTTTCTTCACCTACTGAAAACTTCCAGAAATATATTATCCGGAATTCAATTCTGCTTGGATTCGGAACTCTTTTTGTTTTCCTTCTTTTAGCCTATTTTTTCTGGAAGCACCTGAAATCTCAGAAAGCGCTGATTGAGAAGTTTGATATATCCGAAAAAATTCTGTTCAAGGTAATCGATGAGATGCCTGTAGGAGTGATAATTTACAATAAAAACCGTGAAATAATCAAGGCTAACAGAACCGCAGCTGATCAGTATTCATATTCCACTGCGGGTGAGATGACAGGTAAAATCCTTCCTGAGGCATCAGTAAGTGATGAAAACAATTATTTCTCAAAAAACCTGGGAGGCACCTTCAGTCCGGATCAGTTTTTGATCCTTAAAAAAGGGGAAGGAGAAATAATCCTTTTCAGAATATGCATACCCCTTAAATTCAATGGGGAAGATGCAAATATTGAAATGCTGATTGATGTAACGATGCTTGAGTCTGCAAGAAAGCAGGAAGCAAAGACTAGTTCAGCTAAATCGGAATTTCTTGCCAGGATGAGCTACGAAATAAGGACCCCTCTCAATGGCATTATAGGGATGACAGATATCCTTGAAAAACAAAATCTGCCTGGTGAAGCCGGTAATGCACTGGAATTACTTCGCCGCTCAACAGAAGGACTTTCAAATATTATCAATGAAATCGTTGATTTTTCAAAAATTGAATCAGGGAAAATGGTCCTCGACGAAATACCATTCAGCCTGAGAGAAGAAATTGTTTACTGCTGCGATCTTGCAAAAGCCTCCATCAATGATTCTATTGTGAAATTTAATTGTAATGTCGAAGAGAATGTACCTGATAACGTTATAGGGGATCCTTTCAGGCTAAGACAGGTACTGACCAACTTCATTAACCATTCTGCTGCAAATACAGTCAAGGGACAAATTTCACTGAAATGCAGCTTAAAAGAAGCCCTGGATGGAGTCTTGAGGATCCGGTTCGTTCTTGCGGATACAGGGAATTGCTTTGACCAGCAAACTCTCAAAAAGATATTTGGCGACTATGTGAACGTCGAATCCAAGATCCACCAGGAAGATGATGAATCGGGCTTTGGGACAATCCTTGCCAGGCAGCTCGTGGAATTTATGGGAGGTGAGTTTTCAGCAGAGAGCCCGTCCGGTCTGGATGGCGAAAGGGGTGAAAAGATCATTTTTACAGTTCCCCTTTATTCAAATGAAAGAAAGGCAAAGGATCTTCATTATGAAAACATAACAGCCGCCGGACAAATAAAAACTCTTGTGATTACAGGTAGCCAGACGCGTGATGAAGAAATCCTTGGCTCACTTCACAAAATTGGCCTTACTATGACGGTAACTACTTTCCAGAAATCGACAGTGAACCAGATAAAAGCCAATATAAATCATCCTGAAAACAGATATCATCTGGTTGTTATTCAGGACAACCAGGATTTCGACGGATTTGACACAGCAAAACAAATCCATGAAAATAATCTATCTGATCAATTTATAATGATGATCATAAGTTCGAATGATATAAAAGGGAACCTGTTGAAATGTATAACTTTGGGTATTGATCATTACATCGTAAAGCCATTTGATATTCAGGTACTTCATGATATCATAAAGAGCAGTTTTCCTCAGATCAACACCAGGGCACCTGCCGGAGAAAAGAAAAAGTCAGGAAAGGAAATCCGCGTCCTGGTAGTGGAGGATAATAAGATGAATCAGAAAGTAATAGGCACAATGTTGAAAAGCCTGGGTCACTCCTTTGATTTTGCCGACAATGGTTTTGAGGGGGTCATTCAGGCAAAAACCCACAGATATGATGTCATCTTTATGGATCTGATCATGCCCGAAATGGATGGATTTGAATCTGCCCGAAAAATTCTCGAATATGATAATAATCTGCTGATTGCCGCATTTACTGCCGATAATATGCCTGATTCAAAACGAAAGGCAGAACTTTCAGGGATAAAGGAATTCATACCCAAACCTGTAAGAATTGATGATCTGAAAGAATTCTTTTCCAGGAACTTTATAAAGTATTGAATTGTCTTTAAAAATTGTAATGTATATTGCCGGCTCTATTAACTGATGAACAAAGTGATGTATCAGGCAAATGCGAAAACAGATATCATCAACTTTCTTAAGCTGGCTGAAACAAATCCTGTCATAGATGTGCGTTCACCATCCGAATTCAACACCGGGCATATTCCCGGTGCTTACAATATACCTTTGTTTAATGATACGGAAAGGGCAATTGTCGGGACCAAATACAGGAAAGAAGGACACATCAAGGCTATACTTGAGGGAATCAGACTTTCAGGTACATCGATGCATTTAAAGCTTGAGCAGGCACTTGGGATTTCCGGGAAAGAAAAGGTTCTTGTCCACTGCTGGAGGGGAGGGATGAGATCTGAAGCAATGGCATGGCTCTTTTCCCTTGGTGATATTGAAACAATAATACTGGATGGAGGATATAAGTCTTACAGGCATTTTGTCCTTGATAAACTTTCGGCAAACAGGAAAATGATTATACTCGGAGGCCTTACCGGAAGCGGTAAAACACATGTTTTAAAATATCTGAAGGAATCTGGACGTCAGGTTGTTGATCTTGAAGGTCTTGCAAACCACAAAGGATCAGCATTCGGCTCTCTTGGACAGCTTCCGCAACCTTCATCTGAACATTTTTCAAATCTTTTGTTCGATAAATTGAATCAGACTGATCAGAACGAGCCTGTTTGGCTCGAAGATGAAAGCAGAAACATTGGTACCGTTTTTATGCCTGAAGAGTTTTATCTGAATATGCAGCTTAATCCTGCAATCATCCTTCTGATGGATATAAAAACACGTCTTCCGAGGCTGATTGAAGAGTACTCTGGTTATTCACCCGATGAGCTTTCAGCCTCAGTATTGAAAATAAGTAAACGTCTAGGAGGTGACAGGGCTAAGGAGGCAGCAGAAGCTATCCATAAAGGAGACTTCTCAAGGGCAATCGAGATAACCCTGCAATATTATGACAAATCATATTTATACGGTCTGAAACGAAAACAGGATAAGAACATTTACTATGTAAATACCGATACTGATGATATTGAAGTAAATGCGCGGAAGGTTATTGAAATTTCAGGAAGAATAATTAGCTGACCGGCGATCAATTCTCCGTTGTCAGATCCGAGGCGTCAACCCATTTGTAAACTTTATCGGAGCGTCGCAGGAAATCATCTGTTTTTATCGAGCAGAATTCACCTTTCAAAGCTTTATCAGTCACTCTGAGATCGACGCGTATTTCATCCACAGTGTACTCAATTACCCCGGTTGAAGGTCCTGTAATAATTATTGCATCACCATTTGCCAGATCACCGTTTTCAAGCTTTATCTCTGCCACATTGAGTTTCCGGAAATAGTTGGTTATCTTGCCAAGATATACTTTTCTTTTTGTAGCAGCAGAACCGTAACGGGTATTCCATTCACCAAGCCGCTGCCCCAGGTAATAACCGTCCCAGAAACCACGGTTGAAGACAGAGGAGAGCCTTTCTCTCCAGCCTGATATTTTTTCTTGGCCGTAAGATGCATCTTCAATTGCTCTGACGGCTTCATTATAACATGAAGAAACGGTTTTTACATATTCTGCAGAACGTGCCCTTCCTTCAATCTTAAAGACCCTGACGCCAGAGTCAATAATCTTATCAATGAACCCGATAGTGCAAAGATCCTTGGGCGACATAATATATTCGTTATCGATCTCAAGTTCGTTTCCTGACTCCTTCTCGGTGACCAGGTATGATTTACGGCATGTCTGATAGCACCTGCCCCGGTTGGCAGACATGTTGTTTTCGTGGAGACTCAGATAACATTTACCTGATATGGCCATGCATAAAGCTCCGTGAATAAACATTTCGATCTTTATCAGTTCCCCCCGTGGACCCCTGATATCCCGTTCTTTTATTTTTGTACTGATGTCTTTTACCTGATCAAGATTCAGCTCCCTTGCAAGAACAACAACATCGGCCCATTGCGAATAAAACTTAAGTGCCTCAATGTTTGTAATGTTGAGCTGTGTGGAGAGATGAACCTCAATTCCAGCCCTGAAAGCATAATTAATCACAGAAAGGTCGGAAGCTATTATTGCCGAGATCCCGCTATCAACCGCAGCATCAATAATTTTGTGCATCTGCCCGATTTCGTTATCGAAAACGACAACATTTACTGTGAGGTAGCTTTTAATTCTGTGCTTATGGCAGATCCCTGCAATTTTACGGAGATCATCGAGTGAGAAGTTAGAAGAGGAAGCAGCTCTCATATTGAGTTCTTCTGCTCCGAAGTAGACTGAATCGGCCCCGCCCTGAATAGCTGCCATCAGCGATTCATACGATCCCGCAGGGGCCATTATTTCTATATCATTCCGGTTCATCCGGGAGCAAAGTTAATTCTTTTTGCCCTGAATCAGCCTTTGCCGTTTTTCATCATGATCCTGATGCAGGTACCCTTACCTATTTCGGAAGACTTTACAAAGATCCTGCCGTTATGGTACTCTTCAATTATTCTTTTAGCCAGCGAAAGACCAAGTCCCCATCCTCTCTTTTTGGTTGTAAATCCCGGATTGAAGATTTTCTTATATGCCGATTTGGGTATTCCCTTGCCGGTATCATAAATGTCGATAATTGCATATTTCCCGTCCTCTTCCACCCTGATGGTAATCTCTCCGTCACCTTCCATGGCATCCATTGCATTTTTACATACATTCTCTATCACCCATTCAAACAATGCCGGATTAACAGGAATGTTGATCTCTTCGTCAGCAGAAAAAGGCAGAACAAATAAAACTTTTGATGAGGACCGGGTCTGAAGGTAATTGACAGAATTCTGAATAAGGCTTTTAACATTTTCTTCAGTCAGAGATGGTTTCGATCCGATCCTTGAAAACCGTTCAGTAACCTTTTCAAGTCTTTTTACATCAAGTGCCAATTCTTTTATGACAGGGATATCCGGATAATTATTCTGAAGTATCTCAATCCATCCTGACATTGATGTGGTCGGTGTTCCAAGCTGATGGGCGGTTTCTTTTGACATCCCGACCCAGACCCTGTTCTGTTCAGCTTTTCGCGATGAACTTAATGCCAGGTATGATGCGAGAATAAAAAGTATGATAAATCCCAGCTGTATAAACGGATAATACATAAGCTGACTGAGAATAATGCTGTCTTTATAGTATATGCGGTTTGTAAATCCATTTCCAAGATCGATTATGATGGGTTCATTATCACTCTTCATCTTTTCGATTTTTGCTCTCATAAAACCGGGATCATCAGTTTTAGCCTGTCCGAGATTCCTGGTACCTACGATGTTATCATGACCATCAGTAAGTATTACTGGGACGGTATTGTTATTTTGAATAATTGTAAGTAGGAAATCCAGGTTCTGGGTTGAATCAGCTGAGTTTATCAGTCTTGTGGCCTCGGCCCACATTTCGACTTTTTTTCGTTCCTCTGATTTCAGGCTGCGTACGAGAAACTGTGTGTAAATGAGTGAACCGACGCCAATAAGTATAGCAAAAAGGAATAGGAAAACCTGCCAGTTGCTCTTGTTTCGAAAGATATTCAAGGGTTTGTCTGTTTTTAGGTTAAAAAGTACTAATTCTTTTTAAAAATCCTGTTAAAAATGCTCTCCTTCTTTTCAACCGGAGGTTCTTTCTGAACAGCGGTTGAATCCGACCCCTCCCAGGTTATTCTGAACCGTTTCCTTGAACTATGTTTCTTCCCCGGTGCGGAATCACTCCTATACAACCCATACTCCTCGTTAAATATTGTTTTCAGGGTTGCTTTTTCTTTTTTGACATCTTCTTTGATCTGATTTCCGGCAGCTTTCATGTCATAGCTTACTTTTACCTCTTCACCAATTCCGTCGATTTTCAGAAAAACAGATGTTCTTCCAAGACCGTCATCTTCTATTTCACCAAACTCATCCGACATTTTTTTGTTTTTTCTTGCTTTATTACTGAGAATTTCGGAAAGCAGCATTTTGACATGGTACTGGTACTCATTATCGAAACTGTGTTTTCCGTTTACAGAAAGATCGACTGCTGATGATTTAATATCCATCTGTGGTACATAAAACATATTCTTCTTTATAAAGAAATCATTCTCAAGCTTTTCAAACTTAATATTCTCCAGTTCTGAAAGTTCAATGAATCTGGATAAAGCTTTGACCGGATCAAAATTGATCAATGCCCCGTCAGTAAGAGTATATTTACCATCTGCTGCAATTGATTTTATATCAGGATTAAGCAGTGAATCAACTGGAAGAATCAGTGAAATAGTTCCGGAAAGAGTTCCGGCAATATTCTCAGCTTTAAGAAATCCCTGTCCGAAATTATGGAATGTGGTAAAGGCCTCTTTAACGTCCACACCGGTAACTGCAAAACTACCCCTTCCGATAAAGGATTTATCGTGGTTCTGAACCACCAGCCCATTGCCTGAGATCCGACCTTTCTGTGAATTCAGACTGATGGTTCTGAAATTCATTGTCCTGGGCTTGATACTCAGTGAACCGGTGATATTTCTGGCATTGAAAGTTTTATATGTCAGGGTGTCGATGGCATAATTTACATCCAGATATACATTTTCAGACAATGTGACCGGGGCACGGGGAGAAACATTTTTCCCTTTTTCATCGCTTCCGGTTGTGGGATTCATAAAGAGCTCGGGCCGCAAAGAGGAAGCTGAAACATTGGCTGAGCCTGTCAGATTAACGGCATTGCCGGCAAGCCACCCCGGGAAATTTAATAATTTTCCCGACAAGGTTATTCTTTGTTTATTAACTGTAAACCTGAAATTATCGGTTGATGTGTTTTCCCTGATGAGGAACTTACCGGTGGCTTCCCCGATATCGATGTGCTGTTTATCGAGTTTTATTCCTACTGAATTGAATGTCACTTCCGACTGGGAATTCAGATCAAAGACATCAGCGAATTTATATGAACTTTTTCTTCCGGGGTATCCGTAAAATTTCATATCAAAATCAATTGATCCGGTTGCCCTGCTTAGATTTTTCAGAGTCATAAATTCCCGGATCTCGGCAGGCAGAAGTTTCCCTTTGAAGATAAGTTCAGCCTTCGGATTTTTAAAATTTGAAACTGAAAATGATCCTTTATAATCGGCCGATCCAAGCCTGGCTGTAAAATTACTGATTGAAAATGTACTGGTTTCAGGCAAATTCTTACTGCCGTTATTGTATGAACCGTCAAAAGAAAAACTGTCGATTTTCAATTTTGAATCTTTCTTTTCAATCCGGGCATTTTTAAGAGTCCAGGTCAGGTCATAATGAGGATCTGCACTCCCCGAAGGCTTTCCTTTTATTTTCCAGTCAAGCATCAGGTTCCCTGATGGATGGAAATCGGAAAAAACTTTCCTGTACTGTTCAGGCAGGAAGTTGGCTATTTTTGAAATGTCGATATTATGTGCTGAAACATTAAGGTCCTGATAATTATCTGTCGCCACAAAACCCGTAAGGACAAAATCCCAATTTTCTATCTTCATGGTACTCTTCCGGAAAAATATCCCTTTGCTATTCTGGTTGAGGCCGACCTCCAGGTCAGCAGGGACATTTTGCTTTATCGAAATATTGCCAAGCTGAAACAGCTCGAAATTAACCTTTGACTTTCCGTCGAAATCAATGTTATTACCCCTTATTTTACTTCTGACCTGTCCGTCTTTAAATACTCCTTTTAGAACCAGGTATACTCTCAGATCGTTATAAACAAATCTGACATCCGAGAGGTTAATTCTGTTCAGGTTTAGCCTGACATTATCCTCGCTGTTTTTCCCATCTTCGTTTATTGTGAAATCATAGTTATAATGTCCCGTGGTATCCGTAAACAGAGACAGGTTGCCCGACCTGACACTTATTGTAGTAAAAGTGTAGACCCCTTTTATCATATCGATCGTTTTGAAATCGATCGATGCCGATTTTGCAGTAAGAAGAGTATCGGTGTTGATACCCTTGAATCCTGAACGGTCAAAATCAGGAGAGGAGTAAACAATCACATTTTTCAATTCTATCGAAGCCTTTGGGAATTTTTTTATAAGAGAAAGCCTGTAAGATCCGGTTTCAATTTTAGTTGAGAAGTTATTGTTCAGTGTTTTAAGAACCAGGCCGGCTACCTTATTCTGCATCAACAGCGATACTGAAAACAACAGGATCAATACTGATACGATAAAGATTGAAATTATTTTCAGAACCTTTGCCACAAGCTTCATTCAGATACACGAAATATCATTCCACCGGGTACATAAACGGGAGCAAAGTTATATTATTTGTTTTGAAATTGATTTTTATTT
>Ga0208980_10002622_pt1 | contig 10872 bp, 8 predicted proteins | sample WetSurMetagenome_3_FD_187993 | JGI IMG/M metagenome (GOLD analysis project Ga0208980, IMG submission 187993) | Wetland microbial communities from Twitchell Island in the Sacramento Delta, sample from surface sediment Aug2011 Site A1 Bulk (version 2) | ecosystem: Environmental > Aquatic > Marine...
GATACCCGGCTGGCTTTCCACTGTAAGGGGCGCCGGACTTGATATAAAATCATTTGGTCTTCCTCTTGTGGTTATTTACTCTTCCACAACTATCGGAAGCATAGGCGGAGGTTTACTCTCTTCATATATGATCAAAAAAGGAGCTTCTCCATTTAATGCCAGAAAGTACACAATGCTGATATTTGCATTGCTGGTTATTCCGGTCTTCTTTGCACAATCAGAAGGCGTAGGAACCTGGGGTGCAGTAGCGTTGATAAGTCTGGCTGCCTCCTCACATCAGGCGTGGTCGGCAAATATTTTTACCACAGTTTCAGATGCTTTTCCGAAAAGGGTTGTCAGTTCCGTAACCAGTATCGGAGGAATGGCCGGAGCCATAGGCGGTGCTTTTATCTCGGTTTTTGCAGGACACATTCTTGACTTCTTTAAAAAGGCCGGGCATGTTGAAACAGGCTACACTGTGATGTTTACTATTGCTGCCTGCGCGTATATTCTGGCCTGGCTCATTATGTATATTTTCGCACCGAAAGTCAAAAAAGTGGTCTTTGACTAATAAAAAGCAGGAAGCTGGAATTCATGCCATTTGCTTCGGACAACTATATCCGGACTTCTGCTAAAGAATCTGATAAGAATTATGCCTCAGAGAAAAATCAGGATAAAAGACATAGCCAGAATAGCCGGTGTATCGATAGGTACCGTTGACCGGGTAATTCATAACAGAGGAGAGGTAGCAGAAAAAACAAGAGTAAGGGTTCAGAGCATCCTGAAAGAAACGAACTACTCCCCTAATGTTATGGCACAAGTGTTGAAATCGAAAAAACGATTTCACCTTGTTTCTTTACTGCCCGAACCTTCAGAAGATAATTCCTTCTGGAAAAAACATCCTTTAGGAATGATCAGGGCCATTGAAGAATTGGATCCTTTCCCTGTAACACTCACTCAGAAAACTTTCGATACCCAAAATGAAGAAGATTTTCAGCTGAAGGCAGGTAAAGTTCTGGATCTGAAACCCGATGGAGTGCTCCTTGCTCCAATTTTCAAATCCGAGTCTGTAGCATTTTGTGCACGTCTTCAGAAAGCAAAGATTCCTTTTGTATTCATAGACGGATATATAGAAAATACCAATTTTCTTGCATATGTCGGTGAAGATATTTTTCAAAGCGGTAGAGTTGCAGGACAGCTTACTGATATAATTACACCTGAAAACAGAGATATACTTATCGTTACTATTGCAAGAAACATACAGAATGTACATCACCTTACTAACCGTACAGAGGGATTCCTGAGTTATTTTCAGAGATCAGGAAAAAATAAAGGCAGGAAAATTATTATTAATATTTCTGACCCGTCACCAGAGATGGTAGAAAGTGCAATCGACAAGGCATTGATGGATCATCCTGCCATAGGATCAATTTTTATTGCCGGTTCCAGATCATATCTTATTGCACTGTACCTCGAGAAAAGAAGATTGAAAAACATTGATCTTATTGGCTACGATCTCCTCGATCCGAATGTAAAATTTCTAAAATCGGGTTCAACAAGATTCCTGATCGGACAAAGGCCTGAAGAGCAAGCATATAAAGGAATCAAAAAATTATTCGAATTTCTTTCGATGCACAAAATCCCTGACAAAATGGAATATTTGCCAGTTGATATTGTAACATCTGAAAACGTCGACTTTTTTATATAATTTATGAAATCACTAGACAAATATTCAATCGGACTGGGCGACAGATTCGGCCAGCAGGGAGTTTCCCAGTTAAAAGCAATAATTGCTGCATCTCAAAAAGGTATTGAGATAACGCCAGTCTGGAACAAATCAAACCGCGAACATAATACAATTGGGACCCAACCGCCTGATGTGAGGATTGAGGCAGATACAGTTACAGCAAAAGCAGAATATAAAAAGCCATATTTTGTAGATGCCGACCATATTAATCTTGATACTGTTGACCGTTTTATCGAAAGTTCAGATTTTTTTACAATCGATGTCGCTTCTTATATCGGACAGAAAGCCGGGGAGGGTGAGATCCTCGAATTCCTGTCAGATGCAGATAAGTATACAGGTAAGCTGAGCCTCTCAGGGTCAAACTTATCATTTATTACTTCAAAAGAGCAGATAAGGCAGATCGCTGAAAAGTATCTTTTTGCAGCTATGAAAGCATGGGATATATACAGGAAAATTGAAAAGAAAAAAGGGAATGGTAATTTCATAACTGAAGTTTCAATGGATGAAGTGGCTCAGCCTCAGACACCTGTTGAACTATTCTTCATACTTAAAATGCTGGCAGCTGAAGATATACCTCTGCAGACGATAGCTCCGAAGTTTTCCGGAAGATTTAATAAGGGTGTTGATTATGCCGGTAATCCTTTGGTATTTGCCAGGGAATTTGAATGTGATCTTGAGGTTATCGAATTGGCTGTAAAAGAATTTGGACTTCCTCAAAACCTGAAGATGAGCATTCATTCAGGCTCAGATAAATTTGCTATTTATCCCCACATTGGTACAATTATAAGAAAGCACGACAAAGGGATTCATCTGAAAACTGCAGGTACTACCTGGCTTGAAGAGGTTATCGGTTTAGCTTCGTCGGGCGGCGAAGCCCTCGAATTTGTTAAAGGGATCTATATTGACGCGCTGGGGAAAATCGACGAATTATGTGCTCCGTACACAGACGTTATTGATATCAAAGTTTCATCGCTCCCGTCAGTGAATGAAGTTTCAGGCTGGAACAGAAATAAGTTTTCAGATTCATTAAGGCATATTCCTGAAAATCCTGATTACAATCCAAATATGAGGCAATTGATACATGTGGCATATAAACTGGCTGCTTCACAAATGAATGACTATTTAAAGCTATTGAAAGCTAATGAGGATACCATTTCAGAGTGTGTTTATGAAAATATCTACAACAGACATATCTGCAGGATCTTTGATATCAAATAATTTGCTGCAGGCATAAAACAGAAAAAGGTGCGGGACTGACCCCACACCTTTCCTGAATTACCCTAATTCTAATTTGTCAAACTGGTTTTCCATGAAAATTTCTTATGTAAAAGTACTGCACCCGACAAATCAATGAAAATTTAATAGAAGGATTGCAGGATTTTACCGACAGAATGGAGATTTTTCAGTTCCAAAGCAGGTCAGTATGTCCAATTCACTAATTAGCTCTTAATGCAAACAGGATCTGTTTTTTAGAGCAGATAGCACTCTTCGTTCCTCTACGGTGCGCAAATAAACCAGCTGAAGGTTTGAAAACTATTATCTGTCTAACTCGATTGCTGCCAGAATGAATGGAGCAACTCCTTTTGGATCATTGTCTATTCGCTTTTCTTTAATATAATATTCATAGGTGCCGTCTCTGTATGGATTGCCTCCCAGTCCGCATCCACCACAGATGTTATGCATAGTTAATGATCCTTTATCATCCGTTGTTATGAGTTCTCTGATTATTCCATCAAAAACACTATTAGCGATATTAAGGAATTTTTTGTCAAGCCAGTTATTATGAGTTCCTCTCGCAAAAGCATAAGCATACATGGCTGTACCTGATCCTTCCAGGTAATTTCCTGCCATGCCGCCTTTATTCAGCACCTGAAACCACAGTCCGGTTTCCGGGTCTCTGACTTTCAGAAGGGCATCACAGGTCTTCTGCAGAATTGTAATAAGTGTCTCTCTGTCAGGATGATTTGCAGGCAGGTATACCAGGATATCTTCGATAGCCATAACATACCAGCCCATAGCACGGCTCCAGGGATAATGAGATTTACCTGTCGCCGGATCACACCATTTCTGTGTCCGGCTTTCATCCCATGCATGCATTAACAGGCCAGACTCCGGATCGAGAGTTTTATCATAAATCATTTTAGTCTGTTTACATGCTTCATCGAACCATTCCGGTGCATTAAATTCTTTTGCGTATTGAGCCATAAATGTTGATGCCATGAATATACCGTCAAGCCACATCTGCCATGGATAGATTTCCTTATGCCAATAGCCACCGGACTTCGTCTTTGGCTGTGTCTTAAGCTGCTCTATAAAATTATCCAGTGCAATTTTATACATTGGATCAGGATTCCGCCTGTATAAGGTAATAATATCTCTTCCTGGAAAAATTCTGTCAAGGTTATATTCCTTGAGTCTGTAATCCAAAACAGAACCATCGGGTTTTATAAAATAATTGACCCAGTCTTCCATGTATTTCGAATATTTGATATCTGCATTGCCCAGCCTGTCAACCGCCATGCCAAGAAAAGCAACATCATACGCCCATTTAGGAGTCCGATCCACCAGATAAACCAGACTGTCTGATCGGGAAAGGATCGTGTTAGCCATTCTTATTGACCATTTGGTCTCTTTCTGTCTGTTCTTCTGACACTGTATCTGAGTGCTGCAGGTTACCAGTATAAGAAGAATGCTAAAAATTGTCTTTTTGTGCATAGAATGTAATCTCTGTTTACATAAATATAGAAAGAATGATTATAACAACTAGAGTAAGATTTTATATTATTTCATAACAATAATGTCAAAATTAAAATTACCTGCCATTCTGAGCGAAACGAAGTGAAGCGAAGAATCTAATGATAATTTCACATATTATCTGATTTTTAGTGATAACATATAAACAGTTCTCTTACATTTTTAATGAATGGAATAAATGGAAAAGAGACCTGCGAAAAGTCTCTTTTCCTAACTTACCTCAACTAACCCATGTTGAGAATCAACTCAGAAATCTACTTTAACTGACTAATATCCTGTATTCTGCCAGAATCCGTTAGGATCAGGTCCGGCAGTAAGATTGGTTATGGCGTCGAGTTGTGGTCTTGGAATAGGACGCAATACATGGAAGCTTTGAATGTAGTTTTTAGCGCTCCCGTTATACAGCACCACTCTCTCTAACAGTTTCCCCGTCCGTTTCAGATCAAACCATCTCTGTTGCTCTCCGCACAGTTCCCGGGCCCTTTCATCGAGTATTACAGAGATATCCTGTGCTGAAACTTGTGTTTGTTCGGCTGTTGTGAGAACATTTGATTTCCCGGAAATTGCACGTGCAGTCCTTAAAGCATTAAGTTTGGTAACAGCATTTCCTGACTGACCCGACATCATATACCCTTCTGCTGCTATAAGATACATCTCGGAAAGACGTGTAACAAAAGCATCTCTTGAAGCAAGGTCTCTTATTATTGACCCTGTCAGATCATCAAATTTTTTCAATTGAATATACATCCTGTTGCCTTTGAAGTTTTCATTTCCAGTGGTTCCGGTAGCAATTGTAGGAAGGGTTCCTGCGGCATCCTGATAAAGTGGGTAAACTTTTGAATTTCCAACATCAGTCCTGGAAAATAAAACATACCTGTTTGCTGCCCGGGCTATCTGTTTTGCTGTCGCCGGCTTTTTTAACAAATAGAGTGCCGTGTCACGCATATTGGCGAAACCTGTTGGCGGAGCAACACCGCCTGCAAATGCAGTCCTCAGAGTTGAGGCAAGAAGGTACGCATCCCGGAAAGATGCCTGATATCTCTGATCTGTACCATCATTAAACAAGTCAAGGAGGTAGCCCGATGGGACATACCTGGTAAAACCCTTGCTGTAAGCCTGATAATTTGTACCAAGATTATAATCGACACCAGAATATCTTAAGATCTTATTAGCTTCAGTGTCTGTCCTTTTGAAAACGGTGGTCAGACCTGTAACAGAATTCCAGACTCCCACAAACATCAGGTGTGAAGCATTTCCACCTATAGTGTTAGCTGCATTTCGTAGAATCATCTGTGACCAGGTCATCTGGGCACCTGTTGCGTCTAATTTCAGCCGTTTGGGCATTATATTGTTTTCAAGAACATCTGAGTAGTCCACATACCAGAGAACCTCTTTATTTGATAATCCATTTTCGTTGGCACCACTCCAGCAGTCAGCATAGTTGGTATAAAAAGATGCTCCGCTCCCTGCAATTACCTCTTCGGCTGCAGCTGCAGCATCAATATAAGCCTGATTATCATTAAATTTGCTTGCCTCATAAAGAAGAAACCTCGCTCTTAATGCTTTGGCAGCCCAAAGATTTATATGTCCGGTCTTGACAGTTTTCCCCGCAAGCCTATTGATTGCATCATCAATATCTTCCATGATAAATGCATAAACGTCCTCTTCAGAATCTCGATGTCCTATTGTTGATACGCTGCTTACCGGATCACGGTTAATCTGAACCGGTCCCCATGTTTCCACAAGGTGCCAGTAATAAAAAGCCCTGAGAGCTTCTAATTCACCAATATATGTATTCTTATCGGCTTCCGAGAGTATCAGAGTGGGAGCCTTCTGCACGTTTTTTATTCCGGTATTGCAAGTATTGACTGCAGTATAGAAAAGTTCCCAGTATTCATCAAAACAAGCATTCATCGTCTCGCGTGAACTAGTTGCCACTTCCGGTGTAATACCGGAGTAATCGATCAGTACTTTCTGCCTGTTGTCATAACCTGTAAGCCATATATCTGTTCCTCCCTCGCTTAATCCAAATGCCGCCTCTTTACCATACCAGCCACGGAGATAAGAGTATGATGCTGCAAGTAATCCATCAAGCCCCGACTTGGTTGAGTAAATAACCTCTTCACTTGCACCAGTTTTATTATCCTCAAGCAGATAGTCTTTGCATCCGGTGTTTGTGACTATTATTAAGGCAATAATTATTGAAATATACTTTATTCTTGTTTTCATAATCTACTGATTTAGAATATTTAAAATTCCAGATTTAATCCAAATACCATTTGTTTTGACAAAGGATTGGAGATAGCCCCCCCTCTTTCGGGATCGTAATTATCAAGATTACTGAAAGTAAAATAGTTCTGCAATGAACCATATATTCTCAGATTAGTTACACCAATTCTGGAAATTACTTCTTTGGGTAAGTTATAACTCAGGATAACTTCTTTAATTTTCAGAAACGAGGCTTTTTCAAAGGCCAGAGCAGGCATATCATTCTGGGAAGCAATACCGGGACGCGGAAATTTAGCATTTTGATTTTCGGGTGTCCAGAAATCTACTGCCGGTGAACCGTCAGCTTCAGTTGGCTTGTATGCTGTATTATAATCATATCTGAGCCACTGACCAATTCTTGAATAAACCAGTGCAGAAAGAGATATACCTTTATAAGATACTGTGTTATTCCACCCAAAAATATATTTCGGACTCTTATTATAAATGCGTTTATCCAACTCATCAATGACACCGTCATTATTAGAATCAACTATCTTTATGTCACCCGGCACTTTACCATAAGTCAGTGCCTCGGCAGCTTCATCAATTTTCCAGCAACCGTTAGCCTCATAGTTATAGAATGCCCTTACAGGTTGACCTACAATTAATGCGGCATCAGGGATTGATACGTCCTGTGTCTCTCCACTTGCAAGTGATACTATTTTATCTCTGTTTGTTGAGAATGTAATATCGCTGTTCCAGGTAAAATCACTTTTATTAATGATCCTGAGGTTAAGAGCTGCCTCAAATCCTATATTCTCCGTTTTGCCGACATTTTCCAAAACCTGAGGATAAACCGATGAAGCAGGTAATCCTTTGTATACAAGAAGGTTGTTTGTCTGGGAATAGTAGAAATCCAGCGTTGTGGATACTCTCTCATGAAATAATGTTAAATCCAGACCTGCATCGTAGGTTGAAGTAGTCTCCCATGTAAGATCAGGGTTTCCAAGGTTTGCAGGAACCTGACCCTGTACTAGCTGACTTCCATAAGTATATGGTATTTTATCCATTCCGAGGATTGTCAGTGTTTTATATGGGTCTATAGCGGCATTGCCTGCTTGTCCCCAGCTCAATCTTAGTTTAAGATTGTTGATCTGGTTGACAGATCTGATAAAAGGTTCTTCAGAAAGGACCCAGGCTGCAGCTACGGAAGGAAAATATCCCCATTTATTTCCCGTAGAAAGAACCGATGAACCATCAGCGCGAAGTGTGGCAGTAAGTAAATATTTATTTAATAGTTTATAGTTTACGCGCCCGAAATATGAGAGCATGTTCTTTTTGATGTAATCATTGGTAAGAGCCCTGCCGGCAGTAGGAATAAATGACAAATCATAGAAGGAACTCTTCAGATAATGGTCAAACGACCCTATGCCTGATGCTCCGTGGGATTCGAAAAGATTTTGCTGAGCGCTCTGTCCGGCTAATATTTGGATATCATGTTTATTTTCAATCAATAATGAATAATTTAAAGTGTTTTCAAAAGTATAATTGAAAGTTTCACTATTCAATGCAGAGAAAGACGATCCCCTTCCAAACTGATAATTTGCAGTACACATATAATCCTCGTATTCTCCTTCACGACTTGATTGCTGGTCAATTCCAAGCACAGATTTGAAACGTAAACCATTAATTATTTCCCAGTCCAGGAACAAATTCCCGAACATCCTGTTGTTTCTGATATTATTTACATAATAATCATAATACTTTAATCCGAATTGGTTTCTAATATATTCAGTATCTGTTCCCCAAATTGTTCTTATTGATGTCATTATATAATCATGGTATCGTGCCTGTAAATCCAGGATTTCTTTTTCGAAATATTCTTCATTTTTTCCAACTTTTTTTATATAGTTCATATTCTTAGCAATATTCCATTGTCTTGAGATTCCATTATATGAATGGGCGGATGGACCTATGCCAAGGTATGGTAATTGTTGCCAATACCCGGAATTATGCCTGGAGTAAAAGCCTTCCAGTGCAAAATTTGATATTTCATAATGAAGATAACCCGCTGTTTTCATTCTTCCAGTAAGTTCCACAAATTGTTCCAGGCTCTCATTCTCTTCAATTTCAATAATTCTTTTCTTGTTTTTCCTGTAATTTAAGATTGTACCATATTCATAGGTCATATGATAGGCAGATAAATGTTCCACGTGAAAATCAATCGCAGTTTCTATATTTTCAGTCCATCTAACCTCTGTTAAACCTGGAAAACCATATATAAGATCTATATTTATGTTCTTAAATGCTGCTTTTCTGGAATCAATTATTGCTTTTTTTGCTTGAATAACATCATGATGCCGGTTTAAAAACTTCAAATTTTCATCAAAAAATGATTGAATACCGATGCTTAGCCTGTTTATTCCTATTCTTAATATGTCTCGCAAATAGGAAGGATTGATGTCCTCTGGATTTGCTTCTAATGTAATTTCAGGATCTTTTGCAATATTGAAATTACTTTTGATTGTTTTTATCAGAATCTCTATGTTTTCTGCCGGTATGAACGATGGAGTACCTCCTCCAAAGTAAATTGTGTGTACTTCATCATCTTTAATATAGTCTTTTCTCCTCAAAATTTCGGTTACCATTGCATCTATCATGAGCTGTTCATATGATTTGCTGACTGTGAAGTGGAAGTCACAATAATAGCATGCGCTCCGGCAAAAAGGTATATGAAGATATATCCCGGCCATTAGATAATAGTTATAATTAATTTACCATCTTGGCTATAAATGATTAAAATTGTAGTTTTACGAGCTTAAATATAAAGGATTATAATTAATATGGCTATTAAAATATTTTGGAAGCCAATTGGTTGGGCTATTTTAATCGGTATTTTGAGTTTTCTGCCAACAGATGATTTTAATGGTCAGAAATGGTTTAATTTTCAACATCAGGATAAAATATTGCATTTATTATTTTATGGCATTTTTTCATTTTTGCTTTTCAGGTCCATTAGGTCTTATATAAATAAATCAAAGCCTGTTTGGCTAACTTATCTTTTAACATTTGTTGTTATTTTATTTTATGGACTAATTATTGAATTTGTACAGGATAGATTTACTGCTTCAAGACAAGGAGATATAATAGATATGGTATTTAACCTGGCGGGTTATTTTGTTGCAATAATTTTTATATTACTTATTCCCTCTATAAGGAATTCTCCTAAAATCAAAGAATAACTTTTCGTTTTCCTTTTTGAATATCAAGTATTAGTTCTGAAATATTCTGATTTTGAAAAAGGCTTAAAAGACCTGACCGTATTTCAGAATATTTTGAATGCATTGAACAGGGTTCTTTTTCGCTGCAATCTTCGAGTCTTATTAAACATTTTTTGAATATATCCTGTCCATCAATTATATCTACCACATCTATTAACTTTATTTCATTCGCTTTTTTACCCAGCCCAAATCCTCCATGAGGTCCTTTGGTTGACGATAGTAATTTGTGTTTTGCAAGAATTTGTAAAATCTTTCCTAAAAATGGAGTTGGAATATGTAAATCTTTGGAAATTTTTTTTATTCCAATTTTTCTTTCTTCCCCGGCATGTATAGAAAGATAAATTACAGCTCTTATTGCATATTTTGATGTATTCGAAAGCATTTATAATATTTCTTCTGTTTAAAACTTACCCTTAATTCAAATATAAGTAAAAAATAAAGTTTTCTTGTTGTTAAAACTATGTTAATTATCTATCGTTTTTATTTATAATATTTTGTAGGGGTACTAATTTTATTGTTTGGTATAAATTTTTTCCTGAAAACAAAATTTTAATATTAATAAATATCTTAAAATAGCTTTCTCCGATGCCGCTGTCCATGCTATTCAGTATTATCCGGAATACAAACGTTTCTATCAGAAATTAGCTCGGCGTTCTAATGAAGCTACTGCTCGTACTGTTGTTGGTAAGGAATTGGCAAAGATCGTTTATTATATATTAAAGAACAAAACTCAATATAAAGGTCTTAAAGGACAACCGATTAGTCGTATTAAATCCAAGCAATGGCCGCGCCTGGCAAGCTCGAACGCCTAACTGGATGCGTTATAGCTCCTTGCGCTGGATTGAGAAGTCAGGCGCTGTGCCGTTTTAATATCTGGAACGTCTCGCTTTGATGAGACACGTC
>Ga0208980_10002623_pt1 | contig 10868 bp, 10 predicted proteins | sample WetSurMetagenome_3_FD_187993 | JGI IMG/M metagenome (GOLD analysis project Ga0208980, IMG submission 187993) | Wetland microbial communities from Twitchell Island in the Sacramento Delta, sample from surface sediment Aug2011 Site A1 Bulk (version 2) | ecosystem: Environmental > Aquatic > Marine...
CGCGGCAGCGGACCGGGGTCGTGTGGCCGCGAGCAGCGCACAGGGACGTGCGCGGTAGCCCGTAAATTCAGGACAGAATTTCCGGGCGGCGAGCGGCCACCGGCCCTGGCCCGCGTCCGTGCAGACGGAAAGCTCGAGCGCCAGCGGTCAGGCCCGTGCTTTTTCTGACCGGGGTGCTGCGCTATCGTGTCGCCCCTTATGAGGACCCGGGTCAAGATCTGCGGCATCACCGACCGGCAGGACGCCCTGGACGCCGTCCGCCTGGGTGCCGACGCGATCGGGCTCGTGTTCTACCCGCCGAGCCCGCGCTGCGTGGCGCCGGACCGGGCAGCGGCGATCGTCGAAGGCCTGCCGCCCTTCGTCACCGTGGTGGGGCTGTTCGTCAACGCGAGCCGCGACGAGATCGCCGAGGTGCTGGGAAGCGTGCGCATCGATCTGCTGCAGTTCCACGGCACCGAGTGCGCCGAGTATTGTGCCGGGCACGGCAGGCCCTACATCAAGGCGGTGCGGGTCCGCGAGGGAGTGGACCTGGTCGCGGAGCGGGAGCGCTACGCCGGCGCCAGCGCGCTGCTGCTCGACGCCTACCAGCCGGGCGTGCCGGGCGGCACGGGGCAGGCCTTCGACTGGGCGCTGATCCCGTCCGAGCTGGGCCACGAGATCGTCCTCGCCGGCGGTCTGACGCCCGACAATGTCGGGGAGGCCGTGCGGCGCGTGCGGCCCTACGCGGTGGACGTCAGCGGCGGGGTGGAGCGCGAGAAGGGTCGCAAGGACGCCGGAAAGATCGAAGCCTTCATGCGGGGAGTCGCCAGTGCCAGCACCTAGCACGCAACGTTATGCCGACCTGCCGGATGCCGAGGGCCACTTCGGCCCCTACGGCGGCATCTACGTCGCGGAGACGCTCATGGCGCCGCTCGACGAGCTGCGGCAGGCCTACGAGCGCTATCGCGAGGATCCGGCATTCATCGCCGAGCTCGACGCCGACCTTCAGCACTACGTCGGCCGTCCCTCGCCGGTCTACCACGCCGAGCGCCTGAGTCGGCGGCTGGGCGGCGCGCAGATTTATCTGAAGCGCGAGGACCTCAACCACACCGGCGCCCACAAGGTGAACAACACCATCGGCCAGGCGCTGCTCGCCCGGCGTATGGGCAAGACCCGCATCATCGCCGAGACCGGCGCCGGCCAGCACGGCGTCGCGACCGCGACGGTGGCAGCGCGGCTCGGTCTCGAATGCGTGGTGTACATGGGCGAGGTGGACGTCGCGCGGCAGGAGGCGAACGTCTACCGCATGCGCCTGCTGGGGGCGGAGGTCGTGCCCGTCAAGTCAGGGTCCAAGACCCTCAAGGACGCGCTGAACGAGGCGATGCGCGACTGGGTGACCAACGTCGACGACACCTTCTACATCATCGGTACCGTCGCCGGCCCGCACCCGTACCCGATGATGGTGCGCGACTTCCAGGCGGTCATCGGCCGCGAGGCGAGGGCGCAGATGCTCGAGCGGGTCGGCCGGCTGCCGGACGCGCTGGTCGCGTGCGTCGGCGGCGGGTCGAACGCCATCGGGCTGTTCCACCCCTTCCTGGACGACGCCGGCGTGGCGATGTACGGCGTCGAGGCGGCAGGCGACGGGCTCAACACCGGCCGCCACGCCGCGCCGCTCAACGCCGGCCGGCCCGGCGTGCTGCACGGCAACCGCACCTACCTGATGGAGGACGACGACGGCCAGATCATCGAGACCCACTCGGTGTCGGCCGGCCTCGACTATCCCGGGGTCGGACCGGAGCACGCCTGGCTCAAGGACAGCGGGCGGGTGAGCTACCCGGCCGCCACGGACCGCGAGGCGCTCGACGCCTTCCACCTGCTCACCCGCACCGAGGGCATCATCCCCGCGCTCGAGTCGAGCCACGCGGTTGCCTACGCGGCGAAGCTGGCCCCGACCCTGCGCCGCGACCAGATCATCCTGATCAACCTGTCCGGCCGCGGCGACAAGGACATGCACACCGTGGCCGCCCAGGAGGGGATCCGGATATGAGCCGCCTCGCCACCCGTTTCGAAGGGCTGCGCGCCGCGGGGCGCAAGGCGCTGATCCCGTTCGTCACCGCCGGCGACCCGCACCGCTCGGTCACCGTGCCGCTGATGCACGCCCTGGTCGCCGCCGGCGCCGACGCGATCGAGCTCGGTGTCCCGTTCTCCGATCCGATGGCCGACGGCCCCGTGATCCAGCGTGCCAGCGAGCGCGCGCTGCTGCACCACACCAGCCTGCACGACGTCCTCGACATGGTGCGCGAGTTCCGGCAGGGGGACGCCGCGACGCCGGTCGTGCTGATGGGCTACCTCAACCCGATCGAGGTGATGGGCTACCCGGCCTTTGCCGGCGCTGCCGCGCAGGCCGGCGTCGACGGCGTGCTCACCGTCGACCTGCCGCCCGACGAGGGGCACGATCTGCTGGTCGCGCTCCGGGCCGTGGACGTCGATCCGATCTACCTGATCGCGCCGACCAGCAGTCCCGCGCGCATCGAGAAGATTTGCAGTGCGGCGAGCGGCTTTGTCTACTACGTGTCCCTGAAGGGCGTGACGGGCGCCGCCCACCTCGATCTGGGCCCGGTCGAGCAGAAGCTCGCCCTGATCCGCGAGCGCACGACCCTGCCGGTGGGGGTCGGCTTCGGCATCCGGGACGCCGCGACCGCCGCGCGGGTGGCCCGCATCGCCGACGCGGTGATCGTGGGCAGCGCGCTGGTGAGCCGGATCGAGGGTCTGGCCGACCGGCCCGACGAGATCGCCCCCGCCCTGGGGGCCCTGCTGGGCGAGATGCGCAGCGCGATGGACGCGGCCTGAGGCCGCCCGAAGAGGAGAGCCGAGGGATGAGCTGGTTCGAGAAACTCATGCCCCGCCGCATCCGCACCGAGGGCGGCGCGAAGAAGGCCGTTCCGGAGGGCCTGTGGACCAAGTGCCCCGGCTGCGGGGCGATCCTTTACCGCGCCGAGATGGAGCGGAACCTGGACGTCTGCCCAAAGTGCGGCTTTCACAACCGCGTGGACGCCCGGCGCCGCCTGGACCTGTTCCTCGATCCCGAGCCCCGCGAGGAGATCGGCGCGAATCTCGAGCCGGTCGATCCCCTGAAGTTCAAGGACAGCAAGCGCTACAAGGACCGGCTCAGCGCGGCCCAGAAGGAGACCGACGAGAAGGACGCCCTGGTGGTGCAGCGCGGCCAGCTCAAGGGCATGGGCGTGGTCGCCGCCGCCTTCGAGTTCGGCTTCATGGGCGGCTCGATGGGCTCGGTGGTGGGCGAGCGCTTCGTCCGCGGCGTCAACGCTGCGATCGAGCACAACTCCCCGATGGTCTGCTTCTCCGCCTCGGGCGGTGCGCGCATGCAGGAGTCGCTGTTCTCGCTGATGCAGATGGCGAAGACCAGCGCGGCGCTCGGCCGGCTCGGCAAGCGCGGCGTCCCGTTCGTCTCGGTGCTCACCGACCCGACCATGGGCGGCGTGTCCGCGAGCCTGGCGATGCTCGGCGACGTCAACATCGGCGAGCCCGGCGCGCTCATCGGCTTCGCCGGCCCGCGGGTGATCGAGCAGACCGTGCGCGAGAAGCTGCCCGAGGGCTTCCAGCGCAGCGAGTTCCTGCTCGAGCACGGCGCGATCGACATGATCGTCGACCGGCGCGACCTTCGCGACCGTCTCGCCAACCTGCTCAGCATCCTCAGCCACCGCCCACGCCCCTGAGCGGCCGCGCGGCCCGGGCGATCGTGCAGACGGTCGCCAGGTCGCCGCGCTGTTCGCGATGACGAGTCGTCCAATCCCGTCCTGATGCGCAGCGAGTCGCCAAAGTGACCGAACCCGGCCCAACGGACCCCAAGCCGCCAGCGCTCTGTCTCGACGACTGGCTCGCGCGCATCGGGCGTCAGCATCCCCGTCCGATCGAGCTCGGGCTCGACCGCGTGGGCGCGGTGTGGCGGCGCATGGGTCTGGCGCTGACGACCGCCGTCATCACCGTCGGCGGCACGAACGGCAAGGGGTCCTGCGTCGCCATGCTCGAGGCGATGCTCCGGGCGGGTGGCTACCGCGTCGGGGCCTACACCTCGCCGCACCTGCTGGCCTTCAACGAGCGCGTGCGGGTCGACGGCAGCGAGGTCGACGACCGCACTCTCTGTCGCGCCTTCGAGGCGGTGGAGAGCGCGCGCGGCGAGGTCTCGCTCACCTATTTCGAGCACGTCACCCTGGCGGCGCTCTGGGTGTTCGCGCGCGCGGCGCTCGAGGTGATCGTGCTCGAGGTCGGTCTGGGCGGACGGCTCGACGCCGTCAACATCCTCGATGCCGACGTCGCCCTCGTCAGCACGGTGGACCTGGATCACCAGGAGTGGCTCGGCCCGGACCGGGACAGCATCGGCCGGGAGAAGGCCGGGATCTTTCGCGCCGGCCGCGCGGCGGTGTTCGGGGGCGAGGACCCCCCGCCGGGCCTGGTCGAGCACGCCGACCGGATCGGCGCCCGCCTGCTCCTGGCGGACCGCGACTTTCACGCCCGCCTTCGCGAGGGGGGCTGGGATTGGGAGGGGATGGGACGCCAGCGGCTCGGCCTGCCGCTGCCCACGCTGCGCGGGGGCTTCCAGGTACGCAACGCGGCCGCGGCGATCGCCGCCCTGGAGGCCGTGTCCGACCGGCTGCCGCTCAGCACGGTCGCCCTCCGCGAGGGACTGCTCGGTGTGCGGCTGCCGGGCCGTTTCGAGGTGTTTCCGGGGCCGATCACCCTGATCTTCGACGTGGCCCACAATCCGGAAGCCGCGCGGGCCCTCGCCGAGAACCTTGCCCGGCACGCGGCCGAGGGAGGGCGGACCCTCGCGGTCTTCTCGATGCTTCGTGACAAGGACATCGCCGGAGTTGCCCGGATCCTTGCCCCGCAGGTCGAGGCCTGGTTTTATGCGCCGCTCGCCACCGACCGTGCCGCGACCGCGGACGAGCTCGCGGCAGGCCTCGACGCGGCCGGCGTCGGCGCCACGGCGCACGGCCATTCGGACCTGGTGGGGGCCCTGGCTGCCGCGGGGGCTGCCGCGCGCCGCGGGGACCGGATCCTGGTGTTCGGCTCCTTCTACACGGTGGCGATGCTGCTGCCCCTGGCGCGCGCGGCGGCCGAGGCGCGCCGCGGGCCGCTGATATAATCCCGCGCGGTTGGCGAGAGACTGGCGAGTGGACGACGGGTTGAAGCGCAGACTGATCGGGGCAGCGGTGCTGGTGTCGCTGGCGGTGATCTTCGTCCCGATGCTGATCGAGGACGAGCCGGTGCCCGGCGACGGCGTGCCGGGTGGGAGCATCCCGCCGCGCGAGAACCTGACGTTCAAGTCGCAGGTGCTCAAGGACGAGATTGCGGTGCCCACCGACGCTCCGCCGCCGGTCGCAGGTGCCGAGACGGAGGCGCCGCCGCCCCAGCGCCCGGAGCCGGTGCCCCCGGTCGAGCCCGTGGCCGACGAGCCGGCCGTCCCTGCGCCCCAGGTCGCGCCGCCCGCCACGGAGCCCGCTCCGGACGCCGCGGAGAAGCCCAAGACACCGCCGACGCCGGTCGCCAAGCCGACGGCGCCGGCGCCCAAGGCGCCCGCGCCGAAGATCACCACCTGGATCGTGCAGGTCGGCAACTACTCGAGCCGCGAGAAGGCGGATGGGGTGGCGCGACAGCTGCGTGGCAAGGGGCTCGAGGTGTTCATCGAGCCGATCGGCACCCCCGCGGCCCAGTTCCGCGTCGCGGTCGGGCCGGAGGACGACAGGAAGCGCGCCGAGGCCCTGATTCCGCGCATCGAGGCCGCGGTTCCAGGCAGTGGCAAGCCGTTCATCCGCAGCTACCCCTGATCCTCCCGGCTGCCGGCGGGTCTGCTACCATGGCGGCCTGTGCGGCACCCAAGGGTGATCCAGGCTGAGCCGGATGATCTGGGTCGACTATTTCATCATCGGCACGATCGTGGTCTCCGCCCTGGTGAGCCTGCTGCGGGGCTTCGTGCGTGAGGCCCTGTCGCTCGCCATCTGGATTCTCGCCTTCTGGGTCGCGTGGACGTTCTTCCGCGATCTCGCCCCGGCGTTCGGCCGCTGGGTGTCGACGCCCTCGGTGCAGTTCGGAATCGCCTTCGGCCTGCTGCTGATCGCCACCCTGCTGGTCGGCGGCATCGTCAACTACCTGGTCGGGCGCCTGATCGACGAGACCGGACTCAGCGGCACCGACCGGATGCTCGGCATGGTGTTCGGCGTCGCGCGCGGCGCCCTGGTGGTCGCCATCCTCGTCCTGCTGGCGCGCGCCACCCCTCTGCCGCAGGACCCGTGGTGGCGGGACTCGGTCCTGCTGGGCCATTTCGATCGGATGGCGGAGTGGCTGCTGGATTTCGTGCCGGCCGACCAGGCCGCCTGGTTCCGGCAGCGTTGAGGGTCTGGGGCGGGAGCGTCGCGCAATGTGCGGAATCGTCGGGATCGTCGGTCACGGCCACGTCAACCAGGCGCTGTACGATGCCATGCTGGTGCTCCAGCACCGGGGGCAGGACGCCGCCGGCATCGTCACCTGCGACGGCGACAAGCTGTTCCTTCGCAAGGACAACGGCCTCGCTCGCGACGTCTTCGACAGCCAGCACATGGTCGGTCTGCGCGGGCGGATCGGCATCGGGCACGTGCGTTACCCCACCGCCGGCTGCGCGTCCTCGGCCGAGGCGCAGCCGTTCTACGTCAACTCGCCCTACGGCATCGCGCTGGCGCACAACGGCAACCTGACCAACGCGGACGAGCTCAAGCAGGACCTGTTCCGGGAGGACCTTCGGCACATCAATACCGAGTCCGACTCCGAGATCCTGCTGAACGTCTTCGCCCACGAGCTGCAGGAGCTCGGCAAGCTGCGCATCGACGAGAAGGACATCTTCAAGGCGGTCGCCGGCGTGCACCGCCGCTGCCGCGGCGGCTACGCGGCGGTCGCCCTGATTCCGGGCTACGGGCTGATCGGCTTCCGCGACCCCTTCGGCATCCGACCCATCGTGTTCGGGCGCCGCGACACCGACCACGGCGCCGAGTTCATGATCGCCTCGGAGAGTGTCGCCCTCGACGTGCTCGGCTTCGACCTGATCCGCGACGTTGCGCCGGGCGAGGCGGTGTTCATCACCGAGGACGGCGACGTCTACACGCAGCAGTGCGCCGCCCACCCGGTGCGCTCGCCCTGCATCTTCGAGTACGTCTACTTCGCCCGTCCCGACTCGATCATCGACAACATCTTCGTGCACAAGGCGCGGCAGCGGATGGGCGTCAAGCTGGCGCGCAAGATCGAGCGCGAGTGGGCGGACCACGACATCGACGTGGTGATCCCGATCCCCGACACCAGCCGCACCGCGGCGCTGGCACTGGCGAACGAGCTCGATCTGCGGTTCTCCGAGGGCTTCATCAAGAACCGCTACATCGGCCGCACCTTCATCATGCCGGGGCAGACGATCCGCCGGAAATCGGTCCGCCAGAAGCTCAACGCCATCGATCTCGAGTTCCGCGGCAAGAACGTGCTGCTGGTCGACGACTCGATCGTGCGCGGCACCACCTCGCAGCAGATCGTGCAGATGGCGCGCGACGCGGGCGCCGCCAAGGTCTATTTCGCGTCGGCCGCGCCCCCGGTGCGGTTCCCGAACGTCTACGGCATCGACATGCCGGCCGCCCGCGAGCTGGTCGGGCACGGCCGGACCGAGGACGAGATCTGCGCGATCATCGGTGCGGACGGGCTGGTGTTCCAGAGCCTCGACGACCTGATCGAGGCGGTGCAGAAGAAGGGCAAGACCAACGTCGACCGGTTCGACACCTCGGTCTTCGACGGCGACTATGTGACCGGCGACGTCAACGCCCACTACCTGCAGCAGCTCGAGCTGCTGCGCAACGACGCGGCCAAGCAGCGCCGCGACGGCAGCTGCAACTCGTCCATCGAGCTGCACAACACCGCCTGAGCGCGGCGGCCCGTTCGTCGGCGGCAAACCCCTGATTTTCATCGGCTTATCCTGTGGTTCCCGGGCGTCCGGTGGACGCCTGGGGCGGCCCGACATCGGCTAGAATCCCAGCCCATGGCACAGCACGACGAATCCCGCGACGACGGCAACGGCCTTGAAGTCGAGCAGGCGCGGCCCAAGCTGAAGAGGCCACCGCTGTTCAAGGTCATCCTGCTCAACGACGACTACACCCCGATGGAGTTCGTCGTGCAGGTGCTGGAGCGGTTCTTCCAGCTCGATCGCGTGCGGGCGACGCAGGTGATGCTGCACGTCCACACGCGCGGGGTGGGGGTGTGCGGGGTCTACACTAAGGACGTGGCGGAGACCAAGGTGGCACGGGTGAACGAGTACTCGCGCAGCCACCAGCACCCGCTGCTGTGCAGCATGGAGGAGGCCTGAACACCCTGGCATTGCCGGGGACGACGTCGGAGGCATCGCCGCAATGTTGAGCAAAGAGCTGGAGTTCAGCCTCAATCAGGCCTTCAAGCGGGCCCGCGAGCGCCGCCACGAGTTCCTCACGGTGGAGCACCTGCTGCTCGCCCTGCTGGACAACCCGGCCGCGGTCGAGGTGCTGAAGGCGTGCGGGGCCGACCTCGAGCGGCTTCGGCGCGAGCTCGACGCCTTCGTGCAGGAGACGACGCCGCTGCTGCCGGAGGACGAGAAGCGCGACACCCAGCCGACGCTCGGCTTCCAGCGGGTGTTGCAGCGCGCCGTGTTCCACGTCCAGTCCGCCGGACGCAAGGAGGTGTCGGGCGCCAACGTCCTCGTCGCGATCTTCAGCGAGCAGGACTCGCAGGCCGTGTACCTGCTCGACCAGCAGGACATCAGCCGGCTCGACGTCGTCAACTACATTTCGCACGGCGTGGCGAAGACGTCCGACAAGGACCCTTCGCCGGGATCCGGCTCGGCGCCGGGCAGCGCGGAGGAGGGGGGCGAAAGCGGCGGGGCGCCGCTCCAGCAGTTCGCCAGCAACCTCAACCAGCGCGCCCGCGAGGGCAAGATCGATCCGCTGATCGGCCGCAAGCTGGAGCTCGAGCGCACGATCCAGATCCTCTGCCGGCGGCGCAAGAACAACCCGCTGCTGGTCGGTGAGGCCGGCGTCGGCAAGACCGCCATTGCCGAGGGGCTGGCGAAGAAGATCGTCGACGGTGAGGTCCCGGCGGTGCTCGCGGACTGCACGCTCTACGCCCTCGATCTCGGTAGCCTGGTCGCGGGCACCAAGTACCGCGGCGACTTCGAGAAGCGCCTGAAGGGCGTGCTCGCGCAGTTGAAGAAGGACCCCAGCGCGATCCTCTTCATCGACGAGATCCACACCGTCATCGGTGCCGGCTCGGCGTCGGGGGGCGTGATGGACGCGTCCAACCTCATCAAGCCCGCGCTCGCTTCGGGTGAGCTGCGCTGCATCGGCTCGACCACCTACCAGGAGTTCCGCGGCATCTTCGAGAAGGACCACGCGCTTGCGCGTCGCTTCCAGAAGATCGACATCACCGAGCCCAGCGTGGACGAGACGGTCGAGATCCTCCGGGGCCTCAAGTCGCGCTTCGAGGAGCACCACAAGGTCCGGTACTCGCTGCCCGCGCTGCGCACGGCGGCGGAGCTGTCCGCCAAGTACATCAACGACCGCCATCTCCCCGACAAGGCGATCGACGTCATCGACGAGGCCGGCGCCTTCGTCCAGCTGATGCCGCCGTCGCGACGCAAGAAGCAGGTCGGCGTGACCGAGATCGAGAACATCGTCGCCAAGATCGCGCGCATCCCGCCGCGCAGCGTGTCGGCGACCGACACCGAGTCGCTGCGCACCCTGATGCGCGACCTGCAGATGGTGGTGTTCGGCCAGGACGAGGCGATCGAGGCCCTGTCCGCGGCCATCCGCATGAACCGGTCGGGCCTCGGCAACGAGGAGAAGCCGGTCGGGTCCTTCCTGTTCGCCGGCCCCACCGGCGTCGGCAAGACCGAGGTGACGCGCCAGCTCGCACGAATCCTCGGGCTCGAGCTGATCCGCTTCGACATGTCCGAGTACATGGAGCGGCACACGGTGTCGCGACTGATCGGCGCGCCGCCGGGCTACGTCGGCTTCGACCAGGGCGGGCTGCTGACCGAGGAGATCACCAAGCACCCGCACTCGGTGCTGCTGCTCGACGAGATCGAAAAGGCCCACCCCGACGTCTTCAACCTGCTGCTGCAGGTGATGGACCACGGCGCGCTGACCGACAACAACGGGCGCAAGGCCGACTTCCGCAACGTGATCATCGTGATGACGACCAACGCCGGCGCGCAGGAGATCAGCCGAAGCTCGATCGGCTTCACGACGCAGGACCACTCGTCCGACGGCATGGAAGCGATCAAGCGGATGTTCTCACCTGAGTTCCGCAACCGCCTCGACGCGATCATCCAGTTCAAGGCGCTGTCGCCCGAGACGGTGCAGCACGTCGTGGACAAGTTCCTGTTCGAGCTGGAGGGCCAGTTGCACGCCAAGAACGTCACCCTGGAGGTCGACGGCGAGGCCAAGCTCTGGCTAGCCGAGCGCGGCTTCGACCCGCTGATGGGCGCGCGGCCGATGGCGCGGCTGATTCAGGAGTCGTTCAAGAAGCCGCTCGCCGAGCAGCTGCTGTTCGGCCAGCTGGCAGAGGGCGGGCACGTGCGGGTCAGCGTGCGCGATGGAGAGCTGGCTTTCGACATCGAAAGCCGCGTCGTGCACTGATCACGGGAGGCGGACAGCTAGTCGGGTAACGACTGCCAGGACCGTAAGCGGCATGGATGCCGCTTACGAGCCTACAGGGACGTATTCACGGCCTTTCCGAGCGGTCGTTACCCGGCTGGCTGCCGTGCGCCCGTGCGCCCGTGCGCCGTGATCCTGCCAGGACCGGTCGCTCGAAATCTGGCGCCCGGTAAACCA
>Ga0208980_10002624_pt1 | contig 10866 bp, 9 predicted proteins | sample WetSurMetagenome_3_FD_187993 | JGI IMG/M metagenome (GOLD analysis project Ga0208980, IMG submission 187993) | Wetland microbial communities from Twitchell Island in the Sacramento Delta, sample from surface sediment Aug2011 Site A1 Bulk (version 2) | ecosystem: Environmental > Aquatic > Marine...
CTACGATCACGCAGCCGGCCCGGTGCAACATGTGGAAACCCATATTTCCCATGTTCTGCTCAGCGGGGAATACGCCTACAAGATCAAGAAGCCGCTTGACCTCGGGTTTCTCGATTTCAGCACTCTCGACAAGCGCCGGCATGCCTGCCAGGAGGAGGTTCGGCTGAACCGCCGTCTGGCACCGGAATTCTATCTTGGCGTGGTTCCGATCACCGGAACACCCGCTGCGCCGCGCATCAATGGCTCCGGTGAGGCGATCGAATATGCGGTGAAAATGCGGCAGTTTCCGCCGGATGTCACGCTCGACTGTTTGGAGACGCAGGGCCGTTTGACGGGATCGCAGGTCGAGGCCATCGCGACAACCGTCGCCCGTTTTCATCGGGAAGCCTGCGCCCGCGCCGGAGCCGACAGTTCGTGGGGCGATCCGCAACAGGTCTGGCAACCGGTGGCGCAGAATTTCCTGCAAATTGCGTCCCGGCTGACTGACCCCGCCGATCGCCAGACCCTCGACGCTCTGCAACGCTGGAGCGAGGCCGAGCATGCGCGGCTGGCTCCGCTGATGGGCGTGCGCAAGCGCGACGGCTTCATACGTGAATGCCACGGCGACCTGCACCTCGGCAACCTTGCCTGGGTGGACGACCAACTGCTGGTGTTCGACTGCCTCGAATTCAATCCGGAATTGCGCTGGATCGACATCGTGTCCGAAATCGCGTTCTGTTATATGGATCTGCTGCAGCGAGGCCACCCGGATTGGGCCTGGCTGTTCCTCAACATCTGGCTGGAAAAAACCGGCGACCATGGCGGGCTGGCGCTGCTGCGCTATTACGCCGTATACCGCGCGCTGGTGCGGGCCAAGGTCGCTGTGCTGCGTGCCGGGCAAGTCACGGGTGCTGCGCACGACGCAGCCTTGAACGAAGCGCATGCCATTCTGCAATTGGCAACAACATTAACCCGCCCCCTGCCCTTGCGGCTCGACATCACGCATGGACTGTCAGGGTCGGGAAAGACCACCGTCACCCAGACCCTGATGCAGGCGCCGGGGGCGGTCCGGCTGCGCTCCGATGTCGAGCGCAAGCGTCTGGCCGGCCTCGATGCCCTGGCCCGCAGCGGTTCGGGGGTAGGCGAGCAGCTTTATGCGGCCGACGCCACCCGCCGCACCTATACCCATCTGGCCTCCCTGGCGGGTGCAGTGCTGGACACAGGCTGGCCAGTAATCGTCGACGCCACCTTCACTGCACGCTGGCAGCGCGACCTGTTGCACGAGCAGGCACGATTGCGCGGCGTGGCCTTTCATATACTGGATTTTCAGGTGCCCGTGACCACCTTGCGCGAACGGATCATCCAGCGCGCACGCGCGGGCAGCGATGCATCGGAAGCGGATCTGGAGGTTCTGCAGCATCAGATCGATACCGGGGAAGCGCTCGCCACGGATGAAAAGGAATTCCTGGTTCCGATCAATTCGTAGTCACGATGCTTTGATAATTGGCCACCGGATAACAGTCTGCCCGACAAGCGCAGAAATTTGTTAATGTCATGGGCAAACATGCCACCATTATTGTTTGTTTTTATTAAGAAACATAAACTCAATAACGTGGTCATGCCAAAACGCAAAAATGTGATGAACTGCCGCGGGACTGACGCAAGCCGCGCTACGCCGATATCGTCCGGCTTCCTACCTCATTGCTGCTGTTGCTGCTCGTCCTGCAGCTGCGACAGGCTCACCCCCGCTGACGACAGGTAATCGCGCACATGGCGCAACTCCTGTTTGGTGCAGGTGTTGCTGTTGTGCGGGCGGTGCAGAAATCCTTCCACCCCGTTCAATACCACGCGGAAGCTCGCGCCGTGGTGAGGCTCCACCTTGGCGCCCAGATGCGTCAGCATCGACTCCACCTCGCGCCAGTGAACATTGCCGCTCACCGGACCATCGAAAATGGAACGCAGCAGGCTCTCGTGCTTGTGACTCATGACATGACCTCGCAGTAACGATATTTTTCAGCATAGGGTTTGCTCAGCGAAAACGCGAGCACCTGGGCAAGCACGGCGGATCCATGCGGTCATCGTCCCTCATGCCAATGGTTGGCATGCGTTCAAGCAGGAGATTCCGCCGAAAGTCGCGGCCGTCATCGGGGCACACGACGCCGAAAACAATTTCGCCACCCGCACGCTACCTATCGAAGCTGCTGCAGGCGGAATGAAAACGGAAAAAACGCACCAACGGTTTCCAGATAGGCGCCAGCTTGTTGCAAGCGGCTCTGGAGTGCTGCGCGCGCTTGTGCCACGTTAGTAGTACGATCAATGATCTTGTGGCCATTTTGGCGGCTTTTTCCAGACGGATTGCCCACGAACCCCGCTACATTCCAGCCCTGTGGCGGGCCACCGTTGTCTGCCTTGCCAATACCGGACATGCCCCCCATACTGGTCTAACGAATTGGTCTTTTGGTCAGTCCCCTTCTGCCCCTCGCGGGCACTCCGACGGCTCTCCTCATCGGCATCGCATCGCGCCATCCCGGCACGGTTGCCGCAGTTCCCGACTGCGATCTTTCGCACACCACTCCGGCGCACGCAACGTCGCGCCACCGGTCAACCTTGAGGAATCGAAGCATGTCAAAAGAAGAACTTGTAGAAATGGAAGGCGTCGTCAACGAAGTGTTACCGCAAACCCGCTTTCGCGTCACCCTGGATAACGGCTTTGAAATCACCGCCTATGCTTCCGGCAAGATGCGCAAGCACCGTATCCGTATCCTGGCCGGCGACAAGGTCACTATCGAAATGTCACCCTACGACCTCACCAAAGGCCGCATCAACTTCCGCCACAAGGACAGCCACGTCCAGGCGCCGCGGCCCGCCATGCCCAGAAAATACAATTGATTCGAACCGCGAAGCCTGAACGCATGAAGCCTGTTCGCATCGAAGCGGTCGCAACGCAGGCGGAACCCCGGCCAGCAATCTACGCCGTCAAGCCGCATCCGCTCGGCGTCTGCAAAGTCTGTGGCGGCATCACCTACCGCAAGGAAGCCGTCAACCAGCGCTGCGGACGCACCCCACGCGGCCACCGTTGCAGCGGCATCATTGCCGTTGCAACGCGCGATGCCTGCTGGAAGCAATGCACCAGTTGCAGGGGCACCGGTAAACTGGGCGCCATACCCTGTACCTACTGCCGCGGCATCGGTTGGAACCTGGCCAAACCCTGGAGCCTTTAAGCACGCAAAGTGCGCGCATCGCGTTGGTGCCTCATCGCTGTAGGCACCGCATTACTCCGAGCGCGGAATCCGGGCGCGCTTCGAGACTTATCGTGCCGGCACCGGCTGGGCCGGCACCATGCCATAGGGCGTTGCGAACACGCTCCCCCAGGTCGGGCCATAGGACTGCGGGCTAACCACGGCATTGCCCCAACCCGCATACAAGCTCGGATTCATGGGTACCATGGCGGTGCCCCACAGGTTCGGGTTCACCGGTGCCGCAGCCATGGGTACATAGGTGTTCGGATTCAACATGCCGAGTGCCATGGCGGTCACATTGGGATCAGTCGGCGCCGACACCCAGCGCATGACTTTGTTTGGATCGGACAGCATCTGCACTATGGCATTGAAGAACTGGGGATCGAGCGCCGCCTGCATCCAGGCCATCAATGTCATGGGATCCATGAGCCTTGCGTAATTGCCGTATGCCCTGGGATCCATCGCGCTGGCCATTGAACGCGCGTAGAGATTGGGATTCATCGTGGATAACATCGCCGTGGCAAGAAAGGCCGGTTCTGAAACCGCACTCATGGCAGCGACGAATTTCTTCGGGTCCGACATCATCTCGGCGTTATGCGTGAAATCCGACAAGTAGACGACCCATTCCTGGTGGGTCCTGGGCATGCCATCCGGGTTCGCCGCTACAGTTGGGGCTTGCGTAACGGGTGCGGCGGCAGGAGGGGCAGCAGGTACAGACTGCTGGGCGAAGGCCAGCGCACTGAGGTTGCCAAGGGCCACGGTCATCAACAGGGGCAGTTTGCGCATGGGTAAATCTCCTCTATTCGTTATGGATAGCCTCACCCCGTGAGGAGAGGATAGGAACATTGTGCAACATAATTCGATCGGTCAGCTTTATTAGATGTAGGCAAGATGCGATAAATAATTCATTCGACAATCAAAGGGGCAACTCATGCAGAAAAGCCGGCAATCGAGGACGGCCGCTGCGTGTTATGCTTCATCCGAACGTGACTGGACGGAACCTTCCACAAGCAAGATGGCGTCCGCCCAATTCTGCTGGCTTGATAGAAACATGCATAGGCGTAAGGCACTCCTGATCCTTTTCACCCTGTTGACGTGGTTCCTGCCTTGGCAGGCGGACGCCCTGCAACTACCGGTCAGGGCCCAAGTGGACCGCAGCATGCTGTCGGGCAATGTCGACATTCTGGCCTTCGTCGACGTGCCTACGGATATCCCGACAGCCTGGGCGGTGATCACCGACTACAACAGACTGGCGCAGTTCGTGCCCGACATGGAATCTTCCCGCGTCGTCAGCAAGCCTGGCGAGCCGGTTCAGGTCTATCAGCGTGGCAAGAAATCCTGGTTGCTGGTCGACATTCCCCTCGAACTGGTGTTCCGCATGGACGAAACCCCCTCCTCCCGCATTCGGTTCAGCCTGGTTGCCGGAAACATCGGCGACATGTATGGCGAATGGCGGCTTTCCACCTTTGGCCGGGGGGTGCGTATCAAGTACGTCGCCCACATGAAGCCGGGGCTGTTCTCGCCGCGTGTCCCCGGCGACTCCTTCCTGATCGAGTCGGATATCGAAAACATGATGCAGGCCATCGGCCAGGAAATCCTGCGCCGCAAACAGCTCACGCCGCGCCCATGATACGCCTGGCGAAGTTGGTGGTGATCGGCGCGCTGGGCACGGTTCTGCTTGCCTCCCAACCGGCCTCGGCCGAGGCCAGCGTCCAGGTCGAGAGCAAGGCGGCGGCCCTCTATGTGCAGGCCGAAATCGACACCACGGTAGATAGTGCAACGGCTTGGGCGGTGCTGACCGATTACAACCGCTGGAGCGAATTCATCCCCGATCTGGTCGTGTCCCGGGTGATTTCAGGTCCCGGCGAACAGCTGCAACTGGAACAACGCGCGCGCATTCCCTCGATGCCCAACTTTCCTGTGGTGATGATCCTCGCGGTGGAAGAAACGCCGCAAAAACGCATTCGCTTCTACCGGACCGCCGGCAATGTGCTCGCATTCGCCGGCGAATGGCTGATCGAGGGCAAGTCCAGGCAGGTGCATCTGGTCTACCGTGCGGTCGTCACGCCGGGCTTTCCGATGCCGCCGCAGGCAAGCATGGAAATATTCCGCAGCGACGCCAAGGTGCGGATGGAGGCGATGGCCCAGGAGATGGCGCGCCGGATGCCTGCCTCCGCCGATCCCCCTACCAAGAAAAATCGCCAAAAGAATAAGAAGCGCGCATAGCGCAGCGAGCATCGCCGCATCAATCCGAAATCAGCCTCTCAGGCGAAGCCACGAATCGATGCGCCCGCCATCACAGGCGAATGAATAGGTTGGGGAAACCCCTGCTTAGGCAGCGTTGCCTGCCACCTGCAGGCGCCGCTTCCAGTCCGCCATATAGAGCAGCGCGCCGCGCACGCCGCACACCAGCACGAGGGCGAAGAAGAGTCCATACACGACGTGCAGGGATTGCAGCACGCCGTACACCGCGGCCACCGCCAGGCCGAACAGGATCTGCTGGCGCGGCTTGATCGGCGTGGTGGCGGGATCCGGGATCATGTACAGCGTGAAGATGATGAAGGCGGCGCTGGTCATGGGCAGGATGGGGACCAGCGGCGGGATGTCGAACAGCCACGCGCGAATCTGCCCCTGCAGCAGGAAGCCCGCCAGCCAGGCGGCCACCAGCGGCAGACGCCCGGTGAACAGCGCATGCAGGACGATGCCGCTGACCAGCACGAAAACAGGCACGCCCCAATCCCACATGCCGCTGATGTTCTCGGTGAACTGGTACGGCGGCGTGAGGCCGACGATGTCGGCGAAGACGACCAGGGTGACCACCACGGCGATGTTGGAAGGATTGAACATGTGCTGGGTCACGCCCGGCGCCACCGGCGCGCGGAACAGAAGCTTGGACGCGATCGCAAAGGCCGCGGCGAAGACCAGCGGCATCAGGGCTTCGCCGGGATAAATCAGCATCGACAGCGCCATGCCCGGGATGATCGCGGGCGGCAGGAAATTGAGGAAGTTGGCCCAACTTCCCGCAAAGCGCAGCGGCCTCCCCTTCGCCCGCGCGTCGACCCACTCGAGCAGCATCTGCACGCCGATGGCGGTACTCACCGCCACCGCAGGATGCGCCCAAGACTGCTCAAAACCCAGGACGAGATGACCGAAACCGAGGATCCACGCCAGCATGAGCGTGGTGAAGTACCACAGCGCGATGAGCCGTCGCTGCTGATCGGCCTTGGGATAGAACAGCAGCGACGCGTTGCTGAAGTTCGCCATGGATTGTTTCCCCCTGTCTAGCCCAGCACGACGGTGTGCCAGCCCCGCCTGAGCGTCAGGGTGCGGACCTTCACCTGGCCGTGCGCGTCGCGCCAACGGATTTCCACCGGCAGCGTCTGGCTGGCAGAGATATCGCCGAGGCCGAAATGAAGCTGCGGCGCGCGCTTGCCGGACATGCCGTTGCCGCCGTCCACCTGGGCGGTCAGGCGCCTGCCGTCAGGCAACAGCACCCTTGCTTCGGCGCCGATGGCTGGCCGCCCCGGTGCCCGCCCGCCCTGCCCCGGGGCTGACGGAATCAGCAGGTTGAGGCCGAGGAAGGCGTGCTTGCTGGCGTCGTCGTTGCGGTAGAAATAGGAGTCCTCCCACTGGTTGGCGAACACGAAGTCGAGGTCGCCGTCGCCATCGACGTCGGCGATGGCGACGCCGCGCGTCACCATCGGCTGGCCGAGGCCGATCTGCCTGGCGATATCGAAGTATTTCCCGGACGCATCGCGCACGAAGAAGGCGTTGGGATCGTGTCCGCTGATATCGGTGCCGGGCTGGAATTTGGGCCAGTTGCGCGGGTCGGTCAGCAGCGCGTCGTTGGCGGTGCCGAGGGCCTGCAATTCCGGCCAGCGGTTGACCGTGCCCTTGACGAAGCCGGTGGCCTGGATCGCTTCCAGCACGCCGTCGTTGTCGAAGTCGTCGAGCTTGGAATCCCAGCCCCAGCCGCTGCGCGACAGGCCCAGGCGCTCGGCACCCTGCACGTAGGGCGCAACGCCTGCCTGCATGCGCGCGGTCTCGCCGGTGCTGAGCCAGAGGAAATGGCCCTCCTGCAGCGCCCAGGACGAGGAAATGTTGCTTACGTAGATGTCCATCAGTCCATCGCCGTTGACGTCGGCCATATCGGCACCCATGCCCTTGCAGGAATCCTGGCCGAGGACGAAGGACTTCGGCGTGGTGAAGCTGCCCTCGCCGCGCAGTGCCGTGAAGTGCAGCTTGCCCGGCGTCGAACGGTTGAGGAGCAAGCGATCGGTGCCGAAATCGTTGGCGAAGTAGAGCTCCGGCAGCAAGTCGCCGTTGAGGTCGCCCGCCGCCACGGCCAGCGTCCAGCCACGCGCATACGCTTCCTCGACCGAGCGGGATTCGTCGCGATAGCGCACCGACGGCTGGTCGCCAGAGGTAGCGCCGGCCCACAGCAGGAGCCGATTCCAGCCGCCGTTGGCGGACCGGGAGGTGGATTCCGGCATCACCATCACCCCGGTGGCCTTGGCGTCGAGCACGCGGGAGCCGTCCGGATAGGTGTTGCCGATCACCAGGTCGAGATGCCCGTCGCCATCCAGGTCGGCCAGTGTCGCGGCGTTGCTGTACCAGCGTTCCAGCCGGGGCATCACCTCGGTCGCGAGGTAGGCCTCGCGCCCCGGCTTGCCCATGCCTGCGGCGTCCGTCTTGCGCAAGTAGGCGACCGGGGTGCGGCCCCAGTAATAGACGAGGAAATCCATCGCGCCGTCTTCGTTGAGGTCGGCGATGAAGCATCCCATCGGCGCCATGGTCGCGTCAGCGGGCAAGGGCGCGGCCGTCAGGAGAAACGGTGCATAGCGCGCACCGGTGCCCGGCACGGGCAGCACCTGGACCTGATCCGAACGCGGCTCGACGTGGCACAGGTCGTTCGGCAGGCCGTCACCGTCCGCGTCGCCGAGCGCAGCCGCGGCGCCCATGGCAGAAACCCAGGCGGAAATCCGCTGCATGCTGGGGTGTACCGGGCGCGTGTCGCGCTCGGAGAATCCAGCCGGCTTGGGCAGATCGAAACGGGTGAATCGAAAGCGCTCGGCCAGCGCCGCTTGCTCGTCGGCCGATGGCCGATGCGGCAGCGCCATCCCATAGAGCACTAGGACGCCCAGCAGGGAAACCAGGAATACTGCGTGGCGAAGAAGAAAAGGCGGTTTGCGCGGGCTCGTCATGCTCGTGGGTATGTTGCCTGCCACGATAGGAATGCCGAAATTATACCGGCCCCGGCGCCGGGAGCGTGTCAGGTCTGGCTTCGATAGCGCAGGATGGCAATACCGTGGCAGAGGGCCGAAAAGGCCAGCAGCCCGAGTGCCTCCGGCATCACCTGTGCAATACCGCCGCCGCGCACGAACACGTCGAGGAAACCGTCCAGCCCCCAGGACAGCGGCGACAGCACGGCGATATCCTGCATCAGGGGCGGCATCACCGCCTTCGGTACCAGGATGCCGCCCAGTGCGGCCATGATCATCACCGTGGCGGAACTGAAGCTGGTGGCCTGCTCGGTCGTCCTGGCATACATGGCCACGACGATGCCGAAGCCGATGGCCGCCAGACTGGCCGAAGCGCCTATCAGCAGCAAGGCCAGGGGTGCATGGCCCAGGTCCAGCCGGTCACCGCCCAACAGCGGCAGCACATAGACGCTCACCGCGAGGATGGAGACCATCTGGATCAGATTGATGACGAAGTACGGCAACGCCTTGCCGCCCAGCACCACCCACGGCGGTACGGTCATGGTCTGCAGGCGGAACAGGCTGCCCTGCTCGCGCTCGCGGATGAACGATACCGACAGCGGCACGGTCAGGAAGAACATGGCCAGCAGGGTCCAGGCTGGCGCATTTTGCTGCACCGAAGTCGGGGTCGGTCCGCTGCCCTCGCGGGTCACGGTTTCACCACGCACCGGCTCGAACAGCCGCGAATTTTCCACGTTGGGCAGCGCGAACTGCTCGCCCTGGGTCGCACGCAGCGTCTGTTCCAGTTGATTACGTCCGAGCTTCATCTCGACGCCGTGCAAGGCCAGGTTCAGGCTGCCTTCCAGCACCTCGCGGAAGTCCGAGCGCAGCGCCGGATCGGCCAGCACCACCAGCCCGACCGGCTTTTCCTGCCGCAGCTCGGGCGGCACCTTGGCCATGATCTCGCCTAGCCGGCGTTCGGCCTGAACCGTAGCATCGGCCGGAACCAGCACCACAAAGCGGTAGCGGCCGTCGATCAGCCATTGCCGCGCCTCTGATTCACTGGCAGTGCTGGACTGGGCAAGGTGGATATGGGAATTGGCGCGAAACGCGTCGACGATACTTTGCGTCACTTCGCCGCGGTCCTGGGACACCACCAGAACGTCGAAGGTGGCACCAGGACGGTCGCCGAAGGCGTCGCGCAGCGCCAGCGACAGGATCAACACGAACAGCACCGGCATCACGAAGAACAGGAACAGGGCCTGGTGGTCGCGGCCGATGATGCGCGCTTCCTTGGCGATGCTGGCGAGGAATTTGGTCAGGCTATCCATCACCTGGACCCTCCCTGGCCTTCGGTACGTGCGAGAAAGACTTCTTCCAGGCTGGTGGTGCCGAAGCTGAGCGACTGCACCGCCAGGCCGTAATCCTGAATCGCCTGCATCAGAGGAATCATGACCTGATCGGGATGGTCGGCAACGACCAGCAAGCAGCGGCCCGCCACATGCGCCTCCAGCACGCCGGGGATGTGTTCCAGGCGCGCCGTCAGATCCGCGGGTGGATCGCCCTCGATCTGCAGCTGGATGGTCTCGTCGCGTTGCATCGACAGCAGGTCCGCCACCGTGCCCTGCACCAGCACTCGGCCATGATCGAGGATGGCGATCTCCTGACACAGCTGTTCGGCCTCATCCATCTGATGGGTCGAAATCAGGATCGAAATCCCCGATGCATGGAGCTCGCGCAGGCGATGGTGGATCAGTGAACGCGAATGGGGATCGATCGCCACGGTCGGCTCATCGAGGATGAGGATCCTGGGCTCGTGGATGAGGCCGATCACCATGTTGAGGCGTCGCTTGTAGCCGCCGGAGAGGCGTTCCACCCGCTTGTCCGCCTCGTCGATCATTTCGGCCAGTTCCAGACAGGCCATGATCCGCTGCTGCAGATGTTCGCCGGACAGCCCCTGCATGCGGCCAAAATACTCGAGGTTTTCGCGGGCGGTGAGCGTCGGGTAGATGGCCGGCTCCTGCGGCACCATGCCCAGTATCTGCTTGATGGTCGCGCGGTCGGTCTGGGCGTTGTTGCCGCAGATGTGCACCGAGCCCGAACTGGGTTTGAGCAGCCCGCACAGCGTGGACATGATGGTGGTCTTGCCTGCACCGTTGGGGCCGAGGACGCCGAAAATGGTGCCGGCCGGGACGGTGAGATCGATCGCGTTCAGCGCCGGGGTATTGCTGCCCGGGAACACCTTGGTCAGTTGCCTCAGCTCGATCGCGGGCGTGCCTGCGGCACGGCCATTGTGGCGTGCGGAAAACGGGCACGGCGTGGTCATGGCTGCGCCATCCGGGTGACCGGCCACATGGCCGTGCGCGCCGCGTCTTCGGGAAACGGCCCCGCCGAAATCAAAGCCTGTCTGCGTGACCCGAAAATTGAGAACTGATGCCAGCTGGATA
>Ga0208980_10002625_pt1 | contig 10864 bp, 5 predicted proteins | sample WetSurMetagenome_3_FD_187993 | JGI IMG/M metagenome (GOLD analysis project Ga0208980, IMG submission 187993) | Wetland microbial communities from Twitchell Island in the Sacramento Delta, sample from surface sediment Aug2011 Site A1 Bulk (version 2) | ecosystem: Environmental > Aquatic > Marine...
GGGCCTCGAGCGTCCGCGGCGCGCCGCCCCGCCGGAAGCGGTGGGTGCTGATGCAGTGGACGACCGCCCGGACGGTCGCGGCGTCGCAGCCGTGGCGACTCAGGAGGCCCCGGGCCAGGGCCGCGCCGCTCCGGCCGTGGCAGATCCGGCCGTGCGTCCGGTCCTCTTCCTCGCGCCCGATGTCGTGGAGCAGGGCGGCGAGCTTGAGCACGCCCAGGTCGGCTTTCTCCCGGCGGCCGATCCTCAAGCAGAGCCTGTAGACGCGCTCCGTATGATCCCAGTCGTGGCTGCCCCGGGCGCTGCGGAAGAAGGCCCCGGCCTCTTCCCGGACGCGGGCGACGAGGGCCGGGGGGATGGCGGGGCTCATTCGTCGATCATGTGGACGACCAGGCCGTCCTTGAGCTTGGGCTCGAACCAGGTCGACTTCGGCGGCATGATCCGGCCGGCGTCGGCCACGGAGAACAGCTGCTCGATCGTCGTCGGCGAGAGGGAGAAGGCGACGGCGAACCCGTCCGAGAGGACCTTCTTTTCGAGCCCGGCCGGCCCCCGGATGCCGCCGACGAAGTCGATCCGCTTGTCCGTCCTCGGGTCGGCGATCCCCAGGACCGGGGCCAGGAGGTTGGTCTGCAGGATCGAAACGTCGAGCGAGCCGATGGGATCGGCCGGGTCGAACGTGCCGGGCCTGGCCGCGAGGCTGTACCACCGCCCGCCGAGGAACATGGCGTACTCCCTGCTCGCGGCCGGCGCCTTCGGGCCGTCCGGCCGGACGATGAACGACTCCCCGACCCGGGCCAGGAACGCTTCCGGACCGAGCCCGTTGAGGTCGCGCACGACCCTGTTGTAAGGCAGGATCTTCATCTGGCTGTCGGGGAAAATGACGGTCAGGAAGAAGTTGTCCTCCTCGCGTCCGGTCCGGCCCGGGCGCTCGAGGTCCCGCTTGACCTTGATCCGCGTCGCCGCCGCCGAGCGGTGATGGCCGTCGGCGACGTAGAGATGGGGCAGCGCGGCGAAGGCGGCCTGGAGCCGGTCCACGAGCCCGGGGTCGTCGACGACGAAGACGATGTGCCGGACGCCGTCGTAAGTCGTGATGTCGACCTCGGGCCCCCGGGCCATGCCCTCGGCGACGAGGGCGTCGACGGCGTCGCTCCGGCGGTAGGTCAGGAAGACGGGGCCGGTCTGGGCGCCGAGGGTCTCGATGTGGCGCATCCGGTCGTTCTCCTTGTCCACCCGGGTCAGCTCGTGCTTCTTGATGACGTCGTCGAGGTAGTCCTGGCAGGACGCCGCGGCGACGACCCCGACCTGGACGTGCTCGCCCCAGACCTGCTTGTAGATGTAGAGATCGCGCGTCGGGTCGGGGATGATGGTCCCCTCGCGGAGGAAGCGGTCGAAATTCTCCCGGCCCTTGGCGTAGACGGCGTCGCTGTAGGGATCGGTCCCCGGCGGCAGGTCGATCTCCGGTTTGCCGATGTGCAGGAACGAGTAGGGATTGCCGGCGGCCAGCTCCCGGGCTTCCTCCGACGTTAGCACGTCGTAGGGCGGAGCGGCGACGAGAGGAACGATATCCTTGCGGGGCCGGACGCCCCGGAACGGCCGGATGTGAGCCATGGGTGCCTCCAAAAAGGGGGTCATTATAGCACAGGCCCCGGCCGGCGGGCCAGGGTCAGCCGCGGACGGTGTCCCGGCCCGCGGCCTTGGCCAGGTACATGGCCCGGTCGGCCCGGGCGATGAGGCTCTCGAGGTTGTCGTCTTCGGCGGTCCGGAGCGCGGCGACGCCCAGGCTGACCGTCAGGGAGAGCGTGCCGACGGCCGTGACGACGGTCATCCGGGAGATCTCCTGGCGCAGCCGCTCGGCCATGGCCAGGCCCTCCTCCCGGCTGGCCTCGGGCATCAGGACGATGAACTCCTCGCCGCCGTAGCGGCAGACGACGTCGGTCGCCCGCGTCGTCTTGGTGACGAGGTTGGTCAGGACCTGCAGGACGTGGTCGCCGATCAGGTGGCCGTGGGAGTCGTTGACGTTCTTGAAATGATCGATGTCGAAGAGGATGAGGGCCAGCGGCCTCCGGTAGCGGCGGGCGCGGCCGACCTCCTTCTCGCCCAGGGGGATGAACGCCCGCCGGTTGTAGAGCCCGGTCAGCACGTCGGTGACGGCCTGACGCTCCATTTGTTCGACCCGGCGGGAGTTGTCCATGGCGATGGCGACCTGGCTGGCGAAGAGCTCGGCCACCTCGGCGTCGGCCTCGACGAAGTCCCGCGGGCCGAAGTTGTAGAGGGCGATGAGGCCCGTCACGCGATCGCGGAACACGATGGGAACCCCCAGGAAAGAGCGCACATCCTGGTCGGGCCGGAGCGGCAGCAGGATGTCCTCCGGGCTCTTGATGGGGCTGATCAGCGGCCGCTTCATCTGCACGGCCATGTTGCACAACTGCGAACCGGCCACCGGATAGGTCTCCCCGATGAGGTTTCGGACGTCGGCCGGCCTCTTGATGGCGGCCAGCCGCAGCTCCGCCTCCTCGAGGGTCAGGAAGGCGCCGATGTCGTAGGGGATGACCCGCTTCAGCAGCTCGAGGATGAGGGCGGAGATCTGCTTGAAGTCCAGCTTCGAGCTCAGGGTCAGGCCCGCCTCCCGGAGCGTTTCGGCGATCTTACGGGCCTCGATGGCCGCGGTCTCCGCGTTCTTGAGGCGGGTGATGTCGTAGAGGACAGCCACCCAGCCGGTGACCAGGTCGCCCTGCCCGAGAAGCGGAGAGAGACGCAGGTCGAAAGAGTGGGGCTGGTCGTTCTTGACCAGCGGGAACTCGCGCATCGAGGCCGTCGGGGTGCCGAGGGCCTCGGCCAGGTCGGGCCAGCCGGGGAAGAGCTCCGACGCCGGCCGCCCCAGCAGCTTCGTTTCGGCGACGCTCTCGGCCGGGCCGCCGACCTCGGCGATGAGCTTGCGGGCGGCCGGGTTCGTGGCGGCCAGGCGCCCGGCCGGGTCGAGGATGAGCAGCGACTCGCCCATGCTCTCGATGACGCGCTCGCGGGCCACCGGGATGAGGTCGACGAGCTGGAGCCGGAATATCGCCCAGAGCAGGAAGAGCCCGGAGCAGGCGAAGCCGACCGGGGTGAAATCGTAGCCCTTGTCGGCGCCCGCCAACCCGGCCAGATAGAAGGCGTTGCCGATCCACGGCAGGGGGAAGGCCAGCATCAGGGCGGCGGCCTGCCGGCGGTAGATCCCCTTGAACCGGAAGCAGGCCAGGATCAGGAACACGGTCGTGGCCGAGAGCAGGGCGTAGGAGTAGCCGGCATGGACCCAGAACCAGGTGCCGTGGGAGTAGAGCAGGAGACGTTCCCCCATCCCGGCCGCAGGCTTGAAGCCCGACCAGATGAGGCCGTGCCACTCGTTGGTGAAGGCCAGGACGATGGTGATCGCGGGGACGACCCACAGCAGCGCCTGCAGGTCCCGGTGAAGCTTCCGGCCCGAACGCAGGAACTGGAGGGTGAACAGGAACATCAGCACGGGCGCCATGGCGATGCCCACGTATTCGAACTTCGATAACAAGACCTTGGCTGCGCGCTCCGGCTCGGCCGCCTCGAACGCGGCGGCCAGGGACCAGACGAAAACGGACCCCATGAGGACGGCCAGAAGCCGCCCGACCGGCGTGATCGCGCGCTTCCAAGCGATGGCCGCGACCGCCCCGGCGATGAGGGCCCCGGCGAAAAGGCTAAGGGCGTAATAACCGACCTGCATGCTCATCCTTTCGACCTTTCGGCGGCGCCGGCGCTCCGGACGGGATGCTCAGACCCCATTCGTCCCCGGCTCCTTCTCCTGGTCCTTGTCCTGGACGAACGCGCCGGCGATCTCCAGGAAATGCCCGACCACCTCGGGATCGAACTGGGTCCCGGAACAGCTGATGATCTCCTTCACGGCGTAGCGGTGGGAGGCGGCCTTCCGGTAGGGACGCTCCGAGGTGATGGAATCGTAGGTGTCGGCGATGGTCATGATCCGGGCCCCGAGCGGGATCTCCTGGCCCTTGAGCCGGTCGGGGTAGCCCGTGCCGTCGTAACGCTCGTGGTGGGACCGGACGACCCGGCCGATCTCCTTGAGCTCGACGACGGGGCTGAGGATGGACTCGCCGCGGGCGGGGTGCTCCTTGATGAGCTTGAACTCCTCGTCGGTGAGCTTGCCCGGCTTGTTGAGGATGCTCTCGGGGACGGCGATCTTGCCGACGTCGTGGAGGAGCGCGGCCAACTCGAGGTCTCCGAGCTCCTTCTCGCTGAAGCCCATTTTGGCCGCGAGCTTGAGCGAGAAGTCCGTGACCCGGGTGGAGTGGTGGCGCGTGTACTCGTCCTTGGCATCGATGGCCGAGGCCAGCGACTTGACCGTCGACAGGAACAGCGACCGCTGCTGCTCGACGAGGTCGGAGGTCCGGACCCGGAGGTTCTTGTTCATGAGGGCCATCTCCGACTCCATCTGGCGCAGCCGGAGCTGGGAGCGGATGCGGGCCTTGAGCTCGGTCGAATCGAAGGGCTTGGAGATGTAGTCGTCGGCGCCGGCCTGGAGCCCTTCGTTGATCATCTCGGCCCCGGTCCGGGCGGTGACCAGGATGATGGGGATGTGCTTCAGCGCCTCGTCGGCCTTGATCGTCCGGGAGAAGGCGTGGCCGTCCATGCCGGGCATCATGACGTCGCAGAGGACCAGATCGGGATTCTTCGCCCTGACGAACTTGAGGCCCTTCTCGGCCGAGGTGACGAGCTCCAGGTCGAACTCGTCGGAGAGGAGCATCTTCATGAGCTTGAGGACCTCGGGATTGTCGTCGATGCAGAGGATCAAGGCGTCGTGGACCTTGGCCTCGTCCACCCGGCCGCCCTCGAGGTCCACCTTCTCCAGGTCGACGAGCTGGAGCCGGCGGAAATCGGTGACGATGTCCTGAACCCGGGGCTCCTCGGTGTCGGTCAGGCGGCGCCGCAGCCCGATGGGCAGGTCCTCGGAGCGGCGGTCGAGGATGGCCTCGTCGAAGTGCTCTTCGCCCTTGTGGAGCTCGACGATGAACCGGGAGCCCCGGCCGAGCTCGCTCTCGGCGTGGATCTGGCCCTTATGGACCTCGACGATCTCCCGGGCCAGGGCCAGCCCGATGCCCGTCCCTTCCTGGGCCCGCGACTTGGAACCGTCGACCTGCGAGAAGCGGTCGAAGATGGACTCGAGCATGTTGGCCGGGATGCCGATGCCCGTGTCCTCGACGGTCATGATGGCCGTGTGGTCGCGCTCCTCGACGTAGACCGTGATCTTGCCGCCCTTGTTGGTGAACTTCAAGGCGTTGGACAGGAGGTTGAAGACGACCTTCTCGAACTGGTCCGGGTCCAGGGTCAGCTCGACGGGGTGAGGCGGGTGCTGGTAATAGAGCCGGATCTGCCGCTGGTCGGCCAGGGGCTTGACCGAGGCCAGGAGCGGGGGGATGAAATCGATCAGGTTGACCGCCTTGACCTTGAGCCGCATCTTGCCCTCCTCGAGCTTGCTCAGGTCGAGGAGGTTGTTGATGAGCTTGAGCAGCTTGTAGCCGTTGCGCTGCATGGTCTCGCAGGTGTCCTTGAGCGCCGGCGACAGCTTGCCCATCCGGCTCTCCAGGACGGCCTTGAGGGGGGCCAGCATGAGCGTGAGCGGCGTCCGGAGCTCGTGGTTGACGTTGGCGAAGAACTGGGTCTTGAGCTCGTCGAGGCTCTTGAGCTTGACATTGGATTCCTGGAGCTGGGCCGTCATCCCTTCGAGCTGGAGACGGCTGCGGAGCTCGCGGCGGCGGATGCTCTCCATGTAGGAGGAGCCGATGGCGCCGACGACGATGATGGAGGTCAGGAAGGTCAGGTTGTTGATGACGAACCGCCAGGTCGCGATGGGGACGCCGTCCACGACCGTGGCCTTCTGTCCCAGCAAGTACTTGGCGATGCTCGGCGCCGCGTACATGAACCAGACGGAGACGTAGAGGTAGAGCGTGTAGCGGAAGGCCAGGGGGATGAGGACGATCATGCCCATGACGATGATGTTTAGGCCCTGGTAGTAGCTGGTCAGGAAACCGCCCAGGATGTAGATCATGACGGCGATGCCGGCCGCGTCGATGAGGGCCAGGGTCAAGGCGAGATTCATGAGCGCCCGGCTCGTCTCCGTCTTCGTGAGAAGATACAGGATGCCTCCGACCGCGACCATCACCGTCAGGCGCAGGAAGAGGAAGGTCATGAAATACTGCGGGGTATAGACGGCGTCGAGGCCGATGAACACCGCGTAGAGGGCGAGGCTCAGATAGCACGCCATCCGCGTCCGGCCCTTCAGGTCGTATTCCTGGTTCAGGCGGTCTTCGAATTCCTGGTCATGTTTTGCCATTGGTCTCTCTCGCCTTGGCCGTGAAGACATAGCCCTGCGGCGGGCTGCCGTAGGAAGGCGCGATCCGGAGGATCTCCCAGCCCGTCTCCTCCAGGAGCGCCTCGAGCGTCTCCGGGTCGAAGAAATCGAAGGTCCCGGCCTCCTCCAGGTCCACGAGCTCCTGGGCGTCGTTGAGGAAGCTGCGCAGGGACTCGATGAGCAGGGTCTTGGGGCGCTCCAGGGGCAGATCGGCCTCCGGCATCCCCTCGATCTTCCGCAGGAGGCGGGTGAACGGGCCGGAGGCGTCCGTGTCGGGCCGCATGCTCGAGAGGACGAGCAGTCCGCCGGGCATGATGACCCGGCGGGCCTCCCGCAGCGTCTCGGCCGGATTGAAGATGTATGACAGAACCAGGCTCATCAGGATCTTATTATACCAGCCCGCCTTGACCGGCAGGTGGAAGGCGCCCTCGAGGGTCCCGGGCATGAGCAGGCGCCGCAGCTCCGGCCGGCCGGGGGTGAGGCCCCGGACGTACCGGGCGGCCTGGTTGAAATCGGTGATGATGCGGAACTCCTGGACGTCGAACCGGGTCTTCAGCCAGTCGTCGTGGGCCGGGGTGATGCGTTCGCCGCGCAGGATCCGGTGGAGCCGCGGGGAATAGTCCTCCTGGATCTTGATGGCGCTCTCAAGGGTCAGGTTCTCGACCCGCTCGGCCATCTCCTCGAAGTCCGCGACCTCGCCGTCGAGGAAGCGGCGGACGGCCAGGTAGCGGCTCATTTCGAGGTCGAGGGCGAGGAGGTCGAACCGGCCGGGCTCGCGGAGCGCGGAGAACCGGGAGCACAGCTTCCGCGAGGCTTTCTTCATGGCCTCGGGGATGAGGTCGGCGATCGTGATCTGGGACGGCAGGTCGCCGCCGGCGAGCAGGAGGTGCTCGACGAAGTTCCCGGTCCCGCCGCCGAGGTCGAGCAGGCGGTCGCCGGGATTCAGCTCCAGGGCCTTGAGCTGGTCCGCCATGAGCTGCTGGTAGTCGTCCGAAAGGGCCATGACGTCGAAGCCGATGAGCTTGTCGTCGCCGATGAGGTAGCGCTGCCAGTACTTGACCCGGTTCTTGAGCTTGCGGGGCGGCAGGCGGTCTTTCTCGGCCCGCCGCATGACCTCCATGTCCTTGCGGCCGGGCATGACCGGCTGGATGAGCTGCTTGTGGAGGAAGCGGTGGATCAGGGACGTGATCGTGCCGAAGAGGCGGAGGCCCTCCTTGGACGTCCGGGCGTTGTGTCCGATGGGGACGGAGATGACCTCGCGCGGGGCGTCGACCTGGACGCTCATCACGTCCCGGATGAACTCCGACTTGACCCAGCTGTCGAACTGCCCGTAGATCCAGGTGATCGGCAGGTCAAAGTGGCGCATGTCCTCCCGGGCCTGCTCCAGCGTGGCCACAGAATTGACGGCGCCGTCGGCGACGTACGTGTCCACGTTGACCAGGTTGCCCAGGACCGGCATGACGCCGAGCTTGATCCCCAGCTGGTAGGCTTCGAGGAAATCGAGGCCGCAGTTGACCCGGACCATGAGGTCCCGGAACTCCGGGGTCCCCATGCAGGCGATCCAGTAGTCGACCCGGCGCCTCTGGGCCTCGTCGCGCAGGACGATCCGGGCCTCGAGCGCCGAGAACGAGAACGTCAGCAGGATGATGGAGGAGGCCCGCACCGTCGGATTGGTCTGGAGCCAATCGAGGACGGTCACGATATCGTCGGCGCCCTGGCTGAAATTCGTGTTGAGCATCTCGTAGGGCGGGTCGGCGGCCTCGGGATCGTTGTGGCTCTCGCCCTTCTTGCGGATGCCGTCGTAGCGGATGATGGCCAGGGGCTTGCCCAGGAGGCGGAAGTTCTCGCACAGGGTCAGGGCCAGGCCGAAGAGGGTCTCTTTGGTCTTGCCGAAGGCCGGCGGGACGATGATGACAGGGACGGCCTTGCCGTCCGGCGGCAGGGCCATGTTCAGCAGGCCGACGATCTCCTCGCCGCGGCGGTTCTCGAGCCGGATGACGTGGGGCGCCATGAGGGACGACCGGACGAAATCGGTGGGCACGTGGGCCGGGCCGCGGGGGACCTTGCTCTCGGCCGTCTCCTCGCTGCGCCGGGCGAAATCGGGATCGGGGGCATGGACCGACTGGATGCTCATGCGGCTGATGCCGAACTGGACGCCGTATTTCAAGCCCGGGCCCTCGTCCCGCTCGGCCCGGGCCACATGGCGGACTTCCCCGGTCTCCTGCCAGAGGACCTTCTCGCCGTCGAGGATGGACAACGATTCGAGCGGTGTCCCCTTGAGCAGGGCCGGGGCCTCCCCGTTGGCGACGAAGCTCATGCCGTTCGGGCTGATGTCGGTGATCCGGCCCCGGATCCTGCGGTCGAACGGCGGCGGCAGCGGGATCTCGACCTTCAGATCGCCGGCCGGCGCGATCCGGCGCTCGGCCCGCTTCTCCGAATAGAACATGACCCGCGGGTAGAGGCAGACGAGGGCCCGGCCGTCCGGCGTGATGCGCGAGATCATGGTCTCGAAGTTGTAGGTCGCGTAGCCGATCTGGTAGGAGACGAAGAGCAGGTCCGAGGTCTTGAACTTGACGTCGAGCTTCTCGCCGGCCAGCAGGCAGACCGAGGGCGGCCGGATCTCGGCGAACGACAGGATCTCGGGATTGCCCGACCGGGCCGGGACGGCGGCCACCTCGACCTTGCGGGCCAGGCCCTCGCGCATGAGGGATTCGATCTTGACCGAATCGGCGAACAGGACCATCTCGTCGGTCCGCAGGAACGGGTAGCGGAGCTTGAGCTCGTCGAGGTCGCGGATGGCGACGTAGTCCGACATGAACTGGAGGAGCGACAGGCGGCTGGTGTCGTCGAGGGACAGGAACTCGACGGCCACGCCGCCCTGGTCGGTGTCCTGCCGGACGACGCGTCCGTTGACGGTGTACTGCCGCCCGTCGGGGAGAGAGATGTTCAGGGGGACGGCCGAGCCCTCGGGGGAGGTCGAGAGGGTCTTGAGGAACATGCCGTTCTCGCTGAGGTTGACGAGCTTGGCCTCGCCGAGCAGACCGGTCTCGATGCGGATGTCCTTGGTCCCGTCCAGGGTGACGCGCATGGAGGAGCGCTTCTCGCGCGAGCGCTGGGCGATGAGGAAGCTGATCTTGCGGCGGATGGCGGCCGGGTCGGCCGGCTTGGCCAGGCAGCAGTCGATGCGGCCGTAGCTGGCGAGATCGATGGTCGTCCCGTTCGAGGCCACTTCCGTCAGCAGGATCTTGATGATGGCCTCGGCGTTCTTGAAGATCTCGTTGAGGAACCGCAGCAGCTCGGTGCCCTTCATCCGGGGCAGGTCCTCGTTGACGACGAGGACGTTGACCTCGGGCAGGGCCTTGATCAGGTGGATGGCTTCGACGCCGCTGGTCGTGGTGTAGACCGTGTAGATGTCCCGGAGGGCGCGCTGGAGCTTTTCAAGGTAGGGGAGGTCGTCGTCGACGACGAGGACGACGGGTTGGGCCCCCGCCTTGGGCTTGTCCATCTGCTCACGGGCCATCTAGGGTCCGGCCTCCCGGGATCGGATTTGAGACTCGAGTCGGGCGATTGGTACTGGACTCGGGGGATGGGTCCGGCCGTTATGAACGAGTGGACGGCCCCAAGACTTGTACCAGCCCATGGTAATCCACACAAAATCTAGTATATAAGCCTTGGGCTGTCAAGGATTACTTGGTTCGCGCCCCCCTGGCCATCTCGGCCGCCGCCCGGGCGTAAAGACCGACGTCGAGGCCCGCGCAGATCAGCGTGTAGCCCTCATCGACCGCTTTGACCGCGGTGGGCAGGGCCGCGGCGAAAATGCCGACCGGGACCTTCCGGCCGGCGCAGGCGGAGGCGACGGCCCGGATGGCCTCGCCGACGTCCGGATCCTGGATCCGGCCGGGCTTGCCCAGGCTGGCCGAGAGGTCGTACGGACCGATGAAGACGGCGTCCACGCCCGGGACGCCCAGAATGGCGTCGATGGCCCGGACGCCGTCGATGTGCTCGACCTGGGCCACGACCACCGTCTCGGCGTTGGCCGTCTCGACGTTCTCCTGGAAGCGGGCCCCGTAGCGGTTGGCCCGGCTGAAGCCGACGCTGCGGCCGCCTTCGGGCGGGTACTTGGCCCAGTGGACGACCCGGGCGGCCTCGTCGGCGCTGTTGATATGGGGGACGATGAGGCCGGCGGCGCCGGTGTCCAGGGCCTTCTTGATCCACATCTCCCGGTTTTCGGGGATGCGCACGAGGCAGGCGCACGGCTCGCGGACGGCCTGGACCACCCGCAGGACGTCCTTCGCGTCGAGGGCCCCGTGCTCCATGTCCAGGAAGAGCCAATCGAAGCCGGCGTCCGCGGCGATCTCGGCCAGCTCCGGGGAGGGCAAGCTGAGAAGGGTCCCGATGAGCCGTTCGCCCCCGAGGAGCCGGCGGCGTGAGCTCCGACAACCCGTCGCGCTCCTCTGCCCGGCTGCCGGCGAGCGCGGCCCCCGAAGTGCCCCGCAC
>Ga0208980_10002626_pt1 | contig 10864 bp, 10 predicted proteins | sample WetSurMetagenome_3_FD_187993 | JGI IMG/M metagenome (GOLD analysis project Ga0208980, IMG submission 187993) | Wetland microbial communities from Twitchell Island in the Sacramento Delta, sample from surface sediment Aug2011 Site A1 Bulk (version 2) | ecosystem: Environmental > Aquatic > Marine...
TGCCGATCACGGCTGGCTCAAGAGTTTTCACAGCTTCTCGTTCGCCGACTACCATGACCCGGCGCAGATGGGGTTCGGCAACCTGCGGGTCATCAACGAAGACCGCATCGCGCCGGGCACCGGCTTCGGCACCCACAGCCACCGCGACATGGAGATCGTCAGCTACGTGCTCGACGGCGCGCTGAGCCACAAGGACAGCATCGGCAACGGCGCGACGATCGTGCCCGGCGAGGTGCAGCGGATGACGGCCGGCACCGGCATCGCCCACAGCGAGGCCAACCAGGCTGCCGGCCAGACGACCCATTTCCTGCAGATCTGGCTGCTGCCCAGCCGACGGGGGCTGACGCCCGGCTACGAGCAAAAGGCGTTCGCCGAATCCGACAAGCGCGGCCGGCTGCGCTTGGTGGCCTCGCCGGACGGCCGCGACGGTTCGGTGACGATCCACGCCGACGCGTCGATCCACGCTGGCTTGTTCGACGGTGCCGACGAGCGCGCCGAACTCGCCCTCGACCCCATGCGTCTGGCCTACGTGCATGTCGTGCGCGGCGAGGCGACGGTCAACGGCCAGCCCCTGCTGGCCGGCGATGCGGCGCGGCTCGACGGCGAACCAAGCCTCGTGATCGAACGCGGTCGCGATGCCGAGATCCTCGTTTTCGACCTGGCCCGCTGAGGCCGTCTTCACTTTCCTACCGAAGGGCAATTCCGTGAGCAAGAAGATCGTCATCGTCTATCACAGTGGCTACGGCCACACCCACAAGATCGCCGAGGCGGTGGCTGCCGGCAGCGGCGCTGCGCTGCTGGCGATCGACGCCGAAGGCAACCTCCCGGCCGGCGGCTGGGCGCAACTGGCCGCGGCCGACGCGATCGTGTTCGGGTCGCCGACCTACATGGGCAGCGTGAGCTGGCAGTTCAAGAAGTTCGCCGATGCGTCGAGCAAGCCGTGGTTCAGCCAGCAGTGGAAGAACAAGCTGGCGGCAGGCTTCACCAACTCGGCCTCGATGAACGGCGACAAGCTGTCGACGCTGCACTACTTCTTCACGCTGAGCCAGCAGCACTCGATGCTGTGGGTCGGCACCGGCCTGATGCCTGCCAACAGCAAGGCCGCGACCCGCAACGACATCAACTACGTGGCGTCGTCGTCCGGCTTGATGACCGCCACGCCGTCCGACGCCTCGCCAGACGAAATGGTGCCCGGCGACATCGCCACCGCCAAGCAGTTCGGCCGCCGCGTGGCCGAAGCGGTGGCGCTGCTCGCGCCGTCGCGCTCACCGATTTCCACCCCCGAACTGCAAGGAGAACTCGCATGAACCCCCAAGGCTTTCCCGTCCTGATCGCACGCTTCCTGCTGGCACTGATGTTCGTGCTGGCCGGCATCAGCAAGTTCGCCGGCCTCGAAGGCACGGCCGGCTACATCGCCAGCAAGGGCCTGCCGCTGCCCCAGTTGCTGGCCTTTGCCACCGCGCTGATCGAAGTGGTGGGCGGCGTCATGCTGATCGTCGGCTGGCAGGCGCGCTGGGCGGCCCTGGCGTTGGCGGCCTTCACCGCGCTGGCCTCGGTGATCTTCCACAACTACTGGTCGTTGCCGGCCGACAAGCAGATGATCGACCAGTTGATGTTCATGAAGAACCTGTCGGTGGTCGGTGGGCTGCTGATGGTGTTCGGCTTCGGCGCAGGGCCACTCAGCCTGGACGGCCGTCGCGCCGCGACCTGACGGCAGCCGGCGACCGGCTGTTGCCCCTCAAGGCGGATCGCATGGTGCAGCGCTACAGTCGCGCCCATGGACACCATGCGACGCCTGGCGACCGCGCTGACGCTGTGGGACTGGCTGGCGGTCGTCGCCTTCTTCGTCGCCTGGATCGGCTATGCCCGCTTCGCCAGGCGCCGTGCCGCCGTGCAGCCTACGCTGCTGGCGGCCAGCAATCAGGTGCGCCGCCAGTGGATGCTGCAGGCGACCCGGCGCGAGGTGCGCGTGGTCGATGGTGTCGTGGTGCAGAACCTGTCCACCAGCCCGAGCTTCTTCGCCTCGACCACGATCCTGATCATCGGCGGCCTGCTCGCGCTGCTGGGCACGGGCGACCATGCCAGCGCGCTGGTGGCCGAGATCCCGTTCGCCGCGCGCACGTCGGCGCTGCTGCTCGACCTGAAACTGGTGCTGCTGACCGGCATCTTCGTCTATGCGTTCTTCCGCTTCACCTGGAGCCTGCGCCAGTACAGCTTTGGCGCGCTGCTGGTGGCGTCCGCCCCCGAGCATGACGAATTCGCGCGGCTCGGCGACGCGGCCCGCGAGCGCTTCGCCGACCGTGCCGGTGGCGTGGTCGGCCTCGCCGCCGAGTCCTTCAACGACGGTCTGCGCGCCTACTACTTCGCCTTCGCCGCTGCCGCGTGGCTGTTCTCGCCGCTCGCGTTGATGCTGGGCAGCGCGGGCGTGGTGTGGATCCTTTATCAGCGTGAATTCCACTCCGATGCGCTGGCGCTGTTGCGCGACTGACGCCGTCGCTGGCGTCGGCCGCCACATACGCAGGCACGCATAGTGACTATCAGACCGGTGCCATGCACCGCCATGGCCGGCGTGCGAACATGCCGGGCCATGTGTCGGGCCATGTGCCGGCGCGTGGTGGCCGGGCGCCCAGCCGCCGAACCGGTTTTTTCCAGGTGCGGTGAAAGACCATAATTGCCGTCCTTGGCACCCCCTCTTTTTTTTCTTCAATCGCGAGGACAACTCATGATCGACACCAAGAAGCGTCACACGATCCGGCTGGCTGCATTGGCAGCCGCGGCGGCCCCCACCGCGCTGGTCGGTTGCGGCAAGAAGGAAGAGCCGGCGGCCGCAGCCCCGGCGGCATCGCCGGTCGCCGCTTCCGCACCGGCGCCCAAGCCCGAGCCATTGAAGATCGCCTTCGCCTACGTCGGCCCGGTCGGTGATGCGGGCTGGACGTTCGCCCATGAGGCCGGCCGCAAGGCGGTCGAGGCCGAGTTCGGCGACAAGGTCAAGACCAGCTACGTCGAGAACGTGCCCGAGGCGGCCGATGCCGAGCGCGTGATCCGGCAGATGGTCAGCGAAGGCAACAAGCTGATCTTCGGCACCACCTTCGGCTACATGGACCCGATGATGAAGGTCGCCGCCGACGAGAAGGGCGTCAAGTTCGAGCACGCCACCGGCTTCAAGACTGCCGAGAACATGCGCACCTACGACAGCCGCACCTACGAGGGTGCGTACCTGGCGGGCATCATCGCCGGCAAGATGACCAAGACCAACACGCTTGGCGTCGTCGGCTCGATTCCGATTCCCGAGGTCATCCGCAACATCAACAGCTTCACGCTCGGCGCGCAGAGCACCAACCCGAAGATCAAGACCAAGGTGGTCTGGATCGGCAAGTGGTTCGATCCGCCCAAGGAAGGCGAGGCCGCGCAGAGCCTGATCAACCAGGGCGCCGACGTGCTGTTCCAGAACACCGACTCGAGTTCGGTGCTGCAGACCGCCGAGAAGAACAAGAAGCTGGCCTTCGGCTGGGACAGCGACATGAGCGCCTACGCCAAGGAGGCGCACCTGGGCTCGGCGATCATCAACTGGGGCCCGTACTACAAGCAGGCCGTCAAGGAGGCGCTCGACGGCAGCTGGAAGACGCACCAGGTGTGGTGGGGCGTCAAGGAAGGCGCGATCGACATGGTGTCGATCAGCGACAAGGTGCCCGCCGACGCGAAGGAAGCGGTCGAGAAGGCCAAGGCCGGCCTGAAGGATGGCAGCTTCCACCCGTGGAAGGGACCGGTCGTCGACCAGGCCGGCAAGACGGTCGTCGAGAAGGACCAGATGCCCGACGACAAGTTCATGCTCGGCATCAACTTCTACGTCAAGGGTGTCGACGGCAAGGTGCCGTCGGACAAGAAGTAGATCGCCGTCGCAGGATGACGCAGGCCGCCGCGGCTCGCCCCGGCGGCCTTTTGCATGGGCTGACCCGATGATTGATTTCGACCGCATCCCGCGCGAGCGCCTGCCAGCGCTGCTGCGCACGATGCCCAAGGCGGAGTTGCACATCCACGTCGAGGGCTCGCTCGAGCCGGAACTGATGTTCAGGCTCGCGGCGCGCCACGGCGTGGCGTTGCCATACGCGAACGTCGAGGCGCTGCGGGCGGCCTACGACTTCGCCGACCTGCAGAGTTTTCTCGACATCTACTACGCCGGCGCCGCGGTGCTGCGCACCGAAGCCGACTTCTTCGACCTGGCCTTGGCCTACCTCGAGCGCGCGGCGGCCGACAACGTGGTCCATGCCGAGATCTTCTTCGACCCGCAGACGCACACCGAACGTGGTGTGCCGATCGACGCGGTGATCCTCGGGCTGGCCCATGCGTGCCGTCGCGCGCATGCCGAGTGGGGCCTGAGCGCGACGCTGATCCTGTGCTTCCTGCGTCACTTGAGCGAGGACGACGCGCTGGCCACGCTGCAGGCCGCACTGCCCTGGCGCGAGCACTTCATCGGCGTCGGCCTGGACAGCAGCGAGCGCGGCCATCCGCCCGAGAAGTTCGCGCGCGTGTTCGAGCGCGCCCGCGCGCTCGGCCTGCACGTGGTGGCGCACGCCGGCGAGGAGGGCCCGCCGGCCTACATCGAGAGCGCGCTCGACGTGCTCGAGATCGAACGCATCGACCACGGCGTGCGCACGCTCGAGTCGCCGGCGCTCACCGCGCGGCTGGCGCGCAAGCGCGTGCCGCTGACGGTGTGCCCGCTGTCCAACGTCAAGCTGCGCGTGTTTCCGACGCTGGCCGAGCACAACCTGCCGGCGCTGCTGGCGGCCGGACTCGTCGCGACCATCAACAGCGACGACCCGGCGTACTTCGGCGGCTACCTCAACGACAACTTCGTGCAGACCTTCGCCGCGCTGCCGGGGCTCGGCGCCCGCGAGGGCTACATGCTGGCGCGCAACAGCTTCGAGGCCAGCTTCGCCAGCGCAGCCGACAAGGCGCGCTGGATCGCGGCGCTCGACGCGCATTTCGAGCACGCCAGCCGAGAAACCTGACCCGTTTGGCCGCGGCGCGCCGCCTACAATCCGGCCTCCTGCGCGCAACGTGCCACCCGTTGCGCAGGCGCATCCGGTGGCCATGTCGAGGACAACCATGTCAAAAAACCTCATCCGCGGGCGCCTGCTCGCGTCGATGCTATTCAGTTGCCTGACGTTCGTGGCGGCCGCGGCCGAGCCCTTGAAGGTCGGCTTCGTCTATGTCACGCCGGTCGGCCAGGCCGGCTGGACCTACCAGCACGAACAGGCGCGGCAGGCGATGCAGCGTGCGCTCGGCGACCAGGTCGCGACGCGCTTTGTCGAGGCGGTGCCCGAGGGCGCCGACGCCGAACGCGTGATGCGCGAGATGGCGGCCCAAGGCACGCAGCTGATCTTCGCCACCAGCTTCGGCTACCTCGATCCTGCGCTGCGGGTGGCAGCCGATTACCCGGCGGTGAAGTTCGAGCATGCCGGCGGCTACAAGACCGCGGCCAACCTGAACACCTACAACGCGCGCTTCTACGAAGGCCGCTGGCTCGCCGGCTGGCTCGCCGGCAAGGCGAGCAAGACGGGGGTGGCCGGCTACGTGGCGGGCTTCCCGGTGCCCGAAGTCGTGCAGGGCATCAACGCCTTTGCGCTCGGCATGCAGGCGGCCAACCCGAAGGCCACGGTGCGCGTGCTGTGGCTCAACACCTGGTTCGATCCGCCGAAGGAGCGCGAGGCGGCGCTGGCGCTGATCAGCGCCGGTGCCGACGTGCTGGCGCACCACAGCGCATCGCCGGCGGTGCCGCAGACTGCCGAGGAAAAGGGCGTGAAGCTGATCGCCTACCCGAGCGACATGAGCCGCTACGCGCCCAACGCGCAGCTGGCGGCGGTCACGGCCGACTGGAGCGGCTACTACATCCGCGTCGCCCAACGCGCGATCGCCGGTACCTGGCAGCCGCAGCCGGTGTGGGGCGGCATCCGCGACGGCATGGTCAAGCTCGCCGGCATCTCCCCCGCACTGCCGGTGGCCCAGCGCGAGGAACTGGCCGCGCGCGAAGCGCTGCTGGCGACGGGCAAGGGCGGGCCGTTCGTCGGCCGCCTGGTCGACCAAGCGGGCAGCGTGCGCCAGCAGCAGGGCGTGCTGGGGGACGACGCGATTGCGCGGATGGACTGGTTCGTGCAGGGTGTCGTCGGCACCTTGCCCAAACCCTGATGGAGAAACGGCCGTGATGCACCGACTGCTGGCTTCGCTGGCCTTTGCCTTGGTCTGCGCCGTGGCGCCCTCGCCGGCGGCCGCGCAGGGCAAGACGCTGCGCTTTGCCAGCGCGTTCGACCCGCAGAGCATGGACCCGCACTCGCTGGCCCTGCTGTACCAGACGCGCGTCGTGACGCAGATCTACGAAGGTCTGGTCAACCGCGGCAAGGACTTCAAGCTCGAGCCGTCGCTGGCGGTCTCGTGGGAGATGACCAGCCCGACGACCTGGCGCTTCAAGCTGCGGCCGGGCGTGAAGTTCCACGACGGTGCGGCGTTCTCGGCCGACGACGCGGTGTTCTCGATCGAGCGCGCCCTCGACAAGGCCTCGCAACGCAAGAACCAGATGCTCGGCATCACCGCGGCGAAGAAGCTCGATGCGCTGACGATCGAGGTGCAGACCTCGGCCCCCGACGCGGTGCTGCCCGAGAAGCTCTGGCTCGTCGCGATGATGAGCAAGCCCTGGTGCGAGAAGAACAACGTCGCCCGCCCGCAGGACTACAACGCCAAGCAGGAGACCTTCGCGGTGCGCAATGCCAACGGCACCGGGCCGTTCGTGCTTGCGCGCTACGAGGCCGATGTGCGCACGCTGCTGAAGGCCAACCCGTCCTGGTGGGGCCGTGGCACGGCGGCCGGCAGCGGCAACCTCGACGAGGTGGCGTACCAGGTGATCCAGTCCGATGCGACGCGGCTGGCGGCGCTGGCCTCGGGTCAGGTCGACTTCGTCATCGACCCACCGTTCCAGGACCTGCTGCGCCTGAAGGCCGACAAGACGCTGAAGGTCAGCGAGGTCGACGACATCGGCACCCAGTACTTCGCGCTCAACCAGCACAGCGCCGAACTGCCCGGCAGCGACGTCAAGGGCCGCAACCCCTTCAAGGACTTGCGCGTGCGCCGGGCGGTGCAACTGGCGATCGATACCGACTTGATCGTGCGCCAGGTGCTGCGCGGCGAAGGCAAGGTGACGGGTTCGTTCGTGTCGCCGCTGGTCGACGGCTACGTGGCCGAGTTCGAGCAGCGCCCCAAGGCGGACGCCACGGCGGCGCGCGCGCTGCTCAAGGAAGCCGGCTACGAGAACGGCTTCTCGCTGCAGATGGATTGCGTCAACGTGGCCTGGCGTGCGTCGGTGTGCCAGGCGGCGGCGGCGATGCTCGAGCGGGTTGGCATCCGCGCCAACCTCGTGACCTCGCCGAGCTCGGTGTTCTTTCCGAAGCTGAGCCAGGGCACCGGCAGCCTGGTCGAGTTCGGCTGGAGCGCGAGCCCCGACCCCTGGGGCATGCTGCAGTCCACCGTGCGCAGCAACGACGGCCTGGCCGCCGGGGCCTTCAACGCCGGCCGCTACAGCAACCCCAAGCTCGACGCGCTGATCGATGGCCTGCGGGTCGAGCCCAGCCTGGCCAAGCGGCGCCAGATGGTCGGCGAGGCGTTGCGCCTGATGGACGCCGAACTGCCGATGATTCCGCTCTACCGACGCCAGCACAACTGGGTCATGCGGCCGAGCGTCGACGTCGTGCACTGGCCCAACGACGTGCTCGAGCTGCGATGGGTGACGATGCGCTGACCAGCGCGGACGGCGCGCTATTTGACGTGTCGTTGAGAACTGTCAATCCGGCGGGCGGCCGGGGCGGCTAACCTTTTCGTGCGGGTGTTGCTCTTGGTGATGTTCGCGGTCTGGTTCGTGTACGCCGAGGGTTGTCCCGCCGAAAGGTGGAAACTATGAGAACCGCACGCACAAGGTGGTGGATTCCTGTCGCGATCGCGCTGGCGTTGCCGGTCGTGGCCATGGCCCAGGCCAAGCCGGATTTCGGCAAGAGCGAGTTCGATGCCAATTGCGCTGCCTGCCATGGCGTCTCGGGCAAGGGCGGTGGGCCGATCGCCGATCTGCTCAAACGCAGCCCGACCGACCTGACGACGCTGCAAAAGAGGAATGGCGGGATCTTTCCGATGGCGCGGGTGTACGAGACCATCGAAGGCGTTGGCGTGGCCGAGCACGGCACGCGCGACATGCCAATCTGGGGCCGCGAGTACAGCATCAAGGCCGGCGAGTACTACATGGACGTGCCCTACAACCAGGAAGCCTACGTTCGTGGACGCATCCTGGCGTTGGCCGAGTACCTGAGCCGCATCCAGGTGAAGTGACTCGCGCAGTCGGGGCGCTGCGCTTGGCCGCGGGCGGTCAGTTCAACGCCGCGGCCAACGGCGAGGCTGAGGCCCCGAAGGCGTAGGCATCCATGCCGAGCGAGCCGTAGGTGACGCTGGCGTGCAGACGCTGCGGTCCGCTTTCGGGCCCGCCGGCGCCGGCAGCGATGTACCAGGGCAGCAGGTGTTCGTCGCTCGGGTGCATGTCCACTGCATGGGGCGCGCGTGCCCGGTAGGCGAAGAGCGCGTCCCAGTCGCGTGCGGCGGCGCGTGTCTGCATCCAGTCGCGGAAGGCGGCGCTTTCGGCGATCTCGGGTTGCTCGACAGCGGCGTTGAGACCATTGGCAAAGACGCGATGCAGGTTGTGGGTGATGCTGCCGCTGCCCAGCACCAGCACGCCGTCGTGCGCCAGCGGCGCGAGCGCCTGGCCGAGCGCGAACAAGGCTGCCGGGCTGTCGCTCGGCACCCAGGCCAGCGGCAGCACCGGGATGTCGGCAGCGGGATAGGCGTAGCGCAGCGGCGTCCAGATGCCATGGTCCAGGCCACCTTGGGCAACGCGCTGCGCGGCGATGCCGGCGCCCGCCAGCAAGGATTGCACCTGCACGGCCAGCGCCGGTGCGCCGGGCGGGTCGTAGCGCAGCGTGAACAGGCGTGGATCGAAGCCGCCGAAGTCGTACACCGCCGCATGGCGCTCGGCGGCCAGCAGCACCGGTTGGCGCGCCAAGCTGTGGGCCGACAACGCGAGGATCGCGCGCGGCCGGCCGAAGGTCGCATCGATCGCCGGCCCAAGGCGTTGCATGAAGTGGCCGGCCGCACCGGGATCGAGGGCGGTCATCGGTGAGCCGTGCGACAAGAAGATCGCGGGCAGGGGGCGTCGTGTGTCCATGGCGTGATTGGAGCGCAACGCCGGCAGGCGGGCGTTGCAAGCCATTGCACGCTGCATTCACCACTTCGTGCACGGGAGAGCCGCGATCGGCTACTGTCGCCTCTTCGCTGCCAACCGTCCCGGCCATGCCCGCCTCTCCGCCACGCCCTGCCATCCAGCGCCCCACGGTCATGACCCTGGCCTGGCGTCAGGCGTTGCGCGATTTCCGCGCCGGCGAGTTGCGTCTGCTGCTGGTGGCGGTCACGCTGGCGGTGGCGGCGTTGACGGCGGTCGGTTTCTTTGCCGACCGCCTCGACCGCGGCCTCACGCGCGACGCCAGGCAGATGCTCGGCGGCGATGCGATCGTGACCAGCGACAAGCCGCCGCCACGGCTCTTCGTCGACGAAGCCGCTGCCCGAGCGCTGTCGGTGGCCACGACGGCGACCTTCCCGAGCATGGGCCGGGCGCCCGACTCGCACGGCGGGGCGTCCAGGCTGGTGGCCGTCAAGGCGGTCAGCGACGCCTACCCGCTGCGTGGGCGGCTGAAGCTCAAGGACGGTCCGGGCGGCCGTGCGCTCGATGCCGCCGGCGCGCCCGAGCGCGGCACGGTGTGGGTCGACCCGTCGCTGCTCGATGCGCTGCAGTTGAAGATGGGTGATGCACTGCTGCTTGGCGATGCATCGCTGGCGATCGCCCGCCTGATCGTCGTCGAGCCTGACCGCGGGGCAGGCTTCATGAGCTTTGCGCCGCGCGTGATGCTCAACCACGCCGACCTCGCCGCCACCGGGTTGGTGCAGCCCGCCAGCCGCGTCACCTACCGGCTGGCGGTGGCCTCGCCGATCGGCCGCGATGCCGACATCGCCGACTTCGTGCGTTGGGTCGAAACGCAGATCGACCAGCGCGCCCTGCGCGGCGTGCGTGTCGAGTCGATGGAGTCGGGGCGCCCCGAGATGCGCCAGACGCTCGACCGCGCCGGCAAGTTCCTCAATCTCGTGGCGCTGCTGGCGGCGCTGCTGGCCGCCGTGGCGGTGGCCATCGCCTCGCGCGATTTCGCCAACCGCCACCTCGACGATTGCGCGATGCTGCGCGTGCTGGGCGCATCGCAGCGCCACATCGCGCTGGCCTACACGCTGGAGTTCGGCGCGCTCGGCGTCGGCGCCAGCGCGCTGGGCGTGCTGTTCGGCCTGCTGATGCACCACGGGTTCGTGAGCCTGCTGGCTGGCCTGGTCAGCAGCGACCTGCCGCCGCCGGGGCTGTGGCCGGCGTTGTTCGGGCTTGGCGTCGGTCTGACGTTGCTGATGGGCTTTGGCCTGCCGCCGGTGCTGCAACTGGCGCGGGTGCCGCCATTGCGCGTGATCCGCCGCGATGTCGGCGCATTGAAGGCCTCGTCGCTGGCCGTGCTCGGCACCGGCACGTTGGGCTTCGCCGCGCTGCTGCTGGCGGTGTCGACCGACCTGAAGATGGGGTCGATCGCCGTCGGCGGCTTCGCGGCGGCGGCTGCGCTGTTCGCGCTGCTGTCGTGGGCCGCGGTGATGGCCTTGAAGCGCACCGTGCCGGAAGCGCGGGCGCCCCGCTGGCTGGTGCTCGCCACGCGCCAGATCGCCGCCAGACCGGCGTTTGCGGTGTTGCAGGTGT
>Ga0208980_10002627_pt1 | contig 10862 bp, 6 predicted proteins | sample WetSurMetagenome_3_FD_187993 | JGI IMG/M metagenome (GOLD analysis project Ga0208980, IMG submission 187993) | Wetland microbial communities from Twitchell Island in the Sacramento Delta, sample from surface sediment Aug2011 Site A1 Bulk (version 2) | ecosystem: Environmental > Aquatic > Marine...
TGTACGGCTCGAAGGTGCGGATGCCGCGCTCGCACAACACCACCTGGGTGTTGCCCTCGGAGAGGATGTACTCGGCGGACATGAGCCACTCCTCGATCGTCCCCGACAGGCCGCGCTTGAGCAGCACGGGTTTGCCCATGCGGCCCACGCACTTGAGCAACTCGAAGTTCTGCATGTTGCGGGCGCCGACCTGGACCACGTCCACATACTTCATCATGAGGTCGGCCTGGGAGGGCGATGTCATCTCGGTCACCACCCCAAGGCCCAGGGTCTCGCGCACCTCGGAGAGAATTTTGAGCCCGTTCTCCTCCATCCCCTGGAAGGAGTAAGGCGAGGTGCGCGGCTTGAAGGCCCCGCCGCGGAACAGGGTGGCGCCGGCCTTCTTGACCTCGCGGCCGATGGTGAGCGCCTGCTCGAGGCTTTCAATGGCGCAGGGTCCGGCGATGACGCAGATGTTTTCGCCGCCGATGAGCACATCCCCCACCCGCACGAGGGTGTCCTGGGGGTGCATTTCGCGCCCGACCAGCTTGTAGGGGGTCTTGACCCGGAGCACCTTGGCCACTCCGGGAAGCCGCCGCAGCTCCTCTTCGGCGACGCCGGGCTTGCCGAGGATGCCGATGCGCTCGGCTTCCGTGGGCGGCAGCTCCCGGCAGTCGCAGCGCTTGGCCTTGAGCTTGCGGATCAGCTCGGTTCTACCCTCCAGGGTCAGGTCTTTATCCAGTTCCAGGATCATGGCGCGCCTCCTTTTTGGGTCTGCGTTCACATCCTAAAAAACGCAAAGCCCCGAGGTTGGGTCTCGGGGCTTTCAATGCGAAACCCCGGACAGACCGCTATCGGTCCATCCGGGGTTGTATGTCGTTGGGTTTTGGCTACCGGCCCGGATGGACGCTTCTAAACCACCAAAAGCAAAAGAAGCGTCCAAACATTTCTATCTCGAAAGAATCGAATTTTGTATTTCGCTATTATTAAAGTTTTTCCCAACGGCTGTCAAGAACTGTTTAAATAGACAGGTTTTCAACACCCTTCTTCTCCCCATTAGCGCTTGATCAGATCTTTGAACTTCCGGCCGGTCGCGCTGAGGGTTCCTTTCTCGATGTTCTCCCATGCCCTGCGGTTGATCATGCGTTTAAGCTGATCGTATGACAGTTGGCTGGTCTCCGCCGTATAATCGAGATAACTGTAGAAGTGCTCCATCCAGAAAAACGAGCAGAACTCGGCATCGATGGTGCGGGCGAGGTTGACCACCAGCTGGATGAAGTTCTCATCCAGCGGCTGCCAGAAGGAAAACACGTCCCGGCCGAAAGCCTCGACCGGGGCAATGTGGGTAAGCTCGCGGCCGAGGACTTTGTAAAGCCACGCCTCGCCGATCGACACCCGCTTGCCTTTGGCCCGCGCCGCTTCGGCGGCTTTCAAAACCCGGTCGGATGCAAAACCATACTGGACGGGATAGATGTGGAAGTCGATGTAGTCCAGCTCCGGGATGGCGGCGAGTGCCTTGAAGTAATCGATCGATACCCAGCTCCCGGCGCCGGCTCCAAGCTTGACGCCGGGGTGGTCGAGGTCCTTTATCACCTGTATGATCGTCGCCGCGAATTCCGCGGGTGAAAACGACAGCCCCGTGTTGCGGGTCTGGGTGTCCGGCTCCGAGAGGATGGTGAGAAAGTCCGGCCGGATGTCGGCGATGACGGCCTCGGCCATCTCCCTCAGCCCGGCGCCGAACTTGTCGCGCTTCAACCCGCGGTAGTCAGCGCCGATCTGGCTGAACTCCGGCTCCCGGAAGGCCGACCCCATTTCGGCGACGATCATCAATCCCCTCTTGCGGATTTCGGCGGCGACCCCCCGGTAGAACTCCCGGTATTGAGGCGTCTGCGGATGACTGCGCGTCAGCACCGGGTATTGCAGGCTGAGCGAAACGCTTTGCACCCCCAATGCCTTCAGGCGGTCCAGGGGGAGGGCGGTCGCGTTCAGGACCTGTCCGGTCAGAAGCGCCTCCCCGCGGTTGCTGTTGGCCACCAGAAGCTCGACCCCGAAGGCCGTTCCGGTTTTTTTCTGCCCCCAGGGAAGCGGGATGAGCGGCAGCTGGCGGTCGATCTCCGCGTCGATATCGCGGTAGATCGCCTGGTATTTTTCCGGGACCTCTCGGGGCACGTTGTGCACGGGTGCCGACTCCAGGACCCGTTGGACACAGGCTGTCGCCAGAATGCACCATCCGGCGACAACCCCACACAGGAACTTTCGCATACATCCTCCCAACCCGGACCAGCCGGAACCAAAAGGGGCCAACGGTTATTTAAACCAGGACGCGACGCTTTACAATCCCCCGGCAGGCATTACTTTCGCTACGAGGAATAAACAAATAATGAATTGGAGATTGATCAGAATCGGAGACCATCGCATGACCACAACGAAAAAGATATTCAGTGTCGCAGCGGATGCCGAGGGCAACCCCCAGGGGCTGGCCGCTCATCAGGTTCCCGCGGAGTTGCCCATCCTGCCCTTGCGCAACACGGTGGCATTCCCGTTCACCATCATCCCGCTGTCGGTCGGCATATCGCGGTCCATCAAGCTGATCGAGGACGCACAGCAGGGCGATCATCTTGTCGGCCTGGTGGCCATGAAGGACCCCCAGGTCGAGGAACCCCTGCCCGGCCAGGTGTACGAGGTCGGGACCATTGCCCGGATCGAACGGGTGGTGAAAACACCTGAGCAGCACCTGAACGTCATCGTCCACTGCCTCGAGCGCTTCAAGGTGCAGTATTGGGTGTCGGACCAACCGTATCTGAAGGCCCGCATCGCTCTCGCCGGCGATCTCATCGAAGCCGACGTCGAGACCAACGCCCTGCAGCGCAGCCTGCTCGATCTCTCCCGCGAGGTGGTGGCGCTCTCCCCGAACTACCCGAAGGAGGCGGGGGATTTTCTGTCCCAGATAAAGAACCCGCGCTATCTGGCCTATCTCGTGGCCAATTACGCCGGCCTCGAAATGGCCAAGGCCCAGGAGATCCTCGCGGCGGACAGCGTCAAAGACAAGCTGCGCGCGCTGATTGCCCATCTCACCCGGGAAAAGGAGGTCCTTTCCCTGGGCCAGAAGATTCAAAGCGATGCGCGCGAGGGGATGGACAAGGCCCAGAGGGATTATTTCCTGCGCCAGCAGCTAAAGGCGATCCAAAAGGAGCTGGGAGAACCCGAGGAGGGCGGCTCCGAGGCCAACGATTACGCAGAGAAGATCGAAAAGGCCGACCTGCCGGCGGAGGCCCGCAAGGAGGCCGAGCGCGAGCTCAAACGACTGCAGGGCATGTCCCCGCATTCGCCCGAGGCCTCCATCATCAAGACCTATCTGGACTGGCTGGTGGACCTTCCGTGGAATAGAGCCAGCGAGGACCACACCGACATCGACAACGCGCGTGCCGTGCTCGACGAGGACCACTACGGCCTGCAGGACGTCAAGGAGCGCATCATCGAATATCTCGCCGTGCGCAGAATGGTGGCCGAACGCGGCGTCAAGGTCAAAACAGAGGACGGGTCGGTGTCCGAGGCCATGGGCGCGATCCTGTGCTTTGCCGGGCCTCCGGGGGTCGGCAAGACCAGCCTGGGCAAGAGCATCGCCCGGGCCCTCGGCCGCAGCTTCACTCGCATGAGCCTGGGCGGGGTGCGCGACGAGGCCGAGATACGCGGCCACCGCCGGACCTACATTGGCGCCATGCCGGGCCGCATCATCCAGGCCGTCAAGCGCGCGGGCACCCGCAACCCGGTGTTCATGCTGGACGAGGTCGACAAGGTCGGGATGGACTGGCGCGGGGACCCCAGCAGCGCCCTGCTGGAAGTTCTTGACCCGGCCCAGAACCACGCGTTTCGGGACCATTACCTGGACGTGGACTTCGACCTGAGTGAGGTCATCTTCATCACCACGGCGAACCAGCTGGAGACCATCCCGCCGCCCCTGCGCGACCGCATGGAGATCATCGCGCTCGACGGCTACACCGAATACGAAAAGATGCAGATCGCCAAGCGTCATCTGGTCCCGCGGCAGCTCAAGGCCCACGGTCTCATGGACGAGGAGATGACCTTTACCGACGACGCCGTGCAGAAAATCATTCAGGACTACACGCGCGAGGCCGGCGTGCGCAACCTGGAGCGCCAGATCGGCGCGGTCTGCCGCAAGAGTGTCGTCAAGATCGTCGGCCATCAGTGGACGCATGTGGTGGTGACGCCGGAGCTGGTGCGCTCGCATCTGAAAAAGGAGAAATTCGAGTCCGAGCTGTCCGAAAACATCGAGATCCCCGGCATTGCCACGGGCCTGGCCGTGACCTCGGTCGGAGGGGACATCCTCTTCATCGAGGCCACCCGCATGAAGGGCAAGGGCGGCCTCACGCTGACCGGCCAGCTCGGGGACGTCATGCGCGAGAGCGCCCAGATCGCCCACAGCTACGTGCGCTCCAAGGCCGAGCTGCTGGGGGTGGATTCATCCGTTTTCGAGATCACGGACGTGCACCTGCACGTGCCGGCCGGCGCCGTTCCCAAGGACGGGCCCTCCGCGGGGGTGGCCATGGTGATGTCCATGGCGAGCCTTTTCAGCGGGAAAACGATTCGCGGCGACGTGGCCATGACGGGCGAGGTGACCCTGCGCGGGCGGGTGATGCCGGTCGGCGGCATCAAGATGAAGGTCCTGGCCGCTCACCGCGCGGGCCTCACCACCGTGATCCTGCCCAAGCGCAACGAGAAAGACCTGGAGGACATCCCCCAGGAGGTCCGCGAAGCCCTGCGCATCGTTCCGGTGGACCGTATTGACGAGGCCATGAACGTGGCTTTCGGTACGAACGCCCGTCAGGAAATCAACCTTGCCGTGGGAGAATAAAATTACCGCCGCAGGCAAAGCCTGCGGCGGTAATTTTATTTGCCGGAAGATGAGACTCGGCATCCTTGTTGTGTGCCTGCTGACATCACTCCTGATTCTAGGAAGCCTGGGTGAGGCAAACCTTATAGACAGGCCTCAACCGGTTGCCTCCCCGGAGGACTCAGACCCATCGATGGACTGGTTTCGCTGCAGCGATACTGTAAAACCGAGGGGCGTGGCCCTTGTCATCCACGGACTCAACCTGAACCCAACCCGCATGGCGGCCGTCATTTCCGCTCTGAACGAAGCGGGGATCGACACGCTGCGGCTGTCCCTGAGAGGCCACGGAGACAACTACCGGCGGCGGGATGGTCTGGATGCAACCCAATCCCGCCTGGAGGACTTCAAGGGGGTTTCCTATCCTGCCTGGTTTCAGGAAACGCTCAAGGGCTACGAGGAAGCGCGCAGCAACGCCCGGGAGAAGAGGGTGCCGCTGTTTCTGGTCGGTTTTTCCTACGGCGGCTTGATCGGGCTCGACATGATGGCCGCCCGGCCGGATGTGGCCTTCGACCGCGCGGTGCTCTTTGCGCCCGCTTTAAGCCTGCACGGGTGGGACTATACCATCCGGCTCTTCACGCCGTTTCCGCGGCTGGTGATACCGGCCCTGGCTCCCGCGGAGTACCTCGCTAATCCCGGAACGCCGATGGCAGGATACAATGCCCTTTTTGAAACGCTCGACCACTTCGAATCTCATGCAGGTCCCAAGATCAACATCCCCTCCTTGGTGGTCATGGATCCGGACGACGAGTTGGTCTCCATCAGCGGAATCAAAAACCTGGCGGAAGCGCACAACCTGGACCAGTGGCGATTTCACCCGGTGCGAAACGGGCGACCCCTGCTGAAGGGCATGCTGCGGCACATCGTCATTGATGAGGCTTCGGTAGGCCGGCCCGCCTGGGCTGAAATCAGAAAAGAAATGATCGCCCACCTGCTGTCAAATCCCCCTTGACACAATAAAAAAAAGGAAAACCCCACTCGGGTTGTGCGTTCGATCCATATGGTCTAAAGTGGGCACGAACATGGGGTTGAAAAACGGTGATGCAAGCCGAGTTTCGGCGTTGCATAGTTTTTTTGAATGGGATGGCGAAAATGCAAACAGCATCATCGAATATGCCTGCGGTTGAAATCACTCCACGCGCGGCGCGGCGTCTGGCCGGTGGATATTTGTGGGTGTATTCCAATGAAATCCTGGGCCGTGAAGACCAACCGGCGGAGGCCTACTGGTGCCGCTTTACCCGCGACCGCCGAACCGTTGGCGTCGGCTATTTCAACCGGCACTCCCTGATCGCCGGACGGGCGGTCGCTTTCGGCGAGGTGAGCGACACCCGGCGACTGATGGTCGACCGGCTGCGGCGGGCGTTCGATCGCCGCCGGCCGCTTCCAATGGGGCAAGCCGCGCGCCTGGTGTTTTCCGAGGCCGACCTGCTGCCGGGGCTGGTGATCGATTTCTACCCGCCCTATGCGGTGATTCAGAGCACCACCGCGGGCATGGATATCATGCTACCACTGCTGGAAGAAATCCTGCCCGGCATTCTTGCAGAAGCTCTGGGGGTGTCGCTGCAGGGGGTTGTGCTGCGCTGCGATGCCGGCATCCGGCAGCTGGAGGCGGTGGAATCGTTCAACCGGGTCGCATTCGGTGAGCCGGCAGCCATGTCGCGAGCGGAGGTTCAGGAAGGCGGCGTTCGCTATGCGGCCGACCTGGTGGCGGGGCAGAAGACAGGCTTTTTCCTGGACCAGCGCGACAACCGTCTGCATTTCGGCTCCCTCGTCAGGGAAACAGGCGGCGGCCGGCTTCTGGATCTTTTTTGCTACACCGGCGGCTGGGGCCTGCGGGGTCTGCATGAAGGCGCCCAGCACGTAACGTTTGTCGATCAAAGCCGCGAGGCGCTCCAGCTGGTGGAAAGGGGGCTGGCCGCCAACCGGATCCCGGCGGAGAAGGCCACCCTCCATGGCGAGGATGTGTTTGACTTCCTGGCGCGCGATACGACCCTCTACGATGCCGTGGTGGCCGACCCCCCGGCCTTCGTCAAATCCCGAAAAAACCTTCCGAAGGCCCTCAAGGCCTACCAGAAGCTGAACCGGCTGGCCTGGCGCCGGCTTCGGCCCGGCGGCATCCTGCTCGCCTGCAGCTGCAGCCATCACATTGCGGAGAGCGATTTTCTCGGCCTGCTCGCGGCCGCCGTCGAAAAAGATGGCGGCCTGGCCCACGTCATTTATCGCGGCGGCCAGGCCCAGGACCACCCCGTGCTGCTGTCGATGCCCGAGACCGCCTATTTGAAGTGCGTGGGGCTGCGCAAGGTGGCGGTTTCGTAAAAAAACGCCTTGCGCATCGATTTTGTCTTGCTTTTGAAAGACGTAGTCTCTAAAAGAGAGCAGCTTGAAATTTACATCAATGCCGTTTCAATGCCTTGCATTTAAAATTCATCACCCAAGGACGCAATGCATGAACACAGACGACCCTGGCAGTAGTCCGAGTCACCCATGCCGGCGAGGCAGATGCCGTTCAACTCTGCCGCAAGTTCTGCTCGTCCGAGACCAAAACACCTCCCAGAGAGCACTGCGCCCCTGATCCGCGGGCAGGCTCCTGCCGTTTTGGCCTCGGAACGATGGCCCCAAGACGGACAGGAGGTGCCCATGACCGCCACTCCGAAAGACTTTTACTTCTTCAGCGAACTGCTGCACCGCCGAATCTACACGCCGGAAGGTGAGTACCTCGGCCGAACCGTGGACCTGGTGGTGGATTGGGTGGAACCCTATCCGCTGGTCATCGGCATGTTGGTCCGAAGGGGTTTCGCCGGCCCCACGGCCTTTTTGCATTGGTCCTGCATAATCCGTATCGCGCCGCAGCTCACCTTCTCTTCCAGCGCCGCCGCCGTCGGCCAGATAACCTCCCCGGGCCCAGATAACGTTTTCCTGAAGGATCAGGTGCTGGACAAACAAATTGTCGACACCTTCGGCGCCAAGGTGGTCCGTGTCAACGACATCCAATTCCTGCATCTCAACTCTCAGTTGCGCCTGGTGCATTTCGATGTGGGGTTCCGCGGGCTGATGCGCCGGATTGGATGGGAAAACGGGCTGGCCGCCGCGCTGCGGTGGATGTTCGCCTATGAGTGGCCCAACACCATCATCGGCTGGAAGTACGTTCATCTGCTTTCCGGCTCTGGCCCGCTGCAGCTCAGTGTGTCTCAGAAAAAACTCTCCCAGCTTCACCCGGCTGAGCTGGCGGACATTCTTGAGGATTTAAGCGGCCATGACCGGGAGGCGATCTTCCATGCCCTGGATCCCGAAACCGCGGCGGAAACCCTGGAGGAAATCGATGACCCCAAACTGCAGCAGGCCCTGATCGAGACCGTTTCCATCGACAAGGCTTCGGATATCATCGAGGGAATGTCGGATAGCGACGCCGTCGACCTCCTGGCCGATTTGCCTCAGGCAACCGCACGAGAAATCCTGGGAGAAATGGAGGAGGACCGGGCTGAGGACCTGCGGGAGCTTCTGGTGCATCCCGATGAAACCGCGGGCGGCATGATGACCACCGCCCTGCTCAGCCTTTCGCCGGTAGAGACGGTCGAATCGGCGCTCAAACGCTGGAAGGAGGAGGAGCCCGAGCTGGATGTGCTCTATTACATCTATGTGGTGGACCCGGCGGGCGTGCTCTCCGGAGTCGTCAGCATGCGCGAGCTCCTCGTCGCTTCCGCGCAGCAGCGGCTTTCCGAAATTCAGACGAGCCGGTTGATAACGACCAGGCTGGACGCCCGAGAAGACGAAGTGGTTGACCTGTTGACCAAGTATGGGTTCAGGGCGTTGCCGGTGGTGGACGATCAGGGCCGCTTGAAAGGAGCGATTCGGCTCCGCAGCGTTCTGGAAATTTTGGCCCCCAGCGCGGGCTGATGCCGACGGCAGGCACCTGTGATGGGGTTCTGAAGCAGCAGGGACAAAATCTATGAAGACATTTTGGAAATCGATTGCCGACCCGGAACGGCCTCTGTGGAAAAACATCAGCCTGTTTTTTTTACTGATGGGGCCGGGGATCATCACCTCCAATGTGGACAACGACGCCGGCGGCATCACCACCTATTCCTTGGCCGGGGCGCAGTTCGGGCTCAAGCTAATCTGGTCCTTGATCCCCATCATGATCTCCCTGATCGTCGTTCAGGAAATGTGCTCGCGCATGGGGGTGGTCACGGGCAAGGGGCTGCAGGATCTAATCCGTGAAAAATTCGGCGCCAAGATCACCTTCTACCTGATGATCGGCATGTTCCTGACCAACATGGGCAACGTGATCTCCGAGTTTGCCGGGGTTGCCGCGGGCATGGAGGTGTTCGGGGTCAGCAAGTACATTGCGGTGCCCATCAGCGCCGTGCTGGTCTGGGCCATGGTGGTCAAGGGCAGCTACAAGTCGGTGGAAAAAGTGTTCCTGGTGGCGTGCGTGTTTTATATTTCCTACATCATCACCGGGGTGATCGTCAAGCCGGACTGGGGGGAGGTGCTGAACAATTTCATTCACCCGAACCTGAGCTTGACGCCTGCCGAGACGACCATGGTCATCGGCCTTGTAGGAACGACCATCGCCCCCTGGATGCAGTTCTATTTGCAGGCGTCCATCGTCGAGAAGGGCATCCGTATCGAAAACTACAAGTTTGCGCGTTGGGACGTCATCATGGGGTCCATCGTCGTCCACGTGGTCGCCTTTTTTATCATCCTGGCCTGCGCCGAGACCCTTCACAAAAACGGTGTTCAAATCGAGACGGCCAAGGATGCCGCCCTTTCCCTTGCGCCGCTGGCCGGCAGTTACTGCACCTTCCTGTTCGCCTTCGGACTGGTCAATGCCTCGTTGTTCTCCGCTTCCATCCTACCGTTGTCGACGACCTACCTGATTTGCGAGGGGCTGGGGTGGGAAACCGGGATCGACAAGAAATTCGTCGAGGCGCCGGAGTTCTATGGGTTTTATTCCCTGATGATCTTTCTCGGGGCCGGGATCATCCTGCTGCCCGGCATGCCGCTGATCTCCATCATGTATTTTTCGCAGGTCATCAACGGCATCGTTCTGCCGGTGATCCTGGTCTTCATCCTGCTGCTGGTCAATGACCGCAAATTGATGCAGAAGCATACCAACGGCATGGTCTTCAATGGCGTGGCATGGCTGACCACCGTGGTCATGATCGCCCTCAGCGTGGTGCTGCTCGTGCAGTCAGTTTAGATGCCCGGTGGCAAACCCGGCACGGATCGGCGCCGGCAGCAGCGGATGCGTCTGAACAGCGCCCCTGACCATCTCCGAGAGATCCGGCTCCACCTGGCCCCACCAGTTGTTGCCGGCGAGAACCTCCGTGGGCGGGCCGGCCGTCTTGATGCCCCAGCCGCCGTTGTTGACGATGTTGTTGCCTTCGATGATCGCGGGCGAGCCCTCCAGCAGGAAGCCTCCGGCCGCATTTTCCGTGACCACCGAACCTCTCACGGCGAGCCGTGAATTGCGGGCGGCGATGCCGGTTTTGGCCGATGCCCGCACCAGGCTGCCGCTGATGTCGATCTGCCCGTCCTCGCCCACCACGCCCCAGGTGTTTTCTTGGAACCGGCAGTCTTCAACGACGAGCCGTGCGCGGGCGGAGCGGACGCCGAACTCCGCTCCGGAAATCCGACAGTGACGAAGGAGATTTTCGCCCTCGCCGCCTTCGACAAAGATCCCCTTCCAGCCTTTGACTTTCAAGCCGCTGAAGACCACCGGGTGCTCGGCGGTGCCGCGGGCCTGGAGGATCCCCCTCACCACCAGCCCCAGGCTGCGGAACCACACCACCACTCCCGGGTCGATGGTCAGCGTGACACCGGGCATGACGACCAGCGCGTCCTCCACTAGATACGGGCTGCGGTCCGCGGCCAGCACGGTGTCGGCCGAGATGGAGGCTGGCAGCACCGTCGGCCTTCCGACCCGTATCGGCCCCAGGGTGTCCACCCACTGGCGGCTGGACCCGGCAGG
>Ga0208980_10002628_pt1 | contig 10859 bp, 3 predicted proteins | sample WetSurMetagenome_3_FD_187993 | JGI IMG/M metagenome (GOLD analysis project Ga0208980, IMG submission 187993) | Wetland microbial communities from Twitchell Island in the Sacramento Delta, sample from surface sediment Aug2011 Site A1 Bulk (version 2) | ecosystem: Environmental > Aquatic > Marine...
CGAAGGAAGGCTTACCGAAAATGATGGACCGTACGTGGAAATAATGACAGGTGCATTCTCCGATAATCAGCCCGATTACAGCTGGATAAAACCTTACGAAATCAAAAAATTCAAACAATACTGGTACCCCATTAAAGGAATTGAAGGCTTTAAAAATGCAAATCTTAATGGAGCCCTCAATCTCGAAAAAAGAGGTGAGGATAAAGTATTCGTAGGATTTTGTCCTACACAGTTATTCAAAAACATTAAAATCTCGGTGTTAAAAAACGGCAAAACCATTTTCGAGAAAACAACATCACTTGACCCGTCAGCAGCTTTCACACAAACGATAAATGTTCCCGAAAGATTCAGTGAAACAGATCTTTATGCCGAGGTTTTAAATCTTGAGACAGGAATTGTTCTGGTTTCTTACAAACCGGTCGGGAAGAAACCTGTTGATAAGTTGCCCGAAACAGTAAAACGTCCTCCGCTGCCAAAAGATATTAAGACAATCGAAGAGCTTTATCTTACCGGAAGCAGGATACTTCAATTCTATAATCCCACGCTCAATGCGATGGATTATTTTGAGGAGGCTCTCAAACGCGATCCTTCCGATATCAGAACAAACACTGCTGTTGGAAATATACATCTGAGGAATGGAGAGTATAACATTGCCAGGAGTTATTTCGGCAAGGCAATTGCAAGACTTACAAAAGATTACACAAGACCTTCAACATGTGAGGCACTCTACCTCCAGGGATTGACTCTTAAGGCGCTCGAACTTTATAATGACGCTGCCGACACACTGTACCGAGCCACCTGGGATTATGCTTATCATTCTGCTGCCTACCTGGAACTTGCAAGAATATCATGCATAAAAGGAGATCTTAAAAAAGCCCTGGCCCAGATCAATGAGTCTCTTTCCACGAATAATGTCAATAACAGTGCGATTGACCTTAAGGTTTCAATAGAGAGAAACCTCGGAGATATTGACGGAGCAAGGATGACCCTTGCAGGAGTTATTGAAAGGGATCCGCTCGATTTCAGGGCCGGAAATGAACAATATCTGCTGGCAAAAAAATCTGGAAATGTGAAGGAGAGTGAACAGCTGCTATCTGAACTGAAAAAAAAGATGAGAGGATTCGACCAGAATTATCTGGAGCTCGCAGTGGGCTACATGAATGACGGATTACTCCCGGAGGCTGAAGATTTACTGACAAGATATCAGGGTAATAATCAGGAAGTAAAGTATTATCTCGGATACCTCCAGGATAAAAAAGGGAATAAGGCTGAAGCAGAAAAATTTTTCAAAGAGGCCTCAGTCCTGCCTGTTGACTATGGCTTCCCTTTCAGACTGGAATCAGTTAAAGTCTATGAACTTGCTGCGAGCTACAGACCAGGTGATGCCAGGCCATTTTATTATCTTGGGAACCTGCTTTTTGACCGGCAGCCTGCAAAAGCAATCGGATACTGGGAATCTGCAGTAAAAATTGATCCCTCACTGGCCATTGCATGGAGAAACATAGGATTCGGTTATTATCACTTTTCGAAGGATCTTAATGAAGCCATTAATGCTTATGAGAAGGCTGTCTCTCTCAAAAAGGATGATCCTATATATTTTGCTGAGCTGGACCCTCTGTACGAAATGAACAATACGCCGATTGAGACCAGATCAAAACTTTTCGCAGGAAATCATGATGTTGCAAAGCTCCGGGATGATTCATTCGTGAGGGAAATAATGGTCATGAATCTATCCGGACAATCTGAACAGGCAGTTGACTACCTGAAGAACAGCAGCTTTCATTTTCGTGAAGGAAGCTCCAGGGTGAGAGATATTACCGTGGATGCACATCTCCTGCTCGGGAAGAAATACCTGGCTGAAAAGAAATATCAGCAGGCGCTTGAACAGTTCACCTCGGTGATTGACACTCCGGACCGCGGAGATTTTGAGGGCAGTACTGGCGACATACGTAATCCACAGATTAACTACTATATTGGCCTTACATATGAGGCGCTTGGCAAGAAGGGTGAGGCTAAATCATACTTCGGCAAATCCAGGGATCAGTTGTTGCAGGATATAAGCTTTATTTCCTACTACCAGGGATTAAGCCTGCAGAAGCTTGGAGAAAAGGAAAAGGCCGCCGGGGTTTTTAACTCTATCATCAGAGAGGGAGAAAAAAAGATGAACAAGGATTCTGACGTCGATTTCTTTGCCAAATTTGGTGAACGCGAGGCTGAAAATGTGCGTTTATCCAATGCCTATCTGCTGAAAGGACTTGGATTTAAAGGACTTGGCGATTCGAAGCCAGCTGCTGAAAACCTCAGCAAGGCTGTTGAATTGTCCGTAAGTAACCTCTGGGCCAATGTGGAGGTGAAATAATCGCCTCACCCCCAGATTATTCCCTTCTCAAGCTTTTTACTCATGAACTCACCCCCTTTATCCCCCTCTCTACTTCGTAAAGAGGGGGAAATTCCCTAAGGTACAAGGTTTTACCCCCTCTTTGCGCCAGCAGAGAGGGGGCAGGGGGTGAGTTCGTGTGGTGAAGGCAGGGGGTGAGTTCGTGTGTTAATTTGCGATGGCCCGGGACGAGGCTAAGGTCTCACCGGCCTCACAGTCATTCTGAAATCGTATCGCTGGGGCATAACCTGGTATGCTGGAAAGACTGAAAGAGCAGTACAACCCACACCGCTGGTAGCATAATCCAGATTGAAAGTTATTCCGTCCGACTTATGAAGCTGGTATGTATATAAAGCTTTTGTCAGATTTTCCGTGCTATAAGGATGCGCGCTGAAATTAAAAAGCTTATTGCCACTGAACTCAAGCCCTGTTCCTGTATCATCAGTAATCCTCACCCACCTGTTATCGGTTCTGAGTCCATAATCCTGCGGAATGAGATAGGGCTCATACATCTGACTTACCGTTGTTTTGTAAATATCAATCCTGCAGCCCGATTTCCTGTCAGGATAATTCTCCTGCGGCCCCCTGCCGTACCACTGTACATTGCTGAGGTTCTTTGAAAGAATCCATTCAACTCCTACCCTGGGCAGCCATGCAGGAACATCACCATCCGGAGATACTGTATGTTCAATAGTCATCTCCCCGTTGTTGTCGATGTGATAGCGATAGTGATTGATAAATGCCCCGCTTGAAGTTGACAGAACCATAACGTTGCTGGTCTCAACTGTTATACTCTGATCAGCTCCCTTTTCTACCCGGAATATATCGTTGAATTTTTTCAAATTGTCGAGTCCGGCTGAATACCATTCCGAGGCAGCCACATGTCCGGCGCCGTCAGCCCTGTGCCTTGTATTGGATACTGAATAGCCCCATTCATCTGTCTCATTGGCAAGCGGAGCGCGCCAGACATTCAGCTCAGGCCCGCTCTTAATCATCTCCTTTCCCATAACTTTGACTGATGTGAGTGCCGCAGATCTCCTGTCAAAAACATACTCAAATCCCATTCCCGAGATTGTCACTAATTCAGGAGTATCACTGATATTCAGTTTTCCGCCTGTCTCTTTATTAGATTGTTGCTGCGGAACTACCCACGGAAGATCTAGCTGTTCCCACGCCACCTCGAAACCCTTTTCAGCCCACGAAGTCCTCTCCTTTAGCAGGAAGCTGATTACCAGCCTGTATTCTGCACCTGCTCTCATTACAGGCTTCCTGAAAGGAACTGCCACAATCTTTTTTTCCTGCGGTGCGAGATTTATGTCAAGTGTGCCCTGTTCGACCACAGTTCCTTCATCCTGCAGCTTCCATACAGTATGCAGCCTGTCGAGATTGGTAAACAGGAACCTGTTCTTAATTTCAATCTCTCCTTTGTCACCTGAGACAAGCTTCACGCTTACAGGCTGGGCAGATTTCTTTATTTGCCACATTTCGGGCTGCGGGTGCCTGTCGGGCCAGATGGATCCATAAGTTCTTGCTCCGATTCCATAGCTATAAAAATCACCCTCCTCTGACATTGTTTCAAAATCGAGCCACAGTGCCGCCTGCTTTTTAAGCTCTTCATCTGGATTTTTAAGCTGGCTGTCTGATACCGGCCTGGTGAAGATGCCAACCCTGTCAATAACTGCATCGCAAATATATACTGATGTCTCCTGTCCGTGAAGCTCAACATTCCTCCCGACGTTGACCGGGAAAGGTGTATTCAGGATACTGCCTGAAACGGCAACTGAAGTGCTTTTTATATCATCAACTGACAGGTATATTTCACTGCCGTTATAGTGAGCATTGACGTGGTGCCAGTTGTTCTCCCAGTTTTCAGGAAGCGCAATCTGCACTTTATGCCTTGCTGAGGTTGTAACATAAAATTCGAGTGAATCCTTACGTATCTGATGCAAGCCAAACTGCCAGTTTCCTTTAGTAATAAGCGCACCGGCCGACCTGTTTAGGATTCGCGGAAAGACCATAAGTGTCAGCGCGAGCTGGTTTCCGCTTATCTCCAGCCCCTTGTCCCTGTATACCTCTACCCACTGATCATGACCATTCAGATCTATTCCCAGCCCGTCGGTTGACTTCACCAGCTTCGCCCTGCCCATAACATTGACCTGGACGTTATTCCCAGAACCATCTTTCAATGTTTTTACCTTCTCTGAGATCCCTGTGCTTACAAAATCCCATATCGCTCCGCCCATACTCCGCGGATGATTATAGAAGGCATCCCAATAGTCGTCGAGCCCCCCTCCCCCGTTTCCTGTAACTGCCAGATATTCATCAAGAAACGAAGGGCGCGGATCAACGCTGTCAGGTACCATGAACACTTTGGTTATCAGATTGTAAAGCTGCGGGTAACGAGGCCCTATGATCTCTTCACACCTATGGGAAAAGGCGTTTCCACCATACATCCAGTAGCGTGTTTTGTCATATTTCTTCCCTTCATCTATAACAGCACATATATTGTCTCCCTCACCGCTTTCATTTCCTGCGCTCCAGAAGAGTATGCAGGGGTGATTCCTGTCGCGCAATACCATTTTCCTTGCTCTCTCACGGTACATCGCTTCCCATTCCTTCTTTTCAGAAACCCATTCAGTTGCATGGGATTCATCACCGGTTTCATCAACTATAAAAATTCCATACTCATCAGCAAGATCAAGATATTTTATGACTGGAGGGTAATGAGAAGTTCTGACACAATTTATATTAAACTGCCTGAGCAGAGCCATATCTTTCCTGATAGTTTCTTCATTCATCGTGTGTCCCTGCTTAGGGTGCTGCATATGACTGTTTATTCCGTTCAGCTTTACCGGCACACCATTAAGATAAAACACCTGATTTCGTATTTCAGTTTTTTTGAATCCAATCCTGCCACTGACAACTTCTGTTATCTTTCCATCCTGGCTGATAAGCTCTATGGTAAGTGTGTAAAGATTCGGAAATTCGGACGACCATTTTTCAGGATTTGCAATCTCACCCGATAATATGACAGATTGCTTTGAGAGCTGAGGAAGTACAAACTTATCTGAATAAAGAACTTTAACTATTTTCTTTACGGGATCGTAAAGGGTAGCCTTCAGGCTGTAACCATTCCCGGTGGCCGGCGAGTAATTTTTCACATCGACAGCAAGATCGAGATGCGCATCAATGTAATTCTTATCAAGATCGACAGTAGCATGCCAGTCAAAGATGTGGAACCTGGGAGCTGCAAAAAGCCAGATATCATCAAAGATGCCAGCCAGCCGCCAGTAATCCTGGTCTTCAAGATAGTAACCATCGCAATATTTGTAAACATTCACAGCAATAGTATTTTTCCCTGGCTTAACATACCGGCTGATATTATACTCGGCAGGCTCCTGGGCGCCTTCATTATACCCCACCTCCTGTCCGTTTATCCAAACGAATGAAGCAGAGGCCGTTTTTTCCATTCTTAGAAAGATCTCCTTGTCCTTCCATGTATCAGGCAGGGTGAAATTCCTCCTGTAGGAGCCCGTCGGATTATATTCTCTCGGAACATGAGGAGGATCGGGTTTAAATGGCGTAGATACATTGCGGAAGAGCGGATCACCAAATCCCTGCATTTCCCAGTTCGACGGGACATGTATGGTGTCCCATCCGAAATCATTGAAGTTCTCATTGAAAAAGCCATCGGGTGTCCCTTCCGGGGTATTTGCGAAATGGAATTTCCAGGTCCCGTTAAGCGAATAGAAAGATGATGCCTGGTTCCTGTTGTTCCAGAAAGCTTCCTCTGATGTGAGATATGGAACAACCGGCACATGCCCCTCCTCCTGGTTTAGTTCAAATACATCTGTATTCTCAATGTAGTTGTAGATGTTGCTAAGAAAAGGCTTCTCCTGTGCGCTTAAGAGATTAAAAACGACACAAAGGGCGATGATAAGAACCTGTTTTTTCATATTAGCCGTGGTCATTAATACTTTGGAAATATACATAAAAATGTCGCTGAAAAGGAGACATTTTGTCGCATCTTGTTGAAAAAAAAGATAATTTTAGATCAGATTATAAGCTGCCGAATAAATAGAATCCTGTATCCATTGAATATCTTACGATCATCATTTAAAATACTTAGATTTTCAGGGAAAAATGCTATTCGTAAACTCAAACATGCAATCCGTAAACCGGATCTGCACATTTCAAGGAATAGAATGAATATTGTATTATATTTAAATTGTATGACTTTCAGGAATCATGAATAATATTATTAATTTTTAATATTTATACCCCCTTCCCAAGGGGCTGTTGAAAGTAAAGCTTTTCACCCTTGGGGGGTCCCGATAGCTATCGGGAGGGAAAGGGGGTAATTAAGAAAAAATATATGTTATTGATTATTAGCATTATAAAAATAACAATGTCTTAATATTAACTTTTTATTATTGATTGCCGATACTCATTTAAAATCATTAACTTTAATCAAAGCCACATGAATATAAAAAGACGGGAATTTATCCGAATAGGTGGTATAACAGTAGCAGGTTCCATGATTATTCCATCAGTACTTCAGTCTTGCAGGGGAGGTGCTCCTCTCTCGCAATCAGCCTCAGGATATATGGACCATTTTGAGGTGACCCCCGAAATCCTTGATAAGGTCATTGCTGCTGCAATGGAAAAAGGAGCTGATTATGCAGACCTTTTCTTTGAGCATACACTTACCAATCAGAGCACCCTTGAAGACGGGAAAGTGAACAGTGCTTATTCAAATGTCGGTTTTGGTGTAGGCATAAGAGTTCTCAAAGGCGACCAGACAGGGTTTGCCTATTCTGAAACCGTTACTCCTGAAGCCATGCTGAAGGCAGCTAAAACTGCAGCCAACATAGCAGGCAGTACAGGTAAGTCAGGGTCTGTAAATATTTCCGAATTCACACCGCCGAATTATTATCCTGTTGTCAATTCATGGGAGAATAGTTCAATAAAAAGCAAAATTCCATTTCTCCTGCGAATGAATGAAAAGGTGTTTGCAGGGGATAAAAGGATTACAAAGGTCAATGCTTTTCTTGTGGATTCTTCATCATACATAATGTTTTACAGCTCTGAAGGAAAGCTGGCATGGGATTACCGCCCGATGGGGGTTCTTGTTGGCATATGCATAATGGAAGATAAGGGAAGGGTTGAAAACTCAGCAGTAACACGCGGTTTCAGAACAGGATTTGAATTCCTTACAGATGATCTTATTGACGAACTTTCAACGGATGTGGTCAGGCAAACAGCCATGCTTTTTGAGGCCACCAAACCTAAAGCCGGAGAAATGGCTGTAGTTCTTGGAGCAGGTGAGTCAGGAATATTGCTCCATGAAGCGATGGGACATTCCTTCGAGGCAGATTTCAATCGTAAGAAAACATCAATATTTTCAGATAAAATGGGCAAGAAGGTTTCGGAAAGCTTTGTCACTATAGTTGACGATGGTACAATTCCCGGAAACCGCGGTGCAATCAATGTCGATGACGAAGGTAACCCGACTGAAAAAACAATACTGGTAAACAATGGGGTGCTGAGCAGCTATCTTCACGACAGGATAAGTGCGGACTATTACAAAGTAAAACCGACAGGCAACGGCCGGAGACAGGATTTCAGAAGCATTCCCATACCGAGGATGAGATCGACTTATATGGAAAACGGCCCTCACAAAAAGGAAGAGATCATTGCCAGTGTCAAAAACGGCATTTATGTTGACAACTTCAGCAACGGACAGGTCAATATTGGTCCCGGAGACTTTACATTCTTTGTAAAATTTGGCTACCTCATTGAAAACGGCAAGCTTACAAGGCCTATTAAAGATGTGAATATCATTGGGAACGGGCCGCAGGCCCTGGCTGATATAGTCATGGTCGGGGATGACAAGAAGATGTCGAACGGAGCATGGACTTGCGGAAAAGATGGCCAGGGTGCACCGGTAACAATGGGAACACCAACGGTTAAAGTTCAAAAGCTTACTGTCGGAGGAATTAACAGCTAGTTTAATCTGAAAAAAATCTCGTAATGAATACAGAAGAAAAATATACACTTGCAAGCCTGGTTATGGATCATGCACTGAAGAGCGGTGCAGAACAGGTCTCTGTTTCAATCAATGACAGCAGGAGAAGCAATATTGACATCCGCGATCAGAAGATCGACAAGCTTACTGAATCAGTCAGAAACAGCCTCACCGTGGCCCTATATGTTGAGAAGAAATATTCTGCCCACAGTACCAGCAGGCTCAAAAAAGAGGAGCTGTTCCGCTTTGTTGAGGAGGCGATAGCCGCTACCCGCTTCCTTGCTGAAGATGAATTCCGTACTCTTCCGGAGCCGGATCTTTACTACAAGGGAGGATCGCAGGATCTCATGATAGTCGACAACAGTCTTGACGCAATAGATGCCAAAGCCAAAATTGATCTGGCCACTCAGATACATGATGAGGCATTCAAAAAAGATGAAAGGATAATCTCCGTTACTTCCAGCTACTCTGACCGGATAAGCAACAGGGTGCTTGTCACAAGCAACGGTTTTAAAGGAGATGCATCAAGCAGCAATGTATCTCTTTCGGCAGATGTATCAGTGAAGGGAGAAACCGGGCGCCCCTCTGATTACTGGTATGAAAATGCAATCTTCTTTGACAAGCTTGCGAAGTCAAACATAGGGACCAAAGCTCTTGACAGAGCTATAAAGAAACTGGGACCGAAGAAGATCAAGTCAGGAAAATACCCTGTCATTATTGAAAACCGTACAGTATCGTCAATTCTTTATCCATTCTATTCTGCCCTGCTCGGCTCAAGTATGTACAGGAAGCAATCTTTTCTGATCGGAAAGGAGAATAAGCCGGTAGCTTCTCCAAAACTGACTGTCATTGACGATCCCTTTATCAGATCGGGCTTCGGATCGGCACTCTTCGACAGCGAAGGGCTGGCAACTGTGAAGCGGCCGGTCATTGAGGCTGGAGTACTCCGTAACTTCTACATAGATACCTATTACGGCAAAAAGCTGAAAATGAAACCGACAACAGGCGAGTCAACTAATTTAATCTTTGGCACAGGAGAAAGAGACCTGCAGAAAATGGTCGAAGGAATGAAAACGGGTGTGCTGATCACAGGATTCAACGGCGGAAACTGCAACGGATCAACGGGTGATTTTTCATATGGCATCGAAGGCTTTTACATAGAAAACGGGAAAATTGTTCATCCTGTAAATGAGATGAATATCACCGGAAATATGAATCAGTTCTGGTTCAGCCTGGTTGAACTCGGGAATGATGTTCTTGAAGGGGAAGCATTTAAGACACCCTCAATGATGTTCGAAAATGCTGACCTGAGCGGTATTTGAAAATATTGCGGATTGCGGATTTTTGATTGCCGATAGGATAACTTAATCAATCCGAAATCCAAAATCCGAAATCCGAAATCCGCAATCCGCAATCCGAAATGGCTATAATTGTCATATAAAATTTAACCTGTGCCAAATCAATTGCCTGATATATTCAGGGTGGCAACATACCAGCCCGGATCTACTTTGAGAGCGGCTTTGTCAGATTTGAGCTGAATTGTTGTGAATCGCTCTGTGGGATTTAGTGTCATGCTCTCCCCTGCCACCTCAACCTTTACAGGTATATTGAACCCGTGAATACAGTTGTTCCATCTGAATGAAAGCTCTTTGCCCTTAATATTATACTCAAATACCGGTATCCTGATATCCCTGAGATACTGGTCGAAAAACAGCTTCAGATCGAGGCCCGATTTTTCAGAAATGTAATTTTCAATCTGTGACCCTTTCACCACCTTGTGATAGAACTCACTGTTCAATCCCCTGAGAATGGCCAGCCATTTTTCATCATCATTTATTATCTGGCGAAGTGTATGAAGCATATTGCCCCCCTTGGAATACATATCCTTTGAACCTTCGTAGTTGACATCATAAATACCAACTATCGGTCTGTCATTGGCAATGCTTTTCCTTGTCCCCAGCACATATTCGCTTCCTGCTTTCTTTCCGTAATAATACTCCAGGTAGAGATTCTCAGAATAATTTGTAAAGCTTTCATGGATCCACATATCAGCGACATCCTCATAGGTAATGCTGTTTGCAAACCACTCATGGCCCGATTCGTGAATGATTATAAAATCAAATTTCAAGCCCCAGCCGCTACCGCTCAGATCCATACCCCTGTAGCCGTTTTTAAAGCCATTGCCATAGGTTACAGAGCTCTGGTGTTCCATCCCAAGATAAGGAGCTTCCACCAGCTTGTATCCATCCTCATAGAAAGGATAAGGACCAAACCAGTGTTCAAAGGCTGCGAGCATTTTCGGAGCCTGGAGGAACTGGATCTTCGCCTTTTCAATGTTGTCCCTCAGAACATAATAATCACAGGCTAAAGGCCCTTTCTCACCATGAAAAGTATCTGAGAAATGAACGTAATCACCAATATTGATATTGACGCCGTAATTGTTTATTGGATTGG
>Ga0208980_10002629_pt1 | contig 10859 bp, 11 predicted proteins | sample WetSurMetagenome_3_FD_187993 | JGI IMG/M metagenome (GOLD analysis project Ga0208980, IMG submission 187993) | Wetland microbial communities from Twitchell Island in the Sacramento Delta, sample from surface sediment Aug2011 Site A1 Bulk (version 2) | ecosystem: Environmental > Aquatic > Marine...
ATTGACATTTTCCACTAAAGTTCCTCCCTCGGGAAAGAAGGTCATGTCAGGTTTATCTCTATCATAAGAGACATTATCAGGAAAAGCTTTTGATGCATCTGATGAGTTGATAATATTAATGTCTTTATTGAAGAATAACTGATCGCCGAAATTCCTCATATAGTTTGTGTAAGCCCTTAGATTATACCTGCCTGACCGGAGTTTTTCTGAGAGATGAAAATCTCCGTTTCCCAAACCATTATCAAGTTTTATTACCCTGCTACCGATAATTTTTAAATCGGGAGAGATGAGTTCAACGTGAAGATTGGTGCTATTAGCTGAAAGCAACCTTTCTGAAGCATCTATGAGATATGCTTTGAACCAGATATCATCTCCAGGGTAATAACTGTCACGGTCAACATGAAGATATAATTTCTCAATAATATTAACAGAGTCATCAACAGAGTTATACCGGAAATTTAAATTTCCACCTGAAACAGAAGTATTTAATAATGCTGCCAGCATTACAGCACACAGGTTGGGAACGTTCATATAAGGAAGATGTTAGTAGCTGTGTTAGTAAGTGGATCAACAAATAATGTACCAAAAAGGAATTTAAATATAGAACACCCGGAGAGAATTGGATTAAGTGAGTTTATAATGCTAAGCAAGGATCTGATTCCAGGGAGATCTCTCGCTGAGACCGCATCTTCAATTCATGGTTAAGAATATTAAATGAGTTTTTATTTGCAAAGGGTGTATTGAGTTCACCTCGGGATTAATAAAAGCGAATCAGGGGGCAATTTTAATATATTTTCCGGAGTATTCATCCAGTATTGCGAACTTACTCCATTTGATGTCAAAGAGTCTTTTACAGGAAACAGATATTGAACATTTGTGCTATCTTTTATAACAGAGGGATTGTACTTCTCTACAAATAATTCTCTGTATTGATAGATTTCCATTGATTTTCTTTTGTCCAGGCTATTGCCGTGTATATCCTTAAGGGATCCACGGAAATAAACCTCAAAAGAGTCTTCCATTCCTTTAAGATCTTCATCTTTAAATCTTATGAATATATTTTTACCCACAACCTGGATAGTATGGATTTTTATCTTATTTTCCCCGACCATAATAATATAGTTCTCTTTCTGAGTGGCAGTGAGCGGATCAATCTTATTATTAAAACTCAGAGCAAGCGTAGGGTAGATATAGCTAAAATTGTCCCAGCGGTAATCAATGAGTCTGAAATAAGATGAATCATCCATGTTAACAACATTGTAGAGCCGACTGATGGAAATATATTCAAGACGCATCATCGAATCGGTTTCATTATCGTACCCATACTCCAGATTAACATCAAATATCTTCTTCAATCCCTTGCCTTTAGTATTGTCATAACAGGAATATTCGAGCTTATGTATAGAATAATCATGCTGATGAATATATATTGCACCTGAAACAAGAAGGGAATCCCCAATTATTCTGCTCTTTCCGTTGAATGTGATTCTGAACAGGAGCAGGTTGTCATTATAAACTCTCGAAGGAGGCGAGAAATTATGATTATTGATAAAATCCTGAGAGAAATTCTCAATAAATGAAAAGGATCGTGTATTGAAATTTCTTATGGGATCATGTGCCATTATCGTTACAAATTCTTTGCCATACTGATTATTCTTAAGAGATTCCTGAATCAGCCCGTCATTGAATTTGAGATCCATTGAATCGGGTATGTTTAATGCAGGAGATAAATTCAATCTGGAAAAATCTGCACTTCTTCTGAAGTCGAGTATTCTGTAGATGTTTGATGAGGATCGCGAGGTGAACCCACTGTCAATAACCTGAATGATAGCCTCATTCAGATTTATGTAGTTGCTGTCACTCTTCAGATAATCACGGTAATATGAAATAAAGCTAAAAGGTTTGAAAGGATACCTGTTACTTATATTGCCTATTGCTCTTCTGAGAATTGCGACAGAATTTATTTTCTCATTCTCAGGTGCGACTTTGACCGTTTCCTTTATAAGCTGTGCAGGATCAAGATATATTTTATTTATTCTCATGTCGTTTAGATCCTTAACTGCTACAGAGAACTTTTTATAACCTATTTTAGTAATTATCAGACTATCTGATTTTAATTCAGGATTATTGTTCAAACTAAATTTACCATCAGCGTTTGAATAAACCTTCAATTGAATCTTTTTAAGTCTGATCTCAGCAAATTGAAGGGGTTCATTTGTTCCTGAATTTAATACTGATACTTTGAGGTGACCGGATTGTTGTCCAGTAATCAGTTGAGTTGCTGTCTGCACGATATAAAGAGACACTATTAATATTGTTCCTGAAACATTTCTCACGATAGCCCGAATCAGTTGAGAGATTAAAATTAATATGATCCTGAAATTGTTTCATAAAAATAATAACTAATGTTCAGAGATTAACTGATGCGAACAGAAAATGCCATTAGCTGATATATAGTTTTACTGAAACCTCAACACTCTTTATGGTCAGCATCTTCCGGCGGATTTCAGTTATCAATCCGACTGTCAATTGAATATTTAAGTGAGAATTTTCCCGATTAAACTTTGTCTGCCATAAAATCAAACGCCCCTTTTCTTAAATTGATGCCGTATTCCAGCCATGCTTTCAGACAGGCAAGAAAGTTAGCCCAGCCTTCAGTGTTTCCTTTCAGCCATTTGATACCTGCTTCATCATTTTTCCTGCTTTTTTCTGTTACGGTAACGAGTGTTGAATTTTTGTCTCTCGGAGCAAGAGTCATTTCTACCAGGAGATCAATGCCATCCATCTCCCAATAAAAGGAAATATATCTGTGTTTTTCAATCTTATTTACACGGATAGGAAAGCTCATATCAAATTCCGGGAACTTCCATATTATTTCCTTTCCCTCCTCCATTCTTCCACTACCATTGGAAATGAAATAGTTGGACATTGATACAGGATCGATTATAGCTTCAAAAACCTCCTCAACAGGTTTCAATATCTGAAGAGCTGCTTTGATTTCAAGATTCAGGTTTTCCATTTTTCTGCATATTTATATTTTATGATGTACCTCTTTACGGACTAACGTAACACCTGATAAGTTACTCAGAAGGATAAACAAAACCTGTTTTTTCTTCCTTTTCTTTTAGAGGACGCACTTCTATCCTGGTATCTTTATTAAAAACAAATTCAGGATTTGATTTAGCGATTTCAATGGCATCATCAAAATCATTTGCTAAAATATGATAATATCCTCCAATGACCTCGCCGGGTTCATCATAATTAGTTTCCTTCCACTCTTCTCCGTTGCCTGAAATGATTTTCCCTGACCACACAACAGGTTTGGCAGAAACCAGTTTCCCCTGGTGGTTTAAGTTTTCAATGTATATCTCACAGGCTTTAAGAAACTGTTGAAGCTTTTCAGGAGATAATGTATTCGCGCTGTTACTTCTTTTCCGAATAAAAAACATAAATTCTTTCATATATTTTTCTTTTATGTTCATTCATCCCGTAACAATTCAATCAAGGGATTTGTTCTCATGATCCTCCATAACTCCGTATTCCACCTGAACGGTTGAATGTTCTATATTAAATTGTGAATGAAGATGTTGCTGAATTGTACTGATGAAATTCACATCAGTCTGTATGGAAGTTATAAGGTGTACTGTCAGAGCGGCATCGGTAGTACCTAACGACCAGATATGAAGATCATGAACATCTTTTACTTCCGGTAAATTTGTAAGAAACTCAAGAACCTTCTCAATCTTAATGTTATCAGGGACTGCATCGAGGGCAAGATTGACTGAGTCAATCAGCAGCCTGTATGAACTGTAAAGAATGACTGAAATGATTGCAAAAGAAACTAATGAATCGATCCATTTGATGCCTGTAAATGTCATAATAATACCAGCTATGACGACACCCAGCGATACAAGAGCATCTGCAACAAAGTGAACAAAGGCACTTCGTATATTAAGATCATCCTTTTTCCCCTTATTAAAAAGCCATGCTGTAAATCCGTTTACCCCTATACCTATTGAAGCCACAATCATTACATTTCTGGCATTTATATCCACAGGATGATTAAATCTGAATATAGTTTCATAGATAATAAAGCCGACTGCCGTCAATAAGAGAATCGTATTTAACAGGGCGATAAGTATTGTGGATCGACGGAATCCATAGGTGTATTTGAGAGTTGCTTCACGTTGAGATAAAATAACTGCTATCCAGGAGAATACAAGCGCCAGGACATCACCAAGATTATGTCCTGCGTCTGCTACCAAAGCCATTGAGTTTGATAAAAAGCCAGCTATGGCTTCAGCAACAATAAAGACAATATTAATGCCGATGCCCAGCTTAAAGGCGGTCCCTAATTTATTATCGTGACTATGTGAATGAGGGTATTCCATTTATCTGATATTTATTGTCAGTCTTCCAGGTTAACAGCAACCAATTCTGATTATTAAACAACAGGATCCTGTTCATTAAACAAATATGGCGGCATCAATGTTAAGACCGCAAAACCATCGAGCCACGAAGGGATAATATATCGGTATCATATAAAGGTGTACCGATTTTATAAATAATCAATGGATACCATCTCCTTTGGCGATTTTTCTAACCTCTACACTATTTCCCTCTCCCTGTAAAACAGGGCAGCCTTTTGCAAAATCAACGGCTTCATCAACTGAATCTGCTTTAACGATAATATATCCTCCAATTGTCTCTTTAATTGCACCAAATGGTCCGTTTGTAACAATGTTTTTTGGCCAGACAACCCTGGCATCTGCAAAGGGTAAGCCATTGCCACCTGATAACTTGTTTTGCGCAGCAATCCCGCCCATCCAGTCTTTTGTCTGTTTCATCCAGATCTCTATCTGTTCAGGTGAGGCTACCTTGAGACCGTCTTCATGTCTGAATATCAGTATAAATTCGTCCATATTAATAGTTTTTTTTGACCTTTTAAAGAGTTAATAATTTAATACACTTAAAACAAAACAGGAGGTCGAAAAGATTATTTTATCCATTGTCAGGTACCTTGCCAGAGATGTTAAAGTTTCTTAGACATTAATGGATCCCCTTTCAATAATTGCCCGTGAAGATACATTCCGACAACTCCCGGAGCTTTAGTCCACCTTCCCTCACTTGTTTTCTTATGGTAAGTAATCCCTGTAAAATATTCCGTATGAAAGAGTAAACGGCCTTCACCCAGATCTTTATATAATTCTAATGTGATTAAAACAGTTCCATCAATGATAATCGAATACTTCTTAAGATCGAATGTTAATACATTATTGATTTTATCCTTTGAAAAAGAAATATAAATTGGCTGAGTCAGGATATTTTTATATTCCACTTCATCAATAGTTTTGTAGATATTAAGCCGATATGTAACTGAATCATAGGTGCAAGTTGCGACGTTAAGATTTATATCCTCCAATTTCACCTGACCTCTCGCATTTACTTTTATTCCCAGTTCTGAACCTAAATTGTTATCAGCAAAACCAGATTTTAGTTCATTAGTCAGAACCGGTGTGCCTAATACAATTTGTTTTGTTTTATGGTAGAATACTTTTACTTCAGTCAGATAATACGATTTTGGATCCAGATAAATGATTTTTATTGAATTTGCTTTGAAATTGCTCACAAGAAATGATTTAGATTCATATCCGATCATTGAGAACCTCAAGGAATCTTTATTGTATATACTGTCGAGTTCGAGTGAGAAATTACCATGCTCATCAGTAACAGTGCCAATATTCCTGCCAATTATTCCGACATTCACAAATGCTATGCCTGCTTTAGTTTCACTGGAACAGACTGTACCCTGGTGAGATTGACCCGAAAGAAAATGAGGGATAAACATGAAAAAGAATATTACTCCTCTATTAATTCTTATCCATGGTCTGGTGTGTGTCATTTCTATTTCCTGTCTATTTCCTGGTTTCAGTTTCACAACTCTGTAAAGCTATATTAATAACTGAAAATGGTTTATTTAAAGTCTCATTACTGAAACAGAACGGAAGGATTTTGACTAATTACCAGGTCTTTAGGGTATCTGGGTCGCTGGTCTCTGGTCAAAATTAAACATCCATTGGACGCCATACTTATCCGTGCAACTTCCGTAATAGCCACCCCAAAACATATCCTGAAGATCCATGATTATTTTACCGCTTGCAGATAATGCTTTAAAAAGCTTTTGGGTCTCTTCTCTTGAATCAGGTTCCAGATTAATATAAATGTTGTTTCCGAAATCCAGATTAAATCCCATAGATTCCGGAGCATCAGTGCCCATAAGTATATGTCCGTCAAGTATCTGTAATTCAATATGCATGATCAGGTTTTTATCTTCATCAGGTATCGGGGGTGAGCCTTCCAGAGTAGGTATATCTCCGAAACGCATTATCCCGTCTCCGCTAAACTCTTCTCCAAATACTGATTTGTAAAAATTGAAGGCTTCCTCAGTATTACGAGGAAAATTCAGATATGTGCTGACTCTTGCCATCTTAATGAAAGATTTAATTTCCTAATGAAGAACAATCAGGATCAGGTTTTTGTTTTTGATTTCTCCAGGAATTCCATGATCCTGAATTTTATGATTTTTCTGAGAAGGTCTGAGGGAATCGGTTTGTCAGCCGGAAATCGAAGCGAACTTTTAGATGCTCTGTAAGATGATATTTCTTTATTGAATGCATTATTTCCTGAAGGTGCGGGATATATTGCTATATGATTTTTGTATGCTGCAAAATAAATAAGGTTTCCATTCAGTGTGAAAGCAGGCATTCCATATTTTATTGTTTCAACGGCTTCTGGCGCTGCCTCTCTGACAGTTTCACGGATCTGAGTCAGGATTTTTCGGGTCTCTTCAGGAAAACCTTCTATATATTGGTCAATATCGAGAATTTTAGTCCTGTTCATTATCATAATTATTCATATTATATCAGGTCGGTTTCCTGATACCCGATAAGATAAATAGTAAGCCCAGTATCATTTTTACTGTTGAAAAATTCACACTTATTACTTCATCCCTGAAATCGGTATCAAGAGGTTTTAGCCTTTTCCAGGATCTCTTTTACACGGTATTTTACTATGTCAGCTATCAGCTTCAAGGGAAGAGGTTTGTCGATCGGAAATTTTACTGAACCCTTGGCTCCTTCATATTCTGATAACTCCTTTTTGAAGGCATTAATGCCTGATGGTGTGGGGTAGAAACCTATATGATTTTTAAAAGCAGCAAAATGAACCAGATTACCCCTTAAAACAAAGGTTGGCATTCCATAATTGATTGTCTCTTTTGCTTCAGGTGCAGCTTCTCTGATAGTTTCCCTCATCTGCTCCAGCAGTTTCTGAGTCTCAACCGGGAATATCGAAATATACTCATCAATGTCTGTGAATACGGGTCTTGCAGTTGTCATAATTGGTAAATGGTTTCCAATTTATAATACTATGTAATTAAGATTGTTGATTCCTGTTCATTAAAAAAACAACTTCACAAAGTTAGACATTCTTTGGTTTCACAAAATTGATTGCCCTCATAATTTAAGATACATTTGTCGGGATTGAATACTTTTGAGATAAAATTTAATTCATTGAACCACAAAGGGGGCCGAACGATAAGAAATTGCCCGGTGGGCAATTTTAGGGAGGCGCCAGACTGCAGGGGTGGATAAGCTAAAAGGAACACTAAGGAAAAACAGTGCAATTTATGCCTTTTTCAACAGCACTGTACTTCTGAACAACCCGAAAGAGTATTTACCATATTTGCTCAAATGGCAGCAATATTAGAGATTTGAATAAATGTAATGGGAATGTTAAAGGTTGACGATATGTATTCTCCCCTTTCTAATATGTCATCATCGTCCTCTTCATAATACCATTTGATTGCAAGTTTTTCAGATTGGAGGGTAACCATAGAAAGTTTACGCAGGATAGAAACTAAAATTGAAGTACTAAAGCTGTTTAAATATTCAAGTGCAATAATAACATAAGTGATCTCAGCCGGATTTTTGATATAATCATCTATCCAATTCATTATTTGTTCAGTAGCTTCAGTTTTACTTCCAAACAAACCCCGTCCTTTAATCCTGATGATCCCTTCCTGATTAAAATAAAACTCAGGGGTATAGTCAGTAGGTAAAATATGAATTTCACCTTTTAACATTTCTAAAATTGAAAATAATGATTTCCCAAATTCTTATTTGCAAAATACATAATTTTATTTTAATATCAAATTGCAGGTGAAAAATTCAATTAAAGGAGTCTGAGTCATATATGTACATATTCCTGAATTTTATTGTAAATATGCATCTCCATCATCAGAGGATTGGATTGGAAAGATTACTGGGCTCTTCCTCTCTGAATCTGGGTTTTGTATCAAGACAGCCAGGTCAGAAAAAAAAGTTTTTATTTTCATTGAATGCAACCTTTATCAAAAGTACTTCGTATTATATACTGCATTAATTTTATATTCATATAGAACGGAACTTTAAACTTTTTAAACTATGAGATCAGGAATTTTTTTATTTTGTTTCATGCTGCTTGTTTCAAGCTGTCAGAAAGATAATGGTAATTCAGGAAATAATAACGGATCAGTACTCATAAAAGGGAGCATTGCTCCTTCAAAACGGAATCTGGGATCCAAATCAGTAAACACAGTTACACTGGCTGATGCCAAAAGAGTACTTGTTTTTAATGGTTCAAATTATACAATCGCTGATATAGTGAATGGTTCATTTACAGTTTCAGGGGCAGCCGGAAGTGCAAATGTCCTTGCATTTCTCGATTCGGACAACGGGTTTATTGGGCTGTTATGTACACGTGGTTTGAATATGTTGCCTCTTGTAGGGCTTAAAGACGGAGATAATACTGTAATTGACCTGTCTTCTCTTACCATGCCCGGTGACAGTGTTGTTCCGTTCCATGACCCTTTTGGCGATGAAATAAACATTACATCTAAGGAAATTGAGGCAATGAAAGCAGTTGGAGGATACTTTGAGTCATTATCAAAGAATATAGATACTGATTCTGATGGCAAACCCGACATACTTGATAAAAAGCAAATAACCATGTACACACAATTCGCGATATTCGCGGGCAAGTGGGGAATCAATTCAACTCCACCAACCGTTGCGGATGTTTCTGACCTCTGGATAAACTATAAGTTAATAATCATGGGGGGCTCAAGGCTTTCCGCAAGCAAGGAGCTGGCATCGCTGACCGGTCCATCAGGAGGCGAATACAATGATATTAAAATGCAGGACCTTTTAAGTAACCCATCAACGGAGGAGAGCTTTATCGCTACTTTTTTAAGAGAAACGATGGCAGGAATGGATGCACCATGGGGTTCCGCATTTCTTCCATTCAAAAAGGGAACTTATTCACTTCATCTTGGCGATAATAAATATTCTTTAAATTATTCCAACATAGATGCAAAATACAATATGGTGATTGCTACTCCTACTTTGCATACTAACAGTGAGGGTAAACTTACCTCAATCACGATTGAATATAAATTGCCGGATAACAGTTCAGTCAATCCAAAGATCCTTCTTACAAATCTGATGCTTCAATTAAATGACCACTCATATAACCGATTGTTCAATTCAGACAGACTGACAGCAGAGACTGGCTATGATGAACTTGTCTTCAAGACACCTCTGGATATTTCAAACCTGTATCAGATTGATGTTTTCTATAATGATCTTCTGGGGAATGAATATGCTATAATTTGGCGTTGAAGCTGAATTCGTTTGTGAATTAAGAAAAAGCAAAGTATAAGATCCGGATAAAATAAGCTGTAAATTTCAGTAATACAGTTTTATTTTAATTCTGACCGGATTGTGGTCTGAGTTATTAAAATTCAGCTGAACACCTTCGACAGATACTCTCGTAATATTAGGGGAGATAAGGAAGAAGTCAAAGATATTTGTCGTTGTGGAGGAAGGATCATATGAGGCTATAACGTTTCGTTCAGAGGGTGTATGATTATCATAAAGCCATTTCCAGTCGGGAGGCAGAAAATTGGCTGGAATAACCATCTGGGTCGTATCAGTCTTATTTATAGTGAATTCAGAATGAAATCCGGGAGGGTTCTGGTTCCAGTCTCCTCCGGTGATTATGTAATTACCCTTGCGGTATTCCTTAAGAACGAAGTCTTTAATAAAGGACATTTGTGCCCTGCGTATTTCACCGTTATCGAAAGCTTCGTTATGAATATTTATAATTATTAGATCTTTACCATTCAATAAAGGATAACGGTTTACCAGAAAACATCTGTCAAGCATAAACAATTGTTTAGGGAATGTATACTTGCCAGGCAGGGAGTACCGTACTGACGATGCTGCCTGGTGCTTGCTGAAAGTGGTAATGCCTGATAGAACTTTTCCCATTGGTGTCGAAGGAGGGACCGGGACAAAGAACACATCATAGTTCTTTGCAAAATATGGGTAGTAGTCTTTAAGTGCTATTGACAGTGAATCATACTCATTAATTTGATAGCTTCTTTTACTGTTCTTATCAACCTCCTGGAGAAGAATAAAATCTGCAGAAGAATTTTGTTTAAGGAATTTCACTGTTTCACAAAGATTATCGATACAATTTGATTTACTTGTAAATACCCTTGTTCCACCATCATAGAAAAAATCCATATCCTTATCCAGCCCGCAATAGCCAATATTCCAGGTCAAAATCGAGAATTCCGATGAATCGCCAGGTATTTCGGTATTTTCACTTGTGGCTACAATTTCTGTTTCCTCAGGTTTATAATCCGAAATAATTGAGTAAGCAATTATGGCAAGAACAACTGCAACTATCATGGTGATAACACCGAGCAGGACTTTAAGAATTATTTTAATCAGGTTCATAGTAAACTGTAAATG
>Ga0208980_10002630_pt1 | contig 10856 bp, 9 predicted proteins | sample WetSurMetagenome_3_FD_187993 | JGI IMG/M metagenome (GOLD analysis project Ga0208980, IMG submission 187993) | Wetland microbial communities from Twitchell Island in the Sacramento Delta, sample from surface sediment Aug2011 Site A1 Bulk (version 2) | ecosystem: Environmental > Aquatic > Marine...
AAGCGACGTCGGCGAACTGCTCCACCTTGAATCCGAATCCTTCGGAGATCGCCTGCAGGAAATAGCCGTTTCCGGCCGAACATTGCGTATTGAGCTTGAAGTCTTTGACACGGCCGTCCTTCAGGATCATCAGCTTGATGTCCTGCCCTCCCACGTCAACGATGGCGTCGGGTGTGTCGTAATAATGCAATGCGGATTTTGTATGGGCTACCGTTTCCACCAGCGCGACATCGGCGCAAATAACGTCCCGCAGCGTATCCTTGGCATAGCCGGTGGTCGCAGCGCCCAGCACCTCGATCCGGGCGCCCTGGGCCTCGACCTGTTTGCGCAGCTTCTCGAGGATTTCGATGGTGTCCTCGATGGGATTCCCCCTGGACAGCTGATAGGCTCTGGCCAGGACCTCGCCTTCCAGGGACAGCAGGACGGCTTTGGTGGACGTGGATCCGCCATCGACTCCGATGAAGCCCCGTGCCGTGTCTCCCGGGTTGAATTTGGGCGGCGCAAAAGGCGGCGGGGCATAATTCCTGAGGAACACTTCCACCTCTTCCGGGGACCCTACCAGCGCGGGTACGCCTTGCCCGCCTTTGCCGCGGCCTTCCGCGCGGCCCAGGTACAAATTTTCAAGCCGCGAAATCCCGCAGTAGGTGCCGACAGCGGCTTCTTCATCCTTGCCGAACTCGGCGGCGCCCATTGCACTGAAGTACTCGGCATCCGGCGGCGCGTAGATCAGATCCGCCAGCGTTTTGCCTTCAGGAACCGGCACGCCTCGCTCGGACCACATCAACGCTATATTGCGCTGCCAGGCTTCGCGCATCCCCGGGATGAAGGCATTCGGACCGCCCAAAAGCAGAACGTGCGCAAGCAGCGTATGGCCGCGTGCCAGAACCTTGAGGTTCTGAAGGACGAAAGCCTCGAACAGGGAGGCCATGCATTCATCCGCCGGAATGCCCTGTTTCTGCAGGCTGTTGATGTCGGTTTCGGCGAACACTCCACACTTGCCCGCCACCGAATGCAGGCGGATGCCGTCATAGCGAAGCCGGCAAATCTCCTCGAGGGGGATGCCGAGCTTCTTGCTGATCTTGTCAATCACCGCACCCGTGCCGCCGGCGCACTTGTCGTTCATTGAAGGGAACTTCTTGATGCGGCCGGTTTCGGGATCCTTCTGCAGGACCACGATCTTTGCATCCTGCCCGCCGATTTCGACGAAGGAGGCGGCCTCCGGGCAGCGTCTTTCCACCATGAGAGATGCCGCGAGAACTTCCTGGACATACTTTGCCCCGATCAGTTCCGCAAGCGAAATGCCTCCGGAACCGGTCATGAAAACCCGGCAATTGTCCGGCGCCATTCCGGTTTCGCGCTCCATTCGCCGCAGGAAATCAAGCAACACCTCGATCTGACGCGTGTCATGCCGGCGGTAATCCTTCCACAGCACGGCGTCTGTATCCGCATCCGCGACGATGGCCTTGACGGTTGTGGAGCCTACATCGATTCCTACACGAAATTTGGGTGCAGTCACTCAATTCACCGATCCTTGGATTCGAGGTTCGAGACGGGAGATCCGAAATTGGAGTTTGGCAATTGGAGGATTGGTTCGCTAATTTCGAATCTCGAATTTCGAATCTCGAATCAAAAACTATGATTCGAAAACCCTGCGCCCGGCCATCAGGTCGTTCACATGAAGGACGAAGTTTGCCGCGACTCCGGCTACCCCCGGGCGATGCGGGACCCGATACAGCGGTCTGCTCAGGTCAGAATTACGGGCGGCGAAAGCTCGAATGTCCCCCAGGGACCTCCCCGTGCTTGCCAAGGCTTCCTGGAACTCCGATTTTGCCTTCGCTTTGGCTTCTCCCAGCGCCATTTGAACCCGGCTCAGGGCATTGATCTCCCCCTCACCGGAAGTCTCGATCGGGAGGTAGATCATATCTTTGAACTTGCTGATAACGGCAGACTGGATCCCGTCGGACTGCGAGGAGGGAAGGCATCCGAAGGGCTTCAGGCTCAAAACCATATGGCAAAGCTTGTTGGTGTGATAGTAGATGTTTTTGCCGACCTCGAGGTATCCTTCGCCGCCGCGTGCCAGCGGTTTGTAGAAGGGATTCGCCAACTGCGCGAGCTTGTCCTGAGGCACCAGATTGTGTGCGGTTTCCCCCATCGATTTTATGACCTGATGGTACAAGCCGGAATATAGGCGTTCGCCGAGAATAAGCAGGGCGCGCTTTTTCTGGAAGCCCAGCTCATTGCGCCATCGCTGGCGCACATCCCAGCGCGCAGGTTCCCGGCATTGCGAATCCATTCCGCGGCGCGGGTATGCCTGCATCCGCGCATGCGCCAGAAGGTAGGCGATCCAGGTTCCTATGGCTTCAGGCTGGACCTGCGCACCTTCGCGCTCCAGGAAATCGAACATGCGGTAGTTCCCGCCGCTTTCCGTGGTCTGAGCCCAGAATTCGCCGATGATTTTTACGGATGGCTTCAGTTTCAGGCGATCCACCGCAATCCCATCGATGCGCTTGCGGCACCTTTCCAGCACTTCTTGAAATTCCTTGCCGCGCAAATGCAGCCTCATTTTGTACAGGAAGCTGAGCAAACCCCGGAGAAAATTTCTCTCGGCCAGCAGCGCCGTAACCCAGCCGGGTGTTACGGCAGACAGTTCGGGAGCTTTGTATTCGCGCAGGTGGTCGCAGAGATCCTGAACGCAGAGATCCATAACCCGGTCGGTTTCGCCGGGATTAACCTCATAGGCCCGTATCCCGCAGGTCAAATCGTTGAGCACATCTCCCAGGAAAAGTACCTTGAGCATTCCCAGTCCGAAATCGATGGTGTACTTCAAACCCGGCGCTTCCGTCTTCTGCCGGATGCCCTCGTCCTGTTGAAACCTGAGAATACGAAAGCCGTCGAAGCCGGCGTTCTGCAGGGCCAGCCGGTATTCGGCGGCGTACATGCCGAACCGGCAGGGACCGCAGGAGCCTGCCGTGAAGTAAAGATAGTTGTCGACTATTTCCTGCCGGGAGAGCCCCTCGGCTTCCAGCTCTCTGAGATACTGAATCAAGGCGCCCGACGTGAAGTAGGCCGGACTGCATTGGCCGTTGTTGCCGAATTCCTTGCCGAGATGAAATGCCGTCTGATCGGGTACGGGAAGAAGCTCGCAGCGGTATCCGCTTCCCTGGAAAACAGCCCGGATGAACTCTTCGTGCTTCCGGGTGAGGCCGCCCACAAGTATTGTGACATTCTCGCGCTCTTCGGCCGTAAACGGCCTTTCCCCGGGTCGCCGGTACTGAGTTCTCCGTTCAATTCCTGAAAACGCCCGCTCCATGGATTCTTCCTGGTTCAAAGATGCTCCCTATAAAACAAATTTCAATCCTAATTTATATCATTCCGGGGCGCACATCTGCAAAATCGAAATTCGTTTGCAGAAACGTGCCGGTCGGGATGGGTCTGGTATGAGCTGAGGGGATCCGTTGCCTCAGTAGCCGCAGGCAGAGCCCCGCGGCGTGCCTCCCTCGCCGGCATCCGGCAAAAACTCCCTGGCTACGGCACGTTACGGGATTCAGATTAAAGGCCTCAAATAAACATGCCCCGGTGCGCCGGGGTGACGGAAACTGTGAAATCGGGTCAAATTTTAAGGGCAAAATCCAGGGAGATATCCATCACGGGGGCACTGTGTGTTATCCACCCGATGGAAATCAGGTCGACTCCCGTGGCGGCGATGGCGGTTACGGTCTCAGCCGTAACGCCCCCGGAGGCCACCGTGAGGGCTCTTTTCCGGGTCAACCGCACGGCGTCGGCCATCATGTCAATCGGCATGTTGTCGAGAAGCACCGCGTCGACTCCCTCCTTCAGAGCGGCATCGAGCTGTTCCAGAGTGTCGACTTCCACTTCGACCTTCACCGTGTGCCCGGCGCGCCGGCGAACCCTTTGTATGGATTCCACCACTCCGCCTGCGGCCAGCAGATGGTTGTCCTTGATCAGTATGGCATCGTCCAGCCCGAAACGGTGATTCGAACCGCCGCCGGCCCGCACGGCATATTTCTCGAGGAAACGGAGGCCCGGGGTCGTTTTCCGGGTACAAACCACGCGGGCAGGGTAGGGGGATGCCAGGGCGACAATGTCACGCGTCGCAGTGGCAATGCCCGAAAGATGCATGAGAAAATTCAGGGCGGTTCTTTCAGCCGAAAGAATGGGACGCGCTGCGCCCTGAACGACGGCGATGATGTCCCCCGCTCCCGCATCCTCTCCGTCGGCGAGTCTTATTTCGTAGCTCAGGGCCGGGCCGAGGCAACGAAAGGCGTGGCCCGCCACCTCCACACCGGCAATCCGGCCGGGCTCGCGCGCCACGATCATTGCGGTAGCGGTATCTTCAGGGGAGACGATTGCGTCCGTGGTCGCGTCCCCGGCCCCGCCCAGGTCCTCCAAAAGGGCCCGGCGCACGGATTCGTCGTAGAGCAGGGGGTAGAGCGGCAGAAGCGGTTCGATTTTGCTATTTTTGTTATTATTGGGCATTTTTTCCAGGAGGTTGCGGCGCCGGATCCAGCATTCGCCGCACGGCAAGCTGCGCACGTTCAGCAACACGAGGATCCACATCCACGACATATTTCAGGTTCTGCAGGGAATCGAGGATTTTGGGCAACGTGATCCGCTTCATGTGCGGGCAATGGTTGCAGGGACGGACAAATTCAATTTCAGGAAATTCCACGGCAACATTATCGCTCATGGAGCACTCGGTGACCATCAAAACCCGCTGCGGTTTCCTGCGCGCAATTTCACGGCTCATGCCGGCCGTGGATCCCACGAAATCAGCTTCCGCCAGCACATCCGGAGGGCACTCGGGATGCGCGAGAATTGCTATGCCGCTGAATTTTTCCCGATATGCTTTGAGCTCCGCCGCCGTGAACTTTTCATGGACCTCGCAGTGGCCCTTCCAGAGGATGACCTCTACCCGGGTCTTCCCCGCGACATACTGCCCCAGATACTCGTCGGGCAGGAAAAGGATTCGGTCGGCGCCCAGGGATTCGACCACCTCGACGGCGTTTGCAGACGTGCAGCAGATGTCGGATTCGGCCTTGACGGCCGCGGACGTGTTGACATAGGTCACGACAGGAACTCCGGGATATTGACGGCGAAGCAGCCGCACATCCTCAGCCGTGATGGAGGATGCCAGGGAGCATCCGGCTTCCAGGTCGGGGATCAGCACTGTTTTGGACGGATTCAACAGTTTGGCGGTCTCCGCCATGAAGTGCACGCCGCACATCAAGATCACATCCGCATCGGTTTTCGCCGCCTCACGCGCCAAGGCAAGAGAGTCGCCGGTCAGGTCCGCGACCCCGTAGAAAATTTCCGGCGTCTGATAGGTGTGGGCCAGTATTACGGCCCTGCGCGCGGCCTTGAGTTCCCGTATGGCAGCCACATAAGGCGCATGGGCCGCCCACTCGCTTTCCGGGATGACATTGCGCAAGCGCCTGTACATGGACCCCGTTGCTTCAACTGTTTCCGGAGCGCCGGCAACCGCCTCCCCGGAGTCTTTCCAAATATCCGCCACCCAGATGCCCTCCCCTATTATACTCATAATGAGCATATGGAGGCGCCAAAAAAACTGGCCCGCCTCCGCCGGCCAACGCTCTTATACTAAGCATGAGTATAACTGCTGTCAATACCAGAAATTGCGTGTCTGAGACCGCTTGAGGATCCGGCGGGCGTAGGCGCGGGTTTTCGGGAAGTCCACGAAAGAGAGGTAGTGACGTTCCGCGGGCACTCCCTCGGGCGGGGATGCGGAGAGCGCTTTTCGCAGCCAGTTGTCTGCACGCGATTCGCCGGCGTTGTAACGTAAAAGCGCGAAAAGCACGGGTTGCGGCGAGTCCCGATAGTGATCCAGGGATTGCCGGAGATACCAGCAGCCGATCTCGACATTCAGTTCGGGTTCCAGGAGGCGAACCGGTTCGTAAGCGGGAAAGCCTTTCGTGGCGGAGTAATCCGCGGCGGCGGCCGCCGTTATCTGCATGAGCCCCTGCTCCCCTGCCGATCCCCGGATATCGGGCCGGAACCAGCTCTCCTCGAAAATCAGCGCCTTCACCAGGTAGAAATCCACTCCGTTGCGCGTGGCCGCCTTCCCGATCAGGGCGTCATAACGGGAGGTGTGGTGCTCGATCCAGACCATTCCTGCCGCCGCGGCAAGGAAGAGGATTCCCAGTGCGGCAACCGTTGAACGCGTTCTCCATCCTCGCCATCCGAGCATGCCAATCAGAGTACCAGCCTGATGGGTTCAAGTAAACATACAGCGCGCGATAAATGCTCAGGAAATTCTGCGGCTTTGCCCTGTATTCCGCGATTCAGCAATCGATACTCAATGGTATACCGTCCGGGCTGCCCGGAGAGCTGTATGCGGGTTCAGAGCTTTTCGAGAAGAGCTTTTTTCTTCTCCTCGAATTCGGCGGAGGTGATGATGTTTCGGTCCCGCAGTGCGGCCAGATCCTCCAGGAGCTGGGGAATATTGGTCGGGGGAGACGTATACGCGGAGGCGGCCTCGGTTTTATACAATTCCCTCTGGCGCACAATACTGTTTTTGAATTCGATGGGCCGGGAGAGGAAATCGAATATCGTCGTGCCTTGTTCGCTCGCTGTTTCCAGCCCGACATTCCCGTACTTCAGCAGCCTGCCCATGAGGCTTTGCTGATGGAACACGTTGTTTATCTTGTCCAGGGTCGCGTCAAAAGAGGAAATGGCGAACACCCCCTCCTGTTTTACCACACGCCGGCTCGTCAGGATATACTCCCTCCGGCGCCAGGCCATCCACGTCCAAAGGAGATATGCCAAAGGCGCAATGTAAAGGGCTATCCACCATGGCTGGAACATAATCGACAGCGCGATGAGAATCGCCAGCGCCATAAGGTTCAGAAAAACAGGCCAAAACAACACCAGGACATGCTGGTGCGCAAGGACTACAAGCTTTTCTCCCGGCAGCAGCTGTTTTTTTGTGAAGGACATGTATTAACCTCGGTCGGATGTTTCATCCCGGTACGGTAACTTATAGGAATGAAGATCCGGAAGCAGTATAACCTCGCCCCGCCTCCGGATCTCCTTCGAGTTATTTTGCGTGTGATTTTTTCTTGCGCCAGTTGTCCCAATAGGCTTTCATCCTCTGCGATCGCCGAATCCGTTCTTCCTTCGAAAAGCGCGCCTGTTTTTTTGCGGCCGGCGCCTGATTGCCCGCGGCCTGAGCCGTGAGCGGCGCTTTCCTGGCGGGTTTCCCGCGAAGTTCACGGTTTATTTCGGCAATCTCAGCGTCGATCTGTTTTTTCTTGATCTCCAGGGATTCCAGGGCTAATTCCAATATTCTATAACGATCACTGGGCATTGAAAAATATCCTTTCCTCTGTATAGGACATCATCCCGCAAAAGCACTTTATATACAGCATGAAAACAACTCACCCCAGCATTATAGTATGCAAACCGCAAAATGCTTCGGACAAAAAGCCGCTAAATGTTCGCGGACGCCGGCCGATATGTAGTTCAGCATCGTATAGATAGGCTCATGGAGGGGAAATCAGTCTTCCTCTCCTTTCTTTATGCGCGGGACGTCAAGGCCAGGCGGAGAAGCGCTCGGTTGGATAAACACGGGTGAGGGGACCGCCTGAACCGGCAGCGCCCCGCGCGCCACACTCAAACCCTGGAAAACAGGATCATTCCCGGCTCCTGGAACCGGGCAAATACCTTCGTAAAAGCAGCCAGAAATAGGTTGTCGTGGCGCCGGCCACAAACATCACAATCACATTGCCCTCGAGTGTCGGCGCATAACGGTGATAGCGGTAATAGGCACAGATGGCGCCCATGAGGAAACTCAGGGCTGCGAGAAAAGCAGCCAGCAATCCGTCCGGCGCGCTGTTGCTTTTGACGCGCTCCCAGGCCAGGCAGACAAGATAGGATGAGGAAGCTGCCGCAATGGCCGGCAGCAGCCAGATATCCATGGAAAAAATCATGGGCTCCTCCGCCTGTCCATTTAAGTGTACCACCATGGAATATCTGTGTGAAATCGGCGGCGGGGCGGCTCCCGCGCTCGGGCTTTGACACGGTATTGGCCCGAATCTTCCGGATGCTATAATTCTATCAATCGGCGGGAAGGCGATTCGGCGCATGCACGCAGCATGCGCTCGGATTTCAAAGATCGCCGGTTTCGGGGTGCGGTTTTCAACCAACGAGGGATTTGCGCGTCGGGGTTGAGTTGAAATCGTGATTGGCGAAGCGTTACACTAATGAAAGGTCAAGGTGAAACATGTGGCTGAGCCTTGGCAAATTGGCAACTGTTCTCCTGATTCATCCATTTTTTCCAATGATTCTGGGAGGATGCTCCACGAACTGGCACCCGGCAGTACAAAAAGGGCCGCCTGAAACTTCCGTGTCCCAGACCTCTGATTTCGGCCGCCTTCGGGAACGTATGGTCCGCGAGCAGCTTCAGGGACGCGATATCACGGACGCCCGCGTGCTTGCAGCCATGCTCAAGGTGCCCCGGCATGAATTCGTTCCCTCTGAATTCAAGGAATCCTCCTATAGCGACAACGCGCTCCCGCTAAAGCTGGGACAAACCATCTCGCAGCCTTATATCGTCGCGTATATGACCCAGGCGCTCGAGCTGAGCGGGGCGGAGCGCGTCCTGGAAATAGGCACCGGCTCGGGATACCAGGCGGCTGTCCTTGCGGAAATAGTTCCCGAAGTCTATTCCGTCGAAATCCTTCCCGAACTCAGCGAATATGCGGAGACGGTTCTGACCAGGCTGGGCTACCGGAATATTCATATCCGGACAGGCGACGGGTATATGGGATGGCCCGAACAAGCCCCGTTTGACCGGATTATTGTGACGGCAGCGCCCGAAACAGTCCCCCAGCCCTTGATGGATCAGCTCAAGGTGGGGGGCCGAATGATCGTTCCCGTCGGTGTTTTTGAGCAGGATTTGGTGATTTACGAAAAGCAAAAATCCGGGGTTACCAGCCGTTCCACTATCCCCGTCCGATTCGTTCCCATGACCGGCAAAATCCGGGAAAAAACTCCCGATCGATAGTTTCCCCTGCTGTCCATTAAACGGTTTCCTGGTTCAGCATCTGCTCCTTCATCTGCCACAGTTTGTGAGACAGGCCTACCTTGTATTCGTGCGGATTGTGCAGCCTTTTGTAGCTTTCGTGGAGCTGTGCGAGCTGTTCTTTGCGATGGCTGCGGATCTGCTCGAGCGGCGGGAATTCATAGACGATTTGTCCTCGTTCCACAACGGTCCTCAAGAGTTCGACCCGGGTTCCGGAATTGAGCTTCTTGCGACGCAAGGGATTGTTGGGATCGACGATGAGAATCTCGCGGACGTTCAGATCCTCGGATTCATCGGCCAGGGCATCCGCGTCCATCAATCCGTCGCCGTTGTAAAACCGGATGATTTTCTTGTTTCCCGGATTGGTCATCTTTTCCGGGTTGGCGCTCAGTTTGATTTTGGGCCGCCCATTGTGCTGCACCATTTTATAGATTCCGCCGAGGGCCCCGCCGCCGGCGCCCGATCCCGTTACAAGATTCGTCCCGACTCCCCAGATGTCGACTTTGCCGCCCTGTGAGAGGATGTCGGCAATGATGTACTCATCGAGTTCGTTCGAGGCCACGATTTTGACGTAAGGCAGACCTTCCCGGTCGAGCATCTCCCGGGCCTTCTGGCTCAGGAAAGCCAGATCCCCGCTGTCGATCCGAACGCCGACCAGCCGGTGCCCCTGCTGCTCGAGTTCTTTGCCGATCCTTATGGCGTTGGGGACGCCGCTTTTAAGAGTGTCATAGGTGTCCACGAGGAGAATGCACTCGTCCGGAAACGATCGTGCATAAGCGCGAAAAGATTCAATCTCCGAACCGTAGGACTGGATCCAGCTGTGTGCATGAGTGCCCCTGGCCGGCATGTTCAGCATTGCGGCCCCCAACACGTTCGATGTGCCGTCGGCTCCGCCGATAAACGCGGCCCTGCAGGCGCTCAAGGCTCCATCGGGCCCCTGGGCGCGCCGCAAGCCAAATTCAATGACGGCGCCTTGATTGGCCGCCTCCCAGATGCGGGCGGCTTTGGTGGCCACCAACGTCTGAAAATTGATGTGGCATAGCAGGATTGTCTCCACCAGCTGGCAATCGATGAGGTTCCCGCTGACCTGTAATAAAGGTTCGTTGGGAAAAACCACCGTCCCCTCAGGGATCGCCCGTATAGTGCCGCTGAATGCGTAAATGGACAGATAGTTCAGAAATCTTTCCGGAAACAAGGGCGAGCCGGACGCAGACTTGAGCGAGCGCAGAAAACGGATATCATCCTCGCCGAACCTCGCATCCAGGACGGCCCGGACCGCATCCTCCAGACCCGCAACGATGCCAAAGCCTCCTTTAAAAGGATTGTGCCGATAATAGAGGTCAAAGGTCGCAGTGTCTGATGCCTTCCCCTGCTCCAGATAACCGGCAGCCATCGTCAATTCATAAAGATCCGTCAGCAGCGCCCGAGTAATCATCCTCGCCCCTCTTTTAGCGGTTAGCGGTTAGTGGTTAGCGGTTAGAAAAAAATAATGGGTAGCCATATTCTTAACCGCTAACCGCTAACCACCAACCACCAACCACCAACCACCAACCACTAACAACTAACAACTAACGACTACTTGTCGTTCAGCGCTGCCACGCCGGGCAGTTCCTTGCCTTCCAGGAATTCGAGGCTGGCGCCGCCGCCCGTGGAGACGTGCGTCATCTGCTTGGCGACGCCCGCCTTCTTCACGGCGCTGGCGCTGTCGCCGCCGCCGATGACGGTGGTGCCGCCACAGGTTGCCAGCAGCTTCGCTATGGCGAATGTACCTTCGGCAAACCTGGGCATCTCGAAC
>Ga0208980_10002631_pt1 | contig 10855 bp, 7 predicted proteins | sample WetSurMetagenome_3_FD_187993 | JGI IMG/M metagenome (GOLD analysis project Ga0208980, IMG submission 187993) | Wetland microbial communities from Twitchell Island in the Sacramento Delta, sample from surface sediment Aug2011 Site A1 Bulk (version 2) | ecosystem: Environmental > Aquatic > Marine...
ACTACAGGCAGCATATCGGCACGGGTTTGGGCATAGCGCAAGGCAGTAGTTAACATAACAATAGCTTCCATTTCCTTCTGCCTGCGCCCGGTGATTTCCAATAAAGAGGCTACCCTCATTTTTGTTCCCGGTATCAGGGAAACAATTGCTATAATATCTTTAACATTGCCATGTTTGTTTACAAACCTGAACTCTAAAGAATGTAAACAATTTTCCAGAGGGAACGATTTCGTATCATAATTCTCTCTAAATCTTTCGAGATCATCTTTCAGAATAAATTCCAACATGGTTTTTTCGCCTTCAATTTCATCTCCTAGATATCCTGAGAATTTTCCGAATTCCTTATTTGCCATGGATATCACCATATCTTCTTCAACAATTATTGTTGGGGTCCCTGTATTTTCGAAGATAATCCGATACCTCTCCTCAGATTTACGGAGCGCATCTTCTGCATTCTTTCGTTTATTGATTTCATGTGATATATTTTCGATTGTTTCATTTGTCTCATTCTTCAGCTGTTCAAGCAGATCCACCTCTGAAGCTCCAGTTACCTTTGCATTGAGATCACCCTTTGAAACCCTGTGCAATACATCGAAATGTTCTGCAAGACAAATAGCAAACTCATGCGAGAGATCAATGATTTCACTGATGCCTCCCGCTGTCAAATTAACGATATGTTTTAATCTGCTGATAAGCTCTATCGTAGAACCCTCGGATATCTTTACCGAGGGATCTCCCAAAGAAATTTTCTTTAATGCTTCAAATACCTCAGAGAGACTTATCGCCAGCTCAAGGCCGATACTTTCAACTTCTTCATCCCTCTCCTGAACAATCACCCTGAATTCCCTGAACTGTTTATCAACTATCCTGAGTGTTTCTTTTATTGAATGGGCATTTACATTTATTGAAAAAACATTACACCCTATGCACAATTCAATCTTGTCCGGGAAATTTCCTTGTATTGAGTTTCTGCAGTGTGTTCCAGGAACGAGCCAGCACCTTAAATTGCTTGACATATAGGCAGGACACGCCTTTTCCTTACAGTCAAGAACTTCCCAGCATTTAGCCATCTTTTCTGTTTTCATATCAGACTGCTGATTCAATAATATATCAGCTTCCTTTTTTATCATGGGAATTATCTATGTTTATTTTCAGTGACTCAAATGAAAATACTATTAAAAAACAACAATAAAGAATATTTATTAAATTCATTTTCATTTTAAATAATAGCTATTGCTAATTTTGTCAAACCATCTTTCTGACTGTCAATATTTCTTTTTTTATAAAAGATTGACAAATGAAGAGCGTCATTTTAACTTATACTTATTAACAAAATGATAATTTATCAAAATTACCTATTTCTCAATATTATTTAAACGTGTCATCTCATATACACGACATATTGTTTAACACCAGCATGGACAGGCTCAGGGAATTTGTCAAAAAAATAGAAGGGTTGCGTCATGGATGGGAGAATTATAACTCACTGGGAGAAAAGGCAAAATATGTTGAAGATACCTTGCGCTCATTTAATCTTCCTGTAGACAATCAGGAAGTATCATTTAATGGGAGAGACTACCGTAACATTACAGCTACGAAGGAAGGTTTTGACAATGAAAATGATTTGATACTCCTTGGCGCACACTACGATGCTGCATCGGGCAGTCCTGGCGCAGACGACAATGCCAGCGGGGTGGCAGTATTGCTTGAAGCAGCAAATATTATAAGTAAGCTTAAGCTAAATAAAAATGTTCAATTCTCTGCTTTTACTCTTGAGGAGCCACAGCCTCAAACCATTCATTTTTTGATCGGCAGTGACCTTTTCGCTAAAGAATCAAAGAGATTAAAGAGGAGTTATAAAGCTGTTTTTATTCTGGAATCAGTCGGCTACACTGATAATGAGGAAGGAAGTCAGGTTACACCCCCTTTTGTTAGAAGCCCTGTACCCAAAAAAGGCAATTTCCTCGGAGTTATAGCGAACAGAAAGTCTCAAAGTATCATGGAAGCCTTCTGCAGCATATCAGATCAATATGTACCTGAACTCAGTGTTGTACCTTATAAGGTTCCTTTCAACGGCAGGATTATTCCTGAAACCCGGTTCAGCGACCATGCTTCATTCTGGGATCAGGGTTACTCGGCGCTTATGCTTACAGACACTGCCATGTTCAGAAACCCTCATTATCATACTTCTCATGACAGATACGAAACCCTTGATTTCGATTTTATGCTGAATGTTACGAAGGCTGTTGTCTCCGTTATTTTAAGGCTTGCCAATAAGACTTAAACTTGCGGTAATGAAAGCATTCGGAGTTTTCCATTTATGGACAATCTCTTTTTTAGACAATTGCCTGAAATTGTTCTAAAATAATAACTATATGGTCAAGACAGTGGGATTGGTTAAATGCTGGGAAGTGTTTCATTGCAAGGAAAATCGTTGCCCCGCTTTCAAGGCAAAGGACCTTAAGTGCTGGCTGTTTTCCGAAACCCTCTGCAGGGACGAAATCCAGGGAAAGTTTATTGAAAAAATAGAAATGTGCTTTGATTGCGAAGTTTTTAAAACAAATAATGATATTAACGCAATGAAAGCTACGATCAATGTTGTAAATAAACAATTCAAGGAATACAGCAATATCATTGGGGAAAGGGACAAAGAGCTGGAGAGCATGAGCATGGAACTGGCCCTGAGTCTCTCGGAAGTCTTTGAGGCTTTAAGAAAGATTTCATCCGGCGACCCTACGGTAAGGATACCTGAAGAATCACACATCGAGCTTATCGGTAAATTAAAACATATTGTTAATCTGACTGCTGAGGAAATCGGCGAAATCGTTGACCAATCTCATGAATTTGCGATTGTCCTTGCCGAACATTTTGATGTACTGCATAAGGTATCCATGGGCAACCTTCGTGCAAGGGTAACCGGAACATCACAAATAGAGCTGCTGGAATCCCTGAAAAAAGTAACGAACGAGACTATTGAGAGTATAGCCAGAGAAATTTCCAAACGTAAGCGGTCAGATACAGCGTTGCAAAAATCCTACGATGATCTGGAACAGAGGGTTCAGGAACGAACCGCTGAACTGACAATAGCAAATGAGAAGCTCCAGCAGGAAATTGCAGAACGCCAGCGTATTGAAGAAGCTCTGCGCAGGAGTGAAGAGCATCACCGCACATTAATAGAGACGATGAACGAAGGGCTTTCAGTCATTGATCAGAATAATATTATCACATTTGTAAACGAACAGTTCTGTGGGATGTCCGGTTACAGCCGTGATGAATTATTGGGTTATAACTATTCGGTAATTCTGGACAAAGAGAACCAGCGCATATTTAATAAAGAGTGGGCTGAAAGATTGAGTGGAGATGCTACACCTTATGAACTTGCCGTAACCAGAAAAGATGGCAGGAAAATACATACCCTTGTTTCACCTAAACCGCTTTTTGATGAGGAAGGTCAGTTTGCCGGGAGCTTTGCTATCCTTACCGACATTACTGACCGAAAGCAGACTGAAGAAAAGCTTCTTTCGTATCAAAAGCAGCTTCGTTCTCTCGCCTCTGAACTTACACTGGTCGAGGAGCGTCAGCGCCGTTGTATCGCAACTGAACTGAACGACTACATTGGACAAACACTATATTATTGTAAAAATAAACTGGGGGTGTTTAACGAACTGGTTTCTTCAACTGAACTCAAAGACTCTGCCCTTGAAATAGTAGATCTGATCGACCAGACTATTGAATATGCCAAGTCACTCACATTTCAACTTGGAACGCCACTGCTTTACGAGGAGGGATTAGAGTCCGCACTCAAATGGCTCGGCTATCAATTTCAGAAACAGCTCGGATTGATATTCCATTTTAAAGACGATCAAAAACCCAAGCCTTTGGCTGACGAAACCTCGATCCTTCTTTACCAGGCAGTACGTGAACTGATGATCAATGTGACAAGACATGCAAAGGCACGCAATGTAAAAGTCTCAATGCAGAGAGATTATAAAAATGTTCAGATTGATGTTGAAGACGACGGCATAGGGTTCGATGCCTCGCATATCGACTCTCATACCAGTAAATCCAGTGGTTTTGGTCTCTTTACCATACATGAGCGCCTGAAGTATCTTGGGGGGCATTTCAAGATCGATTCAAAAACAGGCTTTGGAACCCACGCTACGCTGACAGTACCGCTAAAACCTGTCAAAAAAATCACTGAATAAAGAATGTCAGGGGTTCACTGATATCTGATCGGCATAATTCTTAAACCTTTAAAAGGGTTAATCCTGAAACCGGGTCAAGTTCTCTTTTAACATCGATCCCCTGTATTTCGATAATAACCACTTCAAGCACAAGAAATGTTTCTGATGCTCCTCTCAGACAACCTACCTTAACCATGTCTTTTTTGCCAAATGCCCCGTGAAAGTGAATCTTTGGTTCATTCTCCTTCCAGAAAATTGTGCCATTGCCTATAACCTCATGACTCTCTTTGATATCTTTCCATACTGGTTTCGGAGGCATTGTTTCCTCTTCAGGGCCAACTACTACACTGCCCTGTCTTATACCGCCTATGAGATGAAATACGGCGCTTTTAATATTTTCCTTGCGGGCAATCTCAATAACATTTGCAAGAATATCTTCCCTGTCCTCAAATCTTGCCACTACAACCCTTCCAGTACTGCCAACTTGATATTTCATGCAGCCTCCTATATTTTCTTAAATTAATAAAAAAATTAACGGAAAAAATTGTTTTCAGTTGAAGATATGATATAATTTTTCTGAAGGCTGTTCAAGGTACTATTATTTTACAATCTATAATATTCACAAGGAGGTGATCTATGGATAACGATATTCAGGCTGTATGCTTTATTCCCTGATTTTATTAATAAGGAGGTGTAAAAATGAATGCAATTGCTTTGAAAAGACTTTTTCTTTTTATTGTCCTGTCTTCCCTGACTTTTCTTATCGGTTGCGCCGGACTGGAATTTGCTCCCAAAAATGTTAAAAATGCATGCTGCTGGTATTTCCCTCCGGAGCTTGTTCAAGCAGACAGGGCCGTAGCAGATGCCCAAAAGTCAGGAAAAGATAAGGTTTGCCCTGTTGAATTTGCAGAAGCAAAATTGATGAAGGACAAGGCCTACGACACATATGTTTCATGCAGAACAGAAGATGCTAAAAAGATGGCTAAAGAGGCAACTAAAATGGCAAAAGCCCTATGCCCGGCAAAACCTAAGCCAATAAGCATGATGCCATCTGACAAGGTCATTGACAAATTTACCTTAACAATTAATTTTGACTTCGACAAGTCCAATATCAGGAACAAAGACAAAGAACAACTCAAGCAGGCTATAGACTTTGTTAAGAAATACAAAGGCCATAAGATAAAAATCGAAGGCCATACTGACTGGATAGGTACAGATAAATATAACCAGGGCCTTTCTGAAAGAAGGGCTGAAGCCACCACTAAGTATCTGGTCGAAAAAGGCAGCGTTCCCGCAAAGTCGATCAGCTCTGTTGGTTATGGTGAATTAAAACCCATAGCCTCGAATAAAACCCGCGATGGAAGGGCTAAAAACAGGAGAGTAGAAATCCTCATTTTAGCTGATTAGGAATATTCTAAATTAAAACGCTTCAGTATTTACCCCCCCGTCCAAAAAGGCGGGGGGTTTTTATTTCGCCGAAACATATATTGTATTTCACAAAACCAACGGTTAATCTGCCCTGTGAATTTAGTATGTTTCGATGTTATTATATTCAGGTTCATTCAATAAGTTTGCTGGCGGTAAAACTGTTGATTCTCCTGCTGTAATCATTCTAAAAAGCAATATAACCGGAAAGGAATTGGTATGAAACAGATCAGATGGAATCTTGCCCTCCTCTTCAATAGCGATGATGACCCTTCAATTGAAAGAAGAAGAAAGGTTCTCGAAAAAAAGAGCTATGAGTTCATCAATAAATGGAAGGACCGCAAAGATTACCTTGAAAAGCCGTTTGTACTCAGACAGGCTCTTGATGAATATGAATCATGGAAAAAAGATTATGGGAGTGAAGGCGATGAAGGATATTATTTCTGGCTCAGGTATGCACAGGACCAGAACAACCCTAAACTAAAGGCGCATTTCAATAAAATCGAGGCCTTCAGTAAGAAGATTGAAAACGATATTCAGTTTTTTTATCTCAGGATAGCAAAGATACCTGAGGAAAAACAAAATCTTTTTCTTGAGTATCGCGGCTTAAAAGATTATAAACATTTCCTTGAACGCATATTTGCCGAGTCAAAATATTTACTGACTGAACCCGAGGAAAAAATATTGAATCTCAAAGCCCCGACCTCCCATTCTAACTGGGTTAAAATGACATCGGGTTTCCTTGCAAAGGAAGAGAGGACAATCATTCTCGATGACGGCAGAAGAGAGAGCAGGACATTCTCAGACATACTGAGTCAGATGAACAGCAAAAAGAAAATTGTCAGGGATGCTGCAGCAGAGGCATTCAATGACATTCTGAACAAACATGCAGATGTTGCTGAGGCTGAGATGAATTCAGTCCTTGCAAACAAAAAGGTTGACGATGAACTCCGAAAAGTATACAGGCCGGACCTTATCAGGCATGTCAGTGACGATATAGACAGCAAAATTGTTGATGCCCTCATAAAAACCGTATCTGACAGGTTTGACATATCTTCAGGATACTATGCGTTGAAGGCAAGGCTTTTAAAAGTCAGGAAACTTAAATATCATGAGAGGAATGTCGAATATGGGAATATCAGCACGAAATATCCCTACAAGGAATCAGTCAAACTCATCCGCAATGTATTTCAGAATATCGACAGTACATTTGCCGAGATTTTAGACAGGTTTCTGTCAAATGGTCAGTTTGATGTCTACCCCAGAAAGGGAAAGTCCAGCGGTGCGTTCTGTGCCCATCACCTCATTTCCCAGCCTACCTTTATTCTTTTAAACCATACAGACAGGCTTAATGATGTGCTGACACTTGCCCACGAATTAGGCCATGGAATAAACAATGAATTGATAAAGGAAAAACAGAATGCCCTGAATTTCGGAACGCCGATATCAACTGCTGAAGTCGCCAGCACTTTTATGGAGGATTTTGTTCTTCAGGAGATACTGAAAAAGGCAGATGACGATCTGCGTCTTTCAATCATGATGATGAGACTGAATGACGAAGTCTCGACAATATTCAGACAGGTTGCATGCTACAGATTCGAGCAGCAACTCCATCAGGATTTCAGGCAGAAGGGGTATCTTTCAAAAGATGATATAGGAAAGCTTTTCCAGAAACACATGGCAGTCTATATGGGTGATGCTGTTGAACAGTCATCCGGCTCTGAAAACTGGTGGATATATTGGGGACACACCCGCAGTTTTTTCTATGTATATTCTTATGCCAGCGGCCTTCTGATTTCAAAATCCCTGCAGAAATCCGTTAAAGAGAATCCCCATTTCATAGAAAAGGTTAATGAATTTTTATCGGCAGGCCTCTCGAGCTCTCCGGAGAATATCTTCAGTAGACTCGGAATCGATATCACTGACAAGAGCTTCTGGGATAAGGGACTGGATGAGGTTGAGACATTGTTGCAGGAAACGATGAGATTAGCCGGGAAACTCGGTAAATTCCGATAAACAGTGAAATTATTTCAATTGACAATGACATTTTTCTTCATTAGACTGTATTACTTAAAATGAAAATAAATACAAAGCTACTTTTAATAACTGTTTTATTCACATTTCTGTCTTTTTCGCCCGCATCTCAGCCGGTCTTTGCTGAAACAATGGAAGACGCATGGAAAGCTGCCCTCCAGAGCAACCATCAAATACAGGCAAGCCAGAGAAACACTATTTCTTCTCAACTCTCTCTTGAAGCAGCGAAATCCGCGCGCGTACCTTCACTCACTCTTGAAAGCGGGTATACGGTTCTGAATAATGCGCCAGCTGCTATTATAAGCGGCGCTGCAATTAAGGATTTACCGACCGGTGAGGATAAATATCTTTCCTATAAAGCCATGATCAACATGCCTGTTTTTACAGGAGGCCGAATATCAGAGGGCATTTTTTCTGCTGGTTCCGGACTCAATTCCGCAAAACAGGATGAAATAAAAACAATCTTCGATATCAAAATGAGAGTTGCCGAAGCATATGTGTCTGTATTGCGTTCAAAACATCTGGTCGAAGTGACTGATAACAACGTTGCGAGTCTTTCAGCGCATACCAGGGATGTTACACATTTCTATGAACAGGGCATGATAACCAAAAACGATCTGCTCGCCTCACAGGTGGCTCTTGCAGATGCCCGGCAGCGGTCAATTCAGGCAATGAACAATCTGAACCTTTCATATGCGGCCTATAACAGACTATTGGGACGACCCCTTGACAACAGCGTTGTCATCGATGATTTATCAGCTGAGCCTGCAATATTGGATTTGAATGATTTAACCTCGAGGGCCCTGTCAAAACGTCCTGAGCTTATTTCGCTTTCGGAACAGTCCAGTGCATTACAGCACCAGGCTGCGGGTTTACGTTCAGCAATATGGCCTCAGATCGCTGTTTCCGGGGGTTACAGCTATACGCAGAACAAATATCAGATGTTTGAAGATGTATGGTCTGCAACTATAGGACTTAAATGGGATATCTTTGATGGCGGGATTGCCAGGAATAATGCCAACGCTGTATTACAGAAAGCAGAAGCCCTGAACAGTATACGATCAGATACCGCTTCAGTTATTTCATTGCAGGTGCGTCAGGCATGCCTTGATATCGAAGAGACCCAGAAACGTATCCCTGTAACCCGCGATGCCCTTGCACAGTCTGAAGAGAATCTGAGGGTTGCAAGAGACCGTTACCGTGAAGGGGTTGGCACCAATACAGAAGTCCTTGATGCAGAAACACTCCGGAGCAGGAGCTACAGCAATTATTATAATGCGGTCTATGATGCTGTAATAGCTAAAATACGCCTGCAATTCGCGATAGGTGAATTATGAGGCAACTTCCGCTGACATAGCGCCCGTTTTCCAGTCTTTTTCGATCTTCGTAATTATTTCCTGATTCTTATCTGTTCTCTTTGCAGTCACAATTGCCTGCATGGAAAACATTTTTAACGAATCTGCAACAGAAAGAGAGCCTTCACCTGAATCTTTTCTTCCGCCAAAAGGGAACAGGTCGGGGCCCCTCTGACACTTGCTGTTGATATTAACCCTGCATACCTGGTTTATAAGAATATTCGCAAGATCAGTGATCGCTTCCGGATTATTGCCGAAAATACTCACCTGCTGTCCATATCTCGACTGAATAATGTAATCAACCGGAACCTCGATATCGTCAAATGGGACAACCGGGATTAAAGGACCGAATTGTTCTTCTTTGTAGAGCCTCATTTCCGCACTAATCGGATATATCAGTGCAGGATAGAAGAATGTTTTATTTACCGTACCACCGGACACATTCATAACTCTTGCACCGCGCTCAAGGGCATCTTCCAAAAGCTCTGTGAGATATTTCGTCTTGTCAGGTTCAGGAAGAGGGGTAATAAAAACATCCCTTTCCCATGGCATGCCGAATCCCAGCCTGCCGATTAATTCCGCTGATTTATTGAGAAATATATCCGCAATCTCTCTATGGACAAAAATGATCTTGATGGCGGTGCAGCGCTGGCCGTTGAAAGCAAGGCTTCCCCTCAAACACTCATGGACAGTCAGGTCAATATCAGAATCCGGCAGGACAATGGCCGGGTTTTTTGCCTCCAGACCAAGGACAGACCTGAGTCTGTGAGGTTTTGGATGCCTGCTTTTCAGTATATCAGCCACTTTTCCTGAACCGATAAAGGCAAGACAATCAATCTTGCCTGTTGAAATAAGAGAAGGCAGGAGATCGCTCGACTCCCCATATATGGTGTTCACCACCCCTGGCGGGAAAGACCTTTGAAAAGCAGTCAGCATAGGATAATGGAGCAGTATCCCGAGTTTCGGAGGCTTTATTATTACAGTGTTTCCCATTACGAGAGCAGGGATCAGTGTTGTAAAAGTTTCAAAAAACGGATAATTAAAAGGCCCCACACACAAAACAACCCCCAACGGCAGATGTCGTATTTGTCCCATTACTCCCTGTTCCGCAATAAATCCCGAAGAGATATCTGACAAATCCCTCATTGCAGAAATGATTTTATTGACGTAATCAACTGTCCTGTCAAACTCCTTTAATGAACCATCATATGTTTTGCCGGTTTCCCACATTAATAGTTTCACAATTTCATTTTTCTTGGACTTCACCTGAACGAAAAAATCCTCGATACTATGTATCCTCTCATGGGCTGTCATTGACGGCCAGAGGCCTCTACCGTTATTGTATGCCTGAACAGCAGCCTGAAGGGCTTCAAGTGACTCTTTTTTGGTAAGCCAGGGGTAACTGCCTGCGACTTTCTGTCTGATCCCAGACAGCGTTTTGATATATAAAGGCGTGAGAACTTCCTGCATCCGACCTTCCCATATACGCAGTTCTCCATTGACAAGATATTCCTTCTGGATAACCGGATCTGTCAGTCTGAATTCTTGAGGGATATCAGCTTCAGCAGGAAATATTGACCTGATTCTATCTTCTATGGACATGTAAACTTATCGTTTATCCAGCTTTATAAGTTCCCATCCGCCTACTGAATACGGGTTCATGGGATTTCTTTATTTTTTATGAAAATTGTTCAGGGCAGCCTTAGCCTGATCTTTAATTACAGGATCGTTATCATTTTCTGCAATACGCTGTATGTGAGGTATAGCCTGCGTGTCCCCGATCATCTCAAGGGCCTTAATAGAGCTTAATTTTACTGCAGTGCTTTCAGTGTTTAAAGCAGCAACAAGGGGCAATAC